>JAABUK010011632.1_pt1 | contig 11402 bp, 16 predicted proteins | sample 5559141 | NCBI WGS metagenome assembly JAABUK01 (sample SAMN10711869, study PRJNA513367) | rock metagenome | isolation source: Antarctica rocks | place: Antarctica: Victoria Land, Pudding Butte nord | collected 2016-01-03 | reverse complement strand
ACAAAACCTAGGGCGAGACGCATATGTCCTAGTGAAACATAACCCAGTCCGCAGGTGCGCATAGCCGCACAAACATTCTGACAAAACGCTACACAACATGTGCTGTCACAGCATCTGATCCTCTTCTGTTTGCAAAGATAGGCCTATGTCTCGGATAATGCGTGATTGTATGTGACAACATTTGCCCTCTGATCAATCACGTTCGTCAACAAACAGGCAGGCAGGCAGGCAGGCAGGCAGGCAGGCAGGCAGGCAGGCAGGCAGGCAGGCAGACAGACAGACAGAGAGCCAGGCAGACAGACAGACAGAGAGACAGACAGACAGACAGCAGCTGTGGTTGATGTATGTTCCCATCATCTCACCATTGAGGGCATATCGGTGCTGAATGAGGGCTTCCTCACACTTGGGGTTGGGGGCCTGGTAGGGCTGAGCCAAATCCCCCCGGGTCTTCTGAGCAATGTGAGTCTGCTGGAAGGCCTTTGCAAAGGCAGCCACAGGCATGTACTCCCATTTGCCCTTGCCCCTGTAGTATTGCTGCACCACAACAGCTCTTTTCAATCCCAAAACATCTATTTTGATTCAGAAACGTCATCCCTACACTGGAAATCTAAACTCACAAACGCTTGGGACAGTGAAAACGCGTTTCTACATTGGGGAGATGTTTTAGGCAAACTTGAGCATGGTGAAGATGCAAAGCTGGGCAGCAGCCGCCTTGCAAGCTCTTGCTCTGATAGTTTGTTACACCAGCCATGCGGCGGTCATGTGAACTTGATGCTCGTTGCACTACTGCAAAAATCTTAGTGCTTTGTGGTCAAACGCTGGGATCAAATGTTGTGGTCAAACAAGTCCAACTTAATGTACATTTGGACTTGATGACCTGCACCAGCAAGCTTGTCACGATGATCAAGCGCAGCATGTAATGATGACCATGGTAAGTGCTGAAGCATGAGTTGTGAAGACACCAGACTGCCGCCTCAGGAAACCCCCATTATGATTGCCAGCAGACATATGCTTTGCGTTTCTTGTCTTTGCCTGTATTGAGTGATCACCCACCTTCTGGTCTTTCTTGGATGTGACTTCTTGTAGGAAGTCAGAAACTGCCTTCCGTTCTGGCACATAAAATCCCAGGCTCTGAAAGTATGGGACAACATCCTCCCTGGGACCATGGAACACCAAGTTGCCTGCACAGAAACCGGGCGGCTCTTGAAAGCGGCATATGCCTTGCCTTTTCTTTCCTTACCCTTCCTTTCCTTGCCCTTTCCTTTCCAGGCAAGATCTGCCCCCGAAGGAAGCTGCGTTTGTAACCTGCATTTGCCTGAGAACCTACCACAAGCGCTGCCGGCACTTTGACAGGTATGTACAGGTGGCTGGTGTGATTGCACAGCCTGCCAGGCAGCAAGAAGCTGACCTCGTCTTCATGCTTGGATTGGCCGCATTCTCCTGTTTGGGCAATTGCACACACACAGGAGGTTGCGGCCAACCCAAGCATGAAGACGAGGTCAGCTTCTTGCTGCCTGGCAGGCTGTGCGATCACACCAGCCACCTGTACATACCTGTCAAAGTGCCGGCAGTGCTTGTGGTAGGTTCTCAGGCAAATGCAGGTTACAAATGCAGGTTCCCAGGGAGGCAGGTCTTGCCTGTGCATGATGTTTGTTGTGATGCAGTAGACATCCTTTCCTTTCCTTTCCTTCCCTTCCCTTCCCTTCCCTTCCCTTCCCTTCCCTTGCCTCCCCTTGCCTTCCCTTCCCTTCCCTTCCCTTCCTGATGTCATTGACAGAGAGAAAAAGCCGCTGAGCTGCACCTTCACAGGTGCCTTGTATACTGTACAGTTCAGGCCCCAACAAAATGCAAGCAAGCAACTCATTTGTCTTTCGTGAGCAGCAAGACAACACCAACTTGGGAAGCTTGGCAGCAGTGCTGTGATCTAGTCATGACTTTGCATGTGCAACATGGCTGTCACCACTCCAAAAGGGTGAGTGACGTACATGGGCAGCAGGCATCATGACGCCTGAAAGAGTTGAAAGGTGTGTGCTGGAGGGTGCATCAGAGTCAATCTGTGTAAAGGGTCATGCATGCAAAAAGTCATACATGCGTGCACAGACATGCATGCACAAAGTCAGATGCACAGAGTTACATATGCAGAGAATCATGTGTCCAAAGAACTATGAGTGCACAGACTCGCATGTGCAAAGAATCATAGGTGCAGACATTCACATGAGGAACCAGTCCAATGCTGTAAAGAGTTATACGTGCAGCATTTCGTATCTACGTGCGCAGAGGCTACTCTGCCTGAGCCTGCACAGTAAAACCCTAAGCAAACCCAGAGCTCAGCCTGCACAGTCAAACCCTAAGCAAACACCAAGCCCAGCCTGCACAGCCCGCTCACCTTCTGACAGCAGCATGATGTCATCAAAAAGGTGATATATTTCTGGGGCATCATTGTAGGTTCAAGATTGAGGACAGTGTTGACCCATACCCAGACCCTAGAGCCCAACCAGCTCACCTTCTGACAGCAGCATGATGTCATCAAACAGGTAATACGTCTCTGCGGTGGGCTGCAGCAGTGCAATCAGCATTGCCCTCAACAGCCGCAGCCTCGTGCAGCAAGACTGACCTACCTTCTGACAGCAGCATGTTGTCATCAACCAGGTGGTATGTCTCTGGGGTCATAGGTGCAGCCATTCACATGAATAAAACACCCTATGCAGTCAAATGTGTGAAGACTCTGCAAAGTATGCAAACACAGAGCCCAGGCAGCGCAGCCTGACAGCAGCATGATGTCATCAAACAGGTGGTATGTCTCTAGGGCAGTATTGTAGGTTTAAGATTTGGGGTTTAGCCTAGACCCAAGTCCTAAAGCCCAGCCTGCACAGCCAGCTCACCTTCATGACAGCAGCATGATGTCATCAAACAGGTGGTACGTCTCTGCGGCGGGTTGCAGCAGTGCAATCAGCATTATTGCCCTCAACAGCCGCAGCCTCGTGCAGCAAGGCTGACCTACCTTCTGACAACAGCATGATGTCATCAAACAGGTGGTACGTCTCTGGGGTGGGTTGCAGCAGCGCAATCAGAAGCGTGGCTTCCCGGATGTGGGCAAAGTGACGCAGGGAGCGCACTATCTGGAAGGTGGTGCTGCTGTCCAGCCCTGTGCTGATCTCATCCAGGAACATTGCCTTGGCAGGCCCCACCAGTAGCTCACCTGCAGCACTCAGTACAATTCAGATGACAAGATACAAGACTGCTGCCGGGGCTGCTGTCTGGCCCCGTGCTGATCTCATCCAAGAACACCTGAATGGTCACAGTGACTAACACAGGCATGACACTACCTATCGTTGTGTTTTTTTTGGAGGTAACAAAAATATTGCTTTGGCAGGCCCCACCAGTGACTCACCTGCAACACTGAGTACTACTCCAAAAAAAGAAAGGAAACGATTACACCTTTTGGGGTCGATTTCATGAGACGCCAAGTATTATACTGGGCTGCTCAGGAGGCTACAACAACAACAACAACAAAAGACAAGAGACAAGATAGAAACAAGATAGAGCCTGCTGTCGAACCAAATAACAAGAACACAAGAAACAAGAGAAAGACAAGACAGAGCCTGCTGTCGAATTCAATCCAAAGCCACCTGGCTGTGTAGATGCTAAAGGCAGTCTGTCCTGACAGATTGCCTGGTCCTGTCTCTGAAAGGGTGTGACCTTCGTGCTGCAAAACATGGGTCTTTTGTATGGCAGACAATGTGGTCAAAAACTAACAACTGCAGCATGTTGGGCATGCCAAGGCACTCACGCCTTGCAACAGTTGGCCTGACGCATGTAAAAGGTCGTGCAGGGTTACAAAACTTGGTGTTAAGAATTTGGGATGCGGCCTTGCCTGTAGTGACTCTCTTGCGTTGGCCGCCACTGACACCCCTCATCATCTCATTGCCAATCAGCGTCTCTGAGCACACCTGCACATATCACACATGTGACGCACACATCACATATTCTGCTTCACACACATCACACAACGTGCTTGTCACCAGCTCCCACCCTCAACCCCCCCCCCCCCCCTTCATTTGCAGACATGCGACTTATGCAGCAGCAGTCCTGTCTGTGTGTGGGCATGCAACACAATGGCAGACATAACAGGCTGTCACTGTAAGAAGCACTAGTACAGAGTGACGCATGCATTGCCACATGCGTTTCACAATCAACATGAGGGGAATGCACAAGCAACATCAGGAGGATGCACAACCAACATCACGAGGGATGCACAATCAACATCAGGGGGATGCACAAGTATGGCGCTGGCTCCTGCTTGCTGTAGCGGTGGATGTTATTCATGGCCCCATCTGCGCATGCGTCTCAAGACTATAAGCTGCAAGGTAGACATACACAAAGCTTCCATGGCATCTGCATTTCAGACATTCATCATAACAACAATGTTCTGCACGATAACAATGATAACGATCCAAGTGACAGTTTCTATTGAATTTGGTTAATATCATTATTATCATCATTGATACTGCTATGTTTGTTACTGTTACTACTACCATTACTGTCATTGTTACCATTCTTACCACAAGTACTCTACTATTTAGCATGACTATTATCACTGTTACTGATGTGATCATTATCATGAGCATCCAGAACATTGTGATTCCTGATGACACTCATGCTTTCTGGCTCATGATGAGCTAGGTACATGCAGAGCAGATCTTGACTGATGAGCTAGGTACATGCAGAGCAGATCTTGCCTTGGCATGTAGACAAAGCCCTTTTCAATCCTAAAACGTCTTTTTTGATTCAGAAACGTCATCCCTACGCTAAAAATCTAAATTCAGAATCGTCTGGGACAGTAAAAACGCCTTTTCTACATCGTGGAGCTGTTTTAGTACTCCGGGAAGAGAGGACACAGACTTACATCCAGACCCAGCATCTTGATGATGAGATCAGTGACTATGCTCTCCCGGTTGCCGGTGCGGATCTCTGCCCTCATGTAAGCGTCCAGCTCAGGATCAGGCGTGATGCCCATCTCCTTCTCACGCTTCAGCAGTTCCTCCAGTTCATCTGCGGCAAAAGAGGTGTTTCACTGCAGCAAGGACAAAGGAACATGCTTGCATTCCAAGGTGTCCATCTCCTCTTCACGCTTCAGCGGCTCCTCCAGTTTGTGTGCAGCATATATGCCTTGTGAGCACAGAAAACACCAACAAAGGGCAAAGGGATGGGTTTGTGCATGCATGGCGTAGCCATCCATGCTCTGATCAAGATGTGAAGCCCATCTGGTGATCACACTGCAGCAGTTGCTCCAGTCCATCTGTGCATGCAACAGAGGCTGATGAGCCTGAACAACAACTGGAAAGGAAGAGTTACAATGCAGTTCACAGCCAACACAAGGTGCATGGTTGAGCTTTCACCTTGCTCCCTGAATTCTGTCATAACCTAGCCAGCAGCGACAGACAGACAACTAGACGGACGCATCGACAGACAGACAGACAGACGACAAGAGACAGACAATTTGACTAGGAACAGCAGGCAGGCAGGCAGGCAGGCAGGCAGGCAGGCAGGCAGGCAGGCAGGCAGGCAGGCAGGCAGGCAGGCAGGCAGGCAGGCAGGCAGGCAGACAGACAGACAATCAGACAGACAGCAGTTGTTGGGGCCCACCTGCTTTGTGACCGACGCCCTGACACCTGGCAGCAAAGTCAAACGTCTCTCTGACAGTCAGCTCGGGCTGATGCAGGTCGTTCTGGTCAACATACGCCGCTGTATGCGCTGCTCTGAACTGATCGAAGCCCTTGCCATTGTAGGTGATGCTGCCAGTGACCTGTACAACATGACAGCACGCCTCAGCAGGTCTGACTGCACAGCATCACAACAAATCACGCAGTTGCATTTCTGAAGGTATCCATGTCAGGACTTCTTGTCTTGAGGCGAAGTGTCTGACATGTGATCTAGCTAGCGGAGATGCCAGAGGAAGAATGCTTGCGTCAAAGCTGCATTGAGCTCTGCCGTACTATGCTGTGCTCCTTGTGCTGGTCGTCAAAAATTTGTATACAGCATTGAAAGATAAGTTTGAAAGCGGCATGACAAGCGGCATCAAGTCCATTCATTATGGTGTTTTATCAAACATAGCTTATGGCAACAGAATTCCTGGTACAGTTAACCAGGGATCCAAGCACACACCTGCACATGTTTACACCATCCATTACATGCAAGAGCAATGGGACTGTGCAGCGCAATATAATTCTTGCCTTCTCAACAACTCGACGCCAAAATGTGTAGTCTTTTCTTTTCTTGCCAAGAGAGATGGAAAGAAATCACTCACATCGATGTTGGGGCTCTTGTGCAGGCGGCCAGAGAGGGCATTCAGCAGGGTGGTCTTGCCCGCCCCGGGGGGGCCCAGGAGCAGTGTGAACCTGCCGGGGTACAGGATGCTGCTCATGGTGTCTAGGATGGTGAAGCGCTGAGATGTGTCCTTCAGGAGACGTGTCTTCCTCAGCACGCCCTGTGAGATGCAAACAACTGTGTGTGTGTGTGTGTGTGTGTGTGTGTGTGTGTGTGTGTGTGTGCATAAGGCAGGGCTCCGTACAGCTCAGCCTAAATTTGCAAATGTGCATGTGCGCATAACAAGGTGTCCCTTGAGTGTACCTTGAACAGCAGGCTTCTGCAGAAACAACAGCAATGTGTCCATATGTGTATGTGAAGCAACAAATGGGTTTCGACACTGCATTCCTGGCATGAGGTTGCAGGGCTATGACAGAGAGACCAAGCATCGTCAACACTGCTGAGATACAAATGCCCAGCAGAGTGTTTCTGCATGTCTGGAGCATGTTGATCCAAACTCTGGGCCGCGTTAGGAGGCTCCTGCTATGATCGCTGAAAAGCATAAACTTTTCTTTTCTTTCATGTTGATGCAAGAAGCTTACCTCTGCCATGTTGCGAAAGGTGTTGGTGACTGAGGGGTTGCCCCTAGACCCAACAGCTATGTCAGCCTCGATTTTCAGGTTGTCCATGCGTATTTGGACAGTTGCGGTGTCCATGCCAACCCTGCATTGAAACGTAACACTGAGCAAGGCCAAGCAGCTGTGTTTATGCCAAATGCCCTACTTCGTGCTATCAACAGGCAAGCTGGTGTTTCAAAGCAGCAAACCAAGGCTATAATAGGGGAGCACAAGTCATTGTTGGTCGTGTGCATGGAGAGTGCAGCAGCAATGTGCTGAACCCCATACAAAGATGTGCTGAACCTTATGCAGAGGGTCGTCTCAAAGTCACTGGATTGCACAGTGCAGCTTCTAGCAGGGCGCACTGGCAGACAAGAGCAATGATAGACAGACAGTGCTTGCAGGTCTCATCTGCGCACAAACATTGGTGCATGGTATCTTGCCATGAGTCATTACACTTATGCTCAAGGGGCTACAATCTGATTGCAGTGGTGCTGCATTGCAAATGGAGGTTCACAGCATAAGTTGCCGAGAGTCACCTGTCCATGCGTGCTTTGAGTCCAGAGAGGAAGGTTTCAGTGTCAGCATCTCTGCTCTGCAGCAGCACATAGCAGAGCTGAGCATATGGTCAGGCAGATAGTGTATATGACACTTCGACTTCAGCGTTGCAAAGCACACATGAAGAGTATCACAACACGACAGCCATTCAGAGCTAGTGAATCGCATTGCACAAAGCATACTTGGTCAGCATATCCTGGAAATGACGCAGGAATTCACCTGCAGAACTCGATCCACAAGCTCGCCTTTCTCAGCCCTTGTCAGCTTTTTGATGTTCATCTCATTGAAGGGCTTGTGTGGCATTGCTTTGGGGGCGCCCTTCGAAGTGTTGTGGTCTGCAGGCTTCTGTTTGGTAGAAGCCTCCAGGTCTGCTTGGTCCTGGTCACCTTTTGCTGCATTCTTGTCTGCGTTTTGAACAATACCCTGCTGTGGCATGGCCTGGCCTTGACCCATGTGCTCGGATACTGCAAGCACACCAGGTAAGGGTTTGCGACCCACGGTGGGTACACGTGCAAGCTGCAACTGCAAGCTGCTGTTACATGACCGTGCTTACCAAAGTCCGCCATGGTGGATGTGACGGCTTATAGCATCAACAAACGTATGACAATATTGGCTGAGCTTTGAACCTTCAGGAAGCAGGCGAAAGTGGTCAAGGGCTGACCCAGAATGACGAGATCACGTCACTGACATGCAGTGCCGAATTGAAAGCGGTGCACAACGCCTCGCCCATTCCTTGATCTGCGGCCTTGCTGACGTAGCCATGCAAGGTATTTGCTGCGCGATTTGCGTATAACAATGTGGGTGTTGCGGATACAATGTCATATGCGTTGATGACGAAGAGATTACTTACAGATGACTAACAAACGATGAAATGCTCCGGAACCATATTCACACAGTAGCACTTCCATGTACCACAAGCTTTTGGCATGTATGCCACGGTAGCGGTGAGCATTGTGTTGTATATCAAATTGTCTAGAATGCATCCTGGGAATCGCCAGGGAATTTTTTAATACCTTATCATACCATTGTAATGTCCAGATGCCCAGCATGCACAGGCAACCTCACTCAGTGACTTGTCACAAGCGATATCAAGGAATGCTACGACAGGCTGTTCCTGATTCAGAACAGATGCGACTGCCATTCAGCAGCCGATAGCATTCTGCGCATGTTTGAGGCGCTGATTCACTGATGCAGTGAACAGTATGACTTTTCATACAGTGCGTAGTACTAGTAGTAGTCAAGTTGATACTACCACGAGACATACTGACAAATGAGGTCCTGTTCTGCATCTTTCATTACACACTGTCAGGCATTCAATACGTGATTGGATTTTGCAGAACAGTTTGTATTAGAGTGTGTATCTGAGACAATTTTAATGTTGTGTCTTGCAAACAGAAACCAAACTAGACAGAAGACAAGCAACATTGGCAATATGCAGGAAGGACAGTATGACTCAAGCTGAAGCCTGGATGCAGTAAAGTCAAGGTGACATCCACCCTGGACCACCCCGGATGTGCAGCTAAGTAAGAGCTTAATGAGTTACTTGACAGTTTGCATTATTGTGGACAGCTCAAATTTGAGAAAGTACACAAGCAGGGCATCAGAGTATGTCCGGTGTGCAGATGGCTGGATGCAGCTGAGGCATCACTGTTGATGTAGGCCTCAAGGGGTCTGTCAATGCTAGAGCATCTGCAACAAACTGCCGTAAGCCTTGTGTATAGGCAATTGTGTTGTTGCGGAAGTGATCCACATGTGGCGAAGTTTGAAAGCGCATTCCGGACACAATCCTGCCGAGCTTGCTCTGTCCCTACAAGCAGCACAGCACCTCACTTGTCACTGGATAAATGACGGAAATGCAGCAAACTGTCCATCTTTATCATCAGGATTGGCACATTGCAGTCTGGAAAAGCACGTGCAGCGCTGCTGAGCTGCTTGTCCACAGTTGTGCTTGTTTGGCACAACAGCATGTCACATGTTGATGCAGACCTGATTGATCCCACAATGTATGATCTTGCACAGAACAAAGCTTGCAAAGAGGATATCAGATGTTGGGTAAAGCGCTCACAACATGATGATGCAACAAGCGGGTTAAGGAGTGCGTAAGGCCTAATAAAATCCTTATGCAAGGAACAACGCATGTCAAGGACTGATGCATGGTAGGGTAATGACGCATCAATTTCACAAGATGGTGCATACAACAGTAGCATGATGAAAGGCTTATGCAAGGAGTAAACAGAGCTGCTGTACCTCCATGAAGTCTTCCACGCTTGTGTGAGGGACAACATGGTCAGATTCAGAGTAGATGTAAAGCTGAGGAAAGTTCTGGTACTGCTGCAACACAGCTGCCAGCTGTTGCAGGCGTTTGCCAGGGCTGCCTTTCAGCCACTGCTCAAAAAAGCATTCCATCCAGGCATACACATTCTGCCTGAACTTGTTGGTGGCTTCGCGCCTGGGAAGCAGGGCACTTGCAAAACCTGAGGCCCATACTTTGGCACAAGGCTGCAACATTCAGGAGGCTGTGTCAAGATGGAACAGGCTATTGGTATGCTCTTGGCTGTGGGTCAGATTCCTGATTGCATGGCGACATAGCATGCTGATAGGGCTAAGCATGTCATGACAGTATAGAAGACAGTTTGATAACATCTGCCTTGCAAAGCAAAAGAAACCTGCTCACGACCTTACTAAGTCCTGCAGATACTGGACAGCCTGTCTGGACTAAGCTTACGGAGCATGCATGTACAGTTGCTGCTGAGGCAAAGGTGGCCATACCTGTGCATGAGGAGCTGAATCTATTACTGAGCCCACCACATGCTGCAGCAGGGCAGCAGCATGTTTCAACAACCCCTCCATGACAGCGCCAAAGGTGTACCAGCCAGTGTTACTGAAGCAGTGAAAAAGAAGGTGCCAATCTCTGGGTTCCCGCCAAGATGCCTAACATAGAAGTCAAAATAGTCAAATTAGGTACCTCTTTGCCAGCAGCTGTACAGCAGGATAGGCTCTTTGGCTTACCTTCTGTTCTGCAAGCTGCACTACCAGAGCCTCAACAAGCTCTTGAGCTGTTGCCCCTAAAGTCAATGCTCCCCTCATAGGCATCATGAACAAAACTGGCTCCCATCTGCAAAACAGGTAGTGGCACACTGAAGATTTTTTGGGTGCTGGAAGCCGAGACACTGCAGCTTATGATTGGTTGGTACCTGTTGTCTGTCCACCAGTCCTGATACTTCTTAAGGTATCTCTTGTTGCTGCCCAGCCAGCCACAAATGACCACTGTACCTAGTGACTCAGAGGTAACAACAGGCGGCCCACTCTCGGAGTTGCTGGAGTGCAGATCTTGATGCTGAGAGTGGTCGACATCTCTACTGCTCGACGAGATTTTTTCGTTGGTGTTCTCAGCCGCTTCGGCATTGCCAAACGGCCCCGCACGAAAGTGCGAAGTACCGAAGCCTGTACTACGGTCCTTGCCTGGAGTGTCGCTTGGTGTGCAGGCTTGGCAGGAAACAGATGATGGCCGGACGGTACTGCAGGAGGCACGGGTAGGGTGGGCGACAGTAATGCTGGCCCTAGGCTGAACGCTATGACCAACAGCTGGCTGTCGATCGCTGCACGGCTTGACAAGCAGGCTCCCTGGCGACAACGCAGCCGCCATCGCCGCACACGAGGGCTTGGCCGATTTTGCAAGAAAGCTGCGCAAACACCGAGATCACTGAGGTATCTTGCGGAACGTACGTTCGGAACGAGCCGGCTTTGCTGATCCTCGACCTATCTTCCAAACTCAAAAGTGGACAGGCTGGCATAGCACAGCACGTGACCGGCAGGCGCCTTGAGCCCTGAATTTCTTTCGCCGATTGAAGGCCCTCAATAGGAAGCCAACTTTCGCTTTAAAGGCGAAAAGCTTGGACATGCAATCGGCAGAAAGCCGTT
>JAABUK010011630.1_pt1 | contig 11403 bp, 14 predicted proteins | sample 5559141 | NCBI WGS metagenome assembly JAABUK01 (sample SAMN10711869, study PRJNA513367) | rock metagenome | isolation source: Antarctica rocks | place: Antarctica: Victoria Land, Pudding Butte nord | collected 2016-01-03 | reverse complement strand
GAAAAGAACAGGATTATTATAACGCCTGCACAAAGTAAAAGAAAAATTAATATTGATATATCAACATGGGAAGCTCAATTTAAGGAGGCAATAAAAGGTGGAGATAAACCGGAAACTGATTTGTTTGAGGGAATGGAAAATGAGTTTGATAAAGAAGAATGGCAGTTATGAAACAGTTTGAAGTTTGGACAGTTGAATTAAATCCAACAAAAGGTGCTGAGATTAATAAAACAAGGCCTTGCATAATTATTAGCCCTGACAGTATGAATAAAATGTTGAATACAGTTATTGTTGCCCCTTTAACACATTCAATAAAAAATTATCCGAGCAGGGTTGATTGCCGTTTTAAACGTGAAGCTGGCCAGGTTGTGTTAGATCAGGTACGATCAGTTGATAAGGTAAGATTAACTAAGAAAATAGGAAGAATGGAGGTTGAGACAAATAAAAATGTTTGTACGGTTCTGCAGGTAATGTTTCAATTTATGACTACTTAAGAAAAGTTCCTAATAGTAATAGTGTTTAGCTTTATATCCCCGCGACACGGCACATCCGTTTTTAGAATAATGCCTGGTAGCACAACTAACAGAAAAAAATGAAATAATAAGTAAAACAAGTAAAATTTTTTTGATCATTTTGGTCAGAAAAATAAAGAAATGGAAATGGTATTTAATGATAGCGCTAATATGTTTTTCAGATAAGATAGAAGCAACGAACTATTTTTGAAATTGGCCATTTTTATAGCCCGTTCTTTAGGCTTTTCTTGAAGTCTGGTGCTGCAGAGCATCTCTCAATAAAGCTTTAGCTCTTGAAAATTGTGATTTGCTTGTGCTTTCGGTAATGCCTAATTTTTTTGCAATCTCTTTGTGCGAATATCCTTCAACAGCATACAAATGAAAAACGGTGCGATAACCTTCACTCAACTTCATAGATATTTTCATAAGATCTTTTTCGTAAAGGCAGTCTAAAGCATTTGTATGCTTGTCAGTCAATGTATTTTCAAGACCGTCACTTTCAGAAAATTTTACGTTATTACGTCTTAAATGCTCGATAGCTGTGTTAACAAAAATTCTTCTTACCCAGCCTTCAAAAGAACCTTCGCCTCTGAACTTGTAGAGATTGGTAAATAATTTTACGAAAGCGTCCTGCAAAATGTCTTCTGCATCCATTTGATTTTTTGCGTACCGCAAACAGATAGCATACATTTTAGGAGAAAACATATCATACATTTCTTTTTGGCTTTTTCTGCTTCCGCTGATGCAGTTTTCGATAAGAGATTTTTCAGAAAGGATAGAGGTGGTAATCATAGTTATTTTTTTTACTCTTACCTTTTTACTACATTGGTGCCAGAGTATAACTAATTGATAATCAAACTGCTTCTTCTTCTAAAGAATCTTATTTTTTCCCTAAATTGGAAATTGTTTTCAGGAACAGGAATTTACTTTGAAGCAGCAGGTAAAGATTTTAAAGTAATCTGTAAGTTTTTTGCAGAACCGTTCATTTTCTTAAGGTTACCAGTCTTATTATTACATTGCACTTAATAAAACATTCGTATGCCTTTTTTCAATCTTTCAGATTTAAATGAAAAAGAAGTAATTAACGGTTATAGGGGAAAATCTGTTCATACAGGAACAATGACTTTTATGTATTGGCAAGTAGAGCCAGGTGCAGTTATGCCCGAACATTCACACCTGCATGAGCAGGTTGCACAGGTGCTGCGAGGTAAGTTTGAGCTTACTGTAGACGGGCAAACAGAAATACTTGAACCGGGAAAGATTGCCGTGATACCGGCGCACGTAAAACATGGAGGCAAAGCCCTAACTGCGTGCGAATTATTAGACGTATTCAATCCTGAAAGAGAAGATTATAAATTTTAAACTATGAATCTCGATCTGACTAATAAAACTGCCCTTGTCTGTGGTGCCTCTCAAGGGCTTGGACTTGCCAGTGCAAAAGAACTGGCTTTGCTGGGAGCTAACATTATTGCAGCCAGCCGCAACGAAGAAAAGCTCAAGACAGCAGTTGAGCAGTTAGACACATCTAAAGGCCAAAAACATTCTTACCTCGTTATAGACTTATCTGAGCCGGAAGCTGTCAGAGAAATTGTATCCTCATTTCTTGCTGAAGGCATTATTATTCACGTTCTTATAAACAATGCAGGTGGCCCGCCTTCAGCGCCAATGATTGATACGGATGCTGCAGAAATCGAAAAAGCTTTTCGGACACATGTTATCAGCAGTCATTTGCTTGCACAACTTGTTGTTGCCGGAATGAAAAAGGCGGGCTTTGGGCGCATTGTTAATATTGTGTCTACATCGGTAAAACAACCGATTAACGGGCTTGGAATATCTAATCTTGTACGCGCCGCAGTTGCAAATTGGGCAAAGACTTTGGCAAATGAAATAAGCAGCTCTGGCATTACCATTAATAATGTTTTGCCAGGTTTTACCAATACCGACAGACTGCATTACTTATTTAGCAAGCAAGCTTCTGACCGTGGCTTAACCGAAGAAGATATTCTGACAATGACTGTTTCTGCAATTCCGGCAAAACGAATAGGCGAACCTGAAGAGTTGGGTGCTGCGGTTGCATTTCTTTGTTCGCCTGCCGCAGCTTATATAAACGGAATTAATTTGCCTGTTGATGGCGGAAGAACGGGAAGTTTATAAAAATAGTTTATTATAGATTTAGTTACCAGCTTTAAATAAGTAATAAGTATTAAGCATTGCTGTCACTTACTTTTACAGCAAATCTTCATTAAGCAAATAGGTATTTTAAAAAAAAGAGTTAGACATCTTCTGCTTGTAAAAAAAAATAAAGAAAAAGTATATTGAATTATAAAAATGTTACCAGAGAAATTTTGCGCTGACTATATTCGTCTTAAGTACAATTTTAAATTATGTATGGTAAACTTATATTATCTATACCCTTACTTACTTCAAAGCAAAAAAAGTATAGGAACAAAAGAGAACGCAAAATAAAAAGAAATATTGATCTCTTACTTTCCGATAAAACAGACAATGAAACTATAAAACTTTTATCAGAACTTTTTAATAGACAAAATCCATATTGTTATCCATATAATGTCATTTCAGGATTTGCAGAAGTATGGATTGATTATAATGATGTTTTAATTTGTTTCATTCTTAACGGCGATGGGCGAAAAAATTATAATAGAAATGGTGTTTATTATAGAACAAATATTAAGAAATTTTATCCGCCTTCCGGACATGTTCACGGGGGACATTTTAAACAACCAACTAATATCGAAATACAGAACGCTATGATTAAAGCTTTAAAAGAAATTATTAATCTATTACCAGTTGGAAACTGGTAATAGATGAACGTTATTATAATGAATTAATACAATCATTAGATTTTAATTTGTTATTAAATAGGAAATAAAGTCGTTACAAACGAAGAAGAGAGTTTTCTGAAACTTTATTAACAGGTATTAAACTTTGTTATAAATATTTCCAGTTATAAAAACTCGACTATATGGCTTGTAATAATCATAAAATCCGAATTCTTATTGGACCTTTTACATCAGTGTTTAACACTTCTTCTCCTTTTTGAGAAATCTGCACTTTGCCTTCATCTTGTAAAGTAAAGGCTGCTGACCGCACCTCAATCATATGATTTAGCCATTCATCCGGCCATAACATACGCGCCACTTCAGAAGGACAAATGGTTTTATTGCTTCCACGTGCAGCGGCCAGGGATAGTATTGTTGCAGAAACAGACATAAGAAATTGATAAACTTTTCAAATTGTTATAAACAAAGGCATTCTACCATTTTATCATGCCTGCCTCCACTTCTCCCACTACAAACACACTTCCGCAAACAAGTATCATGTCTTCTTTATCTGCACGGTCAGCAGCTTGCTGCAAAGCTTCATGTACGGTTGCAAATGCTTGTCCGTGTAAATTAAATTCCTTTGCTTTTTCTGCTAATTCATTTTCTGGCAAAGCTCTTGGTATTTGTGCTTTGGTAAAATAATAGCTGGCATGTACGGGAAGTAATGAAAGTACTTTTGAAACGTCTTTATCCCTTACTATCCCGATAACAATATGCAGCTTTCGAAAATTGCAGAATTCTAATTGTTCTGCTATTTGCTTTATGCCGTCTTCATTGTGGCCGACATCTAAAACGGTGAAAGGATGTTGCCGGATTACTTGCCAACGCCCATATAAACCTGTAAGATCTTTTACATGTGAAAGAGCATTTTCAATATATTTTTCTTCAATTTTCCAACCCTGCCTGATTAAAGTATGCACAACTTCCAAAACAGTGATGAGATTTTTTGTTTGGTATAAACCTGTGAGATCAAGACTATAATTTTTTCTTTCATCTGTATGATTATCTGCTACTGTTACGACTAATTCATGATCTTCCATTTTCCAGTCGGTTACCCATCTTTTTTCATTGGCAAAATATATCGGTGCATCAGCCTCTTTGGCTTTTTGCAGAAACACCTGTTTTGTTTCGGGTAATGTTTCACCAATTACGACCGGGATTCCTTTTTTTATGATTCCCGCTTTTTCACCTGCAATTTCTTTAAGTGTATTCCCAAGCATATTTTGATGATCGTAACCAATGTTTGTAATTACAGAAAGTTCGGGAGTAATAATATTGGTGCTGTCAAGCCTTCCGCCAAGGCCGACTTCTACCACAGCAATATCAACCTTTTGCAGTGCAAACCAGGCAAAAGCCATAACAACGGTTATCTCGAAAAAAGAAGGTTCTATCTCTTCGATAAGCGGTTTTATCCGTTCAGTAAAATCAATTACAAAAGCTTCTTCTATCATTTCTCCATTCACCTTAATTCTTTCCCTGAAATCCTTTAAATGCGGCGAAGTATACAGGCCGGTTTTATAACCTGCCGTTTGCAAGATAGCTGAGATCATGTGGCTCGCAGAACCTTTTCCGTTAGTACCGGCAATATGAATGCTCTTAAATTGTAAATGCGGATTGCCGACTGCTTCGCTTAATATAATGGTGTTGGTAAGGTCGGCTTTGAAAGCAGCCGCACCCAAACGGCTAAACATAGGAAGCCGGCTAAAAAGATAATCAATTGTTTGCTGGTAATCGGGCATAAAAAAACCGTAGCGGTCAAAGCTACGGTTATGAAACATTTATTAAGAAAAGAATTTTATCCCTTTAATTTGAAATCAAATAAAATAGTGCCTGTTTGCTCATCTTCTTCGCCTGCGTTCAGCTTTAGCTGCATTGCTTTTCTTGTAGCGATGGCACGGATTGTACCATTTGTAGTTGTCGTTCCTCTTGGGTTAACTGCTGCTGAAATAACGCTTCCGTTTTTATCAACACGTATGTCAACAGCAACTTTTGCGTTTTCATTAAAATCATCTTCAAAAGATGGAAGACGTGTAAATCTTCTGCCGTTCAGGCCGCTGCGAATTCTAACGCCGCTGTTTCCGCTTGCAGCATTTCCTTTATAACTGTCAGAGTTTGGGTTTCCATTAGGGTTTCCCTGGTCGCCTCTGCCACCGGCAATTCCCTGGTTACGAACACCATTATAAGTGTCGGCTCCGTTTCCACCGGCTCCGTCGCTGCTGCCACCTTTATAAATAGCTTTAGGGCGCGGAGGTGCAGGTGTTTTATTTTCAGCAGGCGGAGTATTTACCCGTGATTTAGCAGGTGTATTAGTAACTGCAGGCCTTGTTGTTTCACGAGGCTTAACTGGTGCGGCAGCAGGAACGGTTGTATGTTTAACTACAGGTTTGGGAGTTTTATTAACTACGGGTGCATCATCTGTTTCTTTTTCATCCCCTGAAATATTTTCTTTCTGCACTGCAGGTTGCGGTTGTGATTTTGGTGGCGGTGAAAAAGCTTCCTCTTTCGCTGCTGCCGGTTCGCCAGGTAGTTGCGGTGCAACATTTCCCAGGCCTTCGTCACTGTTTCCAAGGTTCACTTCAATACCTGTCTCTATAACGGGTGGCGCTATTTGCGGTAATGTCCATTTTGCAAAAAAGAAAACAATGAACAATAAAGCACAGATTATAAAAGTATAAGCGGCGGCTTTTACATTCTTTTCTCTTTCAAATGCCGGAGCCATGTTTACTGAATTGGACATACAAATATATTTATCCCGGGACAGTTTTTTTAATATTGAAAATTACTTCTATTAAAATGCTGAGGTTTACTATTTTATTTAAATAAAGGTTAAGAATGATTTAAAGAGAGTTTTTTGCCACTAAGCCACAAAGGCGCTAAGGAAGGCAAAATTTTCTTCGCGCATCTTTCTGTCTTAGAGTCTTTGTGGCTAAAACTGCTTAATGATGTGCAAAATCCAGTTCAAAATTTCCCTTAATTCTTTCTATAGGAGGATTAAAATAGCCGTACTTCAGGTGCGGAAATTCTTCCTGTATCAATTCCATCAATTGCTTCATTCCTAAAAATTCCCCAGTATCTGCTGCCTTAATTTTACCCAAATACCAATCCGGGTCAATATTAAAATTGCGCCACTGAATCATTTTTAAACCAGTGTCACTGATCACTTTTCTTAATGCTTCATATTCTTCCACACTATCTGTCATGCCTGGAAAAACAAAATAATTAATGCTTGTCCAGCCGCCGAAACTGTTTACCACACGAAGGCTTTCGATAATATTTTCAAACGAATAATTATTAGGGCAATAATAAGGTTCGTAAACAGATTTACGAACGCTGTTAAGGCTGACACGAATACTGTCTAAACCAACCTTGCAAAGCTCGCGGACAGCATTTGGCTTAGAACCATTTGTATTAATGTTTATGCTGCCTTTCTGCGTATGTTTTCTTATTTCAATAATTGCTTCGCGAATGGTTTGCCACATCAGCAATGGCTCACCTTCGCAACCTTGCCCAAAGCTTATGATAGGATAAGGAGCGCTCTCTAAATGCGGAACAGTATATTCAACAATTTCTTCAGCCGAAGGCCTGAAGGTTAGCCGGTCCTGTGTAGAAACGATGGTCTCATCTTCGGGTTGAAAAGATATGCAACCGACACAATTAGCGTTACAGGCAGGCGACGAAGGAACCGGACATTCCCATCGGCCCAAAAAATAATTACGTGCTGCAGGGCAATGATAAGTAAGCGCACAATTACTGGCAAGATGTTGCACAAGACGGTTGTGCGGGTACATCTCCAAGGCATTCTTTACACCCTGTTCCACTGTTGATTGATCGTAGCCTTCGCTATCCTGCCTGATATCCTGTTCGATACGAATGCAGGGAACATAAAATTTTTCATTCATCCAGCCGGCAGCAGTATAGCAAAACAAAGGAAGGGTAGGAGCATCAGGATCAGTCTCGTAAGCAGCCATATAAAAACCTGTGTATGCCGGCGGAATAAATGCAGCGACAGCCCAACCTTTTTCGCACAAACGCATTTCACCTGTTTTTACATCAATACCAATGCCGCGACGCCCCGGCAATTCATATAATTGTCCGCCTTCCGGCAGTTCTGTCCATTCTTCTTCCCGCACGGGCAATGCATCGCGACCGCTTCGCCCGGTAACCAATAAAGAAGTGTCTTCAAAAATGTGTCCATCTCCGTCTGAATATAATATGTATGGTGATTGTGTGAGCATGAATTTTTAAGGATCACAATGTATGTTATTGCCTTTACAGAAAGGTTTTCAATTTTTTGCAAAATTAAATTTTAATACTGAATTTTTCGAAGTTTCACTTTATAAATGAAATCAGCAAACTGTTAATTTTTGTTTTCAGGAAGAGGCTCTCTGTGCATCTTCTGTTGTGTAAAAAGGATATTATCAAGGTAAAAAAAATAAACACTTAATCCTTTACTATGAAAAGTAAACCTATTGAAAGTATATTGCGTTGCGCTTTGCGAGACGAGCTGATTTACTTATGAAACTTGACCCAAAGGAAATAACCGGACTTACATTAATTGATAAAATTATAGAATTTGTTTCAATGACATCCGACCCTTCCAGTTGGACTTTTGAAAAACAGAATACCAATCCGCCAAGGCTAATTCGATTGAAACAACTCAATGTTTTATTAAAGCTTTTTTTATCAGAAAGTTTTAATTCCAAAGACTTAAGATCAAACATTCAAAGTGTAATAAGCGGAGATTTTATTTTATACAGAGATATTAAATTATATGACAAACTCTTTTTAACCATGGATGAATTTATTTCAAGAGCTAATGATCATCCTGAGAAAAGAAAAGAATGGACAAGTTACGATTTGAAATTTAACTATAAACAACTAATAAAATATAAAATCAACCTTAATAAACTTTTAGAATTTAATAGCGGAATAATGGAAATAAGTTATCCTTATTTTTATTCTGTTATTTTGACAAATGAAATTTCCCACGAGGTAAAATTTAAAAATTTAGATAAGTTTTTAGCGTCAGTTATTGACCCTGCCGATAAAAATTTTTCAAAAGACCAACTAATTAAAGATAATAATTATCCAGACGTAGATGTTTATGATGTAGACCTTGACAATTGGTAGCGTACCTGAAAGCGGCCTTGTAGTACGAGTTTGTTGCAATGGGGGCAGAATAGAATATATCCGTATCTTCAGTATAATAATTTAGCTTTTGTGGAATTGTTGAAGATTGGAATACTATTTCCCAACCTGATGTTTAGGCTCTGAAACAGGCAGCAAGTGTAAAAAGACCCAATACCGAATGAGACAAATAGTTCTAATAGCTTGTGTTTCTAAAAAAAGTGACAAAAAAACCAAAGCAAAAGACTTGTATATAAGTCCACTTTTTAGATACAGCCTGGCTTACGCACTGGCACTTAAACCAGACAAAATTTTTATTCTTTCAGCTCTTCACCATTTACTTGAACTTGATAGAGAGATTGAACCATATAATGTAACCTTGAGCAACGTTTCTAAAAAGAAAAGAAAACCAGGACTTAAAGTTTTAAACTCAACAGAAAAGAAAGAATGGGGTAAAAAAGTTGTTGAAATGCTTTCTGCGGAAGCAGACCTGAAAGAAGACAAATTCTTAATACTTGCGGGGCAAGAATATATTAAACCAATTGTAAGCAGCTTGAATAATTACGAGGACGTTTTAAATGGTGTTTTATTATTTGACAGAGTTCCGCTTTTAAAACAAAAACTTAATGGAAATTAAATTACATAAACTATTCAACGAGCAAAAAAAATATTCCTTTCCTTTTGAGAGCTTTCTAAAGGAAATTCCATTAAATGGTATTTACATAATCTTTGAGAATGGAGAAAGATTTGGTGACTATGAACGTATTGTTAGAGTCGGGACACACACGGGAAAAAACCAACTACGTTCAAGGCTTAAACAACACTTTGTAAAAGAAAATAAGAACCGAAGCATTTTTAGAAAGAATATTGGACGCTGCTTCCTTAACAAAGAAAACCATCCTTATTTAAACTTTTGGGAACTTGACGTTACCTCAAACGCAGACAAAAAAAGAAATTTAAAACTTCTTGACCTGGACTTTGAAAAGCAAATGGAAAGAAGAATTAGCAATTACATCCAGGTCAATTTTACATTCTGCACTTTTCAAATTGACACAAAAGAAGAACGGCTTCTTTGGGAAAGCAGAATTGTTTCTACTTTAGCAAAAGCTACGAACATCAAACCGTCGGAAAATTGGTTAGGAAATAGCTCAACTAAGGACAAAATAAAAAAGAGTGGTTTATGGCAAGTGAACGAACTGTATAATGACTGCTTGACTGATTTAGAGTTTTTACAAATGAAAGAGTTAGTAACAGGACGAACACCAGCTGCCAACAGTGAACATCATCCCGGTAAATTATTAAAGCTTTAAGAAATAAACTTAGAGTTTAAGAATTTAAAAATTCAATCCAAAAAGAAAAAGAAATTGGAGAGATTAAGAAATCAAACGAAAAAGAAAAGCTTGACCAAACCATTATTTGTACATTAGGTTTAATAGCTTCACAATTTATTTTTTTCTTTAAAACAGGTATGAAAACATTCTTAATCATTTTGATGATCATAATCTCCTCCTGCAATAACACCAGCCAAAATAATATCAATACGGCCAGCAAATCCGCAGGGAATGACAGCATCGAAACACAAAAGGACACCATAAGTAACACCGAAATAAACGACTCAATTATTCATATCAGTTTTCCTAAAGACAGTACTTGGGTAACGGTAAATGCAAAAATGAAAGGTTTCAATCATCCTGTAATTGTATATATTCCCGTGAAGCAGGGAAGGCACCTGACAGCTTCTATTTCTTCTGATGACTCTGCAGCTAATGTTCGGATAAACCAAATAATTACTCCTGGTGGTAAAGCTGACGGACCTTTTGGCAGAGATTTTACATTTGCCATACATCAACAAGGCACTTACCGGCTTCTCATAGGAGAAAACCTGATGCAGGGAGATGAATGGAAAGGTGAGTTTAAGCTTACTGTTAAGGTAGAATAAATTTGAGAAAATGAAAAATGATTATAAAAAAGGAGCAAAAAATTGCTCCTTTTATCATTATTTATTATTTACCAAAAAACAATCATGCTATCCCCATTTTTGATTTTACCCCTGAGATCTTCAATAACATACTCCTGTGCAATCTTATTTTCGGCAAAGCCCGGCTTGCGGCTGCTTTTATAGCTTCGTCTGCCGATAGGCTGATATAATTTTCCAGTTCTGCAATTTTCGCCTCATGCATGGTAAGCATTTGTGAAGCCCATGTTTTGTCAAAGTCATTACCGGATGGTATATCTGTTGGCATAGACGACATGTCATGCATATAACTATTTTGAGAAATTCCTTTTTTTACAGCAAGTTTTTTCAGGTCGTTTAACATGATAGTATGGTCATTAATTATTAAAGCTGCAATTTTTTTTACCTGTGAGCTTGTTCCTTTTGTCTGTCCCAATTTAGCAAGCTTTATTTCCATTATATTGTCCATTATATTTTTACTTATAAAACCGGTATCGCTAAATGCTGCCATCGCATCATTTGTTTTTCCTGGTTTCAAAGCCATACTGTCATTCCCTTTGCCCGGATTTACTACCATAGGATCATCTGTTTTACCTGTTTTTACTGTATCGCCGGGTGTTTGAGCGAAAGAAATATTACCTGCACACAACAGTATTGCTGCAAATAATATTTTTGTAACAATAATTGAGTTCCTTTTCATATAATTAATTTTTTAAAACGCATTTGCAACATTGAGGTTATCTTCATCTGATGTTATAAACAATACATCTTAAAAATCGTTCCACATATTTTAAGAAAATTCCGGCAACAAGAGGTACATGATTAGTATTGGGTTGATATATAACTGAGGTTACGCAGCTTTATTAACAGGATGATTTCTATTAATATCTAAACTGTTGAGTTTATTCCAGGCACTTACTGTTGCATTTTTCAGCAGCAAAGCCTTGAGTGCAAAATGATTTTTTGA
>JAABUK010011629.1_pt1 | contig 11404 bp, 7 predicted proteins | sample 5559141 | NCBI WGS metagenome assembly JAABUK01 (sample SAMN10711869, study PRJNA513367) | rock metagenome | isolation source: Antarctica rocks | place: Antarctica: Victoria Land, Pudding Butte nord | collected 2016-01-03 | reverse complement strand
GAGGTTGTGCTCGATCACGACCACGGTGTTGCCGGTATCGACGATGCGGCCAAGCACCCCGAGGAGCTTGTTGATGTCTTCGAAGTGCAGGCCGGTGGTGGGTTCGTCGAGGACGTAGAGCGTCCGCCCGGTCGAGCGACGTTGGAGTTCCGACGCCAGCTTCACCCGCTGCGCCTCACCGCCGGACAGCGTCGGCGCAGGCTGGCCGAGCCGCACGTAGCCGAGGCCGACGTCGACGAGCGTCTGCAGGTGCCGCGAGATCGCCGGGATGGCCGCGAAGAAGTCGAGGCCCTCCTCGATCGGCATGTTCAGCACCTCGGCGATCGTCTTGCCCTTGAAATGCACCTCGAGCGTCTCCCGGTTGTAGCGGGCGCCGTGACACACCTCGCACGGGACGTAGACGTCGGGGAGGAAGTTCATCTCGATCTTGATGGTGCCGTCGCCCGAGCAGTTCTCGCAGCGACCGCCCTTGACGTTGAAGGAGAACCGGCCGGGCAGGTAGCCACGGACCTTCGCCTCGGGGGTCTCCGCGAACAGCCGCCGCACGTGGTCGAACACGCCCGTGTAGGTGGCGGCGTTCGACCTGGGTGTGCGTCCGATCGGCGACTGATCGACGTGGATGACCTTGTCGACCTCGTCCAGTCCGCTGATCCGGCGGTGCCGGCCGGGAACCGCACGGGCGTTGTAGATGTGTTTCGCCAGGCCCGCATACAGGATGTCGTTGACCAGGGTCGACTTGCCCGAGCCGGACACACCGGTCACGGCGATGAAGGTCCCGAGCGGGAACGACACCGTCACGTCCTGCAGGTTGTGCTCGCGCGCGCCGTGCACGGTGACCTCGCGGCCGGGCGTACGCGGTCGACGGAACAGCGGCATGTCGATCTGACGGCGGCCGGAGAGGTAGGCGCCGGTGAGCGATTCCTCGTTGGCCAGCAACCCAGCCAGCGTGCCGGAGTGGACGACGTGCCCACCGTGCTCGCCGGCGCCCGGGCCGATGTCGACCACCCAGTCGGCGGCCTTCATGGTGTCCTCGTCGTGCTCGACCACGATCAGCGTGTTACCGAGATCTCGGAGCCGCACGAGGGTCTCGATCAGCCGGTGGTTGTCGCGCTGGTGCAGCCCGATGCTCGGTTCGTCCAGCACGTAGAGCACACCGACCAGCCCGGAGCCGATCTGCGTGGCCAGCCGGATGCGCTGCGCCTCGCCCCCGGACAGGCTGCCGGACGCACGCGACAGCGACAGGTAGTCGAGGCCCACGTCGAGCAGGAACTGGAGCCGTTCGTTGATCTCCTTGAGCACCCGCTCGGCGATCTGCGCCTGCCGCGCGTTCAGGGTCAGGTGACCCAGCCAGTGCGCGGCCTCCCGGATCGACATCGCCGCGATCTCGGCGATGTTGAGGCCGCTGAGCGTCACCCCGAGGGTCATCGGCTTGAGCCGGGCCCCGCCGCAGGTGGGACACGGGACCTCGCGCATGAAGCCCTCGTACCGTTCGCGGGACGTGTCCGACTCGGCTTCCGCGTGCCGGCGGTGGACGTAGGGCAGTACGCCCTCGAAGTCGGTGTAATAGGACCGCTGGCGCCCGTACCGGTTCTTCCACTGCACGTGCACCTGGGTGTCGTGCCCGTGCAGCAGCGCGTGCTGGGCCCGCTCCGGAAGTGCCTCCCAGGCAACGTCGGTGCGGAACTTCAGCGCGTCGGCGAGCCCGCCGATCAGCCGCTCGAAGTACTGCTGGACGTGTGCCCCGGACCACGGCGCAAGGGCACCCTCGTCGAGGGAGGCGCTCGGGTCGGGCACCACGAGTTCGGGGTCGACCTCGAGCCGGGTACCGAGGCCGGTGCAGTCCGGACAGGCGCCGAACGGTGAGTTGAACGAGAAGGACCGCGGCTCCATGTCGTCTGCGGGAATGGCGTGGTCGTTGGGGCAGGCCAACTTCTCGGAGAACTTGCGCTCCCGGCCCGGATCGCGGGGCGGCAGGTCGACGAAGTCGAGCGTGACCAGACCGCCGGCCAGGTTGAGCGCGGTCTCGACCGAGTCGGTCAGCCGACGCTTCGACGTCGGACGCGCCGAGAGCCGGTCGACCACCACGTCCACCGAGTGCTTCTTCTGCTTGTCCAGGACCGGCACCTCAGCGAGTGCGTAGGTCTCGCCGTCGACCCGCGCCCGGGAGAACCCCTGTCCGACGAGCTGGCGGAACAGGTCGACGAATTCGCCCTTACGGGCCCGGACGATCGGCGCCAGGACCTGGAATCGGGTGCCTTCCTCGAGTTCGAGCACACGGTCGACGATCTGCTGCGGGCTCTGCCGGGAGATCTCCTCGCCGCAGATCGGGCAGTGCGCGATGCCGGCGCGCGCGTAGAGCAGGCGAAGGTAGTCATAGACCTCGGTGATCGTGCCCACCGTCGACCGCGGGTTGCGCGACGTCGACTTCTGGTCGATCGAGACGGCCGGTGACAGTCCCTCGATGAAGTCGACGTCGGGCTTGTCCATCTGCCCGAGGAACTGACGCGCATACGCGGACAGTGATTCGACGTAGCGACGCTGGCCCTCGGCGAAGATCGTGTCGAACGCGAGGCTCGACTTGCCCGAGCCGGACAGCCCGGTGAACACGATGATCGCGTCCCGGGGAAGGTCGATCGATACGTCTTTGAGGTTGTGCTCGCGCGCGCCGCGCACGATCAGGCGGTCAGCCACCGTCATCCGTCCCGTCATCGGTTCTGTGCATCATCAGGTAGATCTGCGTGATAGCTGGTTCTTCAGGGGCTCGTTCGTCAGGGCTCGCTCGTCAGGTCGTTCGATTGTGAAGTTGTCAGGCGGTAGCCGCCAGACAGTCCAGGCACGAGTCTGCACGGCACCACCGACAGAACCCGTTCCGAGTCTGTCCACGGTCGCCGCGACGTTCGGGCGACCGCGGGTAGTGCTCGCGAAGAGGGTGTCGTACCTGGCCAACTGCGGCCAGCATCGTCTCATCCCCGGTCCCTCCGAGACGTGCCCGCCCGGTCGTCATAGCGTTGGTACGAGCGCCCACGGCCCGGTATCTTTCGCCGGCCGTCGAGCAGCGCCCTGATACGTCCGCATCCGCACCCCACCTTTGGGAGATCACTCCGCATGATCCGTGTTGCCATGCTCAGCTTCTGGCACGTCCACGCCGGCGACTACGTCAAGCAGTCGAAGGCGCACCCCGATGTCGAGATCGTCGCCGCGTGGGACGAGGACGCCGAGCGCGGCCGCGAGCGTGCCGCCGACGCCGGCGTCGAATTCGTCGACGACCTCGAAACGTTGCTCGCCCGTGACAATGTCGACGCGGTCATCTGCAACACGCCGACGAACCTGCACCCAGACGTCCTCGTCAAGGCCGCGAGGGTCGGGAAGCACATCTTCACCGAGAAGGTCCTGGCGACGACAACCAAGGACGCCAACGCGATCAAGGCCGCAGTCGACCAGGCAGGTGTCGTCCTCACCCTGTCCCTCCCGCGCGTCTACGAGGCGTACACGCCGACGATCAGAGGCATCATCGAGGCGGGCACTCTCGGCGAGATCACCGAAACCCGCGCACGGGTCTCGCACGGCGGCTCGATCGACAACTGGCTGCCCGAGCACTTCTACGACCCGGAGACCACCGGCGGCGGCGCGATGATCGACTTCGGCTGCCACCCGATGTATCTCAACCGCATCTTCCAGGGTGGTATGCCCGAGTCGGTCACCTCGACCTTCGGGTTCGTCACCGGCCGCGCCGTCGAGGACAACGCCTGCGTCGTGCTGAAGTACGCGAGCGGCTCCTTCGGCATCGTCGAGGCCGGCTTCGTGAACCGGATGTCGCCCGCCTCCATCGAGGTCCACGGCACCGATGGGTCACTGCTGTGGGGAACCCCCGAGTCGAAGCTGCTGGTCCGCGCCAAGGGCGACGACGCCTTCGTCGAGGTCCCCCTCGTGGACCGCGAGCCGATGGCGTTCGCGCAGTGGATCGACCACATCCAGGCCGGCACGACGTTCGACTCGAACGTGGCTCTCGGCCTCGACCTCACCCGGCTGATGGAAGCCGCCACCATCTCCGCGCGCAGCGGCGAAGCGGTGGCCATCAGCTCGCTCGCCGAGTGACCGTCCTGTCCTCCCCACGCGTCATCACTCTCACCTCTTCGAGAAGGAGCATCTCCGAATGACAGTTCGCATCGGCCTCATCGGCGCCGGCGGCATCACCAACCCGCACGTCAAGGGCTACGTCGCCCGTCCCGACGTCGCAAAGATCGTCGCCGTCGCCGACGTGTCCGCGGAAGCCGCGAACCTGCGTGCCGAGCAGGCCGGCGGCGCGAAGGTCTACAGCGACTTCAACGACCTGATCGCCGACCCGGACGTGGACGCGGTCGACATCTGCCTGCCGCACTTCCTGCACGCCCCGGCCATCCTGGCCGCGGCCAAGGCCGGCAAGCACATCATCTGCGAGAAGCCGTTGTGCCTGACCGTCGACGAAGCGGACGCGATCACGGCGGCCATCGACGCGAGCGGCATCACTTTGATGTGCGCGCACAACCAGCTCTACTTCCCGGCGGTCGCGAAGGCGCGTGAGCTGATCGAGGACGGGACGCTCGGCAACGTCTACGAGATCCGCACGACCGACAGCTTCTTCAACAACTTCGACCCGGCCAACGCGGGCTGGCGGGCAGACAAGGCGAAGATCGGCGGCGGGGAGCTGATCGACACCGGCTACCACCCGACCTACCTGATGCTCTTCCTGGCGGGTCAGGTCCCGACGCAGGTAGCGGCGATGCTGTCGAAGCACCGGCTCGAGTTCATGGACGGCGAGGATTCCGCCCAGGTGCTCGTCCGGTTCGCCGACGGGAAGGTCGGTCACATCGTCACGTCCTGGGCGTACCAGGCGGCCGGTTGCACGGAGCGTTTCAGCGTTGTCGGTGACGAGGGTCAGCTGTGGAGCGACGGCACGACGCTGTGGGTGCGTAAGCGCGGCGGCGAGACCGAGGAGCACGTGTTCGACGAGGTCGAGACGATCCCGGCCGAGGTCGGCGACTTCGCTGCACGCATCGAGGCGGGCACCCCGCCGATCCACAACCACCTCGACGGCATCAACGTGCTCAAGGTGATTCTGGGCGCCTACAAGTCGGCCCAGGACTCGACGATCGTGACGCTGGCCGACCTGTAGCTGGCAGCCCGGTAGATCAGGTCGGGTAGACCTCAGCTCAGGCCCGTGCGAGATATTTCGCGCGGGCCTTTGCTGCTTCGACGGCGCGGTCCCTGGGCGGGGCGGCGGTGATGAGGCTGTCGAGCAGGCGCTGAGTCGCGGCGGTGATGTCGGCCACTGCCTGGTCGAACGCCTCGAGGTTCGCCTGGGACGGTTTGCGGGTCCCGGACAACTTCCGCACGTATTGCAGCGCGGCGGACTCGACCTCGTCCTCGGTCGCGGGCGGGGCAAGGTTGTAGAGCGGCTTGATGCTTCGGCACATGCGGCCACCCTAAAACCGCCAGGCTCGCCGAACCACCCCTACATGCGGACGGGTGCCTGCAGCCCGAGGAGATCGAGGCCGGTGCGGAGCACCTTGGCGGTCAGGCCGGCGAGGTGCAACCGGGATGCCCGCGTCGCATCGTCGGTTCCCTTGAGGACCGGACAGGTCTCGTAGAAGCCGGTGAAGTCCGACGCCAACCCGTACAGATATCCGGCGATCTTGTGCAACTCGAGGTCACGTCCGGTTCGCTGTACGACACCTTCGAACTCGCCCAGCCGGAGCGCCAGCTCGTGCTCCGCCGGCTCGGTCAGCACGATCGGCGCCGTCAGAGATGCGGACGTGACATCCTCACCGGCTCGCCGGAACAGCGACTGGATGCGGGCGTGCGCGTATTGCAGATACGGCCCGGTGTTCCCGTCCATCGCCAGCATCTGATCGAAGTCGAGGACATAGTCACGGTTGCGGTCGTTGCTCAGGTCGGCGTACTTGATCGCACCGATGCCGACGGCCTGCGCCACGTCGGCCATCTCAGCGGCATCAAGGTCACGGCTGCGCTCGGAGACGACCGCCTCAGCCCGCTTGACCGCCTCGTCGAGAAGGTCGACGAGGCGCACGCTGTCACCCGACCGGCTACGGAACCGCTTGTGGTCGGCGCCGAGAACGAGGCCGAAGCCGAGATGAACGGCCTGGTCGGCGTTCTGCGTCCAGCCGGCGTCGCGTGCGGACGTGTACACCATGCGCAGGTGCAGTTGCTGGCTGTTGTCGATGACGTAGAGCGCACGGTCGGCGTCGAGTTCGACGAACCGGTGCCGGATAGCGGCGAGGTCGGTGGTCGCGTAGCCGTAGCCGCCGTCCCGCTTGCGCACGATCAGCGGCAGCGGCCCACCGTCGCGTCCCGTGAATCCCTCGGGGAAGACACACATCGCCCCGTCGCTCGGGACGAGCAGGCCTTTCTCGGCGAGTTCGTCGGCTACCTCGGGGAGCATGTCGTTGTAGGACGACTCGCCGGCCAGATCGTCGTGGGTGAGCAGGACGCCGAGACGCGCGTAGACGTCCTCGAAGTGCCGCTCGGACTCCGCGACCAGCAACGTCCACAGGGCGAGCGTCACCGGGTCGCCGGACTGCAGCGCGACGACGCGGAGACGAGCGCGGTCGGCGAACGCGGGGTCGGCATCGAAAGCGACTTTCGCCTGCTGATAGAGATTGTTGAGGTCGCCGACGTGGAAATCGCTGGTGTGGGCGTCGATGCCCTGGTCGGCGAGATACTCGATGAGCATGCCGAACTGGGTGCCCCAGTCGCCGAGGTGGTTCTGCTTGATGACGTCGTGGCCGAGGAACGTGAGCACCCGGACGACAGCGTCCCCGATGATCGTCGACCGCAGGTGCCCGGCGTGCATCTCCTTGGCGACGTTGGGCCCGGAGTAGTCGACGACGACGGTCTGCGCCGGGGCCAGGGCCACGCCGACGCCGTCGTTGTCCATCCCGGTGATGACCGAGGCCAGGGCGGCATCACCCACCGTCAGGTTGATGAAACCGGGACCGGCGATCTCGGCGGAGCTGATCAGGCCGGACAGGTCGGCGGCGGCGAGCACCTGTTCCGCGATCGCCCGCGGGGCCTGCTTCAGCGTGCGCGCGAGCGCGAGCGCGGCGTGATCGGACCGGCGCAGGACCGGGTCGATCTCGACGCCGGGGCCGAGGACGGACTCGGCCACGCTGGCGAACGCGGGCCGCAGCCGCGCAGAGATCAGTTCGGGGAGGTCGGCCATGGGTGCAGTTTCGCACGCAGGCCACCGTCGACGCTTGGTGATTCCGCTGTGCGACCATGCCCCCATGAACGATTCCACCGTCGATGCGGGTCATGTCGAGGTCGGCGGCCCGCCCCTTGTCCGTGCCACTTCCACCGCGACGATCACGAAGGTCGCCGTCGGCCCGATGGACAACAACTCCTACATCCTCCGGTGCACGCGCTCAGGGCGCGCGCTGTTGATCGACGCGGCTGCCGACGCGCCGACGCTCCTTCCGCTGGTCGACGGCGTCCGCTCGATCCTGACGACGCACAGCCACGGCGACCACATCGGTGCGCTGGCCGAGTTGGCGAGTGCGACCAATGCGACCACCCTCGCCGGCGCGGACGATGCGGACGCGATCACTGAGGCGACCGGCGTCGTCATCCACAACAAGGTGCGCGACGCCGAGATCATCGCGGTCGGCACGCTCGACGTCACGATCGTCACGCTGGTCGGTCACACCCCGGGCTCGATCGCGGCGATCTTCCGGGATCCCGACGGCAGCACGCACCTGTTCACCGGGGACTCGCTGTTCCCGGGCGGCGTCGGCAACACCCGGCACGACCCGGCGGCGTTCGCGTCCCTGATGGGCGATGTGCAGATCAAACTGTTCGCCAAGCTGCCGGACGACACACACGTCTATCCGGGGCATGGGGACGACACGACGATCGGGACGGAACGGCCGAACCTGCCGGAGTGGCACCGACGAGGTTGGTGAGTGAAACGAACCGGCCTCGTCGGTGCCACGGGTAAGAACAGCACCGACGAGGTTGGTGAGTAAAACGAACCGGCATCGTCGGAGGCTGTCGGTGCTGACGTGGGCTGCCGGTGGCCGCACGGCTGTGGGCCGTACGTGACAGAGTGCGCGCATGTCGAATGAACCCTCGCAGACCGGTATCCCGGCCGAACTCGACGAGATCCGGCACAGCATCGACAACATCGACATCGCCCTGGTGCACGTGCTGGCCGAGCGCTTCAAGCTCACGAAGCGGGTCGGGTTTCTCAAGGCCGAACACAACCTCCCGCCCGCGGATCCCGAGCGCGAGACCGCCCAGATCGCCCGGCTGCGTGAGCATGCCCGGTCAGCCGATCTGGATCCCGCGTTCGCCGAGAAGTTTCTGACGTTCATCATCGCCGAGGTGATCCGCCACCACGAGGTGATCCGCGCAAGCGTCGACGACGAGGACCAGGAGGTCCAGGCCGGCAAGAGCGAGCGTTAGATCGTCCCGCTGAGCGTGTCGCAGCGGTTCGGGTCCCCGCTGCGGTAGCCGTTGAGGAACCAGGTCTGGCGTTGCTTGCTGGAGCCGTGCGTCCAGGATTCCGGGTTGACCCGGCCCGACGACTCCTTCTGGATCCGGTCGTCGCCGACCGCAGACGCGGCCGAGAGGGCAGATGCGACGTCGGCATTGCTGAGCGGCTTCACCAGCGTGTTGCCGCCGGCGTCTTCGGTCGTCGCCGCATGTTGAGCCCAGACGCCGGCGAAGCAGTCGGCCATCAGTTCGATGCGAACCGAACCGCTCTGTGCGCCGGTGGCGGAGGACTGCGCCTTGCCGAGGATGCCGAGGATGTCCTGCACGTGGTGGCCGTACTCGTGGGCGAGGACGTACTCCTGGGCCAGCGCTCCGGAGTCCGCACCGAAGCGGCTGGTGAGCTCGTCGAAGAAGCTGGCGTCGATGTAGACGCGTTTGTCGGTCGGGCAGTAGAACGGTCCGACCGCGTTCGAGGCGGTGCCGCAGGCCGACTGCGTCGAGCCGCTGTAGATCACCGTTTTCGCCTGCGTGTACTGACGATTCAGCGAAGCCGGCATCGCATCGGTCCAGTAGTCCTGCACGCTGTTGACGGTGCCGACGACGCGGCAGACGTCCTCCCGGTTCGCATCGGCACCTGTCTTGCATTGGGTGACGTCCGGCCGCTCGCGCTCTGACCGGACTGGATGATCTCGGACGGGTCGAACGCTGAACTGCCGTCACCGAGGACGTTTCCGCCGAAGATCAGGGTGAGCACGATGACGACGAGCGTCCCACCGATGCCGCCGCCCACGGCCACCGTCCGTCCACGACCACCGCCGCTGGTGACCTGGGATGTGTCGAGTTGCGCGTTGTCGTTGAAGCTCACGCCGACCCGACTCCGGCGACGAGGTCGTTCGCGGTCGACAGCACCGGCCAGCCGGCGATGTCGTCGAGTACGGCATCCACCGGTACGCCGCTGACCAGGAACGTGGCGGACTCCCCCGGTAGCAACGTGACGAGCCCACGGTCGACGGACGCGGTCGGCGCCAGCCGGTCGGCCTGCAGGGTCAAGTCGCGGACCAGTGCACGGGCGGTCACGATGACCTCGACGAACCCGTCGGGGCGGCGCGCCTGCGTCACATCGAGCGCCGTCCGCTCGTACTCGAGATCACGGTCCGCGGCGAAGAACCACAGCCCGGTCAGCTCGCCGAGTCGAGCCACCAGCAGCTCCGAGCCCGGCGACAGCGGCTCGGCGACCTCTGCCGGGACGTCGACCGTCAGCCGGCCCCGGCCGACCAGGGAAACCGCGACCGATGACTCCGCGAGGATCTCACCGTCGAAGGACACCCGTTGCAGTGTCAAGGTCCCGTCGAGACTGACGTCGTCCTCGCTGACGAGGCTGACGGTCAGGTTGGTGGCGTCACCGGACGCCGGCGCAACGGTGAGCAACCGTGGAGCGTACGCAGCCTGCATCGCGTACCAGAGCGGTTTCTTCCGTCCCGCGCCGTCGATCGCGGCCCAGGACACGACCGGCCAGCAGTCGTTGATCTGCCACACGACGGACCCCATGCTCACTCCGCGATGGGCGCGGAGATGGGTGATGCCGACGGAGACCGCGCGCGCCTGGTTGAGCTGCATCGCCCACAGCCACGCATCGGTCCCGGCGGGCGATGGGAAGTGCGGTGCCAGCCCGACCTCGAGCTTCGCGTCTCCGCTGGCTGCCTTCTGATGGGTCGGCATCGACGGGCTGGCCGAGGAGATGACGCGGTCGTGGACGGCCTCGGTGAGAGTTCGCCACGTCGGGGGTGCCTGCCACCCGTACTCGGCGGCGAACCGCGGAACCGTGTCCCGATAGACCTCGTAGCCGACGCGGTTCCAGACGTCCCACATGTGCGTGGTGCCGTGGGCGGGGTCGTTCGGGTGGATGCCCTCGCCCGAGTACGGGCTACCGGGCCAGTACGGGCGGGTCGGGTCGAGCTCGGCGACAACGCGCGGGAGGAGGTCGAAGTAGTAGCCGGCGCCCCACGTCAGGTCGCCGAGCGTGGACTTCCAGCCCCAGTCCTGGTGGCCCCAGATGTTCTCGTTGCAGCCGTTCCACAACACCAGGCTGGGGTGCGGCATCAGCCGGGCGACGTTGTCCCGGGCCTCCGCCTCGACCTCCGCCCGGAGCGGGTCCTCCTCGGCGTACGCGGCACAGGCGAACAAGAAGTCCTGCCACACGAGGATCCCGAGCTCGTCGCACGCGTCGTAGAAGTCGTCGGTCTCGTAGAGGCCGCCGCCCCAGACGCGCAGCAGGTCGATGTTCGCGTCGCGCGATGCCGCCAGCCGCTCGCGGTATCGCTCGGGCGTCAGGCGGGAGACGAAGCAGTCGTCCGGGATCCAGTTGGCTCCGCGCGCGAAGATCGGGACGCCGTTGATCTTGAGGGTGAACGCGCTACCGAGCTCGTCGGGAGCGGTATCGAGCTCGACGGTCCGAAACCCGACCCTGCGCGACCAGCTGTCGATCGTGGCGCCGTCATCGTCGTGCAGGGTGACGTCGAGTTCGTAGAGCGTCTGGTCGCCGTGACCGTGCGGCCACCACAGGTCCATGTTGGGCAGATCGAAGCTCAGGCTGTCGGTGTCGTCGTAGGGGATGATCACCAGTTCGGTGGGCAGGCCGGCGATCTCGAAGTGGGCTCGCAGTTCGGTCGGCGCAATCGTGGGCGAGCGCTCGACGTCGACCTCGAGCCGCACGGTTCCGGTATTCAACCCGACCGCGGCGTCGAGAACGGTGAGCGTCGGCCGGACGTCGGCCAGCCGTGCGACCGTCCAACTTTCGAGCGCGACGGCCTTCCAGATGCCGCTGGTGATCAGGATCGGTCCCCAGTCCCAGCCGAAGTTGCACGCCATCTTCCGGATCGCGTTGAACGGGGCCGGGCTGGCGAGGTTCGATCCG
>JAABUK010011628.1_pt1 | contig 11404 bp, 13 predicted proteins | sample 5559141 | NCBI WGS metagenome assembly JAABUK01 (sample SAMN10711869, study PRJNA513367) | rock metagenome | isolation source: Antarctica rocks | place: Antarctica: Victoria Land, Pudding Butte nord | collected 2016-01-03 | reverse complement strand
GCCACAAAGCAAGTTAGCGAGAATGAGCGCCTGCACACGAACAGAGCAAGCTTAAAGGTAGTCTTGATCATACCTGCTGGTCTCAAAATCGACTTGTTGGTGCTCAAAGTGCTCTGCATTCTGTCACAATGGGTTTATCTAGTTGCGTAGCTAGAGAGCAAGCTCAAGGACTAAAATGTAACGCCAGCTCGTATCCGAGCGCGAGTCACGACTGCGACCGTTGATGGCTCATTATTGGCATCGTCCTCCAGGACTAGTGCAGTTGCATTAATATACGTACCCAGATCTGTCTGTCAGCGACTCAAGGACGGTACTGCACATTCGTATGAAGTGATCAGTGGCATGCAGATAACACCGGCGTTTGCCAAGTGCTCGCCGCTGGCCGCTCAACTGCGCTGTTGGCTTGGCTCGTCTCGGGTATACAGTATGGCCTAGATCCTTGATTTGTCTGGTGTTCTATGTGCCCCAGCATCCTCGCAGCTGCTCGTTTATCCATCGTTACTCCCTGTGCTCTTCCAGGTATTTGCTTTCTACGCCAGGAGCAAAAGGCCCTACACAAGGTGAGCGCAGTCAGCAGTTTGGTTCCATGGGAACGAGACTATCACGAAAGGCACGCGTTTACGCACATTGCCACAGCAAAGCTGCAGGCAAAATAAACCTTATTTTGCATGACCTGCAGGCCTACTAGCAAGCCTGGTAGGAGTTTCATGAGTGCATCCGTGGTTTCTCCTGGCTGGCTGCACAGCAGGTGAGTTTCTTGTGCAAAGTTTCAGACCAATTCGATGCCAAACACCCTTTGCAAATCTTATTGTCTGTCCCCTGTAGTTTTGCCAGTTAGATGAGGTCTTCAGCTTACTGTTGATGCAGGCTAGGCGATAAAGATCTGAAGGTGCTAGATGGAACTTGGTACCTCCCAAATTCAGGCGTGTCCTGCAATTGCTCAGCACAATGATTCATCCGTTGTGGTGCACGTTTGCAATGCTGCACAGATCAATGAGCACATAGATCCACTCCAGTCTGTATTCTGAAACATTGTGGATCAACACGCAAATGCTTTGTGTGGCTGAGTTACCATGTGTGTCTGCAGTACAACTCGTGAATGCTTTGCTGGGTATTGCATGCATGTGAACCATGGTTGGCCAAGTGTCATGCAACTCGAATCTTACCCATCATTCAAAACCACTGCACCTCTTGCTTCAGCAGGCGTTCACTCAGAGCATGCATGCACCTTGACCAAATGTGTATCACAAGCCTGAGCTTTCATGTAAACAGGAAAAGGCGACCCAAAGCAACAATTCAAGGCAAGTCGCATACCTGGCAGCAGATTCTTTGACATGGACAACATAGCAGATAAGAGCAGCGGGTTGCCACACATGCTGCCTTCAGAGCAAGCTTTTGCAGCTGCAGCAGACTCTCTGGGCATTGCCAATGACAGTCAGGTTGTGGTGTATGATCGCTCTGGGCTGTTCAGTGCTGCCAGAGTGTGGTGGACCTTCAAGGTATTTGGACATCAAAAGTGAGCACCAGCACACTTCAATTATCCTCAACTTGTCATACACCGGGCATACATGTAACTTCACAGCCGTGCATGTTTCTTGCCACAATAAGTCAGAACACAGGCTGCCACTCGGTCTTGTGAGGGACTTGTGGGGTCTGCAATTGTTTTTGCACAGCTAGCATGTTTGGTTCTGATCTACAGCCGGAGTTCTGCTTGAACCTGGCGCATAGTGGCCATTGGCATACTTACACATGTATGCAAGTGTGTAAGTCTGTGTTGCTGCGCATATCACCAGTCGTAGTGTTTGCTTTTCTCCCCTGAATCCTCTGTATCTTGGGGCTTGCTGTCAGATGCGAGCCCCCTGCTTGCTGATGGGGCCAATTCTGCAGGGTTGCAGTGCTTGATGGGGGTCTACCCTTATGGGTCTCAGAAGGGTACAAGCTAGAGGAGAGTCCTGCCTCAGATGACGAACTTGAAGGCCCCCTGCAAGCTGCACAGCATCCACCTGCAAATGTGCATTACAGTGCGCACCTACAGGCATGGTCCCTGCCATTTACAGCCTGCACAGAGTCACAATTGAGATAAGGCTCCACACATGCAGCTGGCAGCCATTGTTGTGGCAGTCTGACAAAAACAATGCAGTGTGCATTTCAGTTCTTGCACCACTGTGTTTGCGCTGCCTTGTTGGTCCTTCAGATGCACCACCTTGACATTGCCACCCAGCTGCTGAAACATTGTGATGCTATGAGAGGGCCAAAGATTGTTTATTTGCTAGCCCAAGCAAGCGTAGGAAGAGTGATTTTGCTGAGTACCATCCTGATGCTGTTATGCAGAAGGCAGAGGTGCGCAGTTTACAACAGGTCCTGGATAATGTAGAGGAGCAACGGGAAGTTGTGGTGGATGCTAGAGCAGCAGCTCGCTTCCAGGCAAAGGCCCCAGAGCCCCGCCCTGGGATGAGGGGGGGTCACATACCCCACAGCAAGAATGTTCCCTTTGACTCATTGCTGACCAATCACAGGTATGAAATCCGTGTTCAGGATCCAAGGTTGCGATAGGAAGGCAAAAAGCTTGAACCCTTTGACCCCTGTTCCTGTTAAACATCCAAAATTCACGCGCCACAGTGTACACGCTTTGAGATATTGCTTCCATAGGTCTTGTGGGCAAAGGGCAGTAGTGCACGCAAGCTTTTGAGTGCTTCAGAGCTCACACATACCTCACATCTAACAATCACGGCAGCTGAAGCTGTACAGACTCACAACTCGCAATTTGCCACAGTGTCAGCAATTTGGTGTGAAGCTGATTGTGTGCATGGCAGACTGAAGGGTCCTGAAGAGATACAGGCTGTGTTCCAGACAGCTGGCGTGGACCTGAAGCAACCACTGGTGACAAGCTGTGGCACAGGCGTCACTGCTAGTGTGCTTGCACTGGCTCTACACCAGCTCTCACCCAACCCCCAGGTACATGACAAGCCAAGTATCCTGACTTTGCAGATTTGCACCCCTGGGGATTATGTGGGCAGTGACTGAGCAACATCATAGCCGTGCAAGAAACGCTTTCTGCAGTGTTTTTCTTCAGATTGCAATTTGGCATGCTGCGTGAGAGAGTCTGTCAAGGCAGCCTGCATGTCCATTGTAGCAACCAGTACCTTCCCTGTACTGCAAACAATGTTGATATGAAATGGCCCGCTGCGTTCCTTTCAGCGGCTTTCAATACACAATCTACAGAGAGCTGCCTGAGCGTCTGAATCTGTAGCCATGGACAGACAGACAGCTCATTGCATTGGCCATGTAGCATTATGTGTTGTCGCGCAAAGTGAGAGCTCCGGGATGCTGCCTTAGGAGGCTCTCGTCATGATCGCCCAAAAAGCATAAATTTTCATTTCTTTTGATGCAATGTGAGGAATGCAGGTAGCGATTTATGATGGATCGTGGTCAGAGTGGGGCAGCCAGCAAGACACGCCTATCGAGACAGGAGAGTGACACAAAGCCATGCAGACATGTGTTGGGCAGACCCAGTCTCTGTCTGAGGGCATTGTACAATACATGAGTATGTCAATTTGGCAGGATAACAGGGAATGTGACAACCACCAGACTAGTGCAAGATGACCTTGCTGCATCAAGGAGGCCATCTACAATCAATAGGGAGCAAACAGGACTGTTGTTGTCCATGTCCACACCAAATTTGCATAGGCACCCTAGAGTTCATCACATTGTGCTAGCAAGTCTCTCCAGCTGCAATCAATCTGACTCGAAGCTAATGCACAATGCAGCTGATTTATCAGCAGAAACATTCCTTTAAGGTGAAATGACTGCTTGAAGGGTCCAAGTTTTGTGTCTGTCAGCACACAACATGTTGTTAGTCAGATGAAGTTGTTTTCAACACACCTGGTTTACATAATCAATCCAGCCCAAACAGGTTCTAGCACGCCCCAGGCCACCTGTCCAAGTCTGTCCACAGGTTGTACATCCCATCCGGTGTGCTAGCCAATGTTGTTCACTTGTACATCAAGACCAACATAGCAGGCATCAGGAAGAGTGCAGCAAGACAAATCATCAATCTGAATCGTGATCGTTTCTACGTGAGTGTAATGTTAGTCTCCGAGATGCATTCCAACGCATTTCAATGCATCACGCAGCCTAACACAACCTTTGCTTGACTGCACCCTGTATCTGACAGAAATGGTCCAGGCAATTTACCAAGCTCTGCAAATCAGTGTATCCTTGGGAAAATGTATCTGGAATCCAATCTATTAAGGAAACCATCAATCTGAGAGTAAAACAAGAGACAGCAGGCTTACCACCCTGCATTACTCGTCTTGTAACAACTTGCTTAATTACTGTGCTTCACTGTGCATGGCTGCCATAGCAATGCTGCTCGAGACATGGACCCTCCGCTGATCATAACGAGCGAAAAGACGTCTGGTAACCGCCAGAACACATCCATACGCAATCCCACCAGCTGACAGCATGAGGCTCAACTGCCAACGAAAGTGAAAAGGCGCAATGAACAAGTGAAGGGGATCATGACCCATGAAGAAGATGGCAGGACCCAACAGGCCCAGCAGAAAAGCCAGCATGTAGTAGATAGCCTGTAAGCCAATTTCAGCTGCACTCATCCTTGCACAGAACAGGCGCAAGTCTGCTGAAATACTGGCCATGGGGGACAGCGCATGGCAGACTGCTGCGAACCAGCACGTGAACACCACTGGATTCTGCACACCAGACAAGGGCATATGACTTGGGCATGTGACTTGGGCGTGTGACTTGGGCATGCGACTTGGGCATGCGTCTTGGGCATGTGACTTGGGCATGTGACTTGGGCACGTGGCTCCCTGTCCTTACATCTAGATCTCACGTAGACCACTATGCCTTGACCAGCAACTGACGCTTGCAACACATGTATGCGCCATGAGGGTCAAACATGACTGGAACTGGTTGCAGGAATTCCACTGCAAGCTTTGAACACCTCTGTTATGGCTTGATTGCAGAAGCACGCTGTACACAAATACTCAGACTCCAAGCTGAGTGTACATAACGATATCACTTGCATGCATGAGCATGCACCAGAAAGCCAGGTGGATGTGGGGCTGATGGAGGCAGAACGCCAGAAGCAGTGAGTCGATGTCATTCACCTCAATATTTTGCCCTGTGCCGCCAGTATACCAAGGCTGCTTTGTCATGACATACACCACAACGGCTTCTGATGTTGCAAACACCAGGATTGACTCCAAAACCAACACAGCAGTCTTGACTGTGCACAGACCCTGAGGAGGTTGGTGGACCTGAAGCTGTGTGGCAGCTGGCCGCAGAGCTGATACTAGCCCAAGCGACAACGCCAGGAAGTCTAGCACACGCAGCTGCAATTCATGGCACACTTTTGGCTACATCACAAGGCGTTGACAGCAGGTTGCAGATCAGTGACTTCACTTGCAATCAAGCTGAGGAGCCTTACATGTGAAGCCCTTTGTCAGCAACAAACGTTGTGAGATCATGAAGCGAATGAAGGACCGCAGTACTCAATACTGGACCAACCAGGATGCAAGCAGCAGCAGCTTGCTCAAAAGGTGCCTGAGTGGCAACGCATTGTAGCAGCAGGGGTGAGCACAACAGCTATGCAGATCAGTCATTACACGTGACGATTTCCAATCCCAGCTGCACACCCAAGGGTGAAATCTGTGGAGTCAAAGAACGCAAGCACAGCAGAGAATGAGCAGGAATGCTGAGCATTTAGGCAGTAAGTCAGTGTGGTAATGCTTTTGTGATTGGCTATGGTGGGCACAGATCAGCGGTGTTTGAACTATATGCTAGCCAGCACACATTCACGTCTTGATCAGTACACCCGCTACAACGTCATCTCCAAAAGTACAACAGGTCACAGCCAGATATGCACCACTGCAAGCTGTTAGCTTGTTACAATTACAGTTTGCTATGGTCACAGTGTGGCTCCAACCAGTGTTGTTGGCTGAAAGACATACAGTGTATTTGGACTCAACTGTTGCTGGGCACATGCATTACTCTGGTCTCATCATGACCTGGCTCAACATGAGCTGGAAAGCGAATTTATTATTATTATTATCATCACTGTTATTATTATTATTATTATTATTATTATTGTTATTGTTATTGTTATTGTTATTGTTATTGTTATTGTTATTGTTATTGTTATTGTTATTGTTATTGTTATTGTTATTGTTATTGTTATTATTACTATTATCAAAGTAGGCATAGGACTGCAAGGAGATGGCAACTGACCACAAGCTTTACTCAGCCTCGACAGGCTTGAGTGAGTGAGAGCGCAAGTGAGTGAGTCAGTGATGAGTGAGTGTTGAGTGAGAGACGTCAAGAGCTCACTTGAGTGACAGATAACCAGGAGCCATCCATGAAGAAGGCGGTGTTGACTGACAGAGAAACCAGCAGCTGATACACCACCATGTACTGCAACACACGTGGCAGGGCTAGAGAAAAAAAGAAAAGAAAAGACTAAGCCTTTCAGCATTGATGAGAAGCCAAGTACTACACCGGGCTGCCCAGGCGTGGCAGAGCTACAAATCCAGCTTGCTGACCAGCATGCCAACGTACCATGCTATACTTGAGTGCAGGCCAGAATCTCATGATGCAGAACGCACTTGACGCGAGTTCTCTTCAGGTTACCTCTAATTCTCTGCATTAGTCATATGTTGTACCAACGTAATGTGCGGACTAACAGGTCTGCTGGTACAGGAGATGGTGATGAAAGGCAGTAGTGGCAGAGGTGCAACTGTGCACAGACAAGCGGTCTAGAGACAAGAGGGGCAGCAGCAGAATTGAGCTAGGATGAACAGAAAAGTTGAGCTAGGATGAGCAGAAAAGTTGAGCTGGGATGAGCAGAAGACTATACCTTGATGGTTGCCACCTTGACAGCATGTGATGCTCTTGCCTGTCTTATGACTGTACACACTCCTGCACAGCAAAGCCACACGCAAGCCCTTGTCAAAGTGCTGGCAGCCATTCTAGTCCTGTAGACTGCATTGCTTCAAGACATCACAGCCTAGTTAGGGTTTAGGCAAACCTAGTAGGTACCTGGCAACAACTAGCTGGAACGCCTGTAAACTATTATTATTATTATCACAGCCTCACATGGTTGCTGTTGGTGCATCAGGCAGACCTAACACCACAGAATGGTCAGAAAGATCCTGTCAGCCAAAAGATCTGCTCTGCAAGTAATATTTCTGTGCAGGTTGCATGATACATTACCCTGTCCCAAAACCACAGCCAACCCTTTCATGATAGCATGTCTTGAAATGCATGCATATGTCACAAGTTGCTTACACAGATGCATGCCTCGTGGCCTCATGCCTGATGGACCACGAGGCATTTCTGTACAAGTGACGGCCCCGACGTCTTTGTCTCATCCCAAACACACGACCAACATGAGCAGCATGCTTGGTCCTGTGCAGCACTGCCTCTGCTTGGCTGCTGCTCACAGTCAGAACAAGCTGTGGGCTGCACCAACATTGCATTCTGTACTTTGAACGCATGTGCAATGCATGCCTTTTTGCTTCTTCGGTCCCCCCTCCTTTCTCTTTAGGCTGCAGCAACATTGCATTTCGCTGTTTGAACGCATGTGCAATGCATGCACACCCTTTTTTGTGTGTGGGCTGCACCAACATTGCAGTCCTCAGTTTGAACGCACGTGCAATGCATTTTTCATTTTCATTTTTTTTGTTTTTGGGCTGCACCAACATTGCATTCCTCATTTTGAGCACATGTGCAATGTATGCCTACCTGCAGGGGAGGTATGCCTGTCAGAGATGGGGGCCACTGCTGAGGCATCACTGGATCTAATGGCCATGCCAACATCTGCAGCTGCTAGGGCTGCAAGATCATTGATGCCGTCCCCACAATACATGCATGTCTTCCCCAAACCCTAGAAAAAAGAAGAAGAAGAAAAAATTACGAGAATAAAGAAGAAGAAAATTTTGTGCCTTTCAGCGTCAATTAAATGAGAAATGTTACAAGTGTTACACCGGGCTGCCTAGGTCCCAAACCCTACATTGTGTCATCGCAATTGCAAATGTAGTCCTATAGCTATCATGGCATCATGCCAATCATCAGCTGCTGTGCAGGCTGCATTGCCACTGAGCACAACTGCTGCCAGCAACAGCTGTGCATGGTGGATGATGTCAGCAACAGTGTGGCTGCCAGCAACATTGCTGATACCAACAACCAGTCTTTGGCACCTTGCACTGACCTGACAGGAAAAAAGCTTTTTGAAACATAAAAAACAGTAAACAAACAAAATAAACACCTGACAGGATGGTAGCCTCCACCATCCTGTGTTCAAGGCAGATTGAGCATGAATGCAGCTGCTGTACTGAATCTGCATGCAGTACAACATGCAACTTTCAACAATCATGATGCACATGATGGTGCAGGTGGGTTCTGTAGAAACAAAACTGAACTCAGGCAGCGCAAGATCTGGGAATGTCAATGTGTGTGTACAGCCAATCCCTACATGTTCAGTGTGGGTCATTGTAGTGACCATGCAAGAAAGAGGCTTGCTATGTGATGAGATAGGTCTGCCAGGACTGTAGCAGCCATTGACAAAAGTGGACACAAGCCGTGCATGCTACATATGGCATTGATGGGCAGCTCACAGGAATGTGGCGTTTTTGGTCATCTGCAATCTGATGCAGCCCTCTGCTACTCAGCAGCTCCATCACTTGGCCTTTCTGGTGCGAGCGCATGCGAGCAAACACCACGGCATTCTGCATGACTGTCTGCACCAGTGGTGCGGGCTCTGCATGCTGCAGCATATGGTCAAAGGCTTGACCGGTGACACAGCATTGAGCCTGACCCTGAGCAATGCTTTGCAGAGCCTGGAGGGCTGACTGAGGCTCATCCTGAGGGCTGTAGCCCTCACATGTGAAGCACAGACCGGCACATGGGTCCTGAGGATGATCTGATCTGGACAGCGACTGGCTGAGCTGATCCTGGGGTAAGCGATACTGGCATGCATAGGAGTGAGGTGCAGACTGTGTGATCACCGGGGATGAAAGATGATCATGGGGCATCTGCAACATGCCTCTCTGTGTGCCCTGCCCTTCAGACTGTGTACTCTGCCTTTCAAACTGTGTGCCCTGCCCTTCAGACTGTGTCTCCTGCCGTTCAGACTGTGTTCCCTGTCCTTCAGACAGTCCCCCAGGAGAGCTGCTCTGCTGTGTGTCCATCGACTGGTGGTGCTGTGCTTTGAGGATGCCATATGGCTGCTGCTGCTGCTGTGTGACTACCTCCTGGGTTGAAACCCATGCTAATTGTCTGTGCCACCGTGCTGTCTGGGGGTCAGCACTGACAGACTGGACCGAAGAAGAAGCCTGGGCTTCAAGCTGCATGAGCAGTGGTAGATCAGGGACTGCTGAGGGCGAGTGTCTGCTGTATTGAGGACTGCTCAGCATGACTGCTTGATGCCGCTTGCGCAATAAACTGAACCCTGCCGGCAGGACGCCTCTGCCTCTGCTCAAGCAGCAACTGCTGCTGCCTCAATCTCTGTGCTTGTGAGTAGCACTGCACCTGCTGTAGCACTGCCTGCTTCTGCTTGTTCTCATGTGAATGATGCTCAGGCGTCGTGTGCTGTCTACTGGGCTCTGCAGCTGCTGATGAACCTTCTGATGCTGCCTGTATGATGACAAGGTTGCCAGCTGGAGGAAGCATGCCGGCACCTTTTGCCACTGCTATGGCAGTGTGGTGGTAGTCCCCGGTGATCATCATGGTTCTTATGGCACCCCTGAACACGTGAACACAACTCTGCCTCTGTATGATGGTCCAAGACACCAACTGACGGTTTCATGAGTTGCCGGATTGATTGATTGTTTCATTGCTTGGTCACTGCTTGAGTTGTTGCTTGCCTGATCGGTTGCCTGGCTATATGCATCTGTGGAGTGATTTGGTGGACCAATTTGTGAAACCAGCGGGTTGTTTCATTGACGAATTTGCTTGGCTGTTTTGAAAGATGACTAGTTGATTTTTCTGTTGAGGACACATGACTTGACAGGCTCATGCATGATTGGGTGCATAACGACACATGGGCATGTTGTAACAATGCAACAGGGTAAGTCAAGTGCTTGCAATATGCCAGACTATAACATTGAAGGTCCATGTGTGTGTGTGGGGGCAAGCCCTGTCATACCCTGATACATTGCCAAACAATTTGTCTAGCAAAAAAACACGGTTCAAGACAAGACATGACCGACCACAATGGAAGATGCCATGACACACTTCTGCAAGCCAGCTGCTGATGCTGCAAGGTACATCTGCCTACTGCAGAGGGGAGGGGTACATCTGCCTACTGCAGAGGGGAGGGGTACATGTGCCTACTGCAGAGGGGAGGGGTACATCTGCCTACTGCAGAGGGGAGGGGTACATCTGCCCACTGCAGAGGGGAGGGGTACACGTGCCCACTGCAGAGGGGAGGGGTACATCTGCCTTACTGCAGAAGGGAAGGCTCAACCTGTCTTGCAGGTGACTGATAGTGACCTTGGACTCTGGTCTCAAGTGATTACTCAGGACAGTCAATCAGATGCAACTCGCAGCAGCTCTCCAGCTGTTGGAGAGTTGCACTGCTCATGTCCACCTGATCCAACCCATGCAACTTGCCTGCCGCCACTGCCAACACTCGAAAGCTGCGGGATGAGTAGTCATCAATGACCTGCGAGACCAACTGTTCTTGGAAAAGAGAAGAAAAGACTATGCCTCTCGGCGTCAATGTGATGAGAAGCCAAGTATTATACTGGGCTGCCCAGGTCCAGCCCTTTCTTACTGTCCTGATCTACTCAAGCCTCATGCTCAGATAGCACATGTGTTCGGAATCCCTCATATACATGCAGCCCACAAGCCCTCCTTGACGGCACATGCAAATGCATCACCGGAACAAGCTCAAGGAGACACAATCTTGCAGCTGTGAGCACATGGCTGGGGTCCAATGATGGCAGGCATGCCTGAAGCTGATGCACAAGGCTATCAACAGGGGGTCCAGGTTGTATACAAAATGCATGCAGCCCGACAGCATGACCTTCGATCCTGTTCTTCTGTGGCAAACAGTTGTTTAAGTGAATGCAACTCTGGCTTGAACAGCAGCGGTGTGCTACAGTAGTAGGGCTGTATTGGTAGAATGCAAAACCCACAGCCTTGCAGTGCCTTACATACGCTGCTGTTAAGCTCAATCACCTGACGATAGTCTGATGGTAGCGTGTCTTTGCTGACAAGCTGTTCAATGACTGATGGGGCCCCATGCACAAAGAGCACAGCTGTGTTTGCCGCAGCTGCGCCGTCCACAGCTACAACACCAGACCTCAGCAGTGGAGCCTCAAACCCAAATCGCCTCAGCACAGTCAGAGTGCACATCTTGGCTTTACCCTTGCCACTTGGAGGT
>JAABUK010011626.1_pt1 | contig 11405 bp, 3 predicted proteins | sample 5559141 | NCBI WGS metagenome assembly JAABUK01 (sample SAMN10711869, study PRJNA513367) | rock metagenome | isolation source: Antarctica rocks | place: Antarctica: Victoria Land, Pudding Butte nord | collected 2016-01-03 | reverse complement strand
TACATCGCCGAAGGCGATGTAAGAAGGTAAATCCCTCGCAATGCATTTGAAGGGATCCACGGAATACGACACTGTATCCCTTTCTCTTACGGGGGATAGATATAAATTCCTTTTTTTGTGTGAAAGAGATTGTACTTGTATCATAATAGATTGTATTTATTAATAATTTTTTTATTTTTGTTACAAGGATAAATAATCTAAAAACCTACAAAGAAGGTGATGCATTTAAAGCAAAGCTTTAAATCGATCAAAAACTTTGTTTTTAATGCATTGCCTTTTCAAGGGATAATACATCGCCTTTGGCTTATCCCTTATGTATGGCAATCAACGTGCCTTACATAAGGGATAAGCCGAAGGCGATGTATTATCCTATGCGCAGCAAGAGATAAAAGCTGCGCATACTGCTTGCGCAGCCTTGAAGGGTTTATCCCTTCAATGCATTGGGAGGGATTTACCCAACCACGGGGCTTTCGCACGTTGATTGCCCTCTAATCATAACAAATTGGTCTCGCGTATCCCTTCAAAGAATCAATCAATGAATCAATCAATCAATCAATCCATCAATCAATCAATCAATCAATCAATCAATCAATCAATCAATCATAGAGTTTTATCCCTTTATCCCTTGAAAGCGCGTTCTGTATCCTAAGTTTTGCGAATCAGAATAAATAAGAAAAAATAAAAAATAAAAAATAAAAAAGAGTGCAGAGTGCAGAGTGCAGAGTGCGATGCTCCGCGTATTCCTATAAGGCGATTCCTGAAAGTTACAGAAGTGACGTTATCCCTTCCACTTTTTATCCCTTCCCCTACTAAGATCGCGTAAAGTATCCTATGCGCCTAAAGGGATAAAAAAGGCGCATACTGCTCTTTTCCCTTCAAGGGATAATAGCCTTGTTTTGCGAATGTAAACTTAGGACCACGGGGAAGGGAATAAGTCAGGCCACTTATAGTATGCGCCTTTTTTATCCCTTTAGGCGTATAGGATACAACCACTTTGCCTGTAATAAGGGAAAGAGCCGCTGGCGATTCCTGTAGTTCTCCTATGCGCAGCAAGAGATAAAAGCTGCGCAGACTGCTTTTTTCCTAAGTTTATTATGATGCCCCTACAAGGGATAATACATCGCCTTCGGCTTCTCCCTTATGTATGGCAAAGTGGAAGGGATAATGCAAAAAAAAGATTATAAGTTTATTATCTCGTGGTCGCAAAACCTTTGCAGCCTTGTTGGTTTTTCATCAGAAGCATTTGAGGCCTTTTTTATCCTATGCGCAGCAAGGGATAAAAGCTGCGCATACTGCTTTTTTCCCTTGGCAGCCTTTAGTTGGTTTTTGAAGGGAGTTATCCCTTCAAGGGAAGAGCCCTTATCCGCGGATATTATCCCTTATGGTTCGAAGAAAGCTTTCTTTGCCTCTAATTATATGATAAAAGAAAGCTTTTATCATATATCATATATGATATATCATATATCATATATCATATATCATATATCATATATCATATATCATATATCATATATCATATATCATGATATATCATATATCATATATTATATTAGAAGAACACTTTTTATCCCTTATCGTGTGGTTTATCCGCGGATAAAAGCGCCTAAAGGGATAAAAAAGGCTTTATCCCTTCCGGGGGCTTTTTTCCTAAGTTTGTTATGATGAAAAACCAACAAGGGATAAAGGCTATTATCCCTTGAAGGGTTTATCCCTTCAAAAGCAAAGGGCGCCTTTTTTATCCCTTTAGGCGCCCGCGGATAACTCCTTATCCCTTGTTGGCTTTTCAAAGTGGAAGGCTGCGCAAGCAGTATGCGCAGCTTGGCTGCGCATAGGATAATGCAAAAAAAAGATATATAGTTTATTATGATGCCCCTACAAGGGATAATACATCGCCTTCGGCTCTTTCCCTTATTAGAGGCAAAGTGGTTGCAAAACAAGGCTATTATCCGCGGGTTATCAAGTCGCCTAAAGGGATAAAAAAGGCCTTGACTGCTTTTGAAGGGATAAACCCTTCGCAGCCTTGAAGGGTTTATCCCTTCAAAAGCAAAGTAAGGCTGCCAAGGGAAAAGAGCAGTATGCGCCTTTTTTATCCCTTGCTGTTATCCCTTGCATAGGATAAAGCCTTTTTTATCCCTTTAGGCGCTTTTATCCGCGGAGAATTCCCCTTCTTATAATCTTTTTTTTGCGAATAAGAACAAAAAAGATTATCAAGTGGAATTTTTTACGCAAAACAAAAACCAAGAACCCGCGTTTCCTAAGAGACTTCTCTTATCCCTTCTGTGGTCGGTTTTATAAAGTTTGTTTGTTTTAGAAACTTTACAACCTTTTTTTTGCGCAACCTGAGTGAAACAGTTGGCAGCATGATGGGATGGAATGGATAAGGTGTAGTTTTCTAAAATGGGTGGTTAACAATATTCCCCACAGAAGAATGTAAAGAATTTAAAAAAGGTTCTGGTTGTAAACCCATCCAAAGAACAGTAATCACAAAAGGGAGAAACATAAAAAACTCTCTTCGTGTTAAATCACTAAAAGACTGTATATAATATGCTTTTCCTACTCCGTAAAGAACTCGATTACAGAGCCATAAAGCATAGGCCGCACCAAGTATGGTTCCTGTACAGGCTAAAACAGCGGTAAAACTGTTAGTTTGAAACAAGCCAGTTAATACTAAAAATTCTCCTATAAAACTACCTGTACCGGGCAAACTTAGATTAGCCATTGTAAAAAATAAAAACATTATACCAAACAAAGGCATTGTACGAGCACATCCAGCGTAGTATCGTAAAAGACGAGTTTTGTGACGATCATATAAGACTCCTACTAATAAAAACAAAGCAGGTGATACTATTCCATGACTAAGCATTAACATCACGCTTCCTTCCACACCCTGAGTATTTAAACTAAAAAGTCCAATCGTTATAAAATTCATATGTGCTACAGAAGAATAAGCTATAATTTTTTTCAGATCCACTTGACGTAAAGTAGTTAAGGAAGTGTAAATAATAGCTATAACACTCATTGTATAAATTAATGGAGTAAAGTAAATACAGGCTTTGGGAAAAAGTGGTAAAGAAAGTCTTAAAAAGCCATAGGTACCTAATTTTAACATGATTCCAGCTAAAATCACAGAACCGGCTGTAGGAGCTTCTACATGAGCTTCAGGTAACCAAATATGAACAGGTACCATAGGTACTTTGACAGCAAAACTAGCAAAAAAGCAAAGCCAAAGAAGTATTTCGCGACTTTCACTAAATCCAGTTGTATAAAGAACAGGGAAAGAGGTAGTACCGGTTTGAAAATATATTAATAGCAGAGCCAACAACATTAAAACGGAACCAAAGAGAGTATATAAGAAAAATTGATAAGCTGCACGTATTTTTCTTTCTCTCGACCCCCAGACTCCAATAATTATAAACATTGGAATTAAAACACTTTCAAAAAAAACATAAAACAGTAAAAGATCAAGTACTGAAAAAAAGCAAATCATTAAACTTTCCAAAACAAGAAAGGCGATACAATATTCTTTAACTGAGACATTTATAGATTTCCAACCAACTAATATGCAAACTGGAATCAAAAAGGTGGTTAATATAATGAAAAACAAAGAGATCCCATCAATACCTATAATAAACAGGAGAGAGGAATATTCGGGTTGTTTTGCGGCGTGTTCCACCAAAGCAAAACTTTGCATAAATTGAAATTGACTTGTGGAATTATCAAACTGAATCCAAAGGAGGAGAGATAATAAAAAACAGGCTCCTGAGATATTTAACGCAATACTCCGTATCAATTTATAATTCCAACTAGGTACAAATAACAAAATTAATGCTCCAAATAGGGGAAATAACAAACAAAATAATAACAAACTCATAAATGGTAAATAATTGTTGGTTTTAATGCGCATATCCTAAAAGAAAGAAGTTTAGAGAAAAGCAAGGTTTTGCGTTATCTCTTCCACGGGATACTCTTAATACTCTTCTCCCTTATTTTTATCCGCGGGTTATCTCTTCGCTTAAAGGGATAAAAAAGGCGCTTTTTGCTTTTGAAGGGATAAACCCTTCAAGGCTGCGCAAGCAGTATGCGCCTTTTTTATCCCTTGCTGTTATCCCTTGCATAGGATAATAGCCTTGTTTTGCGAATAATAACTTAGGAAATCAGTCAAGGGAAAAGAGCAAAGGGCGCCTTTTTGCTGCCCATAGAACAAGGTTTGGGGTTTCAGGAAAACAGGGCCTCTAATTTGTTTTGTGTAAAGGACACATAAGGGAGACTAAACCACGGTTTATAAAACAAATAAGGCTGGGAATTATCCTATGCGCAGCCAAGCTGCGCATACTGCTTGCGCAGCCTTGTTTTGCGTAAGAAATTCCACTTGTTGGTTTTTCATCATAATAAAGTATATATCTTTTTTTTGCGACCACTTTGCCTCTAATAAGGGAAAGAGCCCCTGGCGATTCCTGTAGTTATCCGCGGATAAAAGCGCCTAAAGGGATAAAAAAGGCATTATCCTATGCGCAGCAAGAGATAAAAGCTGCGCATACTGCTCTTTTCCCTTGGCAGCCTTGTTTGCTTTTGAAGGGATAAACCCTTCAAGGGATAATAGCCTTGTTTGCTTTTTTCCTAAGTTGAGTGTGATGAAAAACCAACAAGTGGAAGGCTGCGAAGGGATAAAAGCAAAGCAAGGGAGAAAGCCTTTTTTATCCCTTTAGTTGGTTTTTGACTTGAGTTATCCCTTCAAGGGATAATCCGCGGATAATGCAAAAAAAAGATATATACTTTATTATGATGCCCCTACGGGATAATACATCGCCAGGGGCTCTTTCCCTTATTAAAGGCAAAGTGGTTGCAAAACAAGGGATAATTCGCAGCCTTTATCCTATGCGCCTAAAGGGATAAAAAAGGCCTTATCCTATGCGCAGCAAGAGATAAAAGCTGCGCATACTGCTCTTTTCCCTTGGCAGCCTTGCTTTGCTTTTGAAGGGATAAACCCTTCAAGGCTGCGAAGGGAAAAAAGCAGTATGCGCCTTTTTTATCTCTTTAGGCGCATAGGATAATAGCCTTGTTGGTTTTTCATCATAATCTTTTTCTCATCTTTTTTTTGCGGAGCTTTTCAAAGGGAAACTTGTTATCCCTTGCAACGCGCCTGTTGATTTAAAGGTTTGCTTTACACAAGGGAGACCTCCTTGTTACGTTTTTATGATATCGAACATTTATTCTAAATTGGAATAGTAATTGTAGAAAATAAAAGTAGTTAAAAAGATAAAGTATAAACGATTATCAACAAAAACTTCTAAAAACTCCCAAAGACCTACAATACTTATTAACAATATTACTCCCAACAGCATAACGACAGCGTAATGATAAATCATACCACTCTGAAGTCTACTTAAATAACGTGCTAAGTTTTCAAATAAAAACCTGATCCCGTAAGGTCCCAATATTTCAAAACAACCTTTATCTAGAGTTTTAAAGGATATACGGTATCCAAAATCTAAATTTTTCTGCCCTATAAAATCATTAATGACTTTGTCGAAAAGCCAACGCTTGTTAAGCATAGAGTAAATTTTACGCCCTATCAAACTAGTTTTCCCAAAGTAAGTGAGTTCCGGCATTTTATAATTGATACTATAGGCTATAACACCACCTAATAATGTGAAAAAGAGAGGCTGCATTTTCTGAGTTTGCGGAATATATTCAGATTCTAATAAATTTATGTTTTTTGGTAACACAAAAAGTGCATTTCCCCAGAAATTGGTACCCAACCCAATCATCATATCTTTTCCTAAGTAACCTACAAAAATACTACCAAAAGCTAACAGTATTAATGGCAAAGCCATAATAAAAGGAGCATCGTGTACCCTGCTCAACTTTTTTTTATAAAGTGAAGAGGGTGATAAAAAAGTATAAAATAACAAACGGAAAGAATAGTAGGATGTAAACAACACACAGATGGCACCCAACCAATAAGCAAAATTTCCAGTAATTGTGTAGCAAGCCCCTGCTAATTCTAAAATTGTGTCTTTTGAATAAAAGCCTGTAAGAAAAGGGAATCCCGTTAAAGACAGGGAACCTATAAGCATCATACCATAAGTGAAAGGTAAAAGCTGAACTACACCTCCCATTTTTCGCATATCTTGCTCGTCCGATAAAGCGTGAATAACTGATCCGGCACTTAGAAATAACAATGCTTTAAAGAATGCATGATTCATTAAATGAAACACACCTACCTGGTAGTTAGAAATACCTAAAGCAAAAACCATGTAACCTAATTGACTACACGTTGAATAAGCAATAACACGTTTTAAATCGTTCTGAACCACACCAGTAGTAGCTGCGAAAAAACAAGTCATTCCCCCCACAAAGGTTACAATCTGAAGAGCAGTAGGTGCATATTCAAACAAGGGTGAACAGCGAGCAATCAAAAATACTCCTGCTGTAACCATTGTAGCCGCGTGAATAAGAGCACTCACTGGAGTTGGGCCTTCCATAGCATCTGGTAACCAAGTATGTAACCCTAATTGTGCGGATTTACCGACAGCCCCTATAAATAATAGAATACAGATCACATTCAATAACCCACATTCAATTGAGCAAAAAATGAAACGAGTTTCAGCAAAATGTGGAGCACAGCTAAAAACAGTTACAAAACACACACTTTTGAAAACTGAGAAGATCGCCATAATACCAAGTGATAATCCAAAATCTCCTACACGGTTAACTAACATTGCTTTTATCGATGCCTTAGATGCTTGTAGTCTTGTAAACCAAAAGTTTATTAAAAGGTAAGAAGCAAGACCCACCCCTTCCCATCCAAAAAACATTTGTAAAAAATTGTCTGCAGTTACTAAAGTTAACATGAAAAAGGTAAAAATTGAGAGAAAGCTCATGAAACGTGGAAGGTGTGGATCTCCGGACATGTATGAGATAGAATAAAGATGTACTAAAGTACTAACCGATGTGACCACCACAAGCATTACTACTGTTAAAGTATCAAAGAGAAACCCCCATGATGAATCAAACATTTCAGAAACAAACCAGCTGCTTAATTTAATGTAACAACCGCTTCCTGAAAGCGCTACTTCATAGAAAGCTATACAGCTCATTAGAAATGAGGTAAAGACTGAGAAGAGTGAGACCCCTGCCGCACCTCGAAAACCTAAGAATCGACCAAAAAATCCTGCCAAGAGACTACCCAATAAGGGTAGAAATATTAAAGATAAGTACATAATTTGTTACAGTGTTTTTTGTTTGGTTGCGCATTATCCCTTGTTGGTTTTTCATTCTCCCGTTACAGGGAGACTTCAAGTGAACTTTAAATAAGATCGAAAGAGAGGCCACGTATCCTATTATTATATTAGAAGGCTGCGAAGGGAAAAGAGCAGTATGCGCAGCTTTTATCTCTTGCTGTTATCCCTTGCATAGGAGAACTCCTCTCTTTCAAATTTTATAAAACAAGACAGCTAAGATAAAAGTGAAAGAGAAGAAAGTGACAAACAACATCGCCTTCACAAGGGATAAAGGGATACGTGGCGCCTTTGGCTTATCCCTTATGTTGTATCCGCGGATAAAAGCGCCTTAAGAGATAATAAAGGCCTAAACTGATTATGATGAAAAACCAACAAGGCTGCCAAGGGAAAAAAGCAAAGCAAGGCTGCGCGAGCAGTATGCGCAGCTTTTATCTCTTGCTGCGCATAGGATAAGGCCTTTTTTATCCCTTTAGGCGCATAGGATAAAGGCTGCGAATTATCCCTTGTTTTGCGACCACTTTGAAAAGCCAACAAGGGATAATGGCTGCGCAAGCAGTATGCGCAGCTTTTATCCCTTTAGGCGCATAGGATAAGTAGGGGCATCATAGTAAAGTATATATCTTTTTTTTGCATTATCCTATGCGCCTAAAGAGATAAAAAAGGCGCCGACTGCTTTTATCCCTTCGCAGCCTTCCACTTGTTGGTTTTTCATCACACTCAACTTAGGAAAAAAGCAAACAAGGCTGCGAATTATCCCTTGTTTTGCGACCACGGGATAATAAACTATATATATTTTTTTTGCATTATCCCTTCCACTTTGAAAAGCCAACAAGGGATAATGGCTGCGCAAGCAGTATGCGCAGCTTGGCTGCGCATAGGATAAGTAGGGGGATCACAATAAACTTAGGAAAAAAGCAACCGGAAGGGATAAAGCCTTTTTTATCCCTTTAGGCGCTTTTATCCGCGGATAAACCCTTTTTTATCCCTTTAGGCGCTTTTATCCGCGGATAATAGAAGGGATAATAGATCGCCAGGGGCTCTTTCCCTTATTAGAGGCAAAGTGGTTGCAAAACAAGGGAGAATTCCCCGTGGTGTTTGTTTTATAAACCTGAAAAGTTTTGCCAAGCAAAACCTTACAAACCTGCGGTTTTTAAAACCTTTTTAAACCCTTGCTTAAAGAAGGCCGTTTTAGATACGTACAGGAAAGACTCTCTTGTATATAACATCCCTACACCCTGTAGGACTTGAACCTACCGCCGTCAACTTAGAAGGTTGCTGCTCTATCCATCTGAGCTAAGGATGCTTTTTAGTTCTATATTGGTGAGGTTCACTTTTTTGAAACTTTAACAAAACAAGGTTTATAAAACCTTGGCGGCTCTAATTCGCAAAAAGAAGGGTGGGGGCTCCGCCTCTTGTAAGCTCTAAACCACAGGATACACAACGCGCAAGGGATAACTCTCTTATCCCTTTATCCCTTTATCCCTTTATCCCTTTATCCCTTTATCCCTTTATCCCTTTATCCCTTTATCCCTTTATCCCTTTATCCCTTTATCCCTTTATCCCTTGAAAGAAAGGATACAACATAAGGGATAAGCCAAAGGCGATTAGAATGGAAGGGATAGACTCCTCACGGTTTATAAAACAAAAAAGGTTTCTAAAACAAATAAGGGATGAGAAACCAAGACGAGTTAAAGCGTGGAGAGAGGATACGATACGATTTTTCCTAAGTTTTGCGAACCATCTATCTATGCGCAGCATCTTTACTCTCTTTCTGAGACTTCTTAAGGGATAACCCCTTCGGTTGTTATCCCGTGGTTTGAAATCATCATAAGGGATAAAGGTTTTGCAAAGCAAAACTTGGTTTTGCGAAGCAAAACTTAGGATAAGAGGTTGCTTTTTTTTATACCGCCGGGGGCTTTTTTCCTACCACATTGCCTGCTATAAGGGAGAAGCCCCTGGCGCCACGTATCCTATTATTATATTAGAGGGGCATCAGACTCTTTTCGCAATAAGAACTTAAGAACTTAAGAACTAAACAAGGTTTACAAGTGAGAACCACAACAAGGTTCTAAAACAAAACCGCACTACCGCACTAGCGCACTCCACAGGCTTATGCACTTCTTTGTTTTTTAAAACCGAAAAAAGAAAAGTGACTTATACAGAGGATGAAAAACCAAGAAGTGATAACCCACGGGGAGGGGTTTGCGTAAGAAATTCCACTTTCAAAAACCAACCATAGTTATCCTATGCGCCTAAAGGGATAAAAAAGGCCTTATCCTATGCGCAGCAAGAGATAAAAGCTGCGCATACTGCTCGCGCAGCCTTGCTTTGCTTTTTTCCCTTGGCAGCCTTGTTGGCTTTTCATCATACAAGTAAGGGATTCTCCGCGGGTAAGAAGCGCCTAAAGGGATAAAAAAGGCTTTATCCTATGCGCCTAAAGGGATAAAAAAGGCCTTTACTGCTTTTATCCCTTCGCAGCCTTCCGGGGGCTTTTTTCCTAAGTTTATTATGAAGCCCCTACTCTAATCGCCAGGGGCTCTTTCCCTTATTAGAGGCAAAGTGGTCGCAAAAAAAAGATTAATAGTTTATTATGATTCCCCTACTTATCCCTTGTTGGCTTTTCAAAGTGGAAGGGATAACGCAAAACAAGGCTATTATCCTATGCGCCTAAAGGGATAAAAAAGGCCTTGACTGCTTTTTTCCCTTGGCAGCCTTGAAGGGTTTCTCCCTTCAAAAGCAGTCAAGGCCTTTTTTATCCCTTTAGGCGCCCGCGGAGAATTCCCCGTGGTCTTTTTATCCCTTCTTTTGCGGAGCTTTTCAAAGGGAAATCAGTGCCCTGCAGTATGCGCCTTTTTTCTCTGCTATCACCTTCGGCTTATCCCTTATTCCTGAAGGGGTTATCCCTTAAGGAAAGAGAGGATACGAGTAAAGCGTGGCTGCAAAACCTTCAAAGAAGATAAACGCAAAACCTTTTTCTCATATATCATATATCATATATCATATATCATATATCATATATCATATATCATATATCATAACAGACGCTTCAATCGATTGCCAAAGCCTAACCGAAGGGGCAATCAACGTAACCTCTCCTTGTGACAAAGTGGTATCGCCTTCGGCTCTGTTCGTATCCCTTGAAGACAATTAGACAATTAGACAATTAAAGTGGAAAGGATACACAACAAGTCTAATCATAAGATCATAAAACGCGCCATGGTGGTATCGCTTTGGTGGTATCGCCTTTGAAGGGATACGCGATCTTATGATCTTATGATGTTGTATCCTAAGTTTTGCGAACCATTTTATCCCTTATCCGCGGGTAAGTTCTTTCGCCTTAAGGGATAAAAAAGACGCATACTGCAGGGCACTAATTTCCCTTTTTCTTCTTCGCAAAAAAAAGATTAAAAGATTATAAGAAGGCTGCGAAGGGAATCAGTCAGGCCACTTATAGTAAAGGCCTTTTTTATCCCTTTAGGCGACCCTTCAAGGGAAGAGCCCTTATCCGCGGATACTATTTTTGCAAAAAAAAGATTATAAAACCAAAGGCCTTATCCTTTTGGTCAAAATAAGAAGTGACCTTCTCCGCAAAACAAAATAAGGTTTATAAAAAAAAGCAACCTCTTATCCCTTTATCCCTTTATCCCTTTATCCCTTTATCCCTTTATCCCTTTATCCCTTTATCCCTTTATCCCTTTATCCCTTATGATGATTACAAACCACGGGATAACAACCGAAGGGGTTATCCCTTAAGAAGTCTGATACTTATTAAAAGAGAGGATGAAATACCACCTCTGATCCCTTAATCCTAAGTTTTGCTCCGCAAAACCTTTGAAGGGATAACGCAAAACCTTCCACGGCTTATCCCTTATAGAACCCCGGCGATGAAAGATAACGAGTGGAACAGAGCCTTTTCAGTAAGGGATAGGATACGTGATACCACTTTGTTATGATGTTATGATGTTATGATGTTATGATTAGAGGGCAATCCAAAACCTTCTCCTGAGGTTACACAATGCGCTTATCCTAAGTTTATTATGATGAAAAACCAACAAGTGGAAGGCTGCGAAGGGTTTATCCCTTCAAAAGCAGTAAAGGCCTTTTTTATCCCTTTAGTTGGTTTTTGACTTGAGTTATCCCTTCAAGGGATAATCCGCGGAT
>JAABUK010011621.1_pt1 | contig 11410 bp, 7 predicted proteins | sample 5559141 | NCBI WGS metagenome assembly JAABUK01 (sample SAMN10711869, study PRJNA513367) | rock metagenome | isolation source: Antarctica rocks | place: Antarctica: Victoria Land, Pudding Butte nord | collected 2016-01-03 | reverse complement strand
TCATCATCAGTGATGCAAGAGATATAATGCCTTTCTTTTGACAATCTGCAGATGATTGTCAGAATAGCATTATACTTGCTTGAATCAGATAGATTGATAATGAAGTTCATTGCTATGTCTTGTCATTGCTGTTCAAATATTGATAAAAATTGAAGCAAGTCATTTGATTTATTTCTAGATGTCTTTGAACGTTGACAGATATAGCAGTTTCAAATATATCGATCTATCGTTTTTCGCATGAATAATCAATAGTAGTTTCGCTTTATGACTTTCACAGTTCTAAGAATATCAGAATGATCAACTGATGATTGATCATGCATCTCACGAATCAGATTCATTTGTAGCAGCTCGTTGAACAAAACTCATAGCTGACTATCATGATACAAGATTTCATTCTGAGTTCAACAATTCTTCAATTTGATATTTTCATATTGTGTCTCGTCTCTTGCTATTGCTTCATGAAGTAGCGTACAATTCTCGTTGATTTCATTAGTCTCAAGAATCTGTTTATAAATTGATTCACTGATGTTCTTCTTTAAATCAGCAATTTTCATTCGATTTGAAGTCAGAATAGTGATTCATTGATAGCAAATGCGCTCATCTTCTGAATCTCTGAGCACAACGTCAGCTCAACGAGTTAATGCATCGATCTTGATGTTCTGTTTGTCAGATCAATACATTATTCTGAAGTTGAAATCAGCGAGCTTTTAAACTCAGCGCATCTGACGTCTGCTCAGCTCTTTATCTTTCATCAACGAGATGAGCACTTGATGATCAATGAACATCTTGATAGAAATGTCAGTTAGCTTCAGTTTGAGTCGTTAGTGTTCAAATGCTCAAATGATGATCAGAAGTTCTTTATCATATATTTTGTAGTTGCATTCAGCAGAAAACATGTTCTTGCTATAAAAGACAATTGAATGTAGTACTTCTTCATCATCATATTGATAAAGAACTTCATCGTTGACGTAGTTGAATGAGTCGATTTCGAGAATAGTCTCACGAGTTTGATCAAAGTGACGTAGTATAGAAGTCTCGATCATACGTCTCTTTATATGGTCGAAAATGATCTGACAGACTTCATTTCATTCAAATATGATCTTCTTTTGAATGAGTTGAATCATTAAACGAACAATCTTCGAAAAGTTCTTGATGAAGCATCGATAGAAGTTGCAGAAGTCAATGAAGAACTGCATCTGAGTGAGATTATTGAGTGTAGATCAATCAACGACTGCTTGCATCTTTCGCGAGTTTATCTTCAATTCTTTGATTGACATCAGAAGTTCTAGAAAGATGGTTTTCTGCATATGAAACTCGCATTTGTTTATGTCTATCTGTAGATCAACTTCTCGTAGTCTATTCAAGATCAATCATACATGTTGCTTGTGTTTCTTCAAGATCTTGCTGTAGATGATAATGTCATTTAGATAGATCTGACAAAACTGATGTAGATATTTAAACAACACGTCGTTCATATAGTGTTGATAGAACGTTGATTCGTTGATTAATTCAAAGAGCATTACATGATATTTGTATGAGTCGAAAAAGATAATAAAGATAGTCAAATCTTCGCTATCTGAGTGCATGCGTAGTTTATTGAACGCGACAATGATGTTCAATTGAGTCAGGTATTTGCTTTCTTGTATATGAGCGAGAGTCTCGTCTATCAATGACAAAGAGTATCGATTTCGTTTGATCAAAGCATTGAACTTTCTGTAATTGACGCAGAAACGCAGACTATCGTCTTTCTTTTCAATGAACAAAATGAGCGAGACGTATGATGTGAAGCTGAAGAAAATGAACTCTTTGTTTAGATGATTGATCAAATACTTCTTTATCTTCTGAAGCTTGTGATTGAACATCTGATATAGTCTGCTTCGAGAAAACATTTCTTCATTAATCAACTCAATTTTGTGATCATAGAAACAATGCAATGATAGCTGATCAATCATTGCTCGATCGAAGACATCTAGATAGTCGTGATATTCAGAGAGAAGCTTGATCTTGACTTGCTCGAGAGCTTCAGCGTGAAAAAGCTCATGCAGATTCACTTCTTCAGACTTGTTTTCAACTGTAGTTATGAGTCAATCGATTTTCAAGATAATAACAGCAAAGATTTTAACGTCTGATCATTTGACTAACATTCTATATGTTGCTGTCTCTATCATTGCTATGTTCATTGAACTGAAAGAGAATGAATTCAGACTGAACGTTGATTTAGAATTTTTAACGTTAGTTAAAGTCGCGTCACGCAATTTTAACTGTTCAATTAGTTTAACTGACTTCTCATTGAACTGACTGAAAGAGAGTGATTTCAGACTGAGTTGAGATGTAGTGAAAGATCTCTTCAATATATGAGTAGAAGTCAAACTCTTCTGCTTCATGATTGTCTTGTTGCTTGTGAGTAGAACAATTGATTTCTGACTAGAAGTGAAATTCGAAAATTGAAGAAAATCGATTTGCATATCAATTACTAGATTGATTTTGTTCATTCATGTTTTTTCAAGAATCATTTGATGTTGATTTAATTGAGTGATTAATATAGAAGCTGTGTCAATCATATGATCTTGAACAGTCAGATTTGAATAGATGACATGAGTAATGAGTTTTTTAGCATAATGATCATCAAATTCTCGAATTGACTTCGCTTTGATTAAAGCAAGAAATTTGATTTGCAACTGATCACAAACAATCTGCATAATCACTTCATCAATGAACAAATAGTCAGCAGCTTTGATGTCAATCAATGACTTCAATGAGTAACTAATTTCATTGCTAGAAAGTACACATTCAATAGTCAAAGATTCAGAAGCAAAAGAATCATTTGACATGCTCATCGTTGAAGAAATTAACACATCTTTCATCGCGTCTTTGATGAAAGTCTCTAGTTTTTTGCCTCGCTGTTCTTGAAAGACATTTTCTCATTCTCTTTATTCTTCAAAATGACGATTTCATATAGACGAAGAGTGAATGCATGAGATGCAGAAGTATTAATCTTGTTTTGAAAGCAATTCTTGAACAAATGTTTTGAAGTCTTGCAGATGTAGCAGATGATAGATGATTTCGCTCAATCAGACTCAGAGGTAGAAAAGATGATAGAAAAGATGATAAACTTAACATAATTGATTATCAAAGTCATCACTGACAATGAAGTAGCAACGCATTTATCAGGTACGACAGTGACTTTGACGATGACAGTGCGAAGCTGACTGCATAGCTGATAGTTGACTCACTGTTTATTATTCACATCTTGAAGAAAGATTCTTAAGCGAGTGAGCGAAGTAAAATTCTCTGAACAGACTGATAAAGTGTTCTGCAAGCGATTATTGATTTTATTCTGAAGATCATTCATCAGAGTGCAATCATCGTATTTGAGATAGTTGAATAGCTTCATAAAGTCAAAGTAGAAGACATTGAAAGACTTGTCTGCTTGTTTCAGAGTGTTGTACTTGCAACAACACTTTCGATTTCTATTCAGTTCATTGTATATTTCTTTCAGATGCTCAAATAGCTCGTCGATTGAGATGTATGAATGCGAAGCATCATGTCAACATTGAGCGAAAATGTGCTCAGCAGCATCATCTTCTAGTCTAAATATCACATAAACAATACAGATATTCTCATTATTGAAGTGATTAATATTAGTCTGAAGCTTGTCATTTATCTTAACTCTTCAGCTGTTTCATGTCAATTCATCTTCATCAGTGAATATAAATGAGTTTGAAAACTTGAAGAACTTGTGATGATTGTTGTCAAATAAAGTAAATGACTCTCGTCAAGTATAGTTCTTGATAGAAGCTTGAGATTTCGTAGACTGTCGAGATCGAGACTGATTCACTGAATGCAATACTTCTTTAAGTTTATTCTTGAGATTCAACATCTTCTCTTGATAGCATTTGTTTGTCTCTTCTAAAGTGTCTATGATCATCTGTTTGATCTCTAGTTGATTCAATCTCTTGTCATGTTCAACTTGAACAACAATTCACTGCTCGTTGAGTTTCAAAGTCATGTCTTGTTGAGATTTAAGCTCGTTCAACATCTTGATGATCTCGTTTGACTGATCATGAACTCATTGACGAAGCTGTTCTTCTGTCTTGATGTTTCATGAAGTATCAACGTTCTTGATGTTGAATGAAGCATCGAAAGAAATAAGAGAAACTCGTCTATTAGCAATGCTTCTAAGCAGACAAGCTGTTCATGACTCAACTGATTCAAAGTCACATGTCATTGTGAAAGAGATAAAAATAGATTTGATTGTAGTAAGATTGAGTGATTGATTTAATAAATTTGCAGATGTGTTTTAATGAAAGTAATTCAAAGAATTTCTTGCGAATTTTCTGAATGAACGAAGTAGATTATTTCATATTATTTACACGTTGATAGCAGAGTAGTTGATGAGCATTTATCTACTGTTAGAAATCGACATAGAGCAAGTCATATGAATGTCATTTAACTAATAGATAAATGCTAAGAAAGAAAAGTATCTACAGAAAAGAACTCAATTCTTATATATGTATTTCTCAGTTCTGTGTTAAACTCGATTGAGTTGATGTCTTACACATATGATGCAGAGTTTCAATGACATCATCTTTAGATCAGATTTTCGCTAGACTCGATTAGAATGAAATCAGACGAAGATTAAATGAAGGCTAAAATCATAACATTAATATGTAAGACTTGATTGAATGCTTCAATGATGTTTAAGCTTAGCATGAAGATCACATATTTGATTTCACAGCTTCACACTGTGTGAACTTAATTTATTAGTAAATCTAACGTCAAGATCATGAATCACTTGCATCTCACTTTCATTTGAGCATTTGATAGCATGCAATGAGTCTCAACTATGTCACTCAGTCTTTTGATCTATCAAAAATATGTTGTATACATTGCATGTAACATACATAAAGCATGATCTCTATGCTGATTTTCTTCTTAGACTCAAGAAATTACTCAGAGAGTTTTCTTATGACAGATTCACAGTTCAAGATGAATGAAATCTTTCACTGCTCAAATTTCAACAGTTTACTTCTTAAGCATGAGTTGCAAACATTTCATCTGCAATACACATATGTATTGCAGTCGATTTCTTCTTTAATCACATTAACATATGCTACTGTTCTTTCAAGCTATACAGATGATGTCTTTGACTAAAGATTGACTTTATCATCAAGACATTTGAGAGTCAAAACTCAGTGAAAAAATAAGATTCTTAAGATCGACAGTTGTTGTCATTGTATATCATGCTTCGCAGATGCTCGCTTCGCTTGTAAGATGTGCAACTCATCTGTTTCATGTTATCTGTAGAGATCTTTCTCATGCAGATTGATCATGTCTTGCAAAGATGTTCATATGCTACACTTTTAATCAGACAGCGTAGTTCAATCATTCTTTATTAATTCGCTTGTGTCTTTCTTCTTTTAACAAAGTCTTCTCGTCAGCGTATTGCTTACATATAGAATATCTGTGTCTGAACATCTGTTAAACGATATTAACGAGACTCTCAAGTTTGCTTGTGTTGAACTTAATGAGTCTTGTGAGTTGTTCATGTTGTAGTAACAGACATGCAGTCTTAACAAGATCTATACATAGTTAGCATGTAGATTTAAAGAATGTTCATGATTTAAGTTCTTTCTGCTAATCATTCTTAACAGATCAAACGCAAGAATGTTCTGTCTCAGTTCTCATCATCACGACAACAAGATACTGAATTGAATGATTTTCATAAGCGATTTTTCTCATAGTTCTGCATTCTATTTAACTTTCTCATCTGCGTGCAGATTGCTTTTGTAGCATGCGCATTGAGATTATCAAAGTCTGCGCGATCGCGAAAACTCTGCATGCAATCAACGCATAGCGCTTCATCATCACACAACGTTTCAATATCATTCAAACTTTTGATAATCTTTAGACTTTACTGTAGCTAAACAGTAGATTCGTAGTCAGCATTGTGTACAGATGAGTTTCATTGCTGATTGAACTTTCAATGATATCAAAGATGATTTCAATATCAAGTAAAATGAAAGAACTATAACAGCGATCTTAATTGATATAATGCTGATGACGATGAATTCATGAACACTCAGAATGTTGTTGATGACTTTCACATTCAATATTCTAATTAAGCGCACTAAGAAAATACATTCATGCAAACATGAATAGTTGAAGAGAAAGAATAATGTTATGATTCTGATCTAGTCTAATTCTAATCAATATACAATCAACTTTAGCATGTTGATTGCATATTGATTAAAGCTTGCTCAGTCTCAGTCTCAGTCTTAATTAATTCAATTGAGTCTAGTGAGTATCAAAGCTAGAAGTGATGTCATCGAGTTTTTGCATCATCTGTGTAAGACATCAATTCTTTCGAGTCTAGCGCAGAGATCAGAAACACACATATAAGCTGCAAGTTCTTTTCTGTAGATACTTTTCTTTCTTAGCATTTATCTACTAGTTAAATGACATTCATATGACTCGCTCTATGCTGGTTTCTAACATGATAACTTATAGAGTTGAGCTATTGAAAGTCAAAATAGTAGTCACGAAAGTTGCTATCAACGCTCAAAATATACATAAAGATCAATCTGCTAAGATCTTATCAACGAAAGACATTCTATACGTCAAAGAAGCTCAATCTATGATCAATGATAGGCTAGATTTAGAGAAATTGAGGCAGAAGACTCGCGATGAACATTTCAACAAGCAGTATCTAAATCTTAACGAGCTAATAAAGGTTTACAAGCGTTGTAAGACTCATATTAAGGTATGACAGAAGGAAAAGAAGGTTTGAAAGATTCTATATAAAGCTGTTTTGAAGAAATTGCGTGTAATACAGCCTTTGCAGAAGTAATATGGTGGAATTTTGGTTAGGTAATCGATTTGGTTACATGGCCGATGAGTACTAAGCGAAGAATGAGCTTAGTGCGAGGTACGAATACGTCGTTGACATTTTCAATCCTTGAAATAGAATTTTTCTCGCCTATGCGCAGCTTCATGTAATCATAATCGTGAATGTGCTCATGGTTACTGAAAGAAAAAGGTTGGCAAAGAATTCGAAAGTCGGCTCTATGTAGATCAGAGCATCTTTCAGCCTAGACCTATACCTCCCGATGAATCTGTACTATTTAGTAGATCGAACAAAGACTACTTATATATCACTGATACTCATCAGGCTTCATATGACACAGAACCGAAGCTCAACAGAGTGGGTCTCGTGTACTGTACGAAGATCAAAGTTTTGATAAAGTTAGACTAGATAAACTATGTAAGCATTACCATGTGTAAGTCTCCTTGGTACCACGAGCTGTCTGTCATATTCTCAACACACCTTGTGGTCTGTTGTGCGGATCTGTTTTTGAGATGTGTTTTCCATTCATCTAGTTGACCTCTGGCAGGATATAAACACCCAGCTTTAGCTAGGCACTTTATCTCCGAAAGTAACCCTTTTCTGTCACTTCATATATCTCAATTATTTCTAACTGAGTGTGGACGAAGAGGCTTTTCAAATTCCTGAAATGCTCGAAATATCATAAGATTCGCGTTAGTTTGAAGAACGCTCTCGGTTCTAATACTAAATATTAAGGATGAAAATTAATTGCTTTTCCACGTCAGCAACAATCAATCGTACAATGTGATATCACTAAACAGCGCTAGACTGAGGGACAAAGATTAAATATCTACCGGCACACGTCAGGGCTCAGTTTCTTCTGGACGAATTAATATATCCAAATAGCAGAGGGCGTCGTGTACAAACGACAAAGATACTAAGGCGAGGCATTCCAGGCCTTTATACGGTGTCGATGGCTCGTAGGAGCTTTGCTGGAGCAAGTTTATCGCACCGAAGCGAATTCTACTCGACTGGTGGGACGCGATTTCTGAGCAAAACTCTTTCTCTTCTCATTAGCCAGGTACTGGTTCCAATGTTGTTCGACATGTGCTTGGTCCAGAAAGCGACGAACGAATCGGGACTTTGTCTAAGAAAGAGATTTTGAGACTGATGTGCTAATATTCGCCATCTAGAAAGTAAAATATGGACTATCTGGACAAGCCGATTGTATAAGTCTTGGAGTAAAGTATCGGCAACAGTGGAGTATCTATCATCGAAGCTTATAGGAACAACTTCCATTTCATTGCAATGACTACCTCTAACAATGCAAGCAGGGACAATAGGCCTAAAGGTGTATTAAGAGAGAATGACATTCTCAAGTCCAAAGCTTACGGTTATCGACATCCTAGCCCTAACCCTAAATGATTATCGTGGGTTGATAACAAACCTTTAAAAGACCTCAGTCGACTTTATGGCCATAAAACAATGGCCTTTCATCGTCTTATCCGCTCGTCATTGAGGCTATGGGTGTCGGTGAAGATTCGATGAGCGGTAAAGGCTACAGATAATGTCACCGCATCCATACCGTTTCTGAGACTTCTGGACAGATGAAGTGCTCCTACCTAGTTTGCATAAGAAGCAAGATGGAAACCTCAGATAATAAGGAGTATCTACAAGTTCCTACAGGCCGTGAACGAAATGAAATGAATAGTCCAAACTATGATACTCCTGATCTCTCACGTTGTGATGATGCCTTCATAAATTAGACTTGCCCAGATCCTCTACAAGAACTTTCGTGTCATCGATTGCCCGCAAATCGAGAGTTGGAGATTTCAATATCTGTATTGTGTTTATAATCCAGGGATACACATCAAGGAAAGCCAATGATCGGAGGGGTCACGGGACTAAGCCTTGCGCTTCGTTAGGCGAACAAGGCAAAAACAGGCAACAATATGTGACTGCGCATACATGTATCGGCAGTCCGTACGCCTCACTTTCATCAATCTCGAGGCCCACATTGGAAGAGTCTGGGTTACACACAAGCACAAGCATCTGTGCCAGACCAATCATACGAAACACAACCGAAAGGAGTCCCGGGAATTGTGACCCATACACTCTGCCGCACCGGGCAATTTGCACATCAGACCACCCTCAAGGTCAGACTATGAGGCTCGACAATGACTCTCGACGAGGCTGTGAAGTGCAAAATGCAAGTAATATCGTAGACTCCCCTCGACCGAGTTCTCGAAGGATTCGCGCATTGCCTCAACAGCGGGGCTCCTCGTCGTAATCGTTACACATCTTCGGCGGTGCAAAAAGCCAAGTCTAAGCTTGCGCAGCCCGTTTTCTATCTCATCTTCAGCATTAGACATATTCAGTTTTACTGTTCGAAGGATTTGAGCTCAGCCTGCGAAGCACTCAGACTAAGATGCCTAATTATGACGAGCGGCTGTCGGATAGCCAAAGTCAGCCCGAAGTACGAGACGATTGCTAGCAAAAACAGTATTTCGTGCCATAGAGCTACTTTTGCTGACTTGAAACAGATTCAGTACGACAGACAAGTTGGTTTAGAGAGAGAATCCTATATCCAACGTAGAAATCCACGGGGAAACATGGGACCTCCACCCCCACCAGTTGATCCCGCGCTGGACTCATGGAATTCTAGTACCGTACCCCTTTCTCCAGGTATTGGATTAGACCATCTGTTACCACCCAACCTTGGACTTCAAGATAGATCCACATCTTCGGGAACACCAGGCGATCTCAATAACTTCCCATCAGATCTTCAACTACCTTCGATGAAACAGACCGATTTGCAATCCGATCCTTTGCTACGCTTCTGGGCTGACCCGGGTCCTTGGAATTCACAACGTATTGGTGGAGAACCAAGCCATTCCCCTATGAATCATAAGTATATTGGCTCCTATGGGCGAGACCCACGGCCTAATGCCTTTCTTGGCCAGTATCGACCGTCTCCGAGATCAGACCTGGGTAGTAGCACCACTGAGAGGTACCATGTTGATTCTGGATATGAGTCTAGGAGTTTAGCAACCAGATCCATGCATAGTGCAGACCCCAGAGACCAAAGCCAAGGATGCCAAAGTCTTGCTGGAGACGTCAATGAAATGCAATTATATCCGAACCCGGAGAGTATGTATCACGGACCTCTTCCAGCTCCTTCAATACCTCAGGATATTCAATACGCCAATTTTGAGTTGCCCAATGATGCAATGCCTGATGGTCCTGCTATGTTTCCATTAACCTGCCCCGAACCGGATTGCGATGGTACCTTTAAGAATTCGTCTGAGCATAGGTAGGTAATTATTTTCGATTCTGCAATCCTTCCGTTGATTTTGCATGATAGGAAACATATACTGCGACACACCAGGCCCCACAAGTGTCAAGAACCAGGCTGTACCAAAACGGATGGCTTCAGTACCAATAATGATCTCGAAAGGCATAGAAAAAGTGTACATAAAATTGCACCAAAGAATACCTCGGACAAAAGTTTCCGCTGTGCAGCCCCCAATTGTTCGAAAAGGGAAAAAATCTGGCCCCGTCTGGATAATTTCCGTCAGCATTGTACGCGAATGCATGCCAAAGAGGCCACCAACATCGATGATCTGGTCAGGAAGTCAGTTGTTATCTCAAACATGTGCGGATACATGTAGTATTGATAATTATGTAGGTCCGAGCTGGATGCTGGATCGTCGATTCAATTGGTGGCTGACAATGGGATTGCCAACAATCAAAAGCTCTCGCAACACACTATTGATCGTGATGGAACCAAATTACCATGTTATACCAATCTACAGACGTTACAAAAATCTTCGGCTACTGATTCAAAGGTAGAGCCTTATCAACAAAGTGTCGTATCATCCACGCATGTTGAGAGTAACAACTATCATGGACAGAAGCCTTTTAATACCGCCGCCAGTGCGGAAGAAAGGCAATTTCATAACAATTTTCTGCCTATGAATCCTGGAATCACTGTCAATGATCATGGAAGCAGCAGCAACAATCACCAAACATCCCGTTCAGCGCAGATCGGCTTACATACAAGTCAACAACCAAGGAATCTGGGTCCCACCCTCGATGTACAGCCAATGAACCTATCACGTGAGACATCACATTCACCAAATCCTACTCCAGTCAGTCCATCAAACCAAAGAATGCAGGAAACTACCAAGAATGAGTCTATAGTCATCCAAACAAAAGCCGAGGAGGTCTCCCAGGAGGTAGCAACCGACGTGGTCCAAAACCTAAGCCATGGCTCCTTGGAAGAAATCGAACAAGCTATCAAAGCCCGAGTCCTCAGCCTTTTGAATCCCGACGGCACTCGCAAACGTAAAGCCGAAACTGCAGGTATAGTCGAGACTCCTGACCCTAAGCGCCGCGTTTCCTGCGATCAATGCAATAAAACCATGGGCCGACGCTGCGACCTCAGGTATCCCTCCCTCTCCCACAGATCCTCCTTGTCCCCTCAAACCCCTCCTTTCACGGAACTCCCTTGGCCCAGACTAAGAACGATATTCGCTAGGAAACACAAGAAACGCCATACGCGCCCTTACGGCTGCACCTACA
>JAABUK010011620.1_pt1 | contig 11411 bp, 12 predicted proteins | sample 5559141 | NCBI WGS metagenome assembly JAABUK01 (sample SAMN10711869, study PRJNA513367) | rock metagenome | isolation source: Antarctica rocks | place: Antarctica: Victoria Land, Pudding Butte nord | collected 2016-01-03 | reverse complement strand
GGTCTCGAGGGATACGGCCTCACCGTCACCGACCAAGTGCCGATCGAGCAGCAGCCCGGCCCGCACAACGCCGACTACCTGCGGGTCAAGGCCGAGCGTATGGGGCACCTGCTCCACCACCAGGGCCTGGCGCTCGACGAGGAGATGATCCTCGAGGAGCAGGTGGTCGACCGTGAGCGCGAGGCGCAGGCAGAGGCCGACCGGGACGCCCCCAGCGGTGGCTGACCACTACGCGATCGCCGTCGGCCGGTTCTACGAGGACCTGGCCCGGCGGCTGGTGCAGGGCGCCTCCCAGACCTTCGAGGCGGCTGGAGCCAGCTACGACGTCCACGACGTGCCTGGCGCCTACGAGCTGCCGCTCGCGGCCAAGTACTGCGCCGACAGCGGCCGCTACGCCGGCGTGGCCTGCCTCGGCGCCGTGATCAGGGGCGAGACCGACCACTTCGACTTCGTCTGCGGCCAGGCCGCAGCGGGCATCGCCCGGGTGTCGCTCGACACCGGTATCCCGTGCGCGTTCGGGGTGCTCACCGTCGCAAACATGGACCAGGCGCTGGCACGAAGCGGCGGGGGCAAGCGCCACCAGGGGGAGGACGCCGCTCACGCGGTGCTGCGCATGGCGCAGATGGGGAGCCAGATTCGATGAGCACGTCCGTGGTCAACCTGATGAGCGACACCCAGACGCAGCCCAGCGAGGCGATGCGCGCCACAATGGCGGCAGCGGAGGTCGGCGACGAGCAGAAGTTCCTCGACCCGACCACGATAGCCCTGCAGGAGCGCGTAGCGGCGCTGCTCGGCCACGAGGCCGGCCTGTTCCTGCCCAGCGGGACGATGTGCAACCTGATCGGGTTTCGCCTGCACTTGCAGCCCGGCGACGAGGCGATCCTGGCAGCCAACTCGCACCCGGTGATCGCCGAGGGCGGCTCCCCGGCCGCCATCAACGGCGCCATGATGCGCCGGCTCGAGGCCCCGACCGGCATGTTCGGCGCCGACGACGTGCGCGCCGCCGTGCAGGATCCCGACGATCGCTACACGCCGCGGGCGCGGCTGGTGGCGGTCGAACAGACGACGAACATGGGCGGCGGGCGGGTCTGGTCCCAGGCCGCGATCGCCGAGGTGCTCGAGGTCGCGAGCGAGCACGGCCTGCGTACGCACATGGACGGCGCCCGGCTGATGAACGCGGCGGTCGCGGCGGATGTCGAGCCGTCCGTGTTCGCCTCCGGGTTCGACACCGCCTGGCTGGACTTCTCCAAGGGCCTGGGTGCGCCGGTCGGCGCCGTGCTCGTGGGGTCCGCGGAGCTGATCGCCGAGGCGTGGCGCTACAAGCAGATGCTCGGCGGCGCCATGCGCCAGTCGGGGATCCTGGCGGCCGCGTGCCTGTTTGCGCTCGACCACCACGTCGCGCGGCTCGACGCCGATCACACGCACGCGCGGGCGCTGGCCGATGCGCTCGCGCAGACCCCGGGCGCGACGATCGACCCCGATCTCGTGGACAGCAACATCGTGATCTTCGAGGTCGCCGATCCGACCGGGTTCATCGCGGCGGCGGGAGCCGAGGGCGTGCTCCTCGGCCCGGCGGGCCCGGGCCGCGTGCGCGCCGTCACCCACCTCGACGTAGACGATGCCGCGCTGCGCCGCGCGATCGGCGTCCTGGGCGGGGTCGCGGGAGACGATCGGTAGGGGCTTGACCCTGCTACCGTCTCGCGCCGTGCCGAAGGTCTGTTACAGCTGCGGAAAGGGTCCTGCGTTCGGGCAGAGCCGCTCCCACTCGATGGTCGCCACCAAGCGGCGCTTCAACCCAAACCTGCAAAAGGTGCGGATCGACGTCAAGGGCACGCCGAGCAGGGAGTACGTGTGCACTCGCTGTCTCAAGGCCGCCAAGGTCACCAAGTACGCCTGAGCGCCTGAAACCGCCCCGGTCAGCGGTGTAGGGGGTCTCGATGTCTGATCAGAGTCTCCTCCGCTTCCGGCGCGTAGTCGCGGCCTCGCTGGCGGAGCTCGAGAACCGCCGGGACGAGGTTAACGACCTGAACGTGTTCCCGGTCGCCGACGGCGACACCGGCGACAACATGGCCATGACCATGCGCTCGGTGCTGCACGAGCTCGATGCGCTCAACGGCCAGATGATCGATGAGATCGGCCGCGAGGAGCTGGTCAGCGCGGTGGCCCGCGCCGCGCTGCTCGGCGCGCGCGGCAACAGCGGCGTGATCCTCTCCCAGATCGTCCGAGGCGCAGCCGAGGAGCTGGCGTCGCGTCCGGGCGAGCTTGTCGACCCGGTGCTCGTGGCGTCCGCCTTCGCCAGAGCCGCCGACGCCGCCTACGGCTCCGTACGCGACCCTGCGGAGGGGACCATGCTCAGTGCTATCCGCGCGATGGCGCACCGCGTCGCGCAGGACCTCGCCCATATCCCGACGCCCCGCCTGGGCGCCGAGGCCTCGCCCGAGGAGCAGGACGAGCTGATCGCCGAGGTGCTCGAGCGCGCCCTCGACGCCGCCCAGGAGGCCGTGGAAAAGGGCCCGGAGCAGCTTGCCGTGCTCAAGGAGGCCGGGGTGGTCGACGCCGGCGCCTACGGCCTGACCATCATCCTCGCCGGGGTCGTGGCCGCGTTGCGGGGTCAGGAGGCGCCCGACCTGGCACACCAGACGGCGCCCGCCCAGCGCCACAACCTGCCCGAGCACTCGTCCTCGAGCTTTCGCTACTGCACCAACTTCGCCGTGACCGGCCGGGGCCTTCAGGGCCAGTCCTTCGTTGCGGCGCTGGAGGGGCTCGGCGACAGCGTGCTCGTGGTGGGCGACGAGAGCACGTTGCGCGTGCACGTGCACACCGACGAGCCCGAGTCCGCGGTCGAGATCTTCGACGGCGCCGGCGAGGTGTCGCGTCTCGACGTCGCCGACATGCGCGAACAGGTCGCAGATCGCGAGAAGCGCCTTGGCAGGGGCGGCGCCGTCGCTGCCCAAAGCAACTGCGCCGTCGTCGCGGTGGCCAACGGGGCGGGCATCAAGCGGCTCTACGAGGAACTGGGAGCGCTGGTCATCGACGGCGGCCCGACGATGAACCCGTCGACCTACGAGCTGCTAGCCGGCGTCCACGCCTCCGGGGGCGCCGAGGTCATCGTCCTGCCCAACAGCTCAAACGTGATCATGGCCGCCGAGCGAGCCGCCGGACTCTCTGATCTGCGCACCCGAGTGGTGCCGACCCGCGCCCAGCAGGAGGGCTTGGCCGCGCTGCTCGCCTTCGATCCCGACGCCGACTCCGAGCAAAACGCGCGGGCCGTCGCCGAGGCCGCCGCCGGCTTGGCGGTGGGCGGGGTGGCCCAGTCAGCGCGAGGACCCCCAGGGCCGCTTCGCGGCAGGCGACGCGCTCGGCTACAACGGCGAGGAGCTCGTGGCCTGGGGCGACCCCGCCGAGACGCTGGGCGCGATCATCGCGGCCCTGGCCGGCGAGGCCGAGCTGCTCACCTGCCTCGTGGGCGACGACGCGCCGCTCGCCGAGGACGCCATCGAGCAGTTCGTGCCGGAGGGTGTCGAGCTGGAGCTGCACGCCGGCGGCCAGCCCGCCTGGTGGTGGCTCCTCTCCGCGGAGTAGATCCCCTCGATGGATTGGGCGTCCTGCCCAATCCATAAACGGCAGATCCCCTCGATCGATCGGGCATCCTGCCCGGTCGATACGCGGCCGCGCTCACGTGCCCCGCTGCCCACCGGTCGACCATGGCGCGTCACGTCCTGCATCTGCTCCACCATCACGTGATCAATCGCTTCGCCAGCACCGACCCTCTTAGCCGGGCCGACGCCCTCGCCGCCGGTATCCGCTCGATACCGCGGACCAGCCGGCTCGACGAGCCGGTCAAGGCCTCCAAGCAGGTGCGCAAGGGCCTCGATGCGCTCGGCCTCGCCACCCGCGGCGACCTGATCGAGCACCTTCCACATACCCACCGCGACCGGCGAGACGTTCGGACGATCGCATCGGTCGGGGTGGGGGAGGAGGCGACGGTGGCCGTCACGTTGCGATCGATCACCGTCAAGCCCACCCGCAACCGCAGGCTCAAGCGGATCGAGGGGCGCGCCTTCGACGAGTCCGGACCGGTGCTCGCCGTGTGGTGGAACCAGCCGTGGCTGGCGCGCCAGATGGGGGAGGGCACCCAGCTGCTGCTACACGGCAAGTTGCGCAAGCGCAACGAGTTCACCGTGACCGAGCACGAGCTGGTCGGCCAGGGCGACGCCCCCGTGCACACCGTCGGCCTCGTTCCGGTCCACCCGTCAACCGCAGGCCTTGCCGCCGCCACGGTGCGCCGCCTGATCTGGGAGCAATACGGCCAGATCCGTCACGTGGTCGAGCCGCTGCCCACCGCACTACGCGTGAGCGAGGGACTGCCCGACCGGTCTGCGGCCATCGCCGGAGCGCACTTTCCAGACTCGGAGGTCGAGGAGGCCGGCGCCCGCAGACGGCTGGCCTTCGAGGAGCTGTTCCTGTCCCAGCTCGCAGTCGCGGGCAGACGGCGGGCCCACGGCGAGCATCGCCGGGCCCGACCCCTGGCCGAGCGCGGCGCGCTCGTGCCGCGGTGGCTTCAGGCGATCCCGTTCACGCTCACCTCCGACCAGCAGGCGGCGTGCGCCGAGATCGACGGCGACCTCGCGCGCGAGCGCCCGATGCAGCGGCTGCTCATGGGCGAGGTCGGCTCCGGAAAGACCGCGGTGGCACTCCACGCGATGCTGCGCACGGTCGAGAACGGCGGTCAGGCCGTGCTCATGGCCCCGACCGAGACGCTGGCCGAGCAGCACCTGCTCACGATCGACCGCCTGCTCGACGGCGCGCTGCCCGTCGAGCTGCTCACGGGCTCGGTGGGGGCGGGGCGCCGCCGCGACCTGCTCGCGCGGCTGGAGTCGGGCGAGCTGGGCCTCGTCGTCGGCACCCACGCGCTGATCGAGGATCCGGTTCGCTTTCGCGCGCTCGCACTGTGCGTCGTCGACGAGCAGCACCGCTTCGGTGTCCGCCAACGCGCGGCGTTGGACGCCAAGGCGCCCGGCGAGCTGGTGCCCCATGCCCTGCACATGACGGCCACACCGATCCCGCGCACCCTGGCCCTGACCGCCTACGGCGACCTCGAGACCACCATCCTGCGCCAGTTGCCCGCCGGGAGGCGGCCGGTGGAGACCTACGTGGCCGATGGCGCCCGCGCCCGCGCCCGTGCCTACGAGCGCGTCAGGGAGGAGGTCGCCGCGGGGCGCCAGTGCTTCGTGGTCTGTCCGCTGGTCTCGGAGTCCGAGGCGCTCCAGGCGACCGCGGCAACCGCCGAGGCGCGGCGGCTGGCCCAGACCGAGTTCTGTGATCTGCGCGTCGGCCTCATCCACGGCCAGCTGTCCACACCCGACAAGCAGGACAGCATGCGCGCCTTCGCCGCGGGCAAGGTCGACGTGTTGGTGGCCACGAGCGTCATCGAGGTCGGCATCGACGTCCCAAACGCCACGGTCATGTTGATCGAGGCCGCGGAGCGTTACGGCCTGTCGCAATTGCACCAGCTGCGCGGGCGGGTGGGCCGCGGCGAGCACGCCTCGATCTGCATCCTGTTCGGCAACCCCAAGCTGCCGCGGCTGGAGGCGATCGCGGCCGAGCGTGACGGCTTCAAGCTGGCCGAGGTCGATCTCGACCTGCGCGGGGCGGGCGAGGTGCTCGGCACACGCCAGAGCGGCATGCCGGAGTTCCGTGTGGCCCGCCTGCCCGAGGACCAGGAGCTGCTGGAGCGGGCGCGGGCCCACGCGGACGCCCTGATCGCCGCCGACCCCCGCCTGCGCGAGCCCGAACACGCGCTTCTGCGCGGCGCCGTGATCGACCGGTTCGGTGACGACCTCGATCCGATCCCGGCATGAGGGTGATCGCCGGGGCCTACCGCGGGCGGCGGCTCGTGCGCCCCGCGGGCGTGGACACGCGCCCCACGGCCGACCGCGTCCGCGAGGCGCTCTTCTCCATGCTCGGCGATCTCGAGGACGCCGATGTGCTCGACCTCTACGCGGGGTCGGGCGCGCTGGGAATCGAGACCCTCTCGCGCGGGGCCGCGAGCGCGGTGTTCGTGGACAGCAGGGGCGAAGCCGTCGAGGCGATCGAAGCGAACCTGCGGACGCTCGGCGCCACGGCCGAGGTGCACCGCCGCGACGCCCTCGAGTATCTGCGGGTCGTGGGAGCCAAGAAGCGGTACGACCTCGTACTGGTCGACCCCCCGTATGATTCCGCCCTTGCGGCGGCAGGACCGCTCGCAGAGCTGCTGCCCGGCGTCCTTCATCCACAGGCATCCATCGTGACCGAATCCGACAAGCGAACCCCATTGCAGCTCCCCTTCCCGGTCATCCGTGAGCGCAGCTATGGCAACACCCGGATCGCGATCCACCGTGCCTGAGAAGGCCCCGAGGCCGGGAGGCGTCGCGGTGTGTCCGGGGTCCTATGACCCCGTCACGCTCGGCCACATCGACATCATCACCCGCGCCTCCGAGGTCTTCGACTCGGTTGTCGTCGGGGTGGTCAACGTGCCGGTCCGCAAGGCAACGACGGTTTTCAGCGCCGAGGAGCGGGTAGCGTTCATCGAGGCCGAGGTTGCCGATCTGGGCAACGTGCAGGTCAAACCCTTCTACAATCTGCTCGTCGAATTCGCTCGCGAGAACGACGCCAAGGCCATCGTCAAGGGTCTTCGCGCGATCTCGGACTTCGAGTACGAGTTCGAGATGAACCAGCTCAACCGCAAGATGGCCCCTGATATCGAAAGCACATACCTGATGGCCGCTCCACAGTTCAGCTTCCTCTCATCGAGCGGCGTAAAGGAGCTGGCTACGTTCGGAGGCGATCTCACCGGCTTGGTGCCGGCGGCGGTAGCCTCTCGGTTGCAGGAAGCATTGAAGCGCTGACGAACTGAGGTCGCACTATGGATGTCCTTGTACTGATCGACAAGCTGGACGACACCGTCCACAACGCCAAGCCCGTCCCGTTGACGGACCAGGTTCGCGTCGACAAAGAGGAGATCTACGACATCCTCGATCAGATGCGGGCCACGATCCCGGAAGAGATCAAGCAGGCGCGTTGGATCGTCAAGGAGCGTCAGGAGATGCTGGCCGAGGCCAAGCGCGAGTCCGAGCGGATCATCCGCGAGGCACGCGAGGAGCAGACTCGCCTGATCGGTGACGAGGAGATCGTCAAGCAGGCCGAGCGCCAAGCCGACGAGATCGTCGAGGACGCCCGTGCCCGTGAACGCGAGATCCGACTCGGCGCCGAGGACTACGCCGATGACATCCTCAACACCCTCGAGATAAACCTCGAGAAGTTCACCGCGGCCGTGCAGCGTGGCCGCGACCGGCTCCAGGGCCGCGAAGAGCCCGCCGACGTCGCCTAGGCTCACACGCGGCCTTCCGAGGGAGGACCCACCGCTAGCCTGATCAGGTGGCTCAGCTCGCCGACACGTTCGATCTCGGCACCCTGCGACTGTCCTCGGGGGAGGCCGCCCGAGTCGACCTCGGAGTGGCCGTCGAGCCGCTGGAGTTCGGAGCGCAGACCTATCGTGTGAACGGCGACCGTGCCCAGGTTGGCATCGACGTCTCCCGGACGGTCGGCTCGGGCTTTGCGATGCGGCTGCGCTTCGACGTCGAGCTCGGCGGGCCGTGCATGCGCTGTCTGGACGAGGCGGCCGTCACGGTCGAGGTGAACGCGAGAGAGGTCGACCAGCCCGGCGAGGGCGACGAGATGGTGTCGCCGTACCTGAGCGACCAGGATCTGCAGGTGCACGACTGGGCCCACGACGCGCTCGCGCTGGCCCTGCCGACCCAGATCCTCTGCCGCCCGGACTGTGCCGGACTGTGCCCCGAGTGCGGCGAGAACCTCAACGACCACCCCGAGCACCAGCACGAGCCGGAGCCCGATCCGCGCTGGGCGAAGCTGTCGGAGCTGAAACTTGATTGAGCCGCCAGCCCGCCAGGCTTGGCGAGCACCGCAGCCACGGTGGGCGAGGAGCGGAGCCGGATCGTCGATCCGGCGAGCACCGCAGCCACGCTGTACACTCGTCGGTCGCTATGGCGGTTCCCAAGCAACGACAGTCCCACGCCCGCACCAACAAGCGGCGCTCGTCGCACAAGATCTCGGCGCCGAGCCTGGCCGTGTGCCCCCGCTGCGGTGAGCCGCGCATTCCCCACCGGGTCTGTGGCTCGTGCGGCACCTACGCAGGCCGCGAGATCATCCGGCCCGCGGCCGACATCGAGTAGCGCCACGAGTCGGTCAGGGGCGTCGAATCCGTCCAAGGCAGTTACGGATTCGGCAGGGATGTCGAATCCGTCCAAGGCATCGTGATCGCGCTCGACGCGAACGGGGCGGATGGGGGCCCCGCTTTGGTCGCCGAGGGCGCGCGCGCCTCGGGTGAAGAGGTCCTGGTCTTCGGCGCCGGCCTGAGCGGTACCGACGGGCGGGTCCAGCTGGTGGACGCGCCGAGCGTCGAGCCCGGCTCCAATCCCGTCCGGGCCGTGCGCTCCCAACCGCAGGCCTCGATCGTCCAGGCAGCCGCGGCGGTCGCCGACGGGCGCGCCGAGGCGCTGGTGTCGGCCGGGAGCACGGGGCCGACGCTTGCGGCGGCCACACTCGCGATCAAGCGCGTGAAGGGCGTGCACCGCCCCGCGCTCGCCGCGCTGGTTCCGATTCCCGCCAAGCCGGTCCTGCTGCTGGACGCGGGCGCAAACGTCGAGGTCCGTCCCGAGCACCTGGTCCAGTTCGCCTACATGGGGGCGGCGTTCATGGAGGCGGTGATGGGCATCGAGCGGCCGTCGGTCGGCCTGCTTTCGGTGGGCGAGGAGTCCGGCAAGGGCACCCCGGACGTGCTGGAGGCGCGCGAGCGACTCGAGGGAGGAGCCCTCAACTTCGTTGGCAACCTCGAGGGCTTCGACCTTCCCGGCGCGGGCGCCGACGTCGTGGTCTCCGATGGCTTCACCGGCAACATCGCGCTCAAGGTGCTGGAGGGCACGTCACGCGTCGTACGCGACGCCATTCGTGATGCGGTCACCTCCGGCCCCGTCTCGAGCGCGGGGGGGTTGCTGATCCGGGGGGCCGTGGGCAGGCTGCGCGACCGCATCGACCCGGAGGCGGTTGGCGGCGCGATCCTCCTCGGGCTGCGAAAGCCGGTGGTGGTCGGCCACGGCAGCTTCGGCCCGAAGGGCATCGCAAGCGCCATCCGCCTGGCCCGACGCGCGGTCGACGAGGACATGGTCGGCCGGACGGCGGCCGCGCTCGAAGCAGCGGGCGCGATGCGGTCCGCACCCGTTGGTACGTTCGCCGCCGTGAAGCCCGAGATCCCCGACGCGGGCTGAACAGCCCTGCCATGGACCGAAACCTCGTACTGGAGCGTATCCGCGAGCATCTCGCGGGCGAGCTCGAGGTCGACGGCGCGGCGATCACGGACTCGACCCGCTTCAAGGAGGACCTCGAGGCCGACTCGCTCGACCTCGTCGAGCTCACGGTCGAGCTCGAGGACTCCTATGGAATTCGCATTCCCGACGAGGAGGCCGCACGCCTCCTCACGGTGGGTCAGGCCGCCGATTACGTCGCTGCTCATGCCGAGGACTCCGAAGGCTGACACGGGCGAGAGCCTCGGTGACCTGCTGGATGAGCTTCCCGAGGACCTCGCGCGCCAGGCGTTCACACACGCGTCCTGGGTCGGCCACCGCGCCGATTCGTACGAGCGTCTGGCCTTTCTCGGAGACGTCGTCCTGAGCCTCGCCGTGTCGACCCATCTGCTGCCGCGCTTTGGACGCTACGGGGCTGGACGACTCACCAAGGTTCGCGCCCAGGCCGTGAGCGGCGCCTCGTGCGCGGCCGTGGCGGTCGACCTTGACGTCGCGCAGCGGCTGCGCGCCCGTGCTCCGGATGGCGAGGGCCGCAGCTTCGAGATGCTCGTCGAGAGCGAGCGCGTGCTGGCATCCATCTGCGAGGCGGTGATCGGCGCGACCTACCTCGCCTTCGGCATGGACAGGGTGGCGCCGACCGTCGTCGCGGCCTTCGAGAGCGCGATCGACGGTGCCCTCGACCATTCGGTCGACTACAAGTCGCTGCTGCAGGAGCGTCTGGCGCGCAACGCCGACGTGGTCACCTATTCGATCGTGACCGAGGACGGTCCGGCCCACGACCGCTTGTTCGAGGCGGTGGCGGAGTCCGACGGCGCCGAGATCGGCCGGGGCGAGGGACGCACCAAGAAGAGCGCGGAGCAAGAGGCGGCGCTCCAGGCGCTCGGGGCCGTGGGTGCCGTTGAGCCGGGGGAGGTCTCCTGATGCACCTGCGTTCGATCACGATGAAGGGTTTCAAGTCCTTCCCGCACCGCACAAAGCTGGAGTTCTCGCCCGGGGTCGGTGTGGTGGTGGGGCCCAACGGCTCGGGCAAGTCCAACATCACCGACGCCGTGCTCTGGGCGCTCGGCGAGCAGAGTCCGCTTGCGGTTCGTGGTCAGACGATGAAGGACGTGATCTTCGCCGGCGGTCACGGCGTCAAGGCCTCGACCGCCGCCGAGGTCGAGGTGGTCATCGACAACTCCGACGGCGCCATCAACGCCGAGTTCTCCGATATCTCGATCGTGCGTCGGCTCGATCGCCATGGCGAGGGTGAGTACCGCCTGAACGGCGCCCGCTGCCGGATGTCCGACGTGATCGAGGTGCTGTCGGACACCGGTCTCGGCAAGGAGATGCACTCGGTGGTCTCGCAGGGTCGTGTCGAGGCAATCGTGCTCTCCAAGCCGCGCGATAGGCGGCTGCTGATCGAGGAGGCTGCCGGCCTCGGCAAGCACCGCAAACGCCGTCGCCGCGCCCAGCTCAAGCTCGAGCGCACAGAGGAGAACCTCTCGCGGGCGCTCGATGTGGAGCGCGAGGCGCGTTCACGGCTGCGGCCGCTGAAGCGCCAGGCCGAGGCGGCGCAGTTGCACGAGCGCCTGGCGCGCCAGAGCGACGAGGCGCTCTACGAGCTTTCACGCGACGCTGTGCGTGACGTTCGCGCCCGCCTATCAGCGGCCGAAGCCGAGGCGGCCGCGGCCAAGGCGGTGCGCACCGAGGCTGGCGGCGCACTTGGCGAGGTCGCCGCGCGACGAAAGGCCGCCGAGGATGCGCTCACGGCCCTCTCCCGTGAGCGCGAGCAGCTGCAGGGCCGTCTCTATGCCGCACGCCAGGCCCACGACCGGATAGGCATCCGGCTCGAACGTGCGCGCGATCAGACGCAGGCCGCGGCCGAGGGCGCGCAGCGCCGCGCCGCCCAGGTCGAGGTGCTCGACGCCGAGCTCGCGAAGGCCAAGGAGCCGGGCCGCGACTCCCAGGAGAAGATCGACCAGCTCGAGCGTGAGCTCCAGGCGCTGGAGGGCGTGCGCGAGCAGCGCGTCCGTGAGGCGGTCTCGGAGCTCGAGGGTGAGCGCGCGGCCG
>JAABUK010011619.1_pt1 | contig 11412 bp, 1 predicted proteins | sample 5559141 | NCBI WGS metagenome assembly JAABUK01 (sample SAMN10711869, study PRJNA513367) | rock metagenome | isolation source: Antarctica rocks | place: Antarctica: Victoria Land, Pudding Butte nord | collected 2016-01-03 | reverse complement strand
TTTATAGAGCTCACGTAGCCTCTTTTATATTATTAAACTTAAGAATTATTAATCTCAAGATATTATTAATCTCGAGATATATTATAATTCCCCTCGATACCGAGGCTCCCTTTATATATACGAGTACTCTAAACTATTTATAAAGTTACTAAAAATTATAAAATATATCGAAACTCTAATTCATAACTTTTATTATTTAAATATTTATGAATATTTATTACTTTATAGTTATCGCGCTTATTTCTCTTTAGGTTAATATTCTAATTCTAATAATTCTACTCTATTATTCAAATAATTACGTATAATATCTCGTAGGTTATCTCGCTACTTAATAGTCCTAGATACTATTTACGATTAGTTATAAAAAGTAAGATATTTAAAGATTTTATTTATTATTAATATTTTTTCCTTCCGTCCCTTTATTTTTCCCGTAATTTTTTATATATATTTAACCCCTCTTTACGTAGTTTCGAGATCTCTATACGCGCCCCTTAAATATCTTATATTTACCTCGGCTTATAAAGCTCCGGGTATATCCGCCGAGTCTCGATATACGATATTACGGTTACCGTAAAAGATTTTCTCCTTTATTAAATTAATCGAGAAGATCGAAATAAAGAAAATCTATATAATAGGTTAACGTCGCTAGTAAAAGTATTAATTATATATTACTTTATCTAGATTATCGCCCTTTAAAATATTATTTAATAATAATTATATCGCGAAAGTAGTCTCTACCCTCGTAAACCCTCCGTTAATGAATATTTATTACGTACGCGTATTTACCGATACACTATATTTACTAGATTAGATATATTTAACGCGTATAAACCTTTCGAGTTTAATAATTACGGATTAATTATTAAAGATACGGTAGGGGCGCGGTTATCTTAAACCCGGTAACGATTATAAAAATACTTTTATATTCGCTAATTAGAGTACTAATTCCGTAAGGTCCGCTGAATAATATTTAATAAAAGTCGAATATTATACTACCCTCGCCGGCTTAAATATAGTATAAAAGCTCCCGAGTTAATCCTCGGCGAGGTTCTACGAAGAGGTCGAGTTAATTTTAGTTCTTAAATAACTATAAAATTACTACGAAAGAATAACTTTATAAAAACGACTAGAAATTTACGGAGGGGATTTATAAATTAATATATTACCCGGCTTCGACCTTTAACGGCCGGGAAAATATAATATTAATTTTAATTAAACTACCGGTGTAATTTATAAGAGCTTAGGCGCGACTATAATAAAAAATTCTATTTCGTTATAAAACGTTAACGTATTAGACGATAGACGTAGAAAGAAATAATCTAACGGAGATATAAATATATATATAAGGAAATAACGAGTTTAACGGTAGATAATACTACGTCGAGTAAATAGATAGTACCGCTAGTATTTAATAAGTCCGAAGAAAGACTTCGTAGGAAGAGTCGGCGTAAAAGAGGATAAAAAAATAATACGAGTAAATATAATAATAATCCTATCTATACTCGGTTAATATTAAATAGCGCGAGTAACGAGGGGGATATATAATTATTTTATAAAAATACTCCGGGACTTTTAAAAAGAATAAAGTTCGTTAAATCGTAACGACGAGGACGTAGAATAATAAGAGCGCGAACGATATCGACCCGGCCGAATAGTAGATACGGCGGTACGTATTTAGACGAAAGCCTAGTACGTCGGCTAAGAAGTTTAAGTAAGGACTAGCGAAGAGGGGAATTATATTAATTAACGATAAATTCCCGGCTCGAAGACTAGTTTTCGATAATATAAAAATTCGAAAGGCTAGATAAAAAGTATTAATCGCGATATAAATTAATTAAACGAGGATACCGCTTTAACTCTATTATCATGATATGGTTTTACCTACCTTAGATTTAATTTAGGTCTAAATTATCTTAGCTTAACTTAATTTATCTTAGATCTAATTTAGGTTTAAACTAGTTTCCCTATTTCTATCTTAATATAGTCGGGATAGGAAATAAATAAATACTCCGTATACTAACTTTTATTTAGATAATAACTAGCCCTACCCTAAATTTCGTCCTTTATCTTTTATTTTGGCCTACTCTTATACTATAATTAGGTTATGATTTAATAAACTTAGCCGTTAATTTAATAAATATCCAGATATTAATTCCGTCCCTTAATATTATAAAAGATTAATTACCTAACTAGTACTCCCTAGTATTAGGATAATTATTATAAAGGATTAACCCCCTAACCCCAAAGACCGCGTATAATAATTCCTCGCCGAAGTTTAGAATAACCCTATTAATTTCCTAAATACCTTCGATTACTTATATATTTAGGTCGAGAGTAATTCTTTATTCGATACTTTATCTTTATTTACGCCTCCTCCTCCTCCTACGCTAGATACGTAATCCCTAGTTTATACCATCGTTTAGGTAATAGTTTAGGTCGTATTTATTATAACCTAAATTATACCTTAGCCCCCGCCTTAGGTATTCGATAAGAATACCTTTAATAATACTATTATTATAGGCCTACGCTCGTCTTCCCCCTTAAATACTTAATAACCTACCCTCTCCCGATCTTAAACGCCTCTTAAATCCGAAAAGCTCCTAGATATCTCGGAATATAAAGGGGACTAAAATAAATTGGATATTTAGGAGTAAATATTAATATAGTGGATATATATTAATTATAACCGTTACCCTACCGATAACGATAAAATCATTTATATAGAGTTTAAATTAACTATCGATAAAAAGGCCTCTAATTTAATAAATTATTACTAAAAGAAGGGTTTTTATACCCTAACTAGCTTTATTAATTAACGAAAGAAACTACGGGAAGTATATAATAACCCGTTTAAATAGGAGGATACTCGGAATTATATCTAGGAACTTAAATAAGACTTTATACCTTTTAACGAGTACTTTAACCTCGTTATTTAAAAGAAGGAATATTCTCGAATAAAGAACGAATCCTTAATTAACGCTATAAAATATAATATTAATTATATTACTTAATAGGCCTTTATCTCCTAGAGGAAAACTAATAACCAACGGTTATATACCTTCGATAAATACGTCCGTATATACTCCGAAATCGACCAAGAATTCTAATAGATTAAACACCGTTTATCTCGCTAAAGTACTACTCCTATTAAATTAGAATAAACCTCGAGGAGGCCTATTATACCTCTACTAACTTTTACCCTTATAGCCCGCTTTATTATAACGAGTATTTTTATCCCCGTTATTATAACTCTAACCCTCTTATTTAGGGAGTTAATAAACCTCGATTCTACCTAAACTACTATTAAAGGTAAATTAACGAGAACCCCGGCTATTAAAGTTATCTACGAGAAGTAAAGGCTTTACTTCTATTATAAATCGCCTAGGTATAATATAAAAGCCTACTTAATCAAGCTAGTTAATCTCCGATCTAGTATTATAACTATCGTTAACGACGACGAGAGTATTATAAGAGGAATTACCCTAGACGCGGGAAAAGAATAATCCCGGTATAAAGTCGCGTATTAAGACTATAGGTACCTAGAACCCTATATATACCTTCTTACTTATCGGCTATATCGTTTAATTTACCTTTATTATTAATTAAACTTTCGTCTAAATCTATTATATAGCTTTTTAAGACCGACCCTACTTTTCGTAATAAATATATAGTTATTTCCTATTAGCTACGGAATAACTAGTCTCGAATTTAAATTAAAGCCTTAATTAATACTAGTATATCCGGCTATCTTTTCATCGATTATGATTTTATATATACCTAGTATTTGTCCCTTCGCTTTCTTCGTTATCCTTATATCGTCCGACTCTTTAATAGTATACCTACCGTTATAAGATACATTACTTATATCGCAGAAACGATTTTGAATATCTATAACTATTAAGAACGAATAATCTTCTTCGTTACTAAACTTAATTAGTACCCCGTCGTAATCGGCCTATTATACCTCTACCGTTATAGAGCTACTACCGATTTCTTAAATAATTCCTTAACCTTCGCTTTATATTTTTATTTAAGAAATTATACCCTAAATCCCGTAAAAGTCTTCGCGGAAGATAAACTCTTTCTTATACCCTAAGAAAGTTTCTAGACCTAAAAATTTTAGTTTATAACCTTATCCGATACCCGCGTAGAGTAAACCCCGATTTAAAAGGAGTCGCTAGTATATAAAAAGCCGTTATTATTTATAGACGATAACGTTATTACTAAATAACTAATTCCGACTCGAGAGAAGTTACTTTAGCTCTAGGCTTATTAATAGTATACCTAGTCCTAGGTTTATAAAAAGTAAACCTCGATTTAAGAAAAATTAACTTAATCCTAGGTTTATTAGTAGTATACCTAGTCCTAAATTTATAAAAAGTAAACCTTGATTTAAAAAGAGTTAACCTAGTCCTAGGTTTACTAGAAGTAAACTTAATCCTAGGTTTATTAATAATATACCTAGTCCTAGGTTTATAAAAAGTAAACCTCGATTTAAGAAGAATTAACTTAATCCTAGGTTTACTAGAAGTAAACCTAGTTCTTAGCCTAACTTAATACTCGTATAAAGTAACCTAGAACTTAAGAGGAGTTATTTTAATTCTAGGTTTATTAGTAGTAAATCTAGACTTAAGAGGAGTCTCCCCCGCCCTAGTCCTAATTATTTATTCCTGTAGAAACTAGCTATAATAACGAGTATAGTCGTATCGTTACTACCGTTAAGTAAGGAAAGACGCCTAAGATTAAGTATCGTAACCTAGCCTCGCTTCGTTTTAAGTCCTAGCGCTAAGAATAACGAACCTAGTACCTAGCTACTCTTAATATATATAAAATAAAATCTCGATTATTTACCCGGCTCGTTAGGCCTAACGAGTAAACCGTGTTTAATCTATTATTTATAGAAATCGATCGATTTTTAAGTATTTTAAAAGAAATCTCGACTCTAAGTACCTAGCCTTATTAAGAACCTAAATATTATAAACCTAAGCCCCGCCTTAGTTAAAACCCTAAACTAAATATTTACGATTAAGCCTAGAACCGAGTTATATTTAAAATAAATAAGGAGCTCTACTTTACCTCCGCCGTTACTTAAGAAGAGTTTTAAACCTACCGAGATAATAAGAATATTAACCCAGCCACGATCCTACCTACGCGGTACTATGAATTCTTAGACGTTTTCTTAAGAAAAGACGCTAATACCTTACCCCTATATCGGTTATATAATTATACTATTAGACTTAAAGAAGGGCTATAACCTCCGTTATCTAGTTTATATAATATAAATTATAATAAGATCTTAAAGCTCCGCCGTTATTTAGATAAAAACCTTAATAAAGATTTTATTCGAGCTAGTCGGTCCTATACCGCGTCTTTTATCCTATTCGTAAAGAAACTTAACGGAGGCCTATATTTCTATATTAATTACCGAGAGTTAAATACTATTATTATAAAGAATAAATACTCTTTACCCTTAATATTAGAAACCTTAAATCAATTAAATCGTACTAAGATATTTTTTAAATTAAATATTATATTTATTTTTAATCGCCTCCGCGTTCGGGAGGGCGATAAAGAACTTACCGCGTTCCGTACCCGATTCGGCTTATTCGAATACCTTATTATATTATTTAGATTATATAATAACCCTACCTCGTTCTAACACTATATTAATAATACTCTTCGTGAATTTCTCGATAAGACTTATACCGTATATCTCGACGATATTCTAATTTATAGCGATATCGAGGAAGAGTATAAAATTTATATTAAATATATCCTTTAGAAACTCCGCGAGGCGGGGCTCCAAATAAATATTATTAAATACGATTTCTATATTAAGGAAATTATATACCTAGGATTAATTATTATTACCTAAAGAATTAAAATAGATTTAAAGAAAATTAATACGATCCTGAATTAACTATAACTAGTTAATATTAAAGATATTTAAAGTTTCTTAGGGTTCGTTAACTTCTATCGGCGCTTTATTTATAAATTTAATAAACTCGCTATACTATTTATAGCCTTAACTAAAAAAGGTATTATCTTCGAGTAGAGTACTCGATATTAAATAGTTTTTAATATCTTAAAGAAGGCTTTTACCTCTAATATTATCCTAGTTTATTTTAACCCCGACCGTAAAATTATAGTAGAAATAAATACGTCTAATTACGTATTTAGGGGGGTCCTATCCTAATACGACGATTAAAACGTCCTTCGTTTTATTATTTATTTTTTAAAGAAATATAACCCTACCGAGTATAATTATAAGATTTATAATAAAGAGTTTATAGTAATCGTCCGCGTATTCGGGGAATAACGCTTTAAACTAGAGAGATCTACTCTCCCTATCGAGGTAATATCTAATTATAAGGCTCTTAAATATTTTACCTTATCTAAGGTACTATCTCGCCGTTAAGCGAGGTAGAATAAATTCTTATCCCGTTTTAATTATAAGATTACCTACCGGCCCGGTAAAGAAGGTAGTAAACTTAATATATTAATATATCGGTTAGGAGACCTCCTTAAAGAGGGGGATAAATTAAACTTTAGATATAGATTATATTAAAAAGAAAAAACCTAACCCTAGAAGTCCTCGAGGATTATATTTATAATATATCGTTAAATATAACGACCCTAGCCTTAGTCCTAGTTACCCTAGTTATATCGGTAGTAAATTTAGAGATTCTCGTCTAGCCCTTTTAATTATACCTTATATTAATCTATATAACCCCGATAGACCTTAATATAAACGTCGATTTAGAACTTTAGACCCTACCTACGTCCTACGAGCCTAAATTAAATAGAGACTAGCCTATTAACCTAGATAAAGACCTATATAATACCCCGACTTATTAGTTATAGGATATAACTAACTAAACCGATTAATTCGTTTTTAAAGTCCTAGAAATACTACGTTCTAGAACGCGTTATTATAGCGGAATTCCCCTCGCTAAATATAAAGATAAGGATAAAGTTCTCTACTTCCGAGGAAAGAGATATATTCCGAATTTTAATAAACTACGCCTTCGTCTAATCTAACTAGCTTACGATAATATCGCGGGTAATTACCTAGGTCGTACTAAATATTACGAATTAATTAATCGGGCCTATTAATGGCCTAACGTTTATACTATTATCTAGTAATTCGTTAGGAATTATTATATATACCGAAGAATTAAACCTTCCCGTTAGTGTACCTAAGGATAACTGCGCTTATTACCGCCCCCGTAACGACGTTGGAGAGACGTCTCGATAGATTATATAAGTTCCTTACCGCTTTATACTTTTATAGGAATTACTTATCGGTATATCCTAATTTTCGTAGACTACTTGACTAAGATACGGTACCTAGTATTAACTACGTCGATAAAAGTAGACGAAGCCTACGACGCTTTCTATTAGAATATATAAAAGCTCTATAAATTACTAGATATCTTTATTTCGGATCGAGGATCTTAGTTTATATCGGAGTTTTAGGAGGCCTTATATAAGCGCTTTAAAATCGATTAACGTATATCTACCGGGTATTATCCTTAGACGGATAATTAAACCGAGTAGTTCAATATTATAATAAAATACTACCTCCGTATATATATTAATTATATATAGGATAATTAGGTGAAATAGCTCCTTAAAGCGGAGTTTTCTAGTAATAATACCGATTTTTCTAATACTCTAGCCTCGCCTTTCTTAGCTAACTATAATTAATATCTATATATCGGTTTCGAGCCTACCGAATCTTTACCCTAAGATCTTACTACCTAAGCCCGTACCTATTTAATCGCTACCGATAAATTCGTAACGTAAATAAAAGCCTTAAATGATTACCTCCGCGATAAAATATTTATCGCCTAAATTATCTTTAAATCCTCGGCTAACCAACGAAAGCGCCTATATCCGATATATTTAATAGACGACCAAGTATGGCTGAATATTAAGAATCTAAATACTATACGCCTTTTAATTAAGCTCGACGATTATAATATCGGCCCCTTCCGAATCTTTAAGGTTTTTAATAATCCTTTCGTAGTTTAGTTAGACTTTCCGTATTCTATAAAAATTTACCCCGTCTTCTACGCTAGCCTATTATAATTAATAGTTAATGACCCTCTACCTAAATAAATCTAATTTATCCGAGAACCTATAACTACCGAAGATAACTAATGTAAATAGTATATTAACGGTATCTTAAATTCTAAGTACGATCGCCGCTATAGTCCACTTTTATTAAAATACTATATTAATTAAAAAGGCTACGTCGTTATATAAGAATTCTTCTAGTACCTTACCCGTTACTAATATTTTATCGACGAGTATTATATCTCGAATCCTAGCGCCGCTAGCCCCTATAAATTACTATATATTATTTAGAGGTACCAGTATAAAGAACCTCTACTATCTTTATCCTAGTCCGATTTTTAAGAAATTAACCCCCGCCTATATTATAATTTATTCCCTATCCGTTATTATCCCCTCGGTTATTATTCCGTATCGGCTTCGACCGATACTTTATACTACCGTATAAATAGATAGTACCCTATAGCCTAGCCCCGCCGTTATTATTTATAGATAATAACGTTAACGCCTAGCCTTATCCGTATACCGCCGTTTATTCCCCGTCCTGTCTTTTATCCATTACTATCGATAGCTCGAATACTCCGACGCGCTTTTATCTTAACTATTTCATAACCCTAAATAAGATTTAGGGTTACGAAATCTAATTAATCGAATTAATCGTTTATTTATCTCGTAGGAGCTCGACTTTAAAGAGGGGGCTATTATTATAATATAACCTTACTTACCTTAAATCTAATTTAGGTCTAAGTTATTTTAGCCTAGCCTAACCTATCTTAAATCTAATTTAAATTTAAACTAGTTTCCCTATTTCTATCCTAATATAGTCGGGATAGGAAATAAATAAATACTCCGTACACCAGCTCCTATTTAGATAGCAACTGGCCCTACCCTAACTTTCATATAAGGCTCTATATATAGAATATAATAATATAAGTAAATATTCTCGCTAGGATAATAAGTTTAATAAAAACTCGATAAATTATCTTATACTATTTATATTATATTAAAAATATTTAGAGAAAGTTTCTTTAATACGACGCGAGTACTATATAATATATAGATAAAATCATCGTTAAAACTTTGGAGCTTCGAGTACTACGGGTATTTATAAAAAATACTAACGAGTTACGAGGTTAAATACTAGAAGAGATAATCTTTAATACTTTTAATGAATAAAATCGCGTAGGAATATAAACGAGGTTATAAATTATAAATAATTTAATTTCTTTTTTAAATACCCTCTTTAAGAACCTAAACTATATTAAAGTATTAACTAATTATATAACGAGGTTAGTTAGGTTTTTACTCGGCGATATAGTATCTACCGCCCTTTTTAAAACTTTTACCGATATTAATTAAAGACTTAACCGGGCCGTTATCTAGGTTATAGAATCTAATTTCTTATCTAGTTTAATAAACTCGATAGATTATATAGATCTAAACGTTCGATAATTATATATTTATACTATATACTATTATCTTTAAATACTTAAGGATCTCGAAGAAAAAGACCTCCTAGCGCGGTATATTATTATTACGGACCGAATAATATTACGTAAATTCGTTAATCTCGCCGAACGTTTAGGTTTCGAGTCGTTAAAGATTACTACTCTAAAGAAATATCCCTAGGCGAGGGATATAAGAAACCTATTAAAAAATTCTAAACCTCTACTCGTTATGAATAATATCGGGGTAAAAAAGAAGTATAGGTACGAGTTATTAAATATAAAAGAATATATAAAAGATAACGAGTCTCTCTTCGTAAATTATTTATATAACGTAGATAAGGAGTAAAACGAGAATATTATATCCTTTTTCGTCTAAAAATTCATTTATTTTATATTTTTTAAAAAGTCATTACCTCTACTCTTAGAAGGATTATATCCGAGAAATAATATAATAAAAAGGGGATAGGAATTAGAAAAATAGGATCTAAAGAAATAGGAGTTAGAAAGATAATAACGAAATAGAAAGAAGTAAAAGAGGCGAGAGTTAACGAGGCGGGAGTAAAAGAAATAAGAATTAGAAAAGCGAGAACTAGAAAGGTAAAAACTAGAAAAATAAAAGTTAGGGAGGTAGGAGTTAGAAAAATAGAAACGAGATAAAGAGAAGTAAAAGAGGTAAGAGTAAAAGAGGCGGAACTAAAGAGATAAATATAAGAGAAGTAAGGGCTAGAAAAGTAAAAGCTAGAAAAATAAAAGTTATAAAAATAAAAACTAGAAAAGTAAGAGTTAGAGAAATAAACGTAAAAGAAATAAGAGTTAGAAAAGTAGAAACTAGAGAGACGAGAGTTAGGGAGGTAGGAGTAGGAGGGACGAGAGTTAGAGAAATAATAATAAGAGAAACGGGCTTAAAAAGAAAAAGTAAGATAATAAAAAACTAGATAATAATATACTAGGAAAGATTACTAAGGGAGATTATAAAGATTTAAATAAAAGAAATTTAATCTAAATAAACCCTAAAATATAAAAGAAAAGTTAAGGGGATAGAAAAGACTATAAGATTCGAGTCTAGAAAATATAAAGAGATTAGATAATTAGTAAAGAATAAAATAAAACGATTAAGAAATTAATAAAGATATAAATATAATATTAAAGAAAGTATTCGATAATATAATAATTCGTATCAACTTTAAAGTCCGTGATAGAGGTATATAAAAATATTTATTTATTTATATAATCGACTACTCCGATCCCTCCGTAATCGAGAAGGTAGCGACGAACTATATATAAAGAAAATTAAAACTATTCACTATTAAGTTTCGTATATTAACTCCGTAATAATATTACGAGGCCGCGATCGCTAATAGTATTTATACGATACTCTTAATACGGGAATTAGAAATCGTTATCGATTACGACCTAATATTATCTATAATAAAAATTAGCGTCGAAGTAATATCTAGAAGAAAATAACTAATTCCTTAGTTTTAATTAAGAAGATTATAAAGAGATATTATAAAGTTTAAATAACTACGGATATTATATATATAGTTCGCTTAATAGCGATAAACTAGTTTAGTTAACGGGTTAAATAGTATAAAAAGCGACAATATTATACTAGCGTAGTAACGACTTACCTCGAAGTCTACGACTAGAGTTATTATTTCCTATTTATTTATTCTCTATTTACTACCTTACTACTCTTCTACGAGGTCATGTTTTAAAGTATTGGAAATACGCTAGTCGGCGATCATAGAACTTCAATAACTCGCGCAGTTTCTCTATTCTAGGTAGTGACTACGTAAATATTCTTCTAAAGCTTAGATTATCTAGATTATTACTTATTATATCTAGATACTATAGATTTTCTAATTTTAAGGCCGTATTTATT
>JAABUK010011618.1_pt1 | contig 11414 bp, 1 predicted proteins | sample 5559141 | NCBI WGS metagenome assembly JAABUK01 (sample SAMN10711869, study PRJNA513367) | rock metagenome | isolation source: Antarctica rocks | place: Antarctica: Victoria Land, Pudding Butte nord | collected 2016-01-03 | reverse complement strand
ATAAAGGTTTTAGTACGCGTATACCTTATATATAATAGCTAATACTACTATAATAGTAATATATTAAATAACTCCTTTCTCTTATTTTTCCTATTAGGTTTTAAAGTTTTTTAATAAGTATTTATATTACTATATTCTTAGGGACTAGGGCCTAGGAGGGAAGGTAATTATTAGGTTATAATATATATATACCTTATATATTATTATATAACTTACTTAATAAACCTTCCTTATAAATATAAGGTAATATTAATATAATATAATACTATATCTTAATAAATATATATTATTTGATTACTTCTTTATATATTCCTAAGTTCCTTTAGGATTAATTTTAATATATATACTACCTAAGATATTTATATACTATAGCTTATATTAAGTCCTATTACTTAACTCTATATCTTTTATATTTCTAAGCTACTAGCTTAGAGCTAGTAGTACTTAACCTTATAATATTATTACTTATACTAATTAGAGTAAGTATTATTCTAGTAATTATTTAAATAATTAAAGTATTACTATTATTAAAAATCTAGCTAATACTTATAAGACTAAGATCCTTAATAAGAGGTATATTAACTATTCTTAATAGATTATTTATTCCTTAAATAAGAGATTTCCTTACTACCTAAGGTAGTAGTATTTCTCTTATTATAATTAATATATATCTACTAGTCCTACTTAAACTTATTTAATTTATTTAAGAAATCCTCTAACTTTATACTTACCTTAAGATAGTAGATTATATAATAAAGTTTAAAATTAAGTTTATTATAAATTATATTAAGCTAATTATTAATAAAAGTAAGATTAGTATCTTTAATAAATTATAAGATCTTTTAAGTATACTTATATAACTCCTAGTAATTAAAGGTATTATAAAGTATATATCTCTTATATAAGGCCTAACTAAGAGTAGTTTTAATAGGCTATTTAAATTAATTAATAAGTATCTATTCTTATCTATTAGTCTTATTACTTAAATTTATAAGTCTCTTATTATTCTCTAATAGCTCGCTTAAATATTATAATAAGATAATACCTTTTAAGTAAGTCTAAAAGTTAATATAAATAAGTTTATTACTTTTAATATTTACTATATCTTAAGTATACTTAAGAAATAAGTAGATATTATAAAAGTATATCTCTTTAAGAGTATATTTTATTACTTAAGTACTAGAAGTAGTAGACTTCCTATTATATAATAAGTTAAAGAAGCTAATATTATTAGGATTCTAGTATATACCTCGATTTCTATTATTACTATTTAATCTAGTAGGTCCTTAAGGGCCTTAAGGCCTAATAGATCTAAATAACCTATCTCTTATTAGATAAATTACTTAGTAAGCCTAAATTCTAGCTATTATAACCTCTTAGATAATCTATTAAATTAGTAGGTTATTAATACTAGCTATAACTTCCTTAGTAAGTTAGGAGTTAAAACTACTAATATTCTTAATAAGATACTAGAATCTAATAGACTTAATATAAATTACCTTAAGATATTCCTAAGGTTATATTACCTAAGGTAGGAGCTAAGATAGCTAATATTATAAGGGCTATTAAGGTAGATATTAGTAAGGTAACTATAATAAAGAGTTCTTTAAGATACTACTAGGTAACTATAATCTCTTATATAAACTTAGTAGTTATTATATATATAAATACTTAATTAATAGCCTAGTTAGATAACTAGAATAGTTTATATTCTTTAAAGACTAGACTAATAGGTTTAATAAAAGAAGAATAAGAACGCTATCTATTCTCTCTTATAAAAAATTAATATATTTATTTAAGAGGCCTAAAATTATCTTTTATAAGAGATATAATTATAAAATAGCTAGTTTTATTAATAAGATTAGAATATTATTATCTAGTCTTTATAAAGTTATATAATTAAAAGGCGAAGATAACTATTTTATAATTAATTAAAGAAGCTATAATATTAGTAATAATTACCTTCTTAGTAGTAGTAAAAGGTAAAAACTAGTAAATTATACTACCTTTTATTAGGTACCTAATACCTTAGGCTAATAATAGTAAGATAGAACTTAATATCTAAAGGTAGATCTTAATATATAAGGGATATTAATCTCTTTCTAGTAGATTATAAGATTATATCCCTCTTAATAGGAAAGGGATATAAATACCTTATAACTCTAGGATTTAACCTTATAAAGCTTTACTAGAGGCTAGTAAAGGTCTAGTATTAATATTAATAAGCTCTAGATCTTACCTAATAAGTAATTAATTAGTATTTATTAAAGATAATATAGTATTACTACTATTAATATATATATATAAGTTTTTATAATATAAAGATAGAGAAGCTATCTATCTATATAGTAAAAGCTAAATATACTAGAGTACTAAGATAAAGCTAAGCCTAATTAGGCTATTAATAGCTAATATACTATATTACTACTATATATAATAGTATATATTAATAAGGTTAGTAATATTCCTTATAGTATATATTAAGAGGATTAGGAATAGTAATACTATATAACTTAAATAGGAACTATATAAATATTAAGATATAGGTAGAGTTTTATTACTTCAAGGTTAAAGTACCTATTAAATTTCTTATTATACTATATTTCTTATCATATAGCAAGGGATATTAGTTACTTTAATCTTAAGTAGCTCTAGAATTATATAGCTTATAATAGTCTTCTAAGAATACAAATCATCGCTTCTAAATCAAGAGCTATTTAATTAGTTAATATGAAAAGATATATACTATCTTATAGTATCTAAGAATATAAAAATCATGTTATACTATTTATTAATATAAAAGATATATTTAAAAATATAAGTTAGTAACTAAAATCTATGTAATAATATATTACTAGGATATTACTAATATCTAAGTATACTAATTTACTAATTAATTAACAACTACTTATTATAATTTATAGGTAAATAGTATAAATAATACGTATAAGCTTATAAAGTAGATTATATCCTAAATAATATAGATTAGTTAATTAGTAATAAAGATATAACTAATTCTATAAGTTTATATACCTAAGTAGGTAATAGTAATTATAGTATACTAGTAACTTAGTAAAGAGTACCTATTTAATATTTTATCTATAAACTTATTAATCCTATTAATAGACTATAAATTAGCTATTATTATCTATAATAACTTATATTTACTAAGATATAATAGCTATATATATAGTAGTAAATAAAGTAGGATATTATAAGTATTAATTTAGTAGGTATACTAAATTAAGCGAGTAGGCTTAAGCGCTAAGTAAAGCTAAGTAGTTAAATTATTAATTAAGAAGCTTAAAGAGCTTAAGGATTAAGCCTCTTAAATTAATTAAATTAATTAAATTTAATATAGATTCCTTTATTTATATAATAATATTATTTTTATAATATATAAGAATTTTATATTTAACTTATATTATCTCTTAAGTATATAAATATTAATATTTAAGTATTAAATATTAATTAATATTAATTTTAACTTAATAAAGCCTATTTTTAAATTATCTTTAATATTCTTTCTTATAAGACTTAATTAAATTAATTAAGAGTTAAACCCTTAAAAGGTTTAAAGATTAAGAAAACCTTAATATTTTAAATATCCTTAAGATAAATACCTTAAGATAAAATCTTACTTTAAATAAATAAGAAACTTAATACCTTTTATTTAATAATAATAAAGATAATATTAAAGTTATTAAATTTAATTTATATTATAATAATAAAGATAAACTTAAGGATTAGCTTATATAACTTTAATTATATTTTTGTTAGATATAGTATTATTCAGAGGTATATAGTTAATTATTCTATCTATCTATAAGATAGAAAGCTATTAAGGTATTACTAAGAGAAATCCTTAGTAATACTTAGTAAAGTAAGAGTAATTCATGATAATATACTAGTAGTAAAAGAAGACGTCGACGTCCTTATTAATTAATAGTGATAGCGATCTTCCTAATATCTAGGTACGTTAGTAGTCTAGATGACTTATCTACCTCTAGGCCTTCTATTTACCTTCTTATAGTTATCTATTAAGTTTATAGCGTTTTATAACTCCTTAATATTTATCTACTAGTTGTATTATACTCTATAACCTTTCTATCTTATAAGGTATTCTATAGTAAGGCTACGTCCTTTTTAAATAAGGCGTTTATTAAGTACCTTATTAAGTTTATAAGACTTAAACTTATTAATATCACCTTTTATATATATAGATAAAGGCTCTTTAGGCTATAGGTAATAATATAGATTAGGCGAGGCGTATAATTCTAACTAGGCTACTATAAAGATATTATATAATTACTAATATAAAGGAATATTAAGGTAGTAGATAAGATATTTAATCTAATTAAGGACCTTAAAAGGTCTAATAAACTACTAGGTATATTTCTTACCTATTAATATTATAGTAGGTATATTATAACTATAATATAAATATAGCTTAACTTTATTATTAACTTAAAAGTATTAGGGCTAATAATATCTATTATAATAAATTTTAGAGTTTATTTACCTAAAGGTAATAGTATTAGATACCTATAATTATATTATATCCTTAGGGAGCGTTTATTTCTTATATATAGTAAGATTAAGTAGCTAGTTAAGGGAAAACCTATAAGTAACTTTATTAGGCGTCTAACTAGTTAATAATAATAACGAGTTATTATAACTAGCCTATATAACTAAAATAGTTAAGAGCTACGCGGTAATATTATTAAGAGTTAATATCTAAAATTATAAGGTAGTTTTAATAGTCTAATCTATATATTTACTTAATCTATTATTCTAAGGATAATAAGTTATAAAATATAATAGGTTAATATTAAGTCTATTAAATAAAGACCTTTATAACTTACTAAGGAACTTTCTATTATAGTCTAAGATAATTACCTTAGGAAGATCCTAATTAATCTTTTAAAGGCGGCGTAGTAGTTAATTAGCCTAATTTAAGGTAGAAAAAGTCTTCTTACCTAGTATTAAGGTAATCTTACGCGAGAATTTATTAATAATTATAAGGATTATATTATATCCCTTTATAAAGACTAGTAAGATAAGAATAAAATTAATTATTAGCGTATAAAATAGGATAGAAGGTAATATAATAGATTATAAAGACTTATAAGATATATACCTAGGAGTCTAATATAATTAGTATTATAAATAATATTAAAGAAACTCTTATAACTAATAAGATAAGCTATAAATATACTATTATCTTAAAAGGATTTTATAATACTTTATAAATCTAGTATATTCTATAATATAAGTAATATTAAAAAATATCTTAATATAAGTATCTAGTATATAAAATCTATTAGGCTAGAAAATATAATTATTAGTTATTTATTTAACCTTCTATATTAAACTATCTACCTAGTAAAAAGGAAGTCCTACTAGATCCTTAATAGTAAGGTAGTTATTAGTATTAAGGACCTTAATAACCTTCTTCTATAAGATATCTACCTTATAACCTTTTATTATTTATTTTTTTAACTCTAGGCTTAGCTTATTAAGATATATTATTATATAAGTATATCTTTATAAGGTATTAAGCTTGCCTTCTTTATTAATATAAGGTTTAGGGGTAGCGGCGTATAAGTGTAATAAAGCGTCTAGTATAATATACTACTTACTAGGCTTATAATAGAACTTAATATTACTAAATTATTAGATATATTTAAATACCTAAATAAGTTATAAATTAAATTTTATAATAGATAATATAGATATAGTAGTCTACTTCGCTATACCTAGTATAATACTATAATCTATATATAACTATCTTTAATACTAACTCTATTATATACCTAATCTTCCTAAGGACTTATATAATACTTATAAGCTCTAACTTAATTAGTTAATAGCGAGTTTTAGTATCCTTTAAGAGGTGGCTTAAGAATAGTATTAGGTAGACCTATGAATAAGTAAGATAGTTACTACTAATAGTACTATCTATATAATAGATTATAGTCTTAAAGTCGAAAACTTTACTAGTATTAAGATTTATAAAAAGGATAATCTTATTATAAAAATATACTAGAAAAGTAAGAGATAATAAGGCCTTTTATAAGGCTTTAAATAAGGTAAGTTTTAAATTTAATAAATTTATAAGTTCCTTTCTCTTTATAAAGTTCTTTTATTAATATCCTAATTTAGGTAATAAAATAAGTATTAGTATTTTCCTATCTTATAATAGCTTAGAGATAGTAGTATAATAGGCTATATAACCCTATAACTAGCCTATTATATTAAGGTATATCTTAAGCTAGGATAATAACTTAGGGAATAAGAGCCTTAATATAACTAATAACTTATTAGTAGTAATTAATAAACTAAAGGAGTTAACTTTCTAACTAAGTAATTAGATAGATAGGTAGCTAAGAAATACCTTAATTAAATTTACTAAGATACTATACTTTTCTAGTAAGGTAAAGATTTAATAGAGGTACCTTATATACTCTTCTAAAGTTTTAAAATAGATAATAACATTATTTATATATACCTTAGTAAAGGTTTAATAGGTATATAGAAGCCTATTAATTTACCTTCATATATAGGTAGGTAAATTCTTATAGCCTATAATAGCGACGTTAAAAGACTCTTATTCCTAGTAGCTAATAATAGTAAGCTTATAATAGTTATTAGGATAAACTTACTAGTAGTAGAAAAAGCTAGTAGCGTCTATAATACTAATATATTAATATCCTTTAATATAAGCTATTATATCTAATTATAGAGGTAGAGCGTAAATATCTATCTAAGTAATAATATTAAGGCTATATATATTAATAATTATATAGCCTTTCTACTTACTATTAAGTATAGTCTTCTAAACGATAAAAATAGGAAAGCTAAAGGGCGTAGACTCTATTATTTATAATAGTCTACCTTACTTATAAAGCTTATTAAAGGTTTAGTTAATAACTACCTTAAACTTATTATTTAATAGATATATATATACCGGTTTTAGAATATAGGACTCCTAATTAAATTTTAATAATATATATATCTATTTATCCTATTAAATATCTATAAAACTACCTTCTTCTTATAGCTTTAAGAATTTATTAATAGCTTTTATAATCTTAGAGCGACTACTAAAAATAGTAGCCCTATTAGGTATAATAGTATTTATAAAGGTAGTAGATACTAATATATTAATAGGTAATAAGGGCCTTATTACCTATAATATAGATATTATAAGTAAGGTAATTACAGAGGCGATTACTACCTTATTAAATATACGCTTAATCTAACTTATATAATACTTCTTTACAAGATATCTTATAGCTAACTTAGCTATATCCTTAATACCTATTATAATATAATAATAATTATTAAATTCTAAATCTTATACTATTCCTAAATAATAGTTCTTAGGGATAATAATAGTATTATTAGTATTATTCTTAACTAAGATAGTAAACAGAGATATATCTACTAAATAAGTATATAAAGATAATACCTAATAATTATTAAGATTAAAGAAGAAATTACAGTCTAATAAGGAAGTATAATAGATAGGAATTTATATTTAAGAATATAATAAAATAACTATAATTTACTTTATATATACTAGATATTTAATAGCCTTCCTATAAGGCCTTAATTTAATTAAAATAGAGACTTTATAATTGCTAATTAAGGCCCTTAATTAGGATATAAGTATATTTATACTTTTAAGTACTAAGATATTATTACTAATAAGTATATTTACCTTAAGGTTATTAATAATATATACTTCTCTTAACGCTATTATAGTAGTAAGTTCCTTACTATCTTTTATACTATAATAGTATAAGGAGATAATAGTATAGTCTAATATAGTATACTTATTAAAACTAATACTACGTATACTAATTAGGCTAGCTATATAACGGATCTACGTATTAGGCGCCGACTTTATAAGGTATATATAATTAGTAAGGGAGATATTTGTTACGACCCTATCGTCCGAAGGTCGATCGGGGTCTGGGATTGATCTCTTAGAGAGGAGTGTCAAGGACGGGATAGGCAGGCTTCGTGCTAGGCTAGTCTGGTACAATGGTATTGTATTCAGTGTCTAGGAGATAGCTAGGTTAGTAACATGAGTTGAGCACGAAGCTCCTATCTACTGGAAAGCATCGCCACTTATATAGACATAGGAAATGCTGGATCAGCTGGATCAGTGCTGATACCACTGACTTGTCTGGATCAGCTGGATCAGTGCTGATACCACTGACTTGTCTGGATCAGTTGGATCAGTGCTGATACCACTGATCGTGACGAGAAGTGCTTCGTCCAAGCGTAGTACAAGAACCGCGGGTTCAGGCTATAACAATATTATAACCTAAATTAAGATAATAGTCTTTATTAAGATTATTTAGAGTAAGTCTTACCTTAGCTATTATATAGTAGTACCTATAAAAAGCGTAGTTAGTACTAATTTCTTTAGATAAGTTAGTAGATAACTTAATAAGTTCGTTAATATCTAGTATAAACAAGGTATTAAAGACTAGAAATACGTAGATATTATAAGGTAATTTACCTAGATAGGCTAATAGCGAGGTATAATACCCTTTTCTAGAACTACCTAGATATTAGTATAATTAGTTTTTAGAAAGTAATATCTAGTAGTAATATTAATATTAATACTTCATTATTATTAATAGTAAGGTAGAGATACTACTAAAATAATCTTCCGCCTTATAGTCTTATTAAGGCTTATAGTAATTAAGGTCCTTATTAGTATAATAATTATCTAATTCTTCTACTACGCTTTTATTAAGTTAGCTATTATCTAGGATACCTTTTATAGAATACGAAGACTTAGTAGTATTATTTCCTTATAATATATCTTCCTTAATAGCTTAGTAGGTAATACTCTAGAAGCGGCGTAGTTAAAAGCCTTTTCCTTAGTTTATAAGCCTTTTATAACTACTATAATTACTAGCGTTACTATTATTATAATTCGTCTAATTTAATAATATTAAATCTAATAGATTTTAATTACCTTTTCTATCTATAATTTATAGACGCTAATAAGGCGGAGGTAAAAGAGGATTTTATCACGCGTCCTAAGAATTAGACTATCTATTAGTATTATTATTCCTATAATTATAGTTATTATATAGCCTAGGAGTATATCCTTAATATTATCTCTAGTTATACTACTAGTAAGGAAATAGTAGCCTAGAAAAGCTACCTTGTTAATAAGAATTATTCTAATACTAACTAGACTTTACTACCTTCTAAAATTCCTTATAACTCTTAATTATAAGTTTATACTAAATCTTAGACTTTTTATCTAACTACTTAAGGAACTATAATAGCGTTATAAACACTATTAGTTATAGGCTATATTAGTAAAACTTAACTACTAAACTATTCTATATAATAGATAGCTAATTTCGTATCTTATTAAAGTCTACGGCTTTAATATAATATAGAATACTTTAAATGTAGATATAAGGAGATTTACTAGTCCTTATATCTTTTATAATAAACTTTTTAGTTTATAACTTCTAAAGTATTATAATTATCTTCTCCTTAAAATAATTTATTAAGGTATCTACTTATAACTTTAATAAAGTAGTTCTAAAAAGCTCCTTCTCTAATACTAATAGCTTTATAAAGTACTATTTATATACCTTACTATAAAAGTAAGATAGTAAGATATTAAGAACCTTATTTTTACCTTTAATAGTAGTAAAGTCCTAAACTTAATTAATAAATTTATAGATATCTTTATAAAAGGAGTAATATCCTTAAGTAATAATTACGCCTTTATCTTTAATATCTAGAAAGAAGTATCTAATATCCTTAGCCTTTAGAGAGGTAGAGGTACTTCTATTACTATTACTATTACTAGTACTATTAACTCCTAGAGGTCCTTAAGGACCTTAAGCGCTAGTAGTACTAAGCTAAAGCGGGTTCTCTTATATATACTAGGTAATTATAATATTAATAATTACTTATATATTAGATTTATTAGCTAATATATTATTAAGATTAATATTTTTAAGACTAATAGGATAACTATAAATTACCTTCTTTATAAAGGATACTTAGGTTATAATATTATTATCTATAACTATAAATCCTAATATAATTATTCCTAAGATACCTAATAATCCTAAGGATATTATACTTAGAAGATCTAAATTAAAAGGTATAATAGGTTCTTAAAGATACTATTAGAAGCTCTAGATTTATAGGTATTATTAAAAATTAAGGACTGTTATATAGAATAGAGAGCGGTTAATTATCTAGTTTAAAGGATAAAGAGGTTTAAGATCTATAAGGCTAATAGACTCTATAGAATTAAATTAAGAGCGCTAACTATATTCCTAAGAATTAGTAGTCCTAGGTAGTCTAGGAGGCTAAAGTTCTTCTATATAATAAGGATAATAAGATATTAGTTAAGTTTATTAATAGATTTAGCATAGGCGTACCTAAAAGTAATAAAATTAGATAATTAAAAGGTAAGAATAATAATCTCCTAAGTAATAAGGGGAGCTAGAATAACGAAAAACTATTTATAAGATAGTAGAATTAAAAATAATACTACTTAATAGAATAGAAAGCTACTCTAATATAATATAAAGACCTTATTAAAGATTAAGGATAATAGATAAGGTTTTTAATAAATTAGGAGTAGTAAGGTTAAGTAGCTATAACTACCTTCTCCAGGATACTTCTTAATAGGTAATAAAACTATTAAGAAGACTATTAGGATTACTAATAAGATAATAGTAATAATAAGGAGGTAGACTTAATAAAGAGGCTATATAAAGGGCCTTATTATATTAGATAATATAACGTTCTATTAAGGTAATATAGAAGTGTAATAGACTATTAGTATTTCTAATACTAGGGACTTCAGCTAGTACTTTACTAATAACGTTAGTAAGCTACTACACGATCTTAGTACTAGTAAACAGGATATAGTATTTAATAATAATAATTAGTATTACTACTATTTATCAGGTATAGTATTATTTAGAGGTATATAGTTAATTATTCTATTTATCTATAAGATAGAAAGCTGTTAAGATATTACTAAGATAAATCCTTGATAATACTTAGTAAAGTAAGAGTAATTCGTAATAATTTTTAATTTCATAAATATATTATATAAGTTAAATAATAATTAATATTTATTATAATATATATAAGAGGATAAACTTACAAGTAGGTTATATCTTTCTTTAAATAATTCTTAAAAAAACTTAATAAAAAGGAGAATAAAGATAATAGATAATAAATAAAAAGTTTTAGGATTAATATATTAAAATTTAATAAGTATTTAAACCTTTTAATAAAAGTAATATAATAATATAAATTATTTAATATTTAAATTAATAAAAGTTAATTATAAAGTATTTAATATAATTTTGATAATATTTTATCAAAATTAAATAAGA
>JAABUK010011616.1_pt1 | contig 11416 bp, 14 predicted proteins | sample 5559141 | NCBI WGS metagenome assembly JAABUK01 (sample SAMN10711869, study PRJNA513367) | rock metagenome | isolation source: Antarctica rocks | place: Antarctica: Victoria Land, Pudding Butte nord | collected 2016-01-03 | reverse complement strand
CCCACCCCCCCTCCTCCTCACCAGCGAAGAATGACAATGAACACAATCTTCCGGGCGGTAGATCTGCTCTCTAGAGCAAACCCCACAGATCATCCGGTTCGCATGTTCATTCGGATGCCCCTCCGCGGCGTCGTGACACCGGTCGCAGGCGTACACCTTGGAGCAGCAGCTGAATCTGAACCAACGGTAGGATTTGGCGTAGTGTTCGCAGCGGCCTCGTCGGGGGAGTTCTTGGCCGGACACGATTCCGAGGGTTTCTTTTGGGCGTTTGGGGGGGAGAGGGGGCCGGGCTCCCGTACGGCCGGTGGCTGAGATGCGGAGGAATTTGGTGGTGGGGATCTTGAAGCGTGTTTGTTGATGGCATTCTCTGCATCGGGCCATGGTGGTCTCACCTCTGAATGATACCAGGCCCGGCGCGGGATAGGGGGTTGAGCATTGGGAACAGGTGGGGAGGAAATTACTGGGTGGATCGGTACGATAAGTTGGGAGTTGTATAGATGTTAGTGGAGAGCTTACCTGGGGAGAAGGTCCACGATGGTGCAGCCGTCCAGGTCTAGATAGCCGGCTCGCACGGAATGGGAGTGCATTGGCTCCGCTCGGTAACCTGTTAGGTTGTCAGTGTATACCGAGAAGACGGTTTTCCAAGATCACCTACCTATGCTTAAGCGATTCGCGCACTTGTTGCAGCTTTCATGCTTGATCGGAGAAGTGTCGCCTGGTGCATGGGACCTGATACTCTTCACGTCCTTCATTTCTTTGCAACGATCACATTTGACCGTCAAAGATATCGAGCAGAGCCGAAGCAGTTCGACGCCGTAAAGTTCTAGGGAGGGGAACGAGAGGAGAATGCCAAGATCCGGGCCAGTATCGGCAGCCACCTGGGCTTCGGGTGGGGTGGTGGCACCACCCTCATCTTCATCCGTTTCATACTCAGAGGATCCTCCTTCTGAGCCGTCGGTATCAGATGAGTCGGTTTGAGCATTGTCATCTCGCGGGATGTCCCATTCTGGTGGTCGGGGTATGATCCGGATATGTGGGCGATCCCCCAGTTGATCGGTAGCCGCATCCTTGGATGTTCGTGGGGCTGTTCCGATAGTTGGGGAAGGTGGGAAGGAAGGGATTTGTGGGGTGGCAGCTGGTACTTCCACAGCCATGGTGTGCATATTCTGAGCCAGATGGTTGACATGGGCCATCAAAGACATCTCTGGGTGGGCCCTGGCATGCCTTTCGAATGCTGCTCGTACAGTCTCGGCCTCGTTAGATGAGACATCCGGCATTGATATCAAACATGGGCTTAGATTGTATGAGAGAGGAACGAGAAGCTTGACACATTTGACGAATGAAAGAGAGATGGGAAGTTCGCTTGACTTGGGAAGTTGAAGAGGCACGGAGAAAGAGAGACCGTCCGAGGATTGGGAGAAACAAGCTTGCCTCCCCATCCTAGCTTCCAGCTGTCGAATGTCAGATTCACGCTTCGCCCTCGCCTCAGCTATCTCTTGCGGAGTGTTCTGCTGTGGGGAGGAGACCAGCGAAGACTCCAGACTTGTAGAGACCGCCGCTGGCGCCGCTGTTGACCTCAATGCCGTAGTCGAGGCCTTCTTACCCGTGTTGGCGACAAGTTTGATAGTCTGGGCCTTTTCAGCCATCAGAAAGCCTTCGAGACGTTTGTCAAGCTGATTGATCAGGGCAAGGAGCGTGCTCTTAGGCATGGCGGTCGCCAGAGAGTCAAAGCCCTGTTCTACATTGATCTGATAGCCCCTCTCCATCTCAGGGTTAGTAACGCGCAATGAAGGGCGCCCTCCGAACGGGTATGAATGAGGAACAAGCAGTGTGCATTGCAAATCCGTCATTTCAAATGGGAAGTCGGGGTCTGTTGGCACCAAGTTGAACGTCAAGGCCGTTGCTCCGTGTGCATCTTTTTCGCCTGGAGAAAACCTCCGTCGCAGCTGGTTTAGCTGGAATTGCAGCGGATGAGTCTTTTGGAAGTCGGGAACAGGCTTCGTGGCCATCTTCTCCTGTCCCGGGACACTCTGGGTAGTTGTGGCATGAGACAGTCTGTTGGGCTCTCCGGTTCCGACAGTCAGGTCCATCTCGTGAGACACTTCGAATTTACCTGGGGTGGTATCCGAAAGTAGGCGAGATGGAGAGCCCTGCTTGTGCGACCGAACTGGTTCATTTCCTCTTTGGGTTGCGTTGGCCGAGAGTTCATGGCCATATGAGCAAGCAGCGCCGGCTTTGCAGCCTTTGCATGTGCAATTTGTCAGCGTCCGCTGTATACGACTCCAACATCATCAGGTCACGCGGCCTCAACGATGGTCATTCAGGCGACAATGCAGTGCATAGTCGTGTCTGACCTGCACAGAACAAATGAAATTACAGGCCTGGTGATACAGATGGGGGTACGGTATGTAACTTACCACTGGCAAAGAAATATCGACACCTCCTCCGTCTTGTTTCGGGAGTTGACTGTGGTGGGGGCGGGGATGTGGGTGAAGGCTGAGCGGTGCCTACGTAGGAGACCAACGTGTCAACAACAAGCGCCGTCCCTGGGAGTGATGCCACCAAAGACACGCCGCCCCTGGGAGAAGGGTGTGCCAGAAGTTCAGGAGATCGGCTGTTGGGAGCACCGCACAGAGGGCCCCGAACTGGAAGGCATTGGTTGTGCTACTGACCACTATTCTCAGGCAGACCGCTATCATGATCGTGTGACAGTTGTTGACCCCTGCGGAGTTCATCGGTCTCATCCTTTGGCTCGTGCATGATTTGATGACGATGCGGATGTGATTACTGGTGGTCGACTGTCCATTCGGCTCAATTGGAAAGGGGACAGATAAAGCGCCGATCGCTCGAGTCGCGAGAAATCTGCGAGGCTGGCTTTCGTCAGCCTTGCGGAGTGGGATCTGCGTGGGGGAGAAGTTAGCGACCCGAGACACTGGTGGATCAGGCTGGTGGATCAGGCTGGTGAATCAGGCTGGTGAGTCAGGCTGGCTTTGGCGTACTTGGAGTCGCACCAGGGCTGAGGAGCTTGAGGAGTTCGCGGATGAGTTGTCAGTCACGCGGGAGGCATGTCAGGCAAGGTCCAGGGGCAATTCCTCCCACTCAACTGTCATCTGCCGACGGAGCGGAGATCGGAAAACCGGTGGGGCAACGATTACCAGTTGCAAGTATCAGGGGGGGTGTGTTACTTGTGCAGGACTTACGACGAATAAGTTTGTGACAAGAGAGTTCAAAGTTCACGACTCGTATATGTCGGCATCATCCTCCCAGAGGCGCAATGGCTTGATGATGACTGCTTGTCGAGTGCATGCAAGAAGCCTGAGTCATACTGGTCTGGCTGGTGGGCTTCTCCTTCTGGTTGCACTGGTGATCCGGCAGATTTCTGCCTGGGCTGGGGGGAGTACCGCAATGGACCATGGAACCTATGGTTCACCGGTCCAGGGAATCTCGACGACGTTACCGAGAGGCCAATGATCTGGGATGCCAGGAGTCAGGAGGCACAACTGTTGTCAGAAAGCAGGCTTTGGCACCGTCACTCAACATCGCGGTACCGAGGAACTATCCGGATTCCAGTTCTGGGTCAGAACAAACGATCCAATTCATGCTCTGTCTGATCTGCCGAAGCAAAGTACTACTGTCCGGTCGTCGTGGTACATGATGCTGACCGCTGCCTACTAACTGGTTGGGGTGTTCAGATCCCGCGCTGACTGCCGATTCACATCCATGAAATCGTACAGATCGTACTTGGACCTGGGTAGTAGAAGTGCTGGTATCTCCCCACCAGATCCATGACGCTGTCATCATGATCAAGGCCTTGCTTCTGGTTCCGTCATGCCCGATTTCGCCATTGTGTAAGGACGAATGCCGGGAATGGCTGGCGTTCTGTCCTTGGTACCGCGTTGCTGAAGTTCTTCATCGCTGTCAGCATGGATCATAATCATGTTGCAATGAGATGCTGGTAATAGGACAGAGATCCCACCGTCAGGCTGCTAGTTTGTGCCTAGAAAGACAGAAGTGGTTGCACGTAACGCCGGGCGCTGCTATCACTTAGCATCGTAATCATCCAACGCAGCTGAATGACTAAGGCTGCAATCTGCACCCTACACGAATCTCGCAATGTTGTTATCGCCCGCAGTTTGCCATCGTTGTGGCAGAAGATGCAAGAAATATTGGACACACCGCATTGGGACGTTCGTTGAAACCTCAATTTGGAGATGTGTCCTGGAAAACCCTACGTACGTCGCCGTGGATCTTCATTCGGACGTTACATGGAGACCTGCTTTGTATCGGATCTCGTTGAAATTCCATGCGCGTCCAGACTCTCCACCTAATCTGGCCTCGTGGCGGTGTAGAAACAGTGACATACCACACCCGCAGGCTGGGTGAAGCCAAGTCAGGCATTGTGGAGAATGGTGGACCCCGGTTCCTGACAGATCACCGGCTCAGACTCACTGGTAGTGTACCATATGGCAGAGCCAGAGGAACCACGTGCAAGATGAAACGGCAGTTGAGGGTTTGATATCAATATCTCATTATTACTGCATTCTACCGGTCGTGGGACCAGCAAACACCGATGACCGGTGTAGCACATTCCAGCTGGAAAGTGTGCCTGATCCATCAGGTATCTATGAAGCCTTTCTGTGCCAGCCGAGCAGGCTGTTATACCTTCCCGGTTGCTGTAGATGCACCGGGGAAACCAAGTGCCACCCTTGGGTATCATCGCCAAACAATGGAGCAGGAGCACAAAGCAAAACGGGTGGTACAAGTCGTAACAGGCTGACCGCCTGATGTTCATACATCGAAAACATGTGAATGACATGTGAGCGGCTCTCCGCCAACCGCCGAGGTCACACAGATAATTATTGGACTTCCGAGAGGAAAAAAATGCATCGCTAACTTGTTGACTTTTGCCTTCCGAAGAATAGAACCGCATGACAAATGTCATGATAGAGAGTCGCCCGAGCTTTGAGGGCTCGTTATTGTATCAAGGTGGAGACGAAGCATAGAGGGTCTGGTGGAGACAAGGGCCAGGCCTGAGGTTTACCAGCCTTTGGTATGATATTCCCATGGTCCGTAGTCGAAGTAATGATTCCAAGAATTGTTTTTGGAGGCTTCCTTGAGCGGCTGGGCAACTTTGGGACCCGGGAATTCTTGTAAGTTGGCCATTTCATTGTGGGCGGTATGTCTTCGCTTGAACACGGCGTTCGCAGTCGTGCTCTTCTGCTGTCGCTCCCACAAGAGATGTCGTCTTAATGATTCGGTGAGCTCTGTAGCAAGCATGTTCCGACGCGTGGTACGGGGTGAATGTGCGGGGAGATGGGTGTTGGAAGTAGTGCATATGATAGGCTTCGATCGCGTAATATCCGCATCAGGCTTAGAGACGCCCTGACCATCATTGTTGGTCAGCGAGGCAGGCACGGATGGGCCATTAGGGGATGAGGTTCGAGATCGGCGTAGCGCAGAGGAGGACTTCATTGCAGCTTCGGCCAGAGCTGCCGCACGTTGCGGTTCGTGCAGTCCTCTTGTCAGTAAAGACTTTCGCGAGACAAGATTGGCGCGAGAGTCAACCCGTTTGAACACAGGCTTCTCCTCGGCAACGCTCGACCGGCCGCTCTCGGTCGGCGAGTCTTCCCAATCGGAAGAGTCCTCTTCGTCGATCGCACTCTCATCGATGTCTTCGTCCTCACTTTCAATCGCGCCTTCATCTTCATCTCGGCCTTCTTTGATAGTTCGTATTTGACGCGATTGGGGAGCAGCCTTAAAGGAGCTCGGTCTTGAAGCGACCTCCGACAGCTTCAGTCGATCAGATAACGAACTGCGCTTCGAGCGCTTGGTCATTATATCCTCGAAAGAACTTTCATCATCACCAGAAGAGCCGCCGAGGGTGAACATGCCGCCAGCCTTCTTCTTAGGCGGTTCCAGCTTCGTTGACGGATCGTTCGGTATGGGCGTAGCGGCGTCGGGACTCACTCGTGCTCGCAACGAACTGGAGAAAGGAGAAGGCGAGAAACCATGTACGATGCTTCCAGATTTGATCAGGCCACCTGACGACACGCTAGTGTCAGATCCACGGTGATCACTGTTCCGCCTGCTATCCGCGGTGGCAGCTGAACAACAGGAGTCGGAAGAGTTCTGCAGAGGGACAGAGGGCTCTGGGTGCATTGGTTCGATCTGAGGAGAAGGTGAAGAGGGTCGGGGTGTCTCGTCCGAGACGTGGCGAAAGCTCGCGGCCACTGCAGGCGAGAGAGGTTCAAGCACAGTCTGTTCCTTTATGTTGTAGACCATTTTTTCCAGCCCTAGAGGAGTCAGATGCTTTTCCTTCCCTCTACTTCGACTTAACGCAGAGTCGTCACTTGGTGGCGACAGGCCCGCACAACTGTCCTGTTCGGCTTGCTCGTCAGAGGCGGCGGAATCAACACTGGATGACAATGCAGGAATCTCTTTCTGGCTGGGCCGCTGGCGCGGGACGTCCATTGCGGGTGTGATAGAGTACTGAGGTTGAGCTTCGCAACAAAAGGTCTCTCGATTCCATAACCTCCAACTCAGGTTCTCTAATCGCTTGCCTCCTTCAATTGATTCTGAGCATTTCGAAAACACTGGCATTCAAGTCAGATCACCCACATCATTCTTCGTTCGCGTGCAGGGCGAGCGTCACTAACCAGTCCACATTCCAAAAAGGCTCTCTACATTCCGTGGATCCACTTTGTGCATCTTGCCTGCATCCACTGTGAGGACAGGCGCGGCTAGACGCGAAGGCATCGTGTCAAGCAGCTGCAAGCAGCGGTTGTCAGAGATCTGATGCTTCTGATCGAGAGAAAGGTGAGAGCGGTCGTGGATGATGCAGCATGTATGTATTGGAAGATTCGAACAAGCAGATGAATGTTCTTCCTCAAGCTCAAAAGACGGAACCCCGTTGCTCTTGTTCTGTTGCTTTGTGACTGTGTTGGAGGGAATTGAGGCCGTGGTAGAGGGAATCAGATGTTGGACGGAGACGAGAGGTTTGATTCAGGAGAGTCTGAACTGGAGAGTCCTCAGATATCAGGTTGGCAATGGTGCGACAGGGTCTGAAAATGGCATGTTGGCAGGGGAGGCGCGCGGAGAGAGGGCTGTATACATATGAGACGGCGGCGGTGGGACAAAGGCGGCGGTGGGGAACGGAACCGAATGCAATCGATTGTCTTAATACACCAATACGTTACCGTCATTACAACCGTCTCTTGGCATTATCCCTGACAGCTGAAATCGCCTCACCACGCCGAAAGACATCCTTTGTGACTATTGTGGCACAGTCATTGCATATTGAAACCGATTCGTGGAAGTAGATGGCGTTGCCCTCGACCACCTACACTCCCTTTGTTCTGTACTTCATCTCACTGATTCGCCTCCTCTATCCCACCTCTTCCCTCGATGTATCCGATCTCGGTAACCTGACAGGCTCGCAAGCTGCTCCCAAGTTTCCACATGGCCGCGCAGTGGCGGATCAAAGCATGAGATTGCCCCGGATTGCCCACATCACATGGCGAGACATTCTGCCGTCGAGCGCTACTACGAATCTACGGCATAACTACTATATGGGGCTCGGCCAAATAGATACGCTACCGGGGAACTGGGAGATGGATTCTGGTGTCTGGGATAAGCAGCGTTCTTATTCAAGTCTTGCTCCAAGGATGATTTACGGCCGTTCGCACCCGGCAGTCTGGCCACGAAGGAAGTTTAGGGCATTCCAGAATCATGCCGGTACTTCCACTTGGCGTGTTATCCAAGGCAAAGATCATGTAACCCATGCTTCCTCGCCGTTTTGGTTTTGCCGCCGTCGGACTTCCCCTGCTAGGGGACCATTGTGGGGAAATCATCAGAAGCCTCGCAAGACTTTCTTACCCCTGTAAAATCCCATGTAATCAGCACCGAACCACAGGTTTGGTTGCAAGGTCACACAGCCGGCCGAGCGAAATACAACCTGCCTCTTTCGGCTTTTGTAGATGCTGGTCAGAGTTTTCACCCGTTGCTGCCCAATAGAAGTCACATGTGACGAAGGGGCACGCGTCCAGCGTCCAGCGTCCAGCGACTTCTTTCGTCGGATTGGGGCACTTCTTTTCTCCCAGGCCCGAGTCGCATCTGGAGTGGTACAAGGACAGATGGAGTCTAGAATCGGCCCTTCGATTCTGAGACCCAAGACCCCCCTGTTTGGTGATCAGTAATCTCCTGTGTTGATCTGCTCTGGCCCCCCTTGTCAAGTCACGCTGCTAACATCCTCCGATCCCAGGCAGGGGAGTCTTTAGCTGGAAGGGCTTTACGCTAATGCGCGGAAGTTGCATATATGTTCCGACGATCGAGAAGCCAACGCTTCCAGCCATCGCTGGGTAAGGCGCCCGGGCCCGGTCCAGCCACCTGGCAAGCATCTGGAAACAGGAGATCGAAATGTAGGACCAAGTGTCTGACTTCGATTCCTCATGGCGAACATTGACAGGGCTCACCAGTGTTTCTGGAACACTGTACAGATTGCGAGATGCCATCGCTGGGCTTATCTGCTCAGAACATGACTCAAGGCAAATGTGGACAAGGCGAGACAACGATTTCTCAAATCAAATCAGACATGTAAATACAAACACCATAACCCCTTCCCAATCACATCAGGATCAAGAGGTCCATCAAGCACCGCTAAACCTGCTGTCTCCGCGGGCGCATACGGCCGACCCGTCCCAGCAAAAGTGATGTGTGATCACATTTCTTGAACGATAAGCTGGAAGGAAGAGTGGTCCCTCTGACTCCTTTCATGTATCTGTCCACTGATCTTGGAGAACACATCGCATGAATGGCCTCCATCTAACACCGCTTTTCCCACGATTGATGTGACTGGTTACTGCGTATCTCCGTTTGGCCTCTCGGATGTGGATCTGATGGTGGCGTACGCAGCCGCCGCCAGGCGCGCGACCATGTGATGGATGAGTTGTACATCAGCTGCCCTTTGCAGCCAACGCCTACTTGGAATCGTACACACTGGGCGAGTCAAGAATCCTGCTCCAGCTCTTTGCTTACCGATACCCGCTTTTACTGTCGGCAAGAAGGGAGTCGGAGTGTCTTCGCTTATGACCCGTCTCCGGCTATGCCATGGTCATGACATCTTTGACGAAATTTGCTGCCATAGACTCGGCAATTTCTTACAGGCTGCACCAGCAGCAGATTCGCTCTTTCTGGATCAGCTTCAACCGTCCAATCTTGGACCTGCGAAGCTGCTAAGGCCGTCATACCAATCGTCACACACCAAAACCCCCACGTTGTATGTACCACATCATAACAGTTGGCATTAATGTCTGAAGAATACTGCAATCCTTCGCGGATCGGACCTCTTTCTAGGCTCGCAACCAACTTGTGTTCCGTCCGGCCCTGGGTGGAGGAGTCACTTCCCACAATTCACTGCAACACGATTGGTTGTGTGTTCCACACGGCAATGACCATCCCTGGAACAAGTCAGGATGATCAGAGAATGAAGCTTGTTCCAACTCCTGATTCCGTCTCTGGACTTTCCTTCAATCCTTGGTTCATCTGTACCGTAGTCCTCTGCCTCTGGTTATCAGCTGGCAAACGCTGCGAATTCTGTGAGAGAGTGTGTGTTGGCTGCAGCTACATGGCACCTCCATGTCATCAACTTACTTGTCCGTAACCTCCGCAAATGGGTTGTACCACTTCCCCAGTTGGACAATCATTTCCCCTCCCTGCAAACAAAAAAGAGGTGTGTGGATCAAGTCCGCTTCCGGGGAAAGCTGTTAGGGGGGTGCCACAAAAGCCAACACTGCAAGCCTGGCAGCTGGGACGGTGTGGATGCTGCTCCCAGCGGGAACATGCTGCCGCCGGGAGCGCTACAGCACGTCTTCCCTTTCCTGCAGCCCCTGAGATCTGCAATAAGGCAACCAGATTCCAACTTTTACTAAATTACCCATTCCCAGCCCTGGTAGCGAGATCTCATCGCAAGCGGAAATGTTGTCGCAGTGGAAGCGCAGAGAAGATTGATGATCCTCAATCCGCATTCCATTCCGTTTACGGTCAGTGTAATTTCGCGGATGAGACAGGCAGACCCTTTGGGCGTGGGGGACAAGCCACGTTTAGCCATATCCCAGTATCACTCGCCATCACTTGCCTCTGATTCTCCGCAGGCATCATGAAGTTGATTCCTACCACACATCAGTGATCATTAGCACTCCCAACGAATGTTCCTTACGATCCGCAGATGCTAGTTATTCCGCCCTTCTGTAGCGGCCACTTCCATCGAACTACGACTCATAGCACATCGACTGGTGTCTCGCGGGATGGTAATCCGTGGGTCTGAACATGACTCTGTATCTTACACACATGAAAATTTCAGATGCCAATGTCGTCCAGGCTTCAGGTAAGTGTTAGAACCTTGGTCATTCTCTCAAACACCGAAGAACAAGTCTGTGGAAATGATATGCGATAATATTGCAAGCCCAGCTCCAGGCCCGACCATCTGCACCCGCCCCGAGGGAAGATTGGGGACGTATGCAGCATTATTATTGCATCACACTTTCGTGCCTGCAGCGCGATAATTTGACATTCTTCGATGCATGATATCTGCTGCAGGAGGCCCAGTACCGACAAGGTTGAGGTAAGCATACTGCACCCGGGAGGCCACAGTCATCGCCGGCTTACATACACTTCGACTTCGACTCGTCTGGACGTCGGCACAAGAGTGATGTGACCCGAGACCTCTGAGTCAGCATCGAGGCTTGAGAGACTTCGTGCCTCGCAAGGTTCCATCCGAATCATCATCCTGAGCCTGCTGAGATGGCTCTGCCGAATGAGAAGCAGAAAGTCGTTGCAGGCTTCAGAGGCCATCCGGATGGCCATATTCTATTCAAGAGTAATCCAATTCATTCCCGCTACGGGGTCTTCGGACTCGTTGCGAAAATAACCGGCCAGATCGCCGGTCCAAGGACAAATCCAATATTCGCACCTATTGAGCATGCTGTCTCCATTGATGCAACGAGGGAACATGGTGCAAGACGGCCTCGAGCACAAGTATCACCATACCTTGGATGATGTGTTGAAGCAAGAGGATGACGATAGAGGCGAAAGCGGCAAGGAGTCGCAAGGAGATAGTCTATCTGTCGGCCAATAATCACCTCCGTACACCGAAACAGGCTCCACCCTGCGCCATCTGCATTCCAAGCAATGACTGAGTCTTTGAACTTCTAACTGCCGAAATCGGAATCTTTTGTTTTCCTTTCCTCCGCCGCGCAAACTATGGCTAGTTAGCGTCAAATGTTCCGAGGCTGGCGAGAAGAGATTGAGAATGAAGTAGAGCAAACATTGTGCACTGGTGAGAAATTAGGTTTCTTGTTTTGCAATGTAGGTAGTCAGTGCTTCAATCGACAACCCCCCTCGTAATCGACGGCAGGACATG
>JAABUK010011615.1_pt1 | contig 11418 bp, 12 predicted proteins | sample 5559141 | NCBI WGS metagenome assembly JAABUK01 (sample SAMN10711869, study PRJNA513367) | rock metagenome | isolation source: Antarctica rocks | place: Antarctica: Victoria Land, Pudding Butte nord | collected 2016-01-03 | reverse complement strand
TTATCTTCACGTCTGTAAGCTCGTATTTGCCCGTTTGCAGGGCAAGGTCCTGGCAGACCTGTCCGAGGAAGATTTGAAGGAGGCTTACCGGCAGGTTGGCTTAGACTTTCAAGTGCCTAACTGGATGTGGTTGGAGCTTCGTGATCAGGTGAGAGTTGCTGTGTCAGAGGTCAGCAGGATACATAAGCATATACCCTGTTGGGTGCTGCCCAAAAGCAATAATGCAGCAGCTCTGGATTTCCAAGGTATGACTTCAAGATTGACTGTGCAGGACCTCAGGAAAATCGCAGAGCATGACTCAGCTTGTCGCATCCAGAAATGGTACAGAGAGCAGAAGCAGCGCAAGCAGTATGACCAAAATGTTGCCGCAAAAGAGCTGAGGCAGCAGGGGAAATACATGCAGACATACCTCCTGCAAAAATTATCGAGTGTCAGCTTTATGCACAAGCTTGGCATCGGTTGCACAAATGCAGTACTCACCATATCTACCTGGAGAATGCCTTGATGTACGAGGCGTAGTGGCATGGAATGCAACCAGGTTGCAGATGTCAACAGTGTATCTGCAGCATCAGCATCCGCTACCTCCTGACCTGCCACTGCTGGCTTTTGAGAGACTTCGTGGTCCAGGTGAAGAACGCTGAGGAGCATGGCCGTCAACAAGAGCGGCTACTGACATCTACACAACAGTCGCATGACCAGCTGAAACAGCAAGTGCAGGACCAGGACCAGCAGATTCAGGTGCAGCGACAGCGTGCTGCAGAGGTGAGCCCCTCATCAAGCTTCACCCACCAGACTGCGTACAAGCATCATATTGCCTGCTCCATTCTTTGGATGCAAGGTCGTAGTGTCACAGCTCATTGTGTGACCGATGCAGGGCTGCAAAGCAAATGGATTGCAATGCCCACCTCTTGCTATAGGAATGCTTGCTTGCATGAATCAATTGCGTTCATCCTTGCAATGCTCATCTGCAGTATGCTCTGACATGCCTGGCTGCATAGTATGTATGCAAAACATGTAACTCCACAGACTCACATCATCAGTTGTGGCGACAATCTGGCAACCCAGTTAACATGCCTGTGACTCTTGATTGCGACGTGCAGGAATCCAAGATGAAGTCGGCCCAGCTGGCCCAGCAGGATGCTGAGCTGGCAGCCGCCAAGCAGGACTTGGCAACTCACTTGGCAGCCCAGCAGGAGCTTGAAAGGGTCAGGCTCGCAACTTACGTCCACATTTTGCAAGGGTAAAAGCCTGCACCTTATGTCCACATTTCGCCCGGCAAGACTTTGAGTCTATTGACGCAAGCCATGAGGTGAACATCAACCAAGTTAGTGCTTGACATGTGCAGTGATTTTAGCTGAAGCGTTGTGCTGAATGCATCATGTGATTTGCAGGCAGCCAAGAACAGGTCAGACCAGCTGCAGAAGCAGCTTGACCAGAGGGACGCTGACCTGATTGAGGCCAAGGCACCATGCCTGAAGCTGCAGGAGGACCTGACTGTCAAGTGTGAAGAGGTGACTGCTGAAAAGCAGGAGAAAGCAGCCCTGCAGAGGGCTCACTATGCCAGTCAGAAGGCAAGTATACACATTGTTCAAACTTCATGCTACCCCCACACGCTCCTCCCACCTCCCCATCCCACCCTGGCTGCCATGATGTTTCATAGCTCAGAATGATATGTGGCTTATTGTGGCGAAGCTGGCACGTCACAACATCTTTGTCCCATGGCACCATGATCCTGCAACGTTTTCGCATTTGGCTGTTGCATGCCCATCTGTATGTAACTTACCCTAAAGGTCTTACATCTGTATGTAACTTACCCTAAAGGTCTTACATCTGTATGTAACTTACCCTAAAGGTCTTACATCTGTTCACACTTTGCAGCACCGGTTGTGGCAACAACCTGGCAAACCAGCTAGCATGCCTGTGACTGTTGATTGCGATGTGCAGGAATCTGAGACAAAGTCTGCCCAGCTGGCTAAGCAGGATGCTGAGCTGGCAGCCGCCAAGCAGGAGTCAGCCACCCGCCTGGCTGCTGACAAGAAGGAGCAAGCAGCCCTGCAGACGGCTCACCACGCCACTCTGAAGGCAAGCATACATTGCGCTGAAACCTGCTCTATCCCACATGCTCTTCCCCCCCCCTTCCCCCCCCCTCCCCCCTGTGCCCCTTTCCCCACCCCATCTCTTGGCTGCTGTGGAATTGAGTCAACATGTGCTCTGGTGGCTCCCTGTGGCATCAGTAGCAAGCCATATTGAGTCCATTGCAATCCAAACGCTACAGCATGACTGCCAATGCAAAACTGCATTGCTAAGCATGCTGCTGTGATGTGTAGGCGGTTGAAGACATGTCAGCCCAGTTGCAGCAGCAGCTTGCCCAGAAGGGCACTGACCTGTCTTCTGCTGAGCAAGAGCTCGCCCGTCTCCGGCAGGAGCTGTCTCAAGAACAGAAGTCCAAGCATGAGGCAACAAAGGTAAACCTTGTTTTGTGTCTTCAGAATGACAAGACCTTGCATATGGCAACTGGACTGTGTTACTGCAGTTGCTTACCTTCTGTCAAGATGTTTGCTGTGCCGACATATGTTCATTCCATTTCAGCATTGAGTGAAGAAATGAGGTGAACACTCACCAAAATAGTGCTCCACATGTGCAGTGGTTTTAGCTGAAGCACTGTGCTGAAGCCAACATGTGTTTTGTAGGCAGCCAAGAACAGGTCAGACCAGCTGCAGCGGCAGCTTGGCCAGAGGGACACTGACCTGCGTGAGGCAAAGGCACAATGCGTGAAGCTGCAGGAGGACTTGACAGTCAAGTGTGAAGAGGTGACTGCTGAAAAGCAGGGGAAAGCAGCCCTCCAGAAGGCTCACCGTGCCAGTGAGGAGGCAAGTATACACTGCACTCAAAACTTCACGCTACCCCCACACGCCCCTCCCATCCCATCCCCGCCTCTCCCTCCCCCGCCCTTCCCCCTTTCCCCACCCCAAGCACCCTGGCTGCTGTGGTATTGAGTCAGGGTGTGCTGTTGTGGCTCACTGTGGCATCAGTGGCAAGCCTTACTCGGTCCATTGCAATTCAAATGCTGCAGCATGACTTTCCATCCAAAGTTTCATTGCTAAGCATGCTGTTGTAATCTGCAGGCGGCTGAAGACATGTCAGCCCAGCTGCAGCAGCAGCTTGCCCAGAAGGGCACTGACCTGTCTTCTGCTGAGAAAAAGGTTACACATCTCCAGCAGCAACTGTCTCAAGCGCACCCATCCACACATGAGGCAACCGTGGTAAACCTTGTTTTATGTCTTCACAATGACAACATCCTGCATATGGCAACATGACTATATTACTGCAATTGCTTACCTTCCATCAAGGATGAATGCTGTGCCGACGCGCGTTCGGTTCATTTCGTTTCAGCATCGAGTGAAGAAGATTGCTGCATGACGGTGCAAGATGGGTTTTTACGTTGATTGCAGGAGCGTTCAGTCCAGCTGCAGTTGCAGCTTCTGCAGAAGCAGCTTGACCGCAAGGTCACTGAATTGGGTGGTCTTCAGAACCAGCTGCCAGGCCTGCATGCAGAGCTTGGCATCATGACAAAGGCAAAGGAGGTAAATGCCCAGGTCTCCTGCAAAACAACGGGGTTGGACTGTTTTAGTCAAGTAGTCATACTGTGTCAGCCAACTTCATGCCAAGTGGGTTGGGATCTCTGCTGTGCTATGGCTACGTCTGTTGGCTGTTTCAGCTTTTGGCGCTCTGTGGTGGCTTCATTGCTCCTTGGTCCAGTGAGTATTTGATGAATGACCCTCCTTTGGTGTTCAGGATGGACTGGAGCAGATCAGTAGCCTGAACTCACAGTTGAGAGCGGCATTGGCTGATAGAGACGATGCACTTCAGGTATGTGCTTGTGATTGAAATGCGTCCCATGTTGCTACACTTACCTACATGACTGCACTGCACATACAGATAACACAATTTGCTTGTGTGCCCTCCAAAAGACTCTCATTTGTGGGATCTCTGTTGACGACTATACAAAGTTATCATGGCCTAACATCAGCTGCATCATGACTCTGACCTCTGTTGTGACCACCTGCAGGAGCTGACTGAGAGGAAAAACAGGGCAGCTCAAGTTCAGGGCAGGGGCCAGGCCCTTGCAGCGCGCCTGGCAGCTTCTGGCACCTCACTTCAGTCACACAGAAGCAGTGGGCCCTCCAGCCCTGCTACCCCCTCTGATGAGAGGCCCAAGGGTCGCTCCAGTGGCTTCACCCGGCTGGGCCCCATGCCTGCCCCCACAAGCCGGGCTTCTTTAGATCAGGTGGGTTGTCGGCACCTACTGGGTCAACAACTACTTTGCTGAGCAAAACTCTACCATAGAACCAGAATTTGCTGCAAGATTGCTACCTTACCGATGTTGGATCACACCCCATGATGCAAGCTTCTGGCTTCACAACATGTCTACGTTGCTGCATGCTTTATGCCTTTTTCACCAGAGGAACTCAAAGTATGGTTTGATGATGTAGGGCGCTTCATGGTCAGATGATGATGATGCTGAGGTCTCTGCTCCTCCACCTGGCTTTGGGCCCATCCCCTCTGCCAAGTCGGGTAATGGGGCAACCACCAGGCAGACACATGGTCATCCATCAGGCATTGGCTTGAAAAACAGAGTGGAGGGCAAGGCAGCCCAAGCTCAGGGAAGGGGCCAGGGCCTTACAGCACGCCTAGCAGCTTCCAGCGCCTCAGTTTTGTCAGACAAAAGCAGTGGGCCCTCCAGCCCTGCCACCCCCCCTGACGAGAGGCACAAGGGTCGCTCCGATGTCTTCAGTCGGCTGGGCCCAATGGCTGCCCCCACAAGCCAGGCATTTTCAGATCAGGTGGGTAGTCAGCACCTATTGGGTCAGCACCTACTGGGTCAGCAACTACTGCAAAACTCTATCATAGTTACAGAACTTGCTGCAAGATTGCTACCCTACAGATACTGACTCACACCCATGGTGCAAGCTTCTGGCTTCACAACATATGTACGCTGCTGCATGCTTTGAGGAACTCAAAGCATGGTTTGATGATGTAGGGCACTTCCTGGTCAGATGATGATGGTGGTGAGGCCTCTGATGCTCCACCAGGCTTTGGGCCCATACCCTCTGCCAAGTCCACAAGCCAGGCTTTTCCAGACCAGGTGGGTTGTCAGCAACTACCGGGCCCAATGGCCATCATGTGAACTTTACACACATGCCTTTGCTATCTGTGCACCCTTTTCTGAACACTGTCGAGGCACTATAACAAGTATGCACTGGCCTGGGCAGCGCAATGAGCATGATATGAGTTGCTGAAGCATGTGACAGCCTTTGACAGAATAAATGCTGACCATTGCAGGTTTTTTTCCAGTAGCACATCTGTACAAGTCCTATATGAGGCAATGTACACATTCATGAACACCACACATGGTGTGCTCATGCAGGGTTCTGCCAGCTGTGGTGGTGTTGGTGTCTTCTATGCCCCAGAGGAGTCTGATATGCCCCCAGGCTTTGGCAACCGTGCTGGTGTTGGTGCCCCGAATGCCCCAGGGGACCCTGACTTGCCCCCAGGTTTTGGCCACTGTGGTGGTGTTGGTGTCCCAAATGCCCCAGGGGACCCTGACTTGCCCCCAGGCTTTGGCCGCAGCCTTCCAGCCAGCACTGGCAAGAGCAGGGGGCCAAAGCGCATCCTAAACCTAGAAGAGGCCTTTGGGGACAAGTAAGCGTTCAAACACAACACAGCGCAGACTTTCTTTCTACATACCGTAACTACATACCGTAACAAGGACAGATTGCACAACAGTATGGATTTGACAACTTGCTTGCTGATGCAGAGACATCACACAGTACCATGCAGATGCTTCTGTAGTTCATATAGCAGTCTTGAGCTGTATATGCATTTGGTGCTTGTTTGCAGCAATTGCATGCGCTGCCTGCTGTGTGTGTGTGTGTGTGTGTGTGTGCGCGCATGTGTGTGGTTTTGTCTGTCTGCCTGTGTCAATGTGTGCACCATGACTGACTGTGTGTGTATGGATCTTAGGCTTCCCTTGGTGAAGCATATGGTGCCAAAGTTGGTTGGCCTTGCCAAGCAGCTGGGCAAGGTTCATGAGGCCGGCCTAGTGCACCAGGCTGTGCACCACCACTTTGTCTTGGCGGGTCAGGAAGGGAAGTGGCAGTTTGCTGAGCTTGAGAAGGCTGCTCCCAACGACAGCAGTCTAGACAAGTCAGAGTAAGCCCTCACTCACTCTTGTTGCACATACCTGATAACAAGCCCATCATGTGTGCAGCAAACCAATGCAGAAGCTTGCCCAATTTATGTTGTACTTTTGCATACATCAGAGGGTCTGTGTAGCAGATATGAAAGCTGGTTCAGCGCACACTACCAAGAGTGCCACAATTCTGCTTTGTCGATGCTCTGGCTCACCTGGCTGTGTCGTGAGGACACTGTGGTGTTGCGCAGACTGTAATGTTGAGTGTCAACAGCGTGACGTTTAATTGCAGCTGGCTGCATTGGACTTGTGTGCACCAACTTCTGGCCTTTACCGCTTTGTTTTGTGCCCTCCCAAAGCCAGACAAAGGCTTTGGACTCTTGTGTCTTGACTCTGTTTGGCTGCAGACATTTCCCACGGACTCAGCACTATACGCAGCACTATAAATTGAGCTGGAGTGCGGCCTCTCACTTGCAGTGCATGCCTTACAGGATGTACAATGGCACTGAGGCGCCAGAAATGGCAAAGCAGCAGCACCAGTCGGGGTTCTACTATCCTCAACCCCAGCAAGACATGTGGGCCTTTGGCCTGCTGATGTTTTTTGTCTTCAAGGGCAAGGGCCAACTTCCCCGTGAGCATGAGAAGGCCATACAGGATGGGACCAGCTTGCTTTTTGCCACCAAGTTGTACAAGTCTGGCAAGTACACAGAGTGGAAAGAGCAGGTAATGTCAGAGGCAGCATCCGACCGCATGAATGACTGTGTGACTAGGCTGACCCTTCTTACTAAGAGAATTGTGCCAAGCTAGGTGCGCAATTGTAATCTGCTTTGCTGCTGTTGTGCAGATCGAGGGCACATTGAGGCTGCAGGGCAAGCTGAACCCAGAGTTGGTCAGCATTGTTCTTGGCTGCCTATCCCAAGACCCAAGGCAAAGACTTACAGCAGCAAGGGTTGTTGCAGACCTGACAGAGGTCATCCACAAGATGGGGTGGTGAATGAGCAGCACTTACAACTTACCGTTTCAAATCATGATTTGCAGCATGGATAGGAAGTAGACGTAGATTGGTCTTGTAGATAGTGGACAATGCTTTACTGACTGTGTTTTGTTGCTTTTTTTAAGATGTCACCTCTTTACAGTCAGTTGCACACTGAGCGTAATACAAACAATGTCTGCAGGCACTCAACGGATAATACAGTCATGGAAACAATCTAAACGTTTTGATGAATTTTTCCTTAGCTGATATAGGCACAACACCAGTTGGTTCTCTGTTCCAGTGTATCACCTCTTAAGTGATGAGTGACTCGTTAACTGTGCTTGAATCCTCCAGACCCACTTGCACCCAAATGAATACAGCTGGATGACACAACTGTATAACATTTCTGTACTCATGGCCCGAGACCGAGGAAGGCCCGATCAAGGTAACCCACAGCTCCTCAATCATACAACCTTGCAGCGCTCTCGTGTTGCCTCTTAGCTCACTGCTTATGCACTTGCAGCAGCAACCCCAGCAGCTCTGGGGCATTGCCAGCTGCACAAGCGACCGCAAACCCAAAAGCAACAGCCAGCACAGATGTAAAGCTGCCAGCTGTGCAGTGGCAGTTGGGTCTGGACTAGACTTGTGACCACAGCTGGAGCTACTAGCAAGTTGTGCTGGCAACTCACATTTACTCTTGGCCTTCCTGATTCGACTCTACTTCACAGACTCTGCACATTCAGGCAAACTACTGAGTACCTTGCTTGTGCCCAAAGCAATGACGAGTTTGTATGAGGATGTGCCATCTGCCCAACTGTCATGCGGAAGAGTAGCCACTTCAGTGCTGTGCCGCAGTTCCGCAGTACGCAGTACCCGCAGTACGCAGTACGCTGCGGCGCAGTACGCGGCCACGGGTCCCCGTTCTGCGGGTACTGCGGTTGAATATACTTGTGTATTATAAATAAGTATAATGACATTAGTAAGGAGTAAGGAGACCAACCGTTGCGAATGTAATTAGGTCAATGCTCTCGCTTAAAGACTATACGCCGACGCGCACTTGCCTTTACTCTACAAGTTGTAGCGTCACACAGCTTTGGTGAGGCTATGGTCTAGCCAAGATGGAAACAATCGACATTGAGAGCATAACCCAAAAGATGATGCAGACTTCCAGCCAAGTCCTAACAAGACCCCTCTAGCAGAGCTGTTTGTTGGTATGCCTGAGTTTGATGTCAATTTGCTGTTTGATGAGATCAGTGCTTGATAGGCATGCTTTCTTGATGCAAAGCTGTGCATGTGCCAGCCATAACGACACTGTAGCAGGTGTTACTAGCATAGCAGCACAATGAACACAAGGAACAGGAAAGGTGACCAATGTGCCCCCTTGTATGCTGCCTCTATCAATGTGGACTGCTTCTGTGCTTGCACATAGCAGCTGCAGTTTTGTTTTTGTGGTTGCATCTGTGTAGAGGTCCTGCAGCTCGGGGACTGTTCCAAACATGCAGTGCAGGGTTTCTACTGATTGGATCAGCCACATTACGAACACCTTTGCGGGACTCCCATTCAAAATGGAAACAAGGCAGAACCTCCTGCCAACGTACTTGCCTGCTTGACAGCTGTACAGCAGACTTACTGTTCAGGTAGGTGTTTGGCTTGTGATCAGTCACCACTGTGACTCCACCTCTCGCACCTTCCAGGTAGCACCGCCACTGTTTCAGGGCCGTAATGACAGCTAGGAGCTCTCTTGTTCACCCACAGGGTAGTGTTGCTCCGTATCGTTGAGCTTGTAGCTGTGAAAAGCTATTGGCCTTTGGTTCTGCAGTAACACAGCGCCTAAGCCATAGCCACATGCATCGCAAACTACCTCATATGGAGCATCAGGGTCAGGTAGAGCAAGAACAGGAGCATTCGTCAGGCACCATTGCAGGTCACAAAATGCTTGATCCTGCCTCTCCCCCCGCACAAACTGGACCATCTTACTAGTCAGATGCACAAGGGGGGCCGTTAGCTTCGCATACCCTTGCACAAATCGTTTGAAATAGTTGCCAAGGCCCAGGAAATATCATACTTGACTGACATCCTTTGGTCGTGGCCAATCAGCAATTATAGCAATCTTTTTGGGGTCAAACATGTACCCCCTCAGCAGAGATGACAGTCAAGTCATCAAGACTGGTAATGTCTATGATGAAGATCTGAGCATTGGTTGTGATCTGTATTGTCAGTATGGTAATGGTGACTTGAAAACCCACAGCATCTTGGATTGTGCCCATTGGTGGCCTTGGCATGAATGTTGATAGGTCTAATGCAGCATGGCTGATGTCTGTCAATTGCGCTGAGGTCAAGATGCATCATGGTTGTGTCAATCTACTTTGGTGGTGGTAATGACAACGACCGTTTATTACGCAAGCCATGTTTGATGAAAACTCTGTGGCTTTACTCAAGGTAGAGGAGGGCTTGCTGGCAATCGCACTTCTGTGTATGAAATTGTGCATCAGTTTGATGCAAATATTCATAAGCACCTTGCAGCTAATTTAGTTTAGTTCAGTGTTAAAACATGCCAATAATGATGATCATTTGCAGTTTAATGCTGTAGTGCTTGCTGGCCATCAGGCGATGGTGATGCTGGTATACACACCTGCGCGGGGACATGTGGTTGTGCCCAAGTTTATACTGATGAACCATAGTAATGTACAGGGTTTTGTGCTTTACTTTGCTGCTGCATGTCGATAAACAATACATTTTGTGTCATGGCTCCAATCGTCGGTGACCACTAAGTTTTGGACCTTGCTTGACAGTTCTCAAGCATATGTGTGAACAATACCTTTTGGGTCATGGCTCCAATTGATGGTGACCACTGAGCTTTGGACCTTGCTTGACATGTTTTAGGCATAACTATGGACCTTGCTGGCAATCTAGGCATGTTTGTCCAACTTTGTAATATTGAGCACTATTTCGCCTGTTCTCGAATAGGGCTGACAAGAGAAGCAACTAGTGCAAGTTCATATCAAAAGCAGTGAATATAGGGGCTCACCTGGCTTGGTTGTATTCTGTAGGGGGTAAAGGGCTGTCACTTCCCAAGGTCTTGCCAGACATGGACTGCGATTGGGGCATGCATTTCAGTAGGGCATCTACTTGCTCCAAAAGCTCGCTTGCCGCGCTCTGCACAGAAACTGCAAGTTTGTATGGCAAAGGCGCTGTGACATGCTTCTCAATGCAAACTTGCTCTAACAGCAGGCCTCAATCGTGCCAAGTGCCTGAGTGTTACTGTGAGCTGTGGTGAAAAGACAGTACAGGAATTGAGTGTTTGACATTGCAGCAGCACTGTAAGATAATCCAGGTCACAAACAGAGAATGTCTTGTGTGCTGCAATAACAATCTGACTCTTTGTCATGACCTGATGCTAGCTAGCATTGCACCATCAGCTACGTAGGCATGTACAACACGCATGACTGCATGTTGCAATACTGGCAAGCAGTCCGAAGCACAACCAGAACCACATTGCTGACCTTGTTCTGTTGCAGCAGGCGCTCTTCAACATCTGGTAGGTCTGATGAACATACAACACATCGCGGACATCCTAAGTCCATCCAAGTAACACCAAGCGCTGAATTGCTTGCCAGCACCTATGTGGAGAGACCCTTTCAGAAGATGCATCAAGCTGAATGCACAGCATCTCAGCTGCATTGGTTGAGCGCTGAACTTGCAGCATGGAGCAAGCCGGGAATGACATAGCAGCAGCTTTGAGTGTTGCAGGTGCCTGGCGTCACAGAGTGACATGATAAGGAAATGCTGTCGTTGGGTGCTCCTTCTGTTTGGGGTAGTTGGCTTGTATCTCTGTTTTGCATAACAAACACCTCGCCAATGTTTCGCGCCGTAGGATAGTCACATAGAGCACTGGAAGCAGCTGTGACATCAGCCACCATGCAGGAGCAGGCGCAGCACTGCATGATGGATGCATCTAGCATGTGCTGAGTCAGCGCATGCCGGTCTGACGCCTGAAATGGGCGTTGCTGCTGCTGATGGGAGAGGGATCGCTGGCATAAGACTGACCATTTTGAGTTGTACTGACCTTTGTGCAGAAATTCACGCTTTTACATTGTCAAAAGACGTTGCTCTTACAACGCTGCTCTAAGACGAACAAGCCCGGGGGCATTACATGGCTCCGCAATGTAACCCCGCCCGGGCATTAAACTGGGGGAGTCTGTTACGTTTAGGGGGGTATTTTCTATGTTTTGTGGGGGTTTAGGGGGGGTGT
>JAABUK010011613.1_pt1 | contig 11418 bp, 7 predicted proteins | sample 5559141 | NCBI WGS metagenome assembly JAABUK01 (sample SAMN10711869, study PRJNA513367) | rock metagenome | isolation source: Antarctica rocks | place: Antarctica: Victoria Land, Pudding Butte nord | collected 2016-01-03 | reverse complement strand
GTGATGAGGAACGTGCGGGTTGTGTTTGAGGTGGAGGGTGGAGGGCCGGAGGAGGAGGAGGAGCGCCGGGAAGGCGTTGGCGGGTTGTTTGTTGGAGGCGGCGTTGTTGATGAGGAGGATGAGGAGGAAGGCGGGAGATGTGGCCCAAGGGCTTTGATGAGAGTAAGCATGGTGTGGAGTGGCAGTTCTGGGAGCCAGGCGTCTAGCCAGTGGGTTGTTGGCGTGAAGCCGCCGTGGTTTAATGCTGGGCTGAGGATTGTTCTAGGGGTATGGCTACCAAGACTGGTTGTGCTGCCCTGGCGAGAGAAAGATGTGGCGTTTGCAGGCATTTTGCCTCGAGCTTTTTCGGACATGCCGCGAAGTTGGATGGGTAGGCTGTCGTCTGCCGAGGACACAGATGAGGCTCGTGAGTTACGAACGGACGGAGAAGATTGTGCTGGGGTGTGCTGGATCATTTCGTTGTCAGATTCGTCTTCCGATTCGCCGATGGCGAAGGTGCCATCTTCAGGCACATCGCTGAGAGAGGCTTGCCGACTTGGGGGATTGCGATGAAATGAATGGTCGAGCGATCCGGATCTCGTGGGACTAGTCACGCCTTCGGCGCCACTGAGTATTTCCTTCCGTCGACGGGCAATTTTCTCTATCTCTTCTTGTCCGCTTTCCAACGTGAAAGCTCGCAAAGCTTCGATACGTTTTCTTGACTTGAGGATGGCATAGATTAGGTTGGGGTTGTCAGCATACCGGTGCTCGATCACTGCATTGATGGACTCGAGGAGAGATTGTAGCAAGGCGTGGTTGGTGTCATTGGCTAGCAGAAAGCTAGGCGAGGACATGGACGCGAAAAGCTGCATGAGCTTCGAGCTGGTAGCAGGTGATAGATGTTGTGCATACGCAGCAATGTTGTTGATAATTGCCAACAATGCCGGGTAGATCGCATCGAGTTTGCCCTTGCTTCCGGTGATCAGAGTATGGATGGACGTGACGAGAAAATCGGCATATGATCCTCGGAAATTAGGAATACGAATGATCTGAGGCAATGTCTCCTGGGCATCAAACTTCTTATTCAAACCCTTCCCAAAACTTGGCTCCACACTCAATGTCTGCAGCACAAAGACGCACATCCTCACAACACCCTGCTTAGACAAGTCTGTCTTGGATTCGATGGCGTGAAAGAGACATAATACAACGAAATCGTGTGCTCGATCGGAGTCAATTACGAATGCTCTAAATCTTTTATTGCACTGTAGAGCTTCCCAGAAAAGCATGATCATCTCAGGAGCCCACCTGACTGACTTTTGGCTCCCTGGAAGATAGGACGAGGTAGCTTGCATTGGTTGACTCAAGATTCGTGTCATGCCTCCGGCGATGAATTGGAAATCTTCTGGTCGGTGGAGCTTTCCCAACCAAGATCGATAGTAGTTCTTCGGAGGAGGGCCATGACCTTTTTCAGGTACAGGATATAGAAGGAGGACGAGTAGAAAATGCAAGCTGTAGATGACGAGAGTTTGTTTTGGGTCTTTCCACACAACGTGATCGTATGGTACTCTCCAGGAGGCTGCATTGTATTTGATCACGGTATTAAGCAGGGAGCATAGGACTGACAGGACAATCTGCTTGTCTGGACACGTGACCAGATAGGTAATTGCCTTGACCCCTTGCACTGGCAATATAGTTGACGACAAGTACATGGACTTGCTTGTCATAGTAAGCAAGAGCCGCAAGACCTCGCATCGATTGCTTTCCAACTCCTTGCTTGTGCCAATGGATGTTTTGCAACCAACACCACTCTGCCATATTGCATAGGAGACCTTGTTCTTGGCTGTTGGTATTCCAGGGATCGTGAAATCTGTGAAGAAGAGTAAATCTGTAAGGGTATCAAGGAGATCTTCTGCCAGTGGTTTGGCCTCTTCAAATTCCTGCTGCTCAGACCGCTGAGTCCCGGTATCGCCATCATTTGCTTCATCAAACAAGACCTCAGAGGCAGCTTGTGCGCTCCTTGTCTTCCGTCGTCTCATGCCCCAGAAGAACCTCTCCTCCCAGTCGGTGAGCTGCTCGGCTTCGTAGATGTACGGGAGTATGCGAGTCAAGACTCGGATGCAATTAAGCGCATCTCTGTCGGGGGCGAGCTCGGGGTCGGGAAATGAAGGATGATGGCGAAGAATGTTCAGCCTTGATGTGACTGCAAGAATGAGGGTCTCAAGGTTCTCGAGCGAAGAGTCTCGGGTCCGCCTGATATCGACCGGCGAGAACAGGCTGAACACGTCTTCAACAGACTCTGGGAGCTCCCAGAACTATGCACCATTCAGCGTTTGACTCGATCAATGAAAGAACTACTCCTACTACTACTTACTCCAGTCCAATAGGGGTCACCGCCGGGGATGGCTTGATCCTCAGACAAGCGGAAGATTCCCTGCTTGAATACTAGCTTGGATTCGGAGGCACCCATGATGACTGAGTGGAGGGTGCAAGAACTCTACACTTCAGAGCAGTCCATCATTTGGAAGCGTAGGGAGAAATTTGTTTCTCAGAGGACAGTTTGCTGCAGATTCGCTCTGACGTATCAAGTACTGCAGGGGTTCCAACAGAGACCTTCGGACCCTGGATTTAGTGTGTAGCGTGGCACAAGTACCACCACTTCGATTGGCGATTGCCGGTGAAGAGAAGCTGGCGATACACACGAGCAACTGGACAGACGAGATGAAAGATTTGGCCGTACTGCGACATTCAATACAGGATAACTATTGTGGCTGGATCGTACTGGTAAAGGAGGTAGTCATCATCACAAAATAGCAGCTCCCTCCAATATCGTCAAAATATAAACAAGATTTCTTGATACTAAATGAGCGAGGCATCTTGGAAAATGATACAGCTTCTGGCTTGCACTCTAAGTCTAATAATTGTCTGCACGTAATACGATAAGTTAAACTCCCACCCTGCCAAATATCAAAAATCTCGTCTACCCAATCAAGCAGGGTAAGCCGAATAGCGAGTATCCTTCAGCGACGTCTCGCTAACGACCTTATCCTCAAGGTCAGACACTTTCGACTTTCTTGCCTGTGAAACCATTTGAGGGAAGCAGTATCCAGGATGGAAGATCGTCATGGCAAGGGCCGCTACAGCGACCATTCTGCGCGTCCCGTCAGTAAAGACCCTAGAAAGATGGAAAGGATTAAGACTTACACGCTGTCCAGCACGATAAATTCTGTCTGATTCTGCATGATTGGGTTGCGCCATCCACCAGCCATCTCGGCTATCCGATAAACGCAACGTGTGAATATGGTGATAAAGGCGAGCAAGAAACCTCCTAGGAATAGCTGGAAACCTGTGCTTCTCTTGACGCTCTCGGCTGAGGAGGAGAGACTCGTTTTCGATCGTGATAGTCGGTAGCAGTACAGAGCGGCCGCTGCGCCGAACGCAAGCAAGGTGACGACTTGAAAGCTAATGCCCGCCATCATTAGATCATTTCCAACGAGTTGACGAGATCGGTTTTGGCGCGAAGTTGCAGCAATACCCCCTCCGGCACCTTGCAAGGTGAGGGATAGGAGATCGCAGATGATGAACAACCAGGTATAGTATCTCGGCTTGAGGTAAGAGTGCTCTTCGCCAAAGCAGATGACGATGTGTTTCAATGTGAGGTAGATCCCAGCCGCTATAAAGGCAGGCGCCAGTGTCAAACAGCAGATCTGAATGTTGAAGCCAGCCAGGCCAAAAGGGTTGTTGTTAAGCAAGATCCGACCAACATATCCCAGGCATTCGGTCCCACAGCCAAGGGACATTGCAACAAGGAAGGTCCACGATCGGTAGCGGACGCCGAAGAAGACATTGATGATCGTAAAGATGCCGAAGAGCGCAGCAAAGAAGGCATTGACCGTAAGGTTTGGGTAATAGCCATAGATTGACCGCCCTACTGGGCACTCTGATGAAATTTTTGTGCAATCCATTTCTTGGTGAAAGGTTGAGGTAATAGTGTAGTAGGTACTTGATATTGAACGATTGACCGAGGATAGATGAAAACTTTCTGGCTGTGCTGGGAGAATATAAGGCTGGATTGGGTGAACGGAAACAAGACACCATGAAGTGGCAACAGGCTTAAATTATACGTTTGGAGCTCATCTCTGAAACGGCTCGCCAAATATCGTCTCGTCATGACAAGGAGGAATAAGCTCTCAACCAGGACTCTTCGTGCGAGTGAAGGAGGGAGATTTGGCCTTTCAGCCTTACGTGGATCATAATCAGGGCCCTGCTGCGGAGTATCGTGGCCAAAGAGCAATGAGCGTTGCTACACAGCCCATGGCAATGGATTGGAACGCGGCAGACGCGCAAGACGGACCCAAAGCATCTCAATACACCAAATCAAGTTGCTCCGAGAAGGAAGTGTTGGAACAATGAGCTAAGCCTGGATAGGAAGATCTTGCGCTGGCTGAGATGAGTTGCAGAAGTCTCTCATCTGTGGCTTAGAGCACTGGGAGGCGGAGAGACCATTACTTTTGCAACGGAGACATATATCCCTTCCGCCTCCGAGAGCTTCATGCGCACGTAAGTACCCAATCAGGTGCCTCCAGCTTTGAAACTGATATTGACCGTCAGTCTTGCACGGATGGTGATTTACATCTTCGAATTACATCAGCAACGTTCTTCTGCCCTGGAAGAGCAGTGCGTTCAGAGCCATGGTACTTGGGGTGATCTGGAAGACCACAGCTTCTTGAGTGCTCCTATGCTTGTCAGCCTTGCTTCTCTCGAACCTCTCTTACCGTGTTTTGAGCGTATTCTAAATGGTTTCAGATTTCAGCTTGTACCTTCGTAGCACACCGTTGATGAACCCTGTACATCTTTCAGCAGAACCCCGTGCAATGGCCGAATGCTATTCTTAGTAGATACCGCAATCAATACTATGCCATGCCCGGGAGCTTTCAAGATTGGCCCGTTAGTACTCGTGTCATCTGGAAAGAAGCTCGGTCAGTGCTCAACTGCCTTTGGATAACCTTTAGTAGGAATTTTAGAAACAGTATTATTCGCTGGTAGCGAGCCTGTTCGACTGAATCGTCGCATTCACATGTGCAAAGTCGTCCGTCTTTTTGAAGACCCGTCCTGACTAAAGCTGTTGGGAAAAAAGACAGAATCAACAGTGGGCCAAAAGAGCTAAGCTGCAACCGTGTATTGATGGGTGATGGAGACATGCAACTCATTGTCGATTTAATTAATCAGTCGACTTGCCCCATTGTATCAGTCCTCTCCTGCGCCATCACAAACAGCAAGCCCGCCGCCCCGCCGACGGGAAGACTCAACCACCAGTACCCAATAAGCAGCTCCCACCAATCGATCCAGATCGTCCCGGTAAACCACATTGACAAAAAAAGCACGACGGTCGCTCCAACCAGCAGCGCGAGTTGATCCACTGGGATTACCACTCCAAGTATTGACAGGACATTCTTCGACTTCGCATTCGGTGAGATAGAGGTGGAGGAACTCGTCTGCAGGATACTGAGTTCGAAAAACCAGGCAGCAACGACTGCAGCTGATAGAAGAAAGAAGAGAACGAGGAAGGATTGAATGTAGCGAGTCGTAGGCGTTTTTCTCGATTCAAGTGTGGGAAGCGGGAAGGAAGGGTCGAATACGGCGGTGAGAGTGGTTTTGACTTTGGCATCGTTGGTATTCGTCTCCTTTTCACTAAGCGGGTGAGAATTGGACTGCTGTTTGTGGGAAGACATTTTGGTGGGGAAGGGAGGCTGCTTTCTTGCAGTGGAAGAAGGGGAAAGTATGTAGTCAGCCCGAGGGCACGAGGATGACTTTGAAGGTACTTTGGTTATTCAGAGTGCATTGGATAAGTTAGTTGTACATGACTAGTAGAAGGTCGCTTCGTGACACAAGGCCGGGATGGTACGTGCTGAACAACTTTGAGGCCGTCTCGACCGGTGTCGCGCGATGACCAGATCTTGGAAAAATACTGCGCATGTGCCCAGAGTATCGAAGCTTGTGTCTGGAGTCGGCCTCTTAGTTATCAACAAGGAAATGGCCTGACTAGGCATGAAGCCAGTCGTATCGTTCTAGAATGCTGGTCAACGATAATCAGGATACGATGGCTCTTTGGAGGAGCCCCTGATTAGTCCTTGGGCACGCCTCAGCGCAATGCAATTGACCTTCATGAATACGAGTGAACATCGAGTCATGACGATTTTCAGCACTTTTCTCCCCTTGTGACGGAGACTGATGCGCAGTCGCTCGCATCTGGACCAGATAACCAATCGATTTTGCACATGTTATTAGGGCAGTGCAAATGAAATCCTTCTTATGTCTTCTGAGCAAGCACCACATTCTCTGGCCCACCCCTTCCAAGACGCTTCCTTCAACCGTAGGTCGATAGCGACGGCTTGGGCGCTGAGGTTTTATAATTTCTACAGTACTATCACAGCTGACCGGCGATCGCAAAGCACTACGAATCTGTCCTTGATTTACTCGTCATGGCAGCGCGCGGCAGGAAATTCTCGTGGATGCGCCTTGTCACCAACACCTTCCTGAACTTTGCTAACGACGATCCAAATGACGTGGACCTCTCTGCTGTCCAAGCAGATAACCTCGTCCGATACCAATTAATCCAACCGGATCCACGTCGACTCGCTGAGGAATCCGTCTTCGTCGCTGGGATTACAGATAGCTCGAAGAACTCTAAGACAGTCATCAAATCGCTTCGAAAGCACGGCATACTCTCAAGTTCTACCGTTAAACCTCCCATAAACACAGCTGCAATCACCAAGAACTTCGCCAATCAAGTTGCTATCATAAGCGTTTATGCGCAGCGGAAGCTGGTGGGGATGCTGTTCTTCTGGGAGGATGAATGTACAAGGTGGGCCAAGCTAGATTTGGAAGAGGAGGAAATTATCAAGGCTATGGGTGGCCAGGTTGCTGACAATGAAGATTTGGCAATGGCGCTGAAAGCGATTGATATGCAGAAGAAGCTATTGCCAAGTCAGAGGGCGGAGGCTACGACCAATGTTGTGGCTGGTGCTGGTCATAGGTTGCCAGTTTATGGCTAGAGGGACCTACACTCTTTTTTGAATATGGAAGAAGGTACGTGCGTTTGGGCAAGGCCTGGTGTTCTGTTAGTCTGTGAGATTGGTGGTAGGCTTTCGTTCCTGCATGGATTCAGGTCACAACAGACATCAGACGGAGTACAATGCAACCTCTAAAGGCAAATGTTTGTTATGCCCGCCCGGTTCAGAGAGCACGTGATCCTAACTAACTTAAGTCCTAATCTTAGTTAACTTAAGCACGTGATTAAGACTAAGTTAGATTTTTAATCTCAGTTAACTTAAGTATGAGATTAAGGCTGAGTGGGATCCTTGATCTTAATTAACACGGAGCTGTGTCTGTGTTTATCACGGGCACATAATTTCCGCGATAGATATTACAGTAGAGATGTATTAATCTTTATTATTCTATTATATTACACATTAAATAAAGATATATATATATCTTTATTATATAATATATTGTCAGGGGCGTTAAGGGATTGAGTGACGTGACAATATAGTGTATAAATAATATGCATCTCATAGTGTAAAGCTTTATTGATGATAGTGATAAAGAAGACACTTCCGACATTCTATAAGTTAAATGATGGAGAACTCTGAGTATTAGACTGCAGAGTTTTCCATGTGTGTTTATAGGCTTGGCGCGTGCGTTACGCACGGGTCAGATCTTAGCGCGGTATAATAATTATTCCCCTTTTTAAAGAGGCTCTATTCTCAGAGCTCAGAGTATCATCTTTGTAAATAGATGTGTGAGTTGTGAGTATATAACTGCGCTCTATCTTTTATTAAAGATTGCGATATTTAATTTTGGAGATCTTAATAATCTTTATAATTAAAATATTTAATATTTTTATTAGAAATTTATTATTATTAATTATTTACATGAATTGATTTCCAACAAATCTGACAAATATACTCTTCACACTCTTTACACTGTCAGGCAGTATAATTTCTTCGAATTCTTGATGTATTACTTTTTTCTACTTCAATTAAATTATTATTTAATTGAAGTATTAATTGAAATTTATTTTGATTTTTTTGTTCTTTTTCTTGAGGCTCTGAATTGTGTTTTAAAGAATAAATAACACAATATCCTCGTTTTTGAGCTGAATTTCGAATTTGAGAATGCTGAGAAAATTGATGAATATTCTCAAAAAAAGATCGTTTTTCTGTGAATTTTAGTTCTATTGAAACTGACTGATATTCATATTTTGGATAGAGTTTTTAAGTAATTCTATCAGAAAAATCTTCATCTTCTATACAAAATAAAAGATTTATTAATTCTTCGATAAATTCTCGATATTATATAGATTTTCAATTTTCAGTAGAGCTTATTTTCGATTCATTTAGAGCTAAATTGAGCTTATAGCTATTAACAACAATTATATCAATAGCAAAAAAGATTTCAGAAAAGAATTCCTTTCGATTTCAAGAAAAATAAGTAGTAAGGGCGGCTCGAAGCTGATTTGCTTAATCTATCCCCCCCATATTTTGATTATAACAATTAATAAATAAGGAAATAGAAAGAATTTTGATTGATTGATCTCTAAATGGTTTTCGAGTAATTAAGGCATTTAAAGCAGTCTTTTTGGGGCGTTTTCGTAGACATAAAATAGTATCTTCAATTCTGTGTTTAGTGATCATTCCTAAAAAATTATTAATATATTATTTCATAATATTAAAATTCAAAAAGAGAAAATTTCAGAGAAAATTCATGTAAAAGAGAGTATAACTTTATGAAAAATAGAGTTAAAATTATAAAAAATAGATAATTGAATAGAGAAAAAATAGAAGTAATTAAGAAAATATTTTTCTGAATTTTAGAAAAGAAAATAAACGAGAAAAAAATAGAAATAAAGAAAAAAAAAAAATAAACGTATTCATAATCGTATTTGCATCCTGCTATAGCCAGCAGGCTATCCTCTTTATAACAGAGGCCTGTAGAGCTTCTCATTCTAGAGCTCTATTCATTTTTTTTAACTATAAAAGTTGTGGAGGATAGCCTGTAACTCCCTTTTAAACAGTTTCAGTAACTGCTATTCCACGCTCTTTTAGAGTCTGAGCAGATTTCCAGCAAACAAATAAATTATTTAAATAGAAATGAAAAAAGAGCTCATCTTTAATAAATTTAGAAAGAGAATTTATAAGCCGAATTACCACTGATTGAGTGGGATTTAAAGAAGTAGAAATTGAAGAATTAGAAACAGAAATAGAAACTTTTTTTCTCTCTCTTAATATTCCTTCTATTATGCCCGGTCGGTTGGGGCTGTGGCGAAATAATAGCACCGCAGCATGGCCGCACATTCTGTTTTCCTGTGCGGGATAACAGATTTTTCACAGAATATGCGCAGGTTCAAATCCTGTCTCAACCTCCACTCTACTCAAAAGTTCCTAATTCGGAAATTAGAGGCGGATTGTATGAGGATTAATATATTATTTCCGAAGAAAGCAAATTAATATATTTTAGCTTAATAGTTAAGAGTGAATATAAAAGCGGCGGGTGTCTATTAATAATAGAAGGGCTGAACGAGTTATTTAATTTATTTTGAGTTGCATGTGATGAAATTTTCAGCTTAACACATATAATCTTATCTAGTGAATAATTAGAGCTAAAATCCCTCTTAAGAAATGTCTATATAGATTGATATTAGTCTGCATTAAACAATAAACAAGAATTACTACTACTATTATGTCCGGTCTAATATATTCTCAGTTATAGATATAATCGGAATCATCTAAAGCAAATAGCTTAAATTCTATAAAAATAAACTTGTTAGAAATAATGATTTTTTGAGAAGTTCTTTCTTTAAATTTGAGTATAACTTCATTCACAGTAAGATTTATACTGAGAAGCCAATAATAAGCAGATTTTTCACGTAAAATAGAGAAAATAGACTCTAATTTATTCTATTAATTAAAGTCTTTTTTAATCGGATTTAAACCGCGATCTTTGAAGTGAAAATTCTTGATAATTTACTTAAATTGATTTTTTGAAAGAGGAGTTTTTGATAGAACTTCATTTAAATGTTAATAATAAGCTCGAGAAGACTATTTATAAAAAGATGATAATAATAAACAGCCGAAAAAATGATATAACTCTTTAATAAAAAGAGAAATCTATAAATTTAAAGTAGAATTATTGTAAAATGCAAAAGAATTTATTTCTTTAACAATAATAGATATCGTTTTCCAGTTAAAGAATAACTGGAATAGAGTCAAAGGATGCCAATATTTATTAAGATTAAGATTTCGGGGCTGATCTGTATAAGATTTTATTGAAATCGGCTCGAAATTAAATAAAGAATGAAGAATTTCTGAAATTAAACGATTTTGAAAATTTTCTGCAGCTTCTTCAGACGGAATTAAAAAGCTGTTTAGCTTTTTATCGGCTGTAGAATTATCAGAAATAGAAGGAGCTATTGAAATATTAATATATATATATATATATAATAAAATAATAATGAAAAAGAGAAGAAATTGAGAATTTAATATACTTGTGTGATCATTTGACTGATTTTCGGTTCATTTTTGTGGGATTTTGAGTACTCTCTATCTATTATTAATAGTTAGTGATTGAAGAATTTTCGTAGTATTTTGAGAGTAATTTTGAGGCGGAGAAAAATTCAATTTTGAGTGAAATTCGACTTGAAAAGAAATATTAATAGAGATATAAGGCTGTATCTTCTGCAATTGAAGTTCAATTCCAATCGGAGATAGTTCAAATGAAGCGTCTGAATTAGAACTATCTGCTCTGGAAATTTCATTCTTATAGACAGAGAATTGGGCGAGTTGTGAGGCTTTTTATAGACGTTTTATGCGTTAAATTGAAAGAATTTCATTATTTTCGCAGGTTTCGAGAGCTGATTTAACTTAAAAACACTTTTTTAGGCGCTTTCGGGCATTCTAAAATAGTTAAATAATAAGTTGATTTAATAAGAAAGTTATTAATCTGAAAATTTTTGATTTTGAAGAATTTTAAAGGATTTCTATTGATTTTAGTTAAAAGAATTAGAAATAAGCTTTTTTAATAAGATTTAAATAAAGATATAACTAAATTCAGTTATTAAGAAGATTTGAAAGTAATTATAGAGAATTTTAAGCTCTTTTAAGACTGAAATAATAATGTAAAAGATTAATTAAAAAGAAAGTTATATTGAAAATTTTGATATTTCTTATATTAAGAAATCTATAATTTGATAACGCTAATAATAAATTAAACGCGATAACACTATTTCTAATAAGAAAGAAATATAGAATTAATAATATAAGAGATAATTAATTTTATTACTTTTCTTTAAAATATTATTTTAAATAAAAAAGAATATTTATTTAATAATATTAAAGAGTATATATATAATAGAGTTGATAAAATTTATTAATATTTTATTTA
>JAABUK010011610.1_pt1 | contig 11419 bp, 9 predicted proteins | sample 5559141 | NCBI WGS metagenome assembly JAABUK01 (sample SAMN10711869, study PRJNA513367) | rock metagenome | isolation source: Antarctica rocks | place: Antarctica: Victoria Land, Pudding Butte nord | collected 2016-01-03 | reverse complement strand
TGCGCATCTCCAGCCGCAGCTTGGCGTCGAGGTTGCTCAGCGGCTCATCCATGAGGACGAGGGACGGCTCGAGCACCACGGCCCGGGCGATGGCGACGCGCTGCTGCTGGCCACCCGAGAGCTGGCCAGGCAGCTTGCTGGCGTGCTCCTCGAGCTGCACGAGGCGGATCGCCTCGTCGGTGCGCCGCTTGACGTCGGCCTTGGACAGGTGGCGCATCTGCAGGCCGAACGCGATGTTGCCGCGCACCGTCATGTGCGGGAACAGCGCGTAGTTCTGGAAGACCATGCCGAAGCCACGCTTCTCCGGCGGTAGCACGTCGATGCGCTTGTCGTCCTGCCAGATGCCTCCCGCGGTGAGCGGCAGCAGTCCGGCCAGGCAGTTCAGCGCCGTCGACTTGCCGCAGCCGGACGGCCCGAGCAGGGCGATGAACTCCCCTGCCTGGATCGTCAGGCTGAGGTCGCTCAGGGCGTCCTGGCCGCCGAACTGCCGCCCGACGCCGTCGAGACGGAGCTCCGAGAAGTCCTCCTTGGTCGCGGTGGTCGTCACTTCTGGACCTTTGCCCCTCCGACCTCGCGGTCCCACTTGTCGAACGCGGCCACGACGGCCTTGGAGTCGAGCGGCACCTCCGTGGGGTTGTCGGAGATCAGCTTGTCGTACTCCGGGCGGCCAAACTTCTTGATGGCGTCCTGGCTCTTCTGCGGGGCCATCGACAAGGTGACGTCCTTGACCGCAGGTCCGGGGTAGAAGTACCCGTCATCGTAGGCCTTGGCCTGCTGCTCCTTGCTGAGCATGAACTGCACGAGCTGCAGCACGGCCGCCTGCTGGTCGGCGGACGCGCCCTTGGGGACCACGGCGTAATGCGCGTCGGCGACCCAGTGGAAGCCCTTGATAGTGGAGATCTTGGCGGTCTCCGGCACGGTCCCGAGCACCCTAGGGTTGATGTCCCAGCCGGTCGTCGACACGAGGACGTTGGCCGTGCCGTTGGCCAGGTCCTTCATCGTCTGCGTCGTCCCTGACGGGTAGGTGTTGATGTACTTGTTCAGCTCGCCGAGGTAGGCCCAGGTCTTGTCCCACCCTTTGACCGGGTCCTTGGGGTCCGTGTCACCGAGGATGTAGGGCAGGCCCATGAGGAATGTCCGGCCGGGGCCGGAGTTCGCGGGCCGCGCGTACTCCACCTTGCCGGGGTTGGCCTTGGCGTAGGCGAGCAGCTCCTCCGCGCTCGTGGGCGGGTTCGGGACCTTGTCGGGCATGTACTCGAGGAGCGGTCCGGACGGGTAGTAGGTCACCGTCACGCCGTCGCTGCCTGCGAGCTGCTGCATCTTCGCGGCCGGCGCGAGGTAGGTGTCCATGTTGGACAGCTTGTCCTTGTACTTCGGCAGCAGCGGCTCCCACAGGCCCTGCTCGGACCCGGCGGCGAGTCCGTCGACACCGGTGAGGACCAGCCCGATGTCCACCCGGCCGGCCCCCTGCTGGGCCTTGATCTTGCCCACGAGGTCCGGGGACGGCGCCTTGGAGTAGGTCACCTTGGAGATGACGTCGGGATGCTGCTTGACGAAGTCGTCGATCATCCCCTGGGTGAGCTGGAGGTTGCCGGCGACGTCGAGGATGTTCAGGGTCACGGCTTTGCTCGGCTTGTCCGGCACGGACCCGGAGGCGCCACTGGCCCCACCTGCGGCTCCACCCTGGTTCGGGGGCGCGGGCGCGCTGCACGCACCGAAGACGCCCGAGACGAGCGCGGCTGATGCGAGGACGGCCGTGCGCTTGCTGATGCGCATGTGATTTCCCTTCGTCAACGCCGCGAGGTGCGGCGGCGGCCGGACGGCCGCGTGGCGGTGCTGGATGTGCTGGACGGGACTACTGCGGTGGTATGCCGGACGATCAGCTGGGTGGGAAGCTCTCGACGCGGCGGGGTGTGGCTGCTGGGCTCACTCAGGAGCTGGAGGAGCAGGTCGATGGCGGCGCGGCCGGCCCGGTCCTTGGGGATGGACAAGGTTGTCAGGGCCGGCTGGACCATGGCCGCGGTGGGGATGTCGTCGATGCCGACCACGCTGAGGTCCGTCGGGACGGCGCAGCCGCGGGCCGCGAGACCGCTACAGAGCCCGAGGGCGACGAGGTCGTTGTAGCCGACCACCGCGGTGACCTTGGCCAGCAGGGTCGCCTCGACGGCCGAGACGCCTCCCTCGAAGGTCGGGGAGAAGCTGCCGAGCTCGACGAGCTCGACCTGGGCAGGCCCCGCCGCGGCCCGCAGGCCACGCACGCGCTGCCCGTTCGACCAGCTCGACCGCGGCCCGGCGACGTAGCCGACCCTGCGGTGCCCCAGCCCGGCCAGGTGCTCCACGATCTGGCGCATCCCGTCCGCGCTGTCCACGAGCACCGCCGGGATGCTGCCTGAGCGCCTGTTGACGAGGACCACCTGGGCGACGGCGGCGGCCTCGCGCAGCTCCGGCGGGCTCATCCGGGGGGAGCAGAGGATGATCCCGTCCACCTGCTTGGCCAGGGCTCGCACCAGACCGATCTCGGCGCCCGGGTCCTCGTCGGTGTCGGCGACGAACACGGAGTAGTCCGACTCATGGGCCTGCTTTTGGATGCCCTTGACGACGGACGGGAAGAACGGGTTGGCCAGGTCCGGGAGGATGAGGCCTATGTTGCCGGTGCGCCCGGTGATCAGGCCCCGGGCAGCGCGGTTCGGCCGGTAGCCCAGGTGCTCGGCCATCTGCTGGACCCGCTGGCGGGTGACGGGGTCGACCATGTCCGGCAGGGAGATCGCCCGTGACACGGTGGAGGCAGAGACACCGGCCGCCCTGGCCACGTCTCGCACGGTCACCGCCATGGGTTGACGCCCCTCTCCGCCGAACCGCCGTGGTTCGCACTGCGACGCATTCTGCAACCGTTTGCAGCCACTGTCAATGGCTATGGCGGGAGTCATCCGTCCTAACGGGACACCGACGAACCTACAGCGCTCGCAAGTCAACCGGCGACCATTCTGCTGTGCCAGCGCGTTGCGAACCCCACGACGATGTGAAACCCTTTGCAGGCATCACGCCCATCACGCTCCATCAGGCGGCTGTGGGTCGACCCGAGAAGAGCCCAGTCCATGCCGACGCCGCTCACCCTGCACCCGGACCGTGCGCTCCCGACCGACCCGGCCGTCCGAGCGGTCGCCCGGACGATCTACGAGCAGACCCGGTCCCTGCCCCTCATCTGCATGCACGGCCACGTCGAGGCCGAGGTGCTCGCCGACAACGCGGACCTGGGTGACCCTGCCCGGCTGCTGATCACCCCCGACCACTACGTCACCCGCATGCTCGTGTCGCAGGGGGTCCGCGCGGAGCGGCTCGGGGTGCCCCGCAGTGACGGCGCCCCGGTGGAGACCGACCCGCGGACCATCTGGCGCCTGTTCTGCGAGCACTGGCACCTCTTCCGGGGGACCCCCTCGCGGTTCTGGCTGGAGCACGAGCTCTCCGAGCTGTTCGGAGTGCGGGTGCACCCCTCGGCAGAGACCGCGGACGGGATCTATGACCAGATCGACGGTTGGCTCCGGGAGCCGAAGCACCGGTCGCAGCCCCTGCTCGAGGCGTTCGGCATCGAGCTGATCTCCACCACGGACCCCGCCACGTCCGACCTGCGCCATCACGAGCGTCTCCGGGAACAGGGCCTCGGGGTCACCGTGGTCCCGACGTTCCGGCCGGATGCCGTGGTGCACCTCGACCGGCCCACCTGGGCGCAGGACGTCAAGGAGCTGGCCAGGCTCGCCGAGACCGAGACGTCTGACTACGCCGGCTTCCTGGAGGCGATCCGGCGTCGGAGGCTCGCCTTCGTCGTTGCCGGCGCCCTCGCGACCGACCACGGCCACCTCACGGCCGACACGGAGCCGCTCAGCGGTGAAGACGCTTCTCGCATCTACACGGCCGCGATGTCCGGGGAGGTCGCGCCCGAGGCTGCCCGCGCCTTCGCCGGACACATGCTGCACGTCATGGCCGGCATGTCGCGCGACGACGGGCTGGTCATGCAGCTGCACCCGGGGGTCCTGCGCGACCACCACGGTGGCACCTTCGCGGCCCACGGGCGGGACACAGGTTTCGACATCCCGGTCGCCACGGAGTACACCCGCGCCCTCCGCCCGCTCCTCGACTCGTTCGGCCACGAGCCGTCCTTCCGGCTCATCCTCTTCACCGTCGACGAGAGCACGTTCAGCCGCGAGCTTGCCCCCCTAGCTGGCGCATATCCCTCGGTCCGGCTCGGTGCCCCGTGGTGGTTCCTCGACAGCGCCGACGGGATGCGGCGCTTCCGGGAGCTCGTGACCGAGACGGCGGGCTTCTACAACATGTCGGGCTTCGTCGACGACACGAGGGCCTTCGCCTCGATCCCCGCCCGGCACGACCTGTCCCGACGCATCGATGCGGGGCACCTCGGACGCCTGGTCGCCGAGCACCGGATGCTCGAGGACGAGGCCGTCGAGACCGCAGTCGACCTGGCCTACCGGCTGCCCCGGATCGCCTACGCCCGTCGCACGGACTCCGCCTGAGACCCGGGCCGGCGGTCCGAACCGTCCGCGGCGGGCCCGACCTCCCGGCATACGCCCTTGCTCACAATTCGGTGTCCGTCGCGGCCAAACGCTGTCTGTCGGGCAAAGCTCCCTATAGGTTGCCCCCATGAGCCAAGCACCTCACGACGGGCCGAGCGACGCGCCGAAGCCGGCCACGGGCCAGCCCATGGTCGACATCGCCGGGGTCAACAAGCACTTCGGCGACCTGCACGTCCTCCGGGACATCGACCTGACCGTCGGCAAGGGTGAGGTGGTCGTCGTCCTGGGGCCCTCGGGCTCGGGCAAGTCGACCCTGTGCCGCACGATCAACCGGCTCGAGACCTTCGAGACGGGGTCGATCTCCATCGACGGCCAGCCGCTCCCCGAGGAGGGCAAGCCGCTCGCCCAGCTGCGCGCCGACGTCGGCATGGTCTTCCAGAGCTTCAACCTCTTCGCCCACAAGACCATCCTTGAGAACGTCACGCTCGGCCCGACCAAGGTCCGCAAGCAGAAGAAGACTGACGCTGACCAGCGCGGCAAGGACCTGCTCGAGCGGGTCGGGATCGCGCACCAGGCCGACAAGTACCCTGCCCAGCTCTCCGGTGGCCAGCAGCAGCGCGTCGCCATCGCCCGCTCGCTGGCGATGGACCCCAAGGTCATGCTCTTCGACGAGCCCACCTCGGCGCTGGACCCGGAGATGATCAACGAGGTCCTCGACGTCATGGTCGAGCTCGCGAAGTCGGGCATGACGATGATCGTCGTCACCCACGAGATGGGCTTTGCCCGCAAGGCCGCCGACCGCGTCGTCTTCATGGATGAAGGACTCATCGTCGAGGCGGCGCCACCGCAGGAGTTCTTCACCAACCCGACGTCGGACCGCGCCAAGGACTTCCTCGGGAAGATCCTCACCCACTGACCAACCAGCGCGACGACGGCAGCCGGACGGGCGCCATCGCACAACCCAGAGGAGCACACATGAAGTTCAGTCGTATCACGGCAACCGCCATCGCAGCGGTTGCGGTTGCCGGCCTCACGGCCTGCGGCAGCGGCAGTTCGGGCGGCTCCGGCGGCGGCGCCCCTGCCGCTTCGGGCGCGGCTTCGGGCGCCGGGGGCGGCGGCGAGTCGGTCAAGGTCGGCATCAAGTTCGACCAGCCCGGTCTCGGGCTCAAGCAGGGCTCGGACTACACCGGCATGGACGTCGACGTCGCCAACTACATCGCCAAGGAGCTCGGCTTCAAGCCCGAGTTCGTCGAGGCCGTATCCTCGCAGCGCGAGACGCTGATCTCCTCGGGCCAGGTCAAGTACATCGTCGGCACCTACTCGATCACCGACTCGCGCAAGGAGAAGGTCTCGTTCGCCGGTCCCTACTTCATCGCCGGCCAGGACCTCCTCGTCCGGGCGGACGACTCCTCGATCACGGGCAAGGATGCCCTCAATGGCAAGAAGCTCTGCTCCGTCAAGGGCTCGACGTCGGCGTCGAACATCAAGAAGGACGTCCCCGGGGTCAACCTGCAGGAGTACAACACCTACACGCTCTGCGTCGACGCGCTCAAGGCCGGCAGCGTGGACGCGCTGACCACCGACGACACGATCCTCGCGGGCTACGCGGCGCAGGAGGCCAACAAGGGCAAGATCAAGGTCGTCGGCAAGACCTTCTCCACGGAGAACTACGGAGTCGGCCTGAAGAAGGGCGACACCGCGTTCTGCACGAAGGTCACGGACGCGCTCAAGAAGTACGTCAGCTCCGGCGCGTGGCAGAAGTCGGTGGACAAGTACCTCGGTCCCGCGGGCTTCAAGCCGGGCAAGGGCAACCCGCCCACGCCCGCCGCCTGCTCCTGACCCAACGGCCGGTATGCCGGCTGCTCACCTGAGCACCCGGCATACCGCCCGGTCCCGCTGAGCACAGCCGGACCGGCCACTCGAGGAGAGACCGACCACATGGGTGAGCTGTTCGCCGAGTTCAACATCCTCGCGGCCTTCGGCATGACGATCCTGCTGACCTTCTTCGCGGCGATCGGCTCGCTCGTCCTCGGGACGGTCGTCGCGGTCATGCGGGTCTCCCCCGTGGCGCTCTTCCAGAAGGCCGGCGCCTTCTACGTCAACACCGTGCGCAACACCCCGCTGACGCTGATCATCATCGCCTCAAACATCGTCATGGCGGTCAACCTCGGGTTCAACTTCAGCGAGGACTTCGCACGCAACAACATCATCTGGTCGATCATCGGTCTGTCGGTCTATCACGCGGCGTTCGTGTGCGAGGCCCTGCGCAGCGGCGTCAACACCGTCCCCCAGGGACAGGCCGAGGCGGCCCGGTCGATGGGTCTGACCTTCGGCCAGAGCCTGCAGGAGGTCCTGCTCCCCCAGGCGTTCCGCGGCGCGATCACCCCGTTGGGGAACACCCTCATCGCGCTGACAAAGAACACGACGGTTGCCACCGCCATCGGCGTCGCGGAGGTCAGCGGCATCATGAAGGAGATGCAGGACGCGCGCGCCGACCTCATCATCCCGATCTTCCTCGTCGTGGCCATCGGCTTCGTCATCCTCACCCTGCCGATGGGGCTGCTGACGTCCTACCTGTCGAGCCGCCTGGCGGTGAAGCGATGAGCGCCACTGTCCTCTTCGACGCCCCGGGTCCCCAGGCTCGGGCGCGGCACCGGGTCACCGCCGTGGTCGGTGCCGTCGTTCTGCTCGCCATTCTCGCTTTTGCCCTCTACAAGCTCGGGGAGAAGGGCAACCTCGCGGGCGCGAAGTGGACACCGTTCCTGACCGGCTCGATGTGGGCGAACTACCTGATCCCGGGCCTGGTCAACACCCTCAAGGCTGCCGTCATCTCCATCGTGCTGGCGGGCGTCTTCGGCCTCGTGTTCGGCATCGGCCGGATGTCGCACCTGGCTCCGATCCGCTGGTTCTGCACGGTGGTGGTGGAGTTCTTCCGCTCCGTCCCGGTCCTCGTGATGATGATCGGGGCGTTCAGCTTCTTCTCCTTCAACAACGTCTTCCAGAGCGAGATCAACCCTCTGGCCGCGGTGATCACTGGCCTGACGCTCTACAACGGCTCGGTCGTCGCAGAGCTGCTGCGCTCCGGTGTGGGTAGCCTGCCCAAGGGTCAGGCGGAGGCCGGCCTGTCCATCGGCCTCACTGCCGGGCAGACGCTGCGCTCGATCCAGCTGCCGCAGGCGGTCACCGCCATGCTGCCGGCTCTCGTCGGCCAGCTGGTCGTCGTGCTCAAGGACACCGCCCTCGGACAGATCATCACCTACCCGGAGCTGCTCAACACCTACCAGCAGATCGGCTCCAACTGGTCGAACATCGTGCCCGCGATGATCGTCATTGCCCTGATCTTCATCGCCATCAACTACACCCTGACGGTGATCGCCGGTCGGGTCGAGCGCAGGCTGCGGTCCAAGGGCCGGGCCACCATCGGCCGTGGCGCGGCCGGTCCGGGCGCTGTGGCGCCCGCCATCCCGGTCGAGGCCGGGACCGGGACCACCGCTCCCTGACCGAGCACCTCCGGCTGGGAGGAACGTCGACAGGCTTGCTCGAAGCCAACCCGGTGGAGCACACGGTGCTGACCCCTTGCGCCCTGGGCTCAGCCATCATGGCGCAGGGTCGAACGAGCCGCTTGTGTCAATGGTTACCGACCCGTGACCTAGCGGTGGACCGGGAAGCAGGCAACCCGCTGATCTGCGGAACCACAGCCGTGTCATTTGCGGCTCGGTGGGGCCTGTGCCCCTGACCAGCCGTTCTGGGTGTGACTGAAGTGAACCGCTGTTCCCAAAGTGTCAGATGAGGCCTAGGGTCGACACGCCCTGACATCGTCGCGGTGCACCGATCCGATCGCAGCAGCACCGCTCGCCGGAGGGACGACCATGCGCCGACCACAACCTCCTGCGACGCTCGCCCGGCTGGCCGTGAGCTCGTTGTGCGGGATCGCGCTCCTCATCTCGGTGGCCGGGTTGGCGCATGCTGAACGGGACCCGGGCTACCCCTCGGCCGCGCAGGTGGCCGGAGCGATGGCCGCAGTCACCGACGTGGCCCAGCAGGTCGAGGCGCTGGACGCAGAGCTGTCCGCCTCGCGCGACACGATGGCCCGGTTGGAGGACACGGCCGCAGTCGCCGCGATGGCGAGCAACGGAGCCCGGATCGTGCTGGAGCAGCGCACCAGAGCCAGCACGACGGCTCGGATGACGGCTGCTGCGGCGCAGGGCAGGTCCGAAGAGGCGAGCTTCGCCCTGTCGTCCTATGCCGCCGGGGTCTTCCAGCAGGGCAGCGGCAACCTCGCGCCGCTCGAGGTCTTCTTCGGCGGGAACGGCCCGCAGGACGTTCTTGACCGGGCCGAGAGCCTGGAGACGGTCGGCGGTGAGCGCGCCCGCATTCTGGATGAGGCCGAGGCGACCAAGCTGCTCGCGCAGTCGCTTCAGCGAGCTGCGGCAGAGGCACAGGTGCGTCAGGACACAGCCGCTGCCGCGGCCGAGGCCGCGGCGCAGAAGGCTTGGTCCGACTCGCAGCACGCCGCCAGCGAAGCCAACCGCCTGACAGCCACCGAACAGGACCTGGTCCGGCAGCTCGCAGACCTGCGCAAGACCTCAGCCGCGATGGAGTCACTGCGCCAGGCCGGCCTGGTCGCCGCGGAGCAGGCTCGGCGCGAGGAGGCAGCGCGGCAGGCCGGCCTCGCCGCTGCCGCGGAGGCGGCACAACGAGCAGCCGACGCCGCTGCCGCGGAGCAGGCGGCCACTGCGGCGGCGGAGAGGTCGGCTCGCAGCGCACGGGAGGTCGCTGCAGCGGGCGAGGCGGTGAAGGCGGCCGATGCGCTCAGGGCGGCCGACGCCGTGAAGGCGGCCGACGCCGTGAAGGCGGCCGACGCCGTGAAGGCGGCCGACGCGCTCAGGGCGGCCGACGCCGTGAAGGCGGCCGACGCGCTCAGGGCGGCCGACGCCGTGAAGGCGGCCGACGCCGTGAAGGCGGCCGACGCCGTGAAGGCGGCCGACGCCGCGAAGGCGGCCGACGCGCTCAGGGCGGCCGACGCCGTGAAGGCGGCCGACGCCGTGAAGGCGGCCGACGCCGTGAAGGCGGCCGACGCGCTCAGGGCGGCCGCCCGGCAGACAAGCCCACAGACGGCTCAGCTCCCCCCTACCCCGCGATCCGCGGCAGCGACGCCGATACTCGGTGCCCCCTCCGCGCCGACCGTTCCTTCACCCCCTCCGGCGACTGCACCTGTCCCGCCGCCGTCCGGAACCCGCCTCAACACAGCGAACGCCGACATGTGGGACCGGATCGCCGTGTGCGAGTCCGGTGGTGACTGGCACATCAACACCGGCAACGGGTACTACGGCGGACTTCAGTTCGACAGCCGGACCTGGCTGGGGGCAGGCGGAGGCGACTTCGCATCCCGGGCTGACCTCGCCAGCCGCGAGCAGCAGATCACCGTCGCCAACCGCGTGTACGCCCAGCGGGGACTCGCCCCATGGGCGTGCGGGTACGCCGGTCTCTGAGCGTCCGGACCGGTGTGCCGCGGTCGAGCGTGGCCTGGCGGCACCCCCTGGGCGCTGTGCACCACACTCTCCGCGCTCTGGACGTCCGGCGTGGTCAGGTACCAGGGAAAGTTTGGGCACAACCCCATCCGCGGGCCACGTGGCAACGAAACCCTCCTGTGTGCCGCCGCAGCCGTCCGTGGCGGCACACACCCAGCCCCGCAGCCAGCCCTAATGGGCTCACCTGCACCGCCCCGGGTTGGTGGACGGACTGACACTCCACCGGAAGGTGGATTCATGTCAGCACCAGGAAGTACCCGCAGGAGCTTCGGGAGCGGCCAAGCGGATGGTCCACCGGATCAAGTGGTGTCCGCCTCACACACCACGACCGCTGACTCGACCCCTGCGGTTTTTTGCTCCCCCGACTGGACTCGAACCAGTAACCTGCCGATTAACAGTCGGCTGCTCTGCCAATTGAGCTACAGGGGATTGGTGCGCGGGAAACAGTAGCAAAGGTCGGGTCGCCGGGCGAAAACGGTCTTGATCCTCCGGGCGCCTCGAAACGGCCACCGCCTGGTCCGGACCGGATGCAGCCGTTGCGCCCGGTCAGTCCGCCAGGCGCATCGGAGCCGGCCGAGCCGGTCAGGACGGCATACCGACCTGTTCGCGGAGCGAGCCGAGCGCCCGTGCCGAAGCCTGCCGGACCTCCTCGTCCTCACGAACCCCACGACCGAGGACCACCTGCTCGAGCAGCTCACGCGTGGCGAGGTCCTGCCTGATGACGGCCCTGCCGGTGCGGCGCCCGCTGAGCCGCAGGTCCTCGGCGAGGACCACGCTGGCCTGGACCCTCTCGCGCAGCGTCTGAAGGAAGAGGCGCTCGTCACCGAGGCGCCACTGGCCCGGATGCCCGCGGTCGACCCAGGTCACCGTGAGAAGGCTGCTGTCGCGGTCCCACGAGCCGTGGTCGACCTCGTGCCACGGCCGTCGCGAGACGAGGGAGCCGGCGGGGGTGACCACAGCCAGAGCGTGGTTCGTCGCCACGACCCACGCTGCGCCATCGAGGTCCGTGGCACCGTTGAGGATGCTCTCTCCGCGTCCCAGAGGGATCGCTCCGGCGACCTGCGTGGGAACCGGGTCGGGTCGCCGAAGTCCGTTGAACGACAGGCGCATCAGTCGTCCTCACGAGCTCGCATCGCTGCCAGCTCACGCTGCAGCTCCTGGAGCTCGACGCTGAGCTCTCGCTGCCGCGCGGGGTCTGGCGTGCCGGCTGTGCCGAGCCGCCGCAGCTGGCTGAGCGCGTCGGCGATCCGCCGGGTCAGCGCCATCTCGAGCAGCCGTAGCGACAACGAGGAGACATAGCGGCGGCTCGGCTGGCCGGTGGTCTTGTCCATCATCACCGGGAGCGCGCCGACGACGAGCTCG
>JAABUK010011609.1_pt1 | contig 11420 bp, 10 predicted proteins | sample 5559141 | NCBI WGS metagenome assembly JAABUK01 (sample SAMN10711869, study PRJNA513367) | rock metagenome | isolation source: Antarctica rocks | place: Antarctica: Victoria Land, Pudding Butte nord | collected 2016-01-03 | reverse complement strand
TCCCAAAAGCCCAATTCAAAAACCTGCCCCCCCCCCCCAAAGGTTAGCCCCCTCCCTGCCCCCCACCTCTCCCAGAAAAACAAAAAACAAAGACATACCAATAAACCACCATCAACACCCGATTCCTCCACGACAAACTCATACTCAAATACGCACCCCTCCACACCAACCACGCCGCTCTACCAGACAGATCCCCCATCCATCCCTCCGTCTGCACAACGCCTTTTGCATTGCCGATATAGGTCATGATGCCCATGTTGCGGTAGGTGAAGGGGGGGTAGGTGTTTGGGCTGTGGCGGGGAGGGGGTGGGTGTGGAGGGTGGCGTTGTCGCCGAGGGCGAAGACGGAGGTTAGGGTTGCTTTGGAAGCGGGGGATGGGGGATTGGTAGTTTCAGTGGGGTCAGGGGTTTGGGAATAGAGTTGGATGCGGAGACGGTCGTCGACTGTTATTGCGCCTGTTTTGGGGTGTTTTTCTATCATCCATTGGTTTGTAGCTAGCTCTGATGGGGCCGTGCCGGATGTGTGTTTGGCGGAGGTGGAAGGGTAAGTGTAGGTTTTGCTGAGAGCTTTCTGCACGAATGGGTTCATCATGTTGCCTGTACTCCAGACGCAGAGACCGACGCCTACGTCGCCGTCTTCTTTAGTTGTGAGGGTGTAGCAGCCTTGAGAGTCGGCCACGTCGTCCATGTCCTCTTTCGAATCATCAGTGCGTGGTAGGCCGGGCCGTAGTTCCTCTATGTGATGTGAAGTTTTAATCTTCACGCCTTCGCGGCGAAAGGTTTCCATGGCGTATTTGCTTAGCTTTTCATCAAACATGCTCAAGACGGTAGGGGCAACGTCGTAGACTGTGATCGCCACTTTTGAGATGAGTCCTGGGACAAGTCTGTTGAGATCTTCACGGACCAAGTCGCTTAGCTCAGCGGCGAACTCCATGCCTGTTGGTCCACCACCTACAATTGCGAAATTCAACAGCTGCTCTCGAAGTTTATCGCTTGTGGTTGGGAGGTTTGCGATTTCGAAGCATTCGAGTATTCGCGTTCGTATGCGTCGAGCGTCACCTACATCTTTCATGAAGAAGGCGTTCTCCTTCACGCCTTTGGTGCCGAACGTTTGGGAGTAGCAGCCTACTGTGATGGCAAGCTTGTCGTAGGCGACATCGATTCTCTTGCCTTCCTTTCTCGACTTCTTTTTTTCCGACCTCATCTGGCCGTTTGTTTCGTTCTCATACTTGTCCTCGGTCACTGCCCGGCCTTGATGTGGGTCCACCACACTTTCTTCCACTGTGATCATCTTGCGCCCGAAATCGACATCGTCGGCCCAACCTTGAATAAACTCGATGTCTGGTTTGCGGCGTGACCGAATCGGTTCAAGAGCGGTTCGGAATTCGAGAGTGCCGACGGCGGTGGAATTGAGGAGGGGCGTAAAGACAAAATATGACCGAGGGGAGATAACCAAGGTTTGGTATTTAGCTGAGAGGCGCTGAGAAAGGACGTAGCCTGCTCGAGGTCAGTAATGGGTGATGGCAACCGGGAGTCGAGTCCCATGATAGGAGAGCTGACCTGCCCAACCAGAGCCGAGGATGACAATGCGCTCACGGTCTCCTTTACTTGCGTCCAACGCCTCCAGCGTGACTGTCGCCCTTTTGCAAGACGATAGTGAGAAACAGCGTGTTGGGGTAGCTGACCTACATGCAATGCTGTCGACTAATGGCGTGGGCAATCGTCGGAGTCGGCGAATTGATGCCATGGCCATGATAGACAGCCAATGAATTGACGGCGCAGGATCAGCATGTTGACAGAGAAGGAAGAAGTTCAAGCAAGCTGGTTAGCCATCAAGGGTAAGGAGGAACGAATATTGCCATGAGTCCCGCGTGTGTCCGCCAGTGACGAAATTGGTGATCATCCGCCTGGCCGGAACGACAAGCTGCCAGGAATCAAAAGCTTGGCGGACTCGAATTGCTGCAAGAAAAGGATAGAATGCAAACGGAATGCCAGGAAAGTACAGATCGTAATAAGAGATGCGTCGCTCAGTATATGTGGTAGCTATACAATGCATCCAATCCAACATCATACCAGTCCAGCTTATCTAGCGCGCCAAGTTCGATTACCGTTGAGATATCATACCACTGTTTCTGGAATCTCATTGTCTGCGACGACCGGGACATTCAGCCCGCGATCCGGACTCTGAAGCACCAGCTGCTCGTGTCGCCGTGCTTTGAAGAAATCGCTGATTGCCCGTATGAGTATGAACCATCCGACAATCATCAAAGCATATGCGAACCAGTCGCTGTTGAACCCGCTTGAGTTGCCTGCTGTAGTGGGCGCTGCTTGGGATGCCTGGGCCATAGCCGCGTTGGCTGCAGCTGCGGCGCTGTCTCCTATCTTGGATGGATCAAAGTTGTGGCTGTTTGGGTCCTGTGGCGGTAGGAATGCCGGGTCGTTACCATTCCCTGGAGGCGAAGGTGTAGATTTGTGGGAGCTGCGCATGTAGAAACCGTATTGGACGAGTGTGATGCCGAGTCCTGCTCTCGAGCCGTTTTTCGCAGCATGTGTAGTATGTAAAAGATAGGTAAGGAGGAAACCAACAAGCTGGAATGACATGCTGATCATACCGTTCCAAACGAAGCTAAAAATAGAGCCAACAGGCAGGCCGTCAACGTAGACTTCGTCAGAGGAGTTCATATGACCAGGGGCGAGGATGGTGGTCTCCCAATATGGAGGCGTAGCGTCTGCAGCAGCGGCTTCGTAGGACTGAAACAAGTTAGTAAACCACAAGCAGATCCATATAACATTGGGAGATCGTACTGGTGGCTGCTCCTCGAGCTTCTCTCCGCGCTCCGGTTTGGCGTTTAGATTGGCAAATACGCCGTCGTTTTGCGAAAAGGAGGAGTATGGCGCTGCGCCTGTATTTGGTCTCACAAGTGGGGGAACGCCAGGTAGCGGTGCAGTCCCAGAAGTTCGTATGAGTGTTGTGGGAATATCAGATCTATCTCCATCATGGACAACTCGCTGCTCAGCATCTGACTGGACTGTATTCGCCCGCACTAGGCGCTGACGGTCATCGCCGTCGTTGTTACCATCATCGTCTGAGTCTGATCCATCGTCGAAGGTGTCTGCTAACGTTCGTTCTGCTTCGGTCGCTATAGGGTCCTGAGAAAAGAGAAGATGACGAGATGACGGTGAGGAAGCGTGCGATCGAAAGGAAGGTGGCGGAGAGGACGGAGTGGTTTCGTCGGGCAAGGATCTCTGAGGTGAAATTGGATCATCGTCCTCGTCATTGGCAGACACCTGGAAGAAGATGGTTGTCAGTATTCGGCACGATTATGGCATGGAGACCTGATATTCGCTGTTGATGTCGCAAAGGGCTTACCCTCTCGTATTTCTGTGAGCTCATTATGAGACTCACTGGAGTCTTTCTGTCTCAACGAAGGATAGGTGGACAGTCAAAACTCGGGGTTTATGGAGGATATGAATCGGTCGAAGATAGTTTATGGCGTTAGATTTGTATTGTTGCCATAAGGCTTCCAGGAGGTTCGTTGTTTAGCGGACGGAGCTGCGTGGCGCCGGGCGCGGATGACCTATCCAGAAGGCTTGGCAGAATCTGTATGCCGATAGCGTCATGACAAAGAGTGATTATGCCCATGCGATACAAACCAACAATGGCAAAATCAGTGAGCCTTCACTTCTAGAGTTCTGATAAACATGCTTGAGTGCTGACCTTCGCTGTGTACAGATTATATACAAGCATTACCAGCGAATCCTAGCTCAATGGCCCGTTGATCTCCTCCGTCCTGAAGTCTCCTTCCAGAAAACCATACAGCGCCGTATAGACACACACCTGAAACCATCTACCACACCTCCACAAGATAATGTTACTTCAAATCAGGCTCTAGCGACAGTACCAACGCCTATTCCATTCGACGAAAAGGGCGAGTTACAGCAGGTCAATGTGCTTTATTCGTTTCTGGAAAACAGGTACACAAAGAAGGTATGTCCAGGCCACAGTGATCTGACAGGTTGTGGTTGGAACGTGTCTGACGTTTTGGTGCCAACAGTATCCGCTTTCGGAAAAAATGATGAGACCGGCGTCGAATCCAGACTACTACAGTAATCTGGTGCAAGAGCTTGATGCTGCGCCCAATCGATCTTGGTTGCAGAGCAAGATACATAAATGGAAAGGCGCTTTGCGGTTTTCGTGAGACGCTGCGCGTAGTTACGGCCATGGTTGAAAGCACAAGAGGCGTTTGGAGGTCACCAGCGGCTTGCTACGGTTTGCTTTACCACCATAAAGGCGTGGGGGACGCCTTTGTTCTGGCATTCTGTAATAGGATGGATTCAATGTATATAAGGGCATCGCGATCTTTACATAAATATAGTACCCGTGGTCTCATGACGTCTGACATTTGGGCATAATGTGAGGGCGCGAGCGATAGTAGCAGTGGTGCGATCAGTTGACCTAACATGAATGCTCTCCAGCGTGTGTGATCAAGACTGCTCAATATCCTGGGTCCCGGATCTGCTTGTGAGGTTAAGATTCGTGGATTTCACTGCCCATTTGAAAAGCGAGATTGACTGAGGAAGACCAGCCCAACCGATAGTCGTTCGAACCACTCGACTGTGCCTAGATAATCTACCGAGCGGTTTTGACAGTGGTTTCTTATGAATGCGTTGGTATCATCCGACTTGCAGCACACCTTTGTTCTTTTCGATGCCTCTTGACAATCAGAGAGTGACGTGGATCGTTGAGCATCATACCAAAGGGACTTCAAGCCGTCGGACTTGCGGGTTGCTGCCTAAGGCAAATCGAGACTTCGATGGTCAGGACCGATCAAGAACAGAATCCCATGTCTACCGCAAAAATCAGGGAATCGAATAGCGATCGTTATGATCGAATCAGACACTGCATACCTATAGCATCTCGTTCTCTACTTTTGGACCATGGATTGCACGGCTAATACCCACTAATGGCCAACGGTCTTAGGCACTGGATTAGATTAACAGGGGTTAAGGAGGCCTAAGAGAAGCATGCTGATATCGACTCCTAGAGAATGTCAGGGTCGAGCCAGAGGAGATTTCTCCGCCTTCTCTCATCATAGAATCGTGAGGACGCTTGAAAGCTTCGAGACCTTGTACATATCTCCAGGGTTCATCAGTTTTGCCCGAAGGAGCTGCAAATTCATTGCGGAAATAGTGATTGCAGGTTTCATGTACACAGCCTTGAATCTTCATTTCCTAGCGTCAGAGCCCAGGCACCACCTCAAGCACAGTGGAAGCAAAACTTGGGAACGACCAGTTGCAGGGACTACAGCTTCCCAAAGCTACAAACAATAGCTTGGAGCAACCTGAACAGGGCGTTCGAAGGCGAAAGATGAAGCACAGCGTCTAAGATTGTACGCCCTCTACTTTTTCCAAGGAAAACGTGCGCCTCCAGGAGCGTCATGACTCTAGAAATACACTATGCCTTGCTTGATGCCGCTGCAAGATCATCAACCATTTTCACGGATGCTTTGAGGTCAGAAAGCCTGTCCGCGAGATCGACGATTTCGGCGATATCTCCGGAAGGTGTATCGTTCTAATTCGTAGCGAGGAAGAGTGGCCGGACCGGCGATGCGCCCTGATCTTGCCACCTGTGATGAACAAGGTGAGCAGGAACCCCATGAGATATCGACACTCGACTCTAAGCAACGTGTTGGTGTCAACAGCCTGGGAGAAACTCGGGTATGGCCTCAGTGTAGGATAGCTCTAAATACTACTAGAATAGCCCTTGCTGACTCCGCAGCTTGACGGAAAGCTTCAAGGACCTGCTTGCCGGCCAATAGAGAAGGAGAAAAGCGTCCATCGGCGATGAGCCTCCCGGCTGCGGCTGAGTCAGCAGCCTCTGTCAGCTCTCATAGGTCAGATCATCCTCGATCTCCGGCAAGCGTCCGCCAACCCGCTAGGGGCAGGAAAATGTTGGCAGAGATCGATCACTGGATCAGACATCGACGTCCATGTCGCGATTCCAGAGCCAAAGAACAACATCTGGGATCCATCTAGTATCTACAATGTCTTCTCCCGCGAGCTTCACGGCATTAAACGAAGAACCCGCTGCCGCCAAACCCTTTCTTCGCACTCTAGCCTCCAGACACGAACGTACAGCTGGCATCCCAAAAGGACTCGGTCTTCCCTTCAGCTCTCTTCGCCCACCCTCTGCCATATCGCATCTCAATCTACAGGCAAGATTGCCTCCTTAGCGATATCCCTAACAGCAGGCCAGGACCTGGACAATTCCTCAACATGCCCTTGGACCGTGGACATATTGAACAGTGACCTCTCAGAGGACCCCTGGACAGAGCTTTCGGCCTACCAAGAGCGGACCGCTGACCTACTTAATACTGCAAGCCGATATGTCTTCATTTCAACACGATCGGTCGATTCGTTTGACAGGGCCCACGCCACGAAAGAGGGACTCCGCCCATTTGGCCCTGCGCTCCCCACCCAAGCGTCTGAAGCCTGCCAACTCATCAGACCCTGCCAGTCCGTTACCTCTGTCCCCGGCCGCCAGGGGTGCCCGTGCCAGTCATTTCAAAGCCGAAAAGTGGTTCGCCGATACGGACAAGCACGCTTCGAGAGACGTGTCTTTCCCTGACAACGATCCGCCTTTCTACATCAATCGCAGGTCATCATCGGACGGTAGTAGCGTCTGTGCCGTTCGCTCGGATGGAACATCCCTCAAGCATTCTGGATTGAGCAAACCCACAGCTCCCACAAGAGCACTATTGGCAAAGATGGAGTCCAGCAAGAGCAACAGTGAAGACTTTCGCAGTGTCATAGATGATCTGACGATACAGAATAAGAAGCTCAAGAAGAAGCTGAGGCAGTACGAAAGGCTACACTGCTCTCATCTTCAAGATGATAAGATGTTCGAAGTAAGGATACATGGACTTGCTGCCCACAGAAAGCGAGAATTAGAAGAGACTCTGCGGAGCTTTGCGTCCAGCATTGATGAATCATCTCCCGAAAGACCAACTATCAATCCTATTCCCATAGAATCGTCGATGGCAGGCTCCGGTCCAATCACACGGCTTAGGAAGGCAGCCGTCAGTGCGATACCTACGAATGAATCGCTGTCGACTTTGGGTAAGCCATCGTCCGCATCAACGTCCTGCTCGAAGCCTGTGGATTCTGCGTATGCTTCGATGTCCGGCAAAACGGGAACTTCGCAATTGCACCCACAGGACAAAGCAAAATTCGATAGCATGTCGCGAGCTTCGCAGGCACAGCAAAGCGTGAAATCATATCTGCATGACATACCCGAAACGCTAGTGCCGAGGCACTCGATGGCAATGTCAGAAAGATCAAAAATTAAACTAGTCGTCAGAAGACTGGAACAAATTTTTACTGGTAGAGGAGCAGCGTCTCGCCGCCAGACACAGTCTTATCAGCAGCAAGAGCTCTCGCATTGCGCTGCCCAAGCCGATAGAACGAGACTAGAACCCCAGGGCCGCGGACGGCAGTCTATTAGAGAAGGTGTCCGAGAGGCTCGCATTGCCGATGACGTCGATCTGCACATTGATGCCTCCAGCGAAGCCAATCTCGCTGCCCAACAGTCACGGCAAAGTAGTAATGACAGGCACGGACCGATCCAGGATACCCGAGGAAGTCGGGAGAGCAGTCCCGGCCAACGCCCCACCCGGCCACTTGACCTAGATCTACATCGTGCACAAATTCCTGAGGAGAACATTCACTACATCCGACATCTCGGCCTGTCATCTCCAACAGGCAATACAAATCCCGACACAGACGATGGATGGGTCTATTTGAATCTGCTGATCAGTATGGCACAGCTACATACCTTGAATGTGACCCCTGAATTCATCAAAAGTGCTGTCGTCAATGTGAGCTCGCGATTTGAGCTCTCTTCAGATAGCACTAAAGTTAGATTGCTGGGTGGTATGGAAGGTACTAGGTTGAGCTCTGATAGCGATGATAGCTCGGATATGGGGAGGATGAAGTCAGCAGGACCAGGCTTCTCAACTAACGAACGAGGATCTTTGCCAAAGATACTAAGCAGTGTCGATGCGATGGATCGACAAGAGCCTAACACCGCACTACCAGCTCCAGCGTACGAATCATCAACGGACCAAGATACAAGTACTAAAAGAGTGCCGATATTTCTTGCCCAGGCGAACAATTCGGCCAACTTTCACTACAAGCCCTTGTTTCTTCATGGTGTATCATCAGAGCAGGATGATCAATCAGGTCTGGCGACGGATTCAGGTGCGTCATCCGACGTTATAGAAAATGCAACCGGCATGCACTCAGGCATCAATTCTGGATCCCATGGTTTGCGCGACACGGAGGTCAAGCTACGCAAGGAAAACACAGAAAATGGACCCATCATTTTCTACCATAAAGCTAGATTTTGCACCGACTTAAGCGGAGACCCTGGTGGTTCTCATATCGACGAGACGGCATATCATCGTTACACTGAAGATCCAATCGGCTGCCCCCCAAAATGGGACGATTCGCGAGATCGAAGCGCACATAATCTGGCAGATTCAATGGAAGTGGACTATGACGTTGCTAACGCAACTGGCTCAGCTTTAAACCTCGACGACCTCAAGTCTTGCATCTCTGAATGTTTCAGCTCGGCGAGCCCGGCAAAATCGGAACCAATTCCGCTAGAGGTCTCTGGACTGGGCGGCATACAGCCAGATGATAATTTTGTTGTAAAGGTTCAGGTCTGTCATCGTGGTAAAAGGAAGTCGATGGGTTTCTCTCTTCAGAGGAAAGAGCTTCAAGCGCCTTACCGTCTATACCAAAGGTCTATAAAATCGGTTATTGAGACCAAAGACTTACTCTGGACTCGGCCATTTCATATTCCTGTCGACAGCGAAATCGTCTCCACGGTCACGACGCAAATCAAGCCTTCGACATTACCTTCACCGCTGCGCTTTCGTTCGCCATTCTCGTTATCGGCATCCGAGGAAGAGGAAGGCGCGGAAAACGGAGCCGCAATTCCGCACAACAGCAAGTCTCGATCATCTCGCGAAGCCAGGGCGGCCAACTTCTTCGCTGAGTCCCCATCAGAAGAGAGCATAGAAACATCATACGCCTCTACGTCCACTGGCTCTGACGACGACTCTTCCATTGACCTTTTGGCACACGCGCGCGAACTCGATCCTGACGCTGTCGCTGCACGTGAGAGGGAATTCGATATCAACTTTCTCCCTGCTGGAAGCGTGGCTGCTACAGCTGGGCAGAGTAGCTCTGGGCTTGTCAAATCCAAACAGCAGGCGGATAGTGATGTTGATAGTACGAGTGTTGAAGAGGACGGGGTTAGTACGATTGAACGCAGCGACTGAGCGTTACAAGTGTTAGCCAGCAGGTCAGCAGTGCGCGATCGCTTATTTTTCCGCCTATCCACATCGCATGGCGCAAAGAGCCAACTAGAGTAGATATTCTGGTTCATCTATCTTATGTAGCTTGAACAACGACATCGTTATCGAGTTGATGATATCGGTGTTTTTCTTCGATTCACCGGTCTCAGCCACTCAAGCCACTCAGCCACTCCGTCGGTCATAAAAGCGGCTCGGCAGATCAGCCGAAGCCCGTTTGCCGTCGCACCATCCGAAATCCGACCGTGAAAGCGGAGAGACTTAACGTTGACATACCAGACCAATTGATGTATATAGCAGTTCTGTACATACAAAATACACTACTCCCATCATGACCACGACCTCAGCTACCTAATCTCCAGGTCGCTATATTGGTGCCCACCCTCATTGACTCTCACAGCAGCTCGAACCCATTCCACACTCAGCGCCCGTTCATAGACTACAGGCACCAGCAGCAGCTTGTAAGAACAGATCCGTGGCCATGGCCACTCTCTCGAAATACCGCCTGCGACCGCCCTCACACCCAAGCAAGGTAACCGCCATCCCACCCCCCTCCTCTGCACAAAGACCAAGCTCACACCTCCCCCAACCTCCAGCTCTCCATCCCCTCCCCGCGCCACTTCAGCACTACCCCCTCCCGCCTCGAAATCAACAAAATCCTCCCCTCCGCCGCCGCCGCCCTCGCCGACATGAAACCCCACACCACCCTCCTCGCCGGCGGTTTCGGCCTCTGCGGCGTCCCCAACACCCTCATCAACACCCTCCACCAAAACCCACACATCCACCACCTCACAGCCGTCAGCAACAACGCCGGCATCCCCGGCTCCGGCCTTGGTCTTTTGCTCGAGAGCGGGCAGATTTCCAAAATGGTCGCGAGCTATGTGGGTGAGAACCATGTTTTTGAGAAGATGTATATGAGTGGGCAGATAGAAGTGGAGCTGGTGCCGCAGGGGACGTTGGCGGAGCGGTGTCGAGCGGGCGGGGCGGGCATACCGGCGTTTTATACGCCGGCGGCTGTGGGGACGGTGGTGCAGAGTGGAGAGCTGCCGTTGCGGTATAATCCCGATGGCAGCGTGGGTGCTTATGGCAAGCCGAAGGATGTGAGGGTTTTTGAGGGAAGGGCGTTTGTGATGGAGGAGGCTATACGCGGCGATTACGCGTTCGTGAAGGCGTGGAAGGCGGATCGATTGGGGAATTGCGTTTTTCGGCACGCGGCGCAGAATTTCAACGGGGTGTTTGGACGGGCGGGGAGGGTGACTGTTGTTGAGGCTGAGGAGGTGGTGGAGGTGGGCGCGATTGAGCCGGGGCAGGTGCATTTGCCGGGCATTTATGTGGCGAAGGTTGTAAGGAGTGAAGTCGGGAAGGCGATTGAGAAATTTACGTTTCAGGCTGATGGAGAGGGGGAGGGCATGGATGCGCTTGGGAAGGGGGATGCGAGGAGGAGGAGGGAGAGGATTGTGCGCAGGGCGGCGAGGGAGTTTAAAGATGGCATGTATGCCAATTTAGGCATCGGAATGCCCATGCTCGCACCTAGCTTTGTCGATCCCGGCGTCAGCGTTACGCTGCAGAGCGAGAATGGCATTTTGGGCCTAGGCCCGTATCCAAGAAGAGGCCAGGCGGATCCGGATCTGATCAATGCTGGCAAGGAAACCGTGACGCTGTTGCCGGGCGCGAGTTGTTTTGGCAGCGACGAGAGCTTCGGCATGATTCGCAGTGGAAGGATCGATCTGACTATTTTGGGCGCGATGCAAGTCTCTGAGAAGGGGGATTTGGCTAATTGTGAGTTTGTTTCTTCTCACACTCTCACCCCATCCCCTCTCACCGCAATATTCCATTAATACGAGGGTGGTAGGGATGCTACCCGGAAAAATCAAAGGTTTCGGCGGAGCAATGGATCTTGTCTCCAACCCCCTAAACACCAGGGTAGTTGTTACGATGGAGCATGTTGATAAAGCGGGGCGGCCTAAGATTTTGGAGCACTGCGAGTTTCCGCTTACGGGGAGGGGTGTTGTGGGGAGGGTTATTACTGATTTGTGTGTTT
>JAABUK010011608.1_pt1 | contig 11420 bp, 12 predicted proteins | sample 5559141 | NCBI WGS metagenome assembly JAABUK01 (sample SAMN10711869, study PRJNA513367) | rock metagenome | isolation source: Antarctica rocks | place: Antarctica: Victoria Land, Pudding Butte nord | collected 2016-01-03 | reverse complement strand
AGTCGCCGCATGGCAGAACAACCGCAACACCAAGCACGCCAAGGCTGACTGGCAGTTCACAACCGCTGACGCCCGCGTCAAACTGAAGAGGCTCTACCCCACATTGTGAATGACTCGGGGGACTAGTACAGCGTTTCCATGGATCGACTCCAATCACGCCGCTTCGGCGCTCTTGTATGTCCAGCGATGGATTACTGGGTCGCGGTTGATATCGTCGAGGTAGGCTTCTCGTCATAGGAGATGATGGCGACGTTGCTTGCCGCGTGGCTTTCCCGCAGGACGGCGACCTCGCGATAGACGCAAGCACTTCGGTCATTTTTGTCTCGAACGCCTCGTCGCGTCGTTCAAGGTAGTAGCGCATCTTGTTGAGCTTGCGCAAACCCAAGGCCGATCGAGACGAAGCCGCGTTGCAAGACGCCTTCTACGGCAAGCTCGCGGTCCAGGGCATCGCCGATGTCTTTCATTTCGTGAACGCGCAAAGCGGCTTCCTGTCGGCCTTGACGCCGCTGCAGCCGCGCTATGCGAAGAAGATTGCCGACGACGACAGCCTGATGGCGGTGATCGTCGCCCGCGGCATCGGCTACGGCCATGCGGGCATAGCCATAGATCGGCATGGCGATCCGTCTTGGTAGGGTTAGACCTACTCAGGCTAGCGTCTCGGAAGCCCGGGAACAACCCATGCGAGACGCGCTTTGGCGTCTCATGTAGGTGTGCCTCTGGGGTTTACCGTAAAGACACAAGAGCACCCGTGGATTGCGGCGGACTTCAATCTTACGAAGATGCCCAGATAGTGCTGTTCTCTGCCGCGAACGCCTCGAAGCTGATCGGAGGCCGTCCCGTCACCTTCTGAACGTCGGGGCTGACCCGGTCTTCCGCGCCGCCGGCAATCGCCGTGTCCATTGCCGCCAGCGCCGCAGCAAAGGGTGGCGGCACACCGGCCGACTCCGACAGCCAATCGGCCATCTGCTTCTCCGTCAGGTGCCGATGCGCCACCGGGCGGACGGCTGCGGTCGCAATCAGAGCCGCCACTTCGTCGTAGGACAGCGCCCGCGGCCCGGTCAGGACATAGTCACGGTTGCCCGCCGCCTGTCCGAGCAGGGCCGCCATCGCCACGGCGGCGATGTCATCGGCATGCACGAAGGCAACCCGGCCATTGCCTGTCGCCGTGTAGATCGCACCCTCGTCGCGGATGGTGGGCAGGTGCTGCTGCTCGGAGAAGTTCTGCATGAACCAGGTGGGCCGCAACACGGTCCAGTCGGGCGCGGCACTGCGCAGGAAGGCGTGCACCTGGCCCATCAAGGGCGCGCTTTCTGGCAGGAACGACGAACTGAGCAGGACGTAGCGCCGCACCCCGGCTGTCAACGACCGTTGCAGAAACGGCTCCATGGCCGCGAGCGGGTCCGGGTCGCCCGGCGGAGCCACGAGATACACGGCGTCGATGTCGTGCAGGGCCGGGTCGAACGTGTCCGGGTCATTCCAGTCGAACCGTACGCCACCGGGTGGTGGTTTGCGCGCAGCAGCACGCCCGACCTGGCCAAATTCCGCCAGACTCGCCACGACCCGGCGGCCGGTTTTGCCTGTGCCACCTGTAACCAAGATGTCGGCCATGTCAGGCGCCTTGCGACAGCGCGAGCGGGTTCCAATAGTCGCGGTAACGGGTGATCCGCCCACCGCCGGTTTCAATCACCGAGATGTAGTCCTGCCGGTAGGGCTGCCCGCTCGCGACCGCACGGCCCCAGCCTGTGAACTCCAAGACCACAACCGCAGGATCGGTCGTCCGGTGCACGGACCGCTCTTCCATGCTGTCAATCGTGATAAAGCTCGACACGTGGGCGAGGTAGGGCGCAAGTGCGGCCCTGCCGGTCACCTCCCTAGGCTGGCCGGAGGGGGCGTAAGGAAACTCCATCACCGCGTCCTCCGCCATGAGCGAGAGGAACCCATCTGCGTCCTGGTCCACCAGGCTGCCCAGGGCACGCTTCAGCATGGCCGTGAACAGCGGGAAGGCATCGGGTTGAGACTGGGTCATGGGCGAGGTCCCGCTTTGGTTTGCTGCCGATACCAGTCAAGGATTTCGGCCCCAGTCCACATCAGGACACCCTCGTGGCCCAGGATGTGGTCGTACAGCATCTCCAGATACTTGATTCGGTGCGGCACGCCGGTGAGGTAAGGGTGGATGGAAATCGCCATGACGCGGGGCGCCTTGGCGCCATCGAGGTACAAGCGGTCGAACTGGTCCCGCCCACGGCGGAAGATCTCGTCCGAGGGCTGCTGCTGCACTGCGCTGATAACGACGTCGTTGATTTCCACCGTATACGGCACTGACACGACCGTCCCGGCCCGGGTTTTTAACGGCACGGGCTGCTCGTCCAGGACCCAATCAGCGACGTACTCGATTCCCGCTTCCGCCAGCAGGTCGAGGGTCTCGTCCGTTTCGGTGAGGCCGGGGCTTTCCCAGCCGCGCGGCGGTTTGCCTGTGAGATCGGTGATGGCCTTGATCGTGTCGGTGATCGCCGCTTTCTGATCATCCACCTTGTGCATCGGCTTCTGGACGAAGCCATGACCCATGAAGTCCCATCCGGCTTGGTGGGCGGCCTCGCACGCCTCGCGATAAAGCGTGCAAGCCGTGCCGTTGACCGCGAAAGTCGCTTTCAGGCCGCGGGCGCCGAGCACGTCAAGGAAGCGCCAGAAGCCCACGCGCATGCCGTATTCATGCCACGCCCAGTTGGGGATGTCGGGGAGCAGCGGCTGGCCCATCGGCGGCGGCAACACGGCACGCGGCATGGGGCCGGCCGGGCTCCAGTTCTCGACGTTGACGATGGTCCACACCGCCACCCGGGCCTGGCCGGGCAGCACGAGGGCTGGGCGCCTGCCGATGGGCGCGTAATCGACGCGGCCACGCACGCTGCGGCCAATGTCGTCTGTCATCGTCGAGGTTTCCCGGTCAGTTTCAGGCAGCCGAAATCGGTCGGCGGATGGCGCCCGTGTCGAGGAACATCATGCCGATGATCGCGATGAGCGGCACGGCGCAGAGCTGCAACAGGGCGGCGTCGCCCCATCCCATCTGGTTGCGCAGCACGGCGAACAGGTACCCTGCCAGGCTGGCCGGCAGGTAAAGGCAGGTCACCATGATCCCGGACGCGCGGCCAATCGATTCCGGCCGGACACAGCGCTGGATTAGCGAGTAGGTGTTGACGAACACCACCCCGCTGCCGACCGCGCCGAACAGCAGCGCGAGCGCGTCCTGCGCCGGTGCGGACCGGGCCACGTTGAACAGGAGATAGGAGGTCGTCAGCATGACGAGCGTCGCGATGATCGCGATCCAGCGCTGACTGAAGCGGTCCGCAGCATAGCCGGCCGGAATGCCGAACAGCGCCCCGACACCGAACAGGCTGGCCGCAAACCCGGCCTGTTGGACCGTGAAGCCGAGCTCCGAGCGCAGGAACGTCGGGTAGAGGCCCAGGAAGCCGTAACCAGAAACGCCGAGCACGATGGCGCTGAGGGCACAGACGACGACGTTGCGGTTGAAGACGCTCGGCGGAATGTGGTCGAACGCACGTGGCGCCGCGAGCGTCACGGTTTCATGGCGTTGCTCGGTGAAGGTAGACGTGACAGTCAGGCGTGCCACCACCATGACGATGAGGCCGAGCACGCCGTAGGTGATCAGCGGCGCCCTCCAGTCGTTCGTCCAGACCAGGATATAGGCGGCCAGGCTGGGTCCGATGAACGAGCCGATCCCGTAGGCGAAGTTCATCGAGCCCAACGCCGCCGCTCGGTTCGATGCGAAGTATGCACCGACCGCGGTGAACAGGGCCGCATTCTGCAAACCCTCGCCCACGCCGGACAGAATGCGGTAGAGCGCCATGTCATAGAACCCGACCGAGAAGGCCGACAGGATCGTCAGAACCGAGTAGATCGCGATGCCGATCAGAATGACGCGCATGCGGGAAAAGCGGTCGAGCAGGTAGCCGGCCGGTATGCCGGACAAACCGATGCCGAGCGTGAACACCGTTGCCAGGAAGCCGCCTTGCTCAAGGGAGAAGCCGAACTCACGGTTGACGTTCGGCAGCAGGATCGCGAACACGATCCGGTCCATCGCGTTGACCGCGTAGGTCGCTCCCATGACGCCCAGCATCACAAGCGCCATGCGAGGCGCCAGGCGCAGAGGCGGGATCGCGTTGTTTTCGGGCGATGCCAGCATCATGCTGCCTCAAGCTGTTTCGGAAGCGGCGTCATATCGGCGGCCGGCGAAGGGCCAGTGCGTGGCAGGGCCGGGTCGATCAGTGGGCGACGACGCCGGGCCATTGTTGGACCGCCTTAGACAGCCGACTTCTCGGCAGCGTCCCCGCGCAGGGCCTTCTCGTCGATGCCGAACCGTTCGACCAGCCAGTCGCCGATGATCTCCTGCCCGAGCGTCGGGTTGTCGTGCTGGCAGTGGTCAGCGCCGGTCTCCTCCTCGCTCACCAGCCGGAAGGTGACGTCGACCCCTTTTGCGGCGGCATAGTCGCCCACGATCTTCGCCTGCTTGACGCCGAGGACGTCGTAGCCGCCGTGCACGATCAGGTAAGGGCATTTCATGTGGTCGAGCGTGCCTTCCAGGCGGAAGTCGCGGATGGCCTCGGGAAGCTCCTTCATCGACTTGGCACCCGTCACCCAAAGGAAGTGGTTCGCCAAGCCCCAGCTCTCGTCGCGGCCCACGATCTGCGCCGGGAGGTCCCAGATGGCGCCGTGCGAGATGCAGGCGGCAAGGCGCGGCTCCAAGCTTCCGGCGCGGGCTGCGTAATAGCCGCCAAGGCTGGAACCGCACACGGCGATCCGGCTTGCGTCGACGTCGCCGCGCGTCTCAAGGTAATCGATGCAACGCCCGACCGGCACCTCGTAGTCATGCCGGGTCACCACGCCGTGGCGGCGAAGCGTGCCGCCTTGCCCCGGTCCGTCGATCATCAGGACGGAGATCCCGCGTTGCAGGGCACCGTGGGCCTGCATGAACCACATCTCGTCCTTGATCGAATCAAGGCCGCCCATTGAGATCAGGACGGGCTGCTTCCCGGTGCCAAGGGGTGAGCGGACGAAGTAGGCACAAAGCGACACGCCGTTCTCGTAAGGGATATCCACCGCCTCACCAGCGGGCACGAGGTAGGACAGGAACTTCTTGGTGCAGGCCTCCATCAGCTCGAAGGTGGCAAGCCGGCGCGGATCATGCCCATCCAGCCAGAACTCGGCCTGGCGGTAGTATCCGCTCGCACGAAGCCAGCTGTTCTGGGCCGTCTGGATATGGCCGTCGGCTTCCGCCTTGTCGGCCCGCTCGTGATTGCGCCGTGCGACCTGCGTCCACTCTCGATACCAGCTCTCGTCATCGCCCGGGGTCATCCTGGACGCGGCCAGGAAAGCCTCACTGACAGCACCTGCACCCTCTTGGGTCTCACCGAGACCGCGCCGGAACTGGTACGACCACCAAGGCTGATCCGGCCAATGCTGCCAACCATACGGTTCATAATGCGGACTGGCCTCTGCGGTCTTCGTGTCGATGAGCGCGGCTTCGATGGCCATGTGGCGATCCCTTTATCGATCAGGCTGCCGCAGCCTGACACACGTAAGTAACTCTGTTCAAGTGGCTTGAATAATGTTGCCGCAGTATGATGATGGCTGCAAGCCGATTTCCGTTCGGCAAGCTGCCCGCCTGTGCGCTGGTTGCGTGCGGTCCCACTCGCGACATGAAAGCTGGAACGGCTTTGAAGAAGACTGCTCAGCACGTAGACAGCCATGATGCCGAGACCTCGCCCGCACACGAGGAGGTTCCTGTTGGGGTGCGGCTTCGGCACGCGCGCATGACGCGCCACTTGACCTTGCGCGAACTGGCGGAGAAGGCCGGATGCTCGGAAAGCATGGTGTCGAAAGTGGAGAACGGCCGTGCGTTGCCGTCGCTGACGACGCTTCACCGGATCTGTCGCGTCCTGGACCTGACGGTCGGGCAGCTCTTCGCCAAGTCGAACGAGCCGCCGGGCGTGCTCACGCGTGTCGGCGAGCGGGCAGTCCTGGACATGCATCCGCTTCGGCCGGACAGCAGCATCAAGCTCCAGGTGCTGATCCCGTTCGATCCGCAGAACTTGTTGGAGGGCAGCATCCTCCTGATCGCCCCAGGATCAGCGCCGGAGCTGATCTCTCACCAGGGAGAGGAGGTCGGCTACGTGATCGAAGGAACGCTCGAGATCACCGTGGGCGCGACGAAGTATGTCGCCCACGCAGGCGACTCCGTGCATTTCCGGTCGGAGCTTCCCCATGGCTATCGCAACCCAGGCCCGAAGCCGGCCCGAGTGATCGTGATCAACACGCCGCCGACATTCTGAGCCGGTGTCAGCGAACTTGAGCACGGCCACCGATGATGTCGAGCGGCTACACATAGGGGTGTCCTGCGCGGATACTGGGGTGAGCAACGAACCCGACGAGCGCTGGGCGTTGCGCGCAACCGACCGCGCGCTGCTCGGCAACAAGAGCGGCGCCACGCGTCTGGGCTTCGCCGTGTTGCTCAAGGTATTCCAGGCCGAGGGCCGCTTCTCGCGCTGCCCCGAGGACGTGCCGCTCGCCGCTGTCGAGGCCATCGCCGGCCAGTCTGGCGTGCCCAAGGCAGCGTGGCGCAGCTACGACTGGAACGGCCGCGCGATCCGCTACCATCGCGCCCAGATCCGCACCGCGCTTGGCTTCCGCGAGGCCACGGAGCAGGACGCGGCAACCCTGGCCCGCTGGCTTGAGGGCCAAGTGCTCACTCTGGAGCGCCGGCCGGACCGGCTGCTGACCGCGGCGAGGGAGCGGTGCCGGACGTTGTACGTCGAGCCACCGTCGCCCGAGCGCCTGGAGCGGCTGGTGCGCTCCGCCCTGCACCGCCAGGAGGAGGCGTTCTGTGCCGCCATACTGGCACGCCTGCCGTCCGAGACCGTCACAGGTCTCAATGCCCTGCTCTGCCCACCCAATTCCGGCGGCGTAGAAGGTAATCTCGAGGAGGGCGGCGATCGTCCGCTCCTGCTCGCGCTACGCTCAGGCACCGGCCAGGCCAGGTTACAGAGTGTGAGCGAGGAGGCCGACAAACTGCGGCGCATCCGCGTCCTGACGCTGCCGGGCAGCCTATTCGATGGCGTGCCGTCGCGCGTGCTGCTCGCCTACCGCCGCCGGGTCGCGGCCGAGGAGCTGCACGAGCTGCGCCGGCATCCCGCCCCGATCCGCCTGACCCTGCTCGCCGCCTTCTGCCACGTCCGCGAGCGCGAGATCGCCGACAGCCTCACCGACCTGCTCATCACCACGGTGCATCGCATCGGCACGAAAGCCGAGAAACGCGTCGAGGGCGAGCTGATCGGTGACCTCAAGCGCGTCGCCGGCAAGCCGGCGCTGCTGTTCAAGCTGGCCACGGCCAGCATCGCCAAGCCGGACGGTTCCGTGCGCGACGTGATCTTCCCGACCGTCGGCGAGCAGACCCTGCACGACCTCGTGGCCGAGGGCGAAGCCACCGGGCCGGTCTATCGCCGGCATCTGCAGGCGGTCATTCACAACACCTACCGTTCCCACTACCGGCGTATGCTGCCGCTGGTGCTGGACGCCCTCGACTTCCGCTCCAACAACCAGGCGCACCGCCCCGCGCTCGACGCCCTGGGCATCATCGCCCGCCACGCCGCACGCAAGCGGCGCCTCTATCGCGCTGAGGAGGACATACCGTTGGACGGCGTGGTGCCGGCGGCCTGGCGCGACGCGGTGCTGGAGCGCGATGCCCAGGGGCGCCTACGGGTCAACCGCGTTGCCTACGAGATCTGTGCCTTGCAAGCGCTGCGCGAGCAGCTCCGCTGCAAGGAGGTCTGGGTCGAGGGCGCCGACCGCTACCGCGACCCAGACCAGGACCTGCCGGCCGACTTCGAAGCCCGGCGAGACGAGCACTACGCCGCCCTCGGCCTGCCCAAGGACGCGAGCACGTTCATCAACAAGGTGCGGACGGAGATGGCGGACGCTCTTGCGGCACTCGACCGCGGCCTCGCCCGCAACCCCTATGTCCGCATTCTCAAGCGCGGGGGCGGGACCATCTCGGTGACGCCGCTGGAACGTCAGCCCGAGCCGATGGGCCTGGTCGCGCTCAATGCCCTGCATGCGGAACGACATGCCCTTGGTCGCCTTCGGCTCGCCGGCGGCGACGGCTTTCAGCAGCGAGCAGGCGGCCCGGCGGCCCATGCCGGTCTCGAAGGCGAGATGCGCGGCGACATCGGGACGAGCGCCGGCGGCCTTGGAGCCGAAGATCGCGGCGCAACGGGCGCGTTCGCGGCGGCGGGCGGCCGAGGCCTTGGAGTCCTTCTTGTCGCGCGCATCGTCGCCGTCTTCGCCGTCCTCGCCGTCCTCGCCGTCCTTCACGCTCTCGGCGCGGCCCTTCTTGCCAGCCTTCTCGAAGCACCCCTCGGCACCGCCGCCGGGGCTGTCGACGTCGAGCACCACCGCGTCGACGTCGACAGCCGCGATCGCCGCGAGGAACCCGACGCGGATGTCGTCATAACGCGTCTCCGACCACCAGTCGGTCCCGAGCGAGCCCCTCACCGGGATGATGGCCACCCGGGCCAGCACCTGCGCCTCGGCCAGCTCGGCATGCGGCTCGTCATAGGCGTAGGCCTGAAACCGGCTCGGCAGCAGCATCAACGGCCGGTTGGCGGCGGCCCGGAGGCCTCGCGCGAGCGCGCTCATCGGCCGGCCGGCTTTTCGGGCGGCGAGGCGGCGGCGTTGGTCGGCGCGCCGACGGCCCACTGTGGCAACGGCAGTCCGCGTTCCTTCATCATCGCGACCTCCACCTGGCGTTGGTCCAGCACCTCTTCGTAATCGAGCCCCTGCTCGGCGCATTCCTGCTCGAGCGTGCCGAATCCGGCGTCGAGGCCGAGCACGGCGCCCTGGCGTTCGGCGACCGGGTCGACCCAGCCGCGCGCCGGACCGATCCAGCGGCAGCGCATGTAGGCGGCGCGCATCTCGAGCCAATCCGGCGCACCGGCCGGCAGCTCGACCCGGCCGTCCTCGATCGCCTCCTCGAGGAAGGCGCCGTAGATCGGGTTGGCGAAGCCGCTGGCGAAATCGTCGCGCCGCCGGGTCAGCGTGCGCCAGGCCTCGAGCATGGCGGCGCGCGCCGAGGAATAGTTGGTCTGCGAGTAGTCCCAGGACACTTGCTCGGCCGACTGCCCGGTGGCGGCGGCGACGTTGCGCAGGAAAGCGTGCTGGAAGTCGTTGAAGCCGCTGTTCGGCCGCGTCGCGTTGACGGTCTTGATTGTGGATCGGCATGGAAGTTTGACCCCCTTGGTGGGGTAATCGGCGTCCAAAATTGACCCCCCCTGATTGTGGCAAGACGCCACCCGGCAAGTTCGGGTGGTGGGGGAGATGCTGGTTGTGGAGACGGTTGCTCGGGTCAGACGGGCTCATTTTGTTCAAGGCAAGACGATCAAGGCGATCTCTCGGGAGCTGGGGATCGCACGGAACACGATCCGCAAGGTCCTGCGCTCGGGCGAGACCTGCTTTGCCTACGAGCGGGAGGTGCAGCCGCGTCCCAAACTGGGGCAATGGACGGAGGATCTGGAGAAGCGTCTAGCGGCGAACGATCTGCTGTCGCGCCGTGAGCGGCTGGGGCTGATCCGGATTTTCGAGGACTTGCGTGTCGCTGGGTATGAGGGTGGGTACGATACCGTCCGTCGTTATGCGACCGCGCGTAAGCGCAAGCAGGGCACCGTATCCAGCGATGCCTTCGTGCCGCTGCCTCGTGCAGTTCGATAAGAACCGCTACTCGGTGATGGCCCAGGTGGTCGGCCGACCGGTCGAGGTGCACGCCTACGCCGATCGGGTCGTCATGCGCCAGGATGGCGGCATCATCGCCAGCCACGATCGCTGCTTCGGCCGCGAGCAGACCATCTATAACCCCTGGCACTACGTCCCCGTGCTGACACGCAAGCCCGGCGCCATGCGCAACGGCGCGCCCTTCAAGGACTGGGTGGGTACTGCCGGGTGCGCTCGGTCGTGTCAGGCAGAAGCTCAAGGCTGTCCCAGACGGCAATCGGCAAAGTGCGGCCAAACTACCGCTGGCCAAAGAGCTCGCCGACTTCGATTTTGAAGGCAGCCCAATCAATGAAGGCTTGGTGCGCGAGTTGGCGGTCGGCACCTTTCTCAGCCAACAGCGCAACACGGTGCTGGTCGGCGGCACGGGGACGGGCAAAAGCCATCTTGCAGTTGCCATCGCCCGCAATTGCATCCGCGCCGGAGCACGCTGCCGGTTCTACACCGTGGTCGACCTGGTCAATCGGCTCGAGGCGGAGAGCAAGGCCGGGCGGGCGGGAAAGATCGCCGACGCACTGACCCGGCTGGATCTGCTGGTGCTGGACGAACTGGGCTATCTGCCGTTTGCACAGTCCGGCGGCCAGTTGCTGTTCCACCTCATTAGCAGGCTTTACGAGCGGACCTCCGTGGTGCTCACGACCAATCTCGATTTTGCCGAGTGGCCCACGGTGTTCGGCGACGCGAAGATGGCGACCGCGCTGCTCGACCGGCTCACCCACCATTGCGACATCATCGAGACCGGCAACGATAGCTGGCGGATGAAGACCCGCGCCTGATCCAGGCGCTCCCGCAACTTGGTATCGTAACGTCACGATTGGAACCAGCCATGCCGCGTAAGCCGATCGGCGAAATGGCCATGACCGATGCCGAGCGCCAAGCTCGCTACCGGGCAGCACGGGCCACAGGGAAAACCACCATCAGAACGCGCCGCCCTACCGATCATCGCAGCCGCGCCCCGCGCTGGCACGACGCCGTCGCCGAGCTGCTGAAGCTACAGGCCCAGTATGCCACGTGGCTCAATACCTTGCCGGAGAACCTGCGGGACGGGATCACGGCCGAGGCACTGCAGACGATCTGCGACCTCGACCTCAATGAGCTTCAGGCTATCGAACCCCCACGCGGGTTTGGTCGCGACTGAGACAAATACCTCAAATCAGAGGGGTCAACTTTGCACGCCGACAGGGAGTCAGTTTTGGAAGCCGATTGACACCTCTAGCAATCATGCACGTACAGGCTTGGCGCGAAGCTTACCGCGGCTCATGCCAGATGCCGTGTTGGACTCGCTGGACCCCGGGAAACGAGAGACCATCTGGCGAGAAACACTTCGCCAGGAAACTCCTGTGACGCTTGCCTTCTCGGGACGCAGGATCGTTGGGTTCATGGGGTGCGGCGAGCGACGCCACTTGTTGGACCAATGTTGGACAGGGCGCAATCAGGATGGCGTGCTCTTGGTTACGCCGCAGCGGTGACTCCGGTGACCTCGGCCCAAACTTGGAAGGCTTGGGTCCGTGCGGCTCGATACGGGACGGCTGGAATTTGATGAGGGCGGAGGTGGAACAGGTTGCTGATCCCATCGTGAGCAGACAGAA
>JAABUK010011606.1_pt1 | contig 11421 bp, 10 predicted proteins | sample 5559141 | NCBI WGS metagenome assembly JAABUK01 (sample SAMN10711869, study PRJNA513367) | rock metagenome | isolation source: Antarctica rocks | place: Antarctica: Victoria Land, Pudding Butte nord | collected 2016-01-03 | reverse complement strand
AGATCACAGTCACCTCCTGCAATGCTTCAGGTACACAACCCTCATTTCACCATACCCGTTTTCTCGCGCACGGCCTGCCAAGCTCTCCTGCAATGGCTCAAAAACTGCATGATGGAAACGTGCGTTCATCAAGCAGCAAGGGAAAAGTGTGCACACGCCTGTTTGTCAATGAGTAGCAGGCGAAAAGTTGTGCACATCTTTCTTCATCGATGCTGCAGCAGCAGCAGCAGCAGCAGTTATCGTGCATTACTGTGTACCTGCCTGGTGATATGCATGTGTGTAGTTATGTTGCAAGGACCAGTGAGATGGCGTGCACAAAGGCTTGAGCTGAGACGCCAGCTTGAGCCAACAGCTGACCCTGCCAGGGCTGACATTCATTGCTGCTTGTGCAGGTTTTTGGTTAAGAACAACTTTTTACAGGACGTGGGCACCACCCCCTTGGTGTACCCTGACCCCCCTCCCACCCTGCGAGAGGTCTTGCCGCCCATCCAAGGTATTGCTTGCGCTGTGGTGATTGTCTGTTCAGCATATTGTAGCATAGATTGTGCTGTTGCTACGTGCCAAAACTCAACAACTGCGTCACCATGTGCTTCACTAACCATGACCATTCTGGTCATGTGGTTGACAGTCTGCCCACTATTTGGATGCTTGCATTGAAGCTATGGCTGACAGCATATGTTTTTCATTAATTGCTGACTGAATGCAGCAATGTTGTGCTCACTGTACTGGGCAGCCCGTTATAATACTTGGCTTCTCATTAAATTGGCGCCAAAAGGCGTAGTCTTTTCTTTTCTTTTCTTGTGCTCACTGCGGTCGTGGTTGTGCAGATGGGGATGACAGTCTGGCTTCAGATTCTGATGGTGACAAGTCTGAAAATCATGCAGAGGCTGTACCGTCTGCAGTCTTGCAATCAGGAAATGGAGCATCAGATGAAGAGACTAGTGAGGAGGATAGTGACGAATAGTAGGATCAGGAACAGCCAGACAGAACAGTCAGTGTCCTGCTGCAGCGTCCTTAACATGCCTCACTGACTTTCTGGCTTACGAGTAGATTGCATGCAGATTGTACCAATGCAACGTCAACATTCAGCTTGCACACAGATTATACCATTGCAACAGGGGCAGCAGAACAGGTCATACACTAAACGTCATTTGACTGCAGATAGTCTTGATTCATAGGTGGGTAGATTGCACAGTATTGCCCAACATTACATAGATAGCATAGTGTCCGAAGATCGAACTGCTGGCTTTTGGCAATGACGCCTTTTAGGATTCAGCAATTGTTCTCCTATCAGCAGGTTACAAATCAAGTCTGCCTCACAGCTGCAGTGTAGGGACGGTCGCTATTCAGCTATCATGATATATTTACATGTGACACTTGTGAAGCACGTCAAACTGGAGCAGGATGAAAGCAACATGAACAGGGCCACACTGTTTTGAGCACAAGCCTGCACACTTGCAGGCAACAACATGAAACAAGCCAAAGCAATTATTTGATGATGGTAGGCGGGAGATGCAGATGCTGGTTTGATCCCAAGCTGCCATGGCACTCATCATCAGTATGTACCGTTATCTTTGCGCAAACGCAGGCATGTCACACACAAAACAAGATGATCTTGCAATGATCACACGGTTTTTGGAGAAGTATACACCATTGCTGACTTTGGCACATGGTATCTGTAATCTGGGGGAAGGTCTGGCAGCCCCTTCAAGTACTCAGCAGCTTCTTCCTTCATCACTTTCTGCAGCTCTATGCGTGCTTTGGGGTGATCAGCTGTGTTGCAGATCGCCAGCTTAGCATTGCCAGCTGCTGCACTATCTTTGCACTTCAGCAATACCATCAGTGCTGATCCTGCTGCTTCGTAAGTCTCCAGCTGCAACAGCACAACACATGCGTGTTGCAAAACAGCAGTCCACATGAATGCTGCGGAAACACTGATACTTAAGTGTTTATCAGTGAGTCCAGCTCAGTGTTTTTGGTGTGGCCTTGTCACACAGCCCAAAGCAGTGTGCAGTGTTGATCTTTACAACCTCTTCAACACAAAGATTAGCATGAGCCAGTATGCAGGAGAAGTTGTACATAATAGGCGGATGGCCACACGTCTCAGCTTTGTCAGCATCAAATGCACATTAACTGGAAATTGTTGTCAGCAGCTTTCCCTGGGACATTGTGCAGATACCTTCTGACATGCATAGCAGTGCATTGCAAAGCCTGATACCATGAGATACCAGATGCAACCTGTCATGCTGGACCGATGCTTGCAAATAATGCAGCCCTTTTTCTCGCCTCTGCAGGTTGTAACATCCTTAGAAGTATTCCAAAGGGTCCTCTCTACCACAGAATGGCACCTACCAGTAGATGCACGAACCTGACGCCTATTGGCTATGCATGAGTTTTGATCATTACTTATTATCACCAACCAGCAGATGCACATACCTTAACATCTGGCCCAACTGCAATGCTCGCCAAGGCAGCTGAAGCATAGCGTACTACATCCAGTGACCACCGGTCCAGGTCACACAGCTTGGCCAACATGGGGATTGCACCAGCTGCCTGGACTGCTGGCCTGGCGTCTGTGTGCTGACACAAGTGGCTTAGGCAAGCTGCTGCTGCAGTGCAGAGCTGCTGTCGCCATTCATCTTCACCAGGCCAGGTCCGTACTTGTAGTGCCTGTCATAAAGCCTTGTGTCAACGTCAAACTAGTATGGTTGCAAAGTCGACGTTGTGAGTCAAAGAAGCAAAGACATGGGCAGCAGCAGGAAGTCAGCTTGATGAGTCATATTTGATGGTCTGCTTCAAGCAGACATTGGCAGTGCTAATTTTGCAAAACGTGTTATGTCATGCTGATGTGAAAATCAGTGCAATGTATGACAAGGACACTTGCATCCAGGAAGACAATTGTCCACTGACCTGGTTGACAACAGTCACAAGGCATGAGGGCAGCTGTGCTTGCAGAGCTGCTGATACTCCCCGGCGTGTCCTGGTCAAGTTGGCTAAGCACTGCAGGGCTGCAACAGCTGCAATGCTGTCTGGACCTGGGACTGACTGCTGCAAGCTGTGCACTAGTGCTTCTGAGGCATTCTCTGAGCAGTTCAGCAGAGCAGCTGAGCCGTCAATGCTGACACTGAAAGCCTGCATTCAATCCCATATTGAGGATCTTTCAGTGATGGTTCAGGACGCGCTCAACAAAGGAACAATGGCAGGGTGCGTGTTTGAGGACATGAGGATGATAAGACAACAGCAGACTTGTCACAGGTGTGTGAATGCTAGAGTCACAGTGTGTGAATGCTAGGGCAGCTCTTGGCTGCTGCACATCTTTCTGCAGAAAGATGAAACATTAGGCCAACGTGTATACCTGAAGTCAGCTGATGCCACTTTCAGGTGCTTTGCCAAGAGCTGCAAGGACTGCTTCCAGGCCAGAGGCCTGAAGGATGGCCAGACGGCCCTGAAAGAGCTGAGCCAAGCTTGCCAGCACTTGGCACGACAGGTTGCATATGTCACCATTTTGACAATGGAGGAAGGGCGCTATGCACTGCACTACCTTGGCTGAAATTGCTTGCGCCTTCCGCTCCTGTTGGTGGCCAAGACAGCATGAGCATACTACAGCAGGATACCTTGAGGATGCTGTCACAACTTGCAGCTGGCAATTCAACAACTTGCTTCAGGTATGCATGATGATGAGCGCCTTGGGTGCTGATGACAGAGAAGTCACCTGACTGCTAAGCAATGACAGAAGTAATTGTAGGCACTCGATGCTGCAGGCATCGGACAAGTCAGGCAAAGACAAGACCTCAACAAGCTTTGGCATGGCCCGTTGCCCATAGGCTGCAGCTATCTCATCTGCCTGCAGCAGTCCCGTGAATATTAACAAATGTCGAGCTCACAGAGATCGTTTGGTAGCTGAACTTACCTTAAGGGCGAAACTCGTTTGCGAATTTGGTTGTCGGTCTTGCAAGAACTCAGATGCCTGATGACTGGATGCATGATGCCCGGAGATGAGCACATGCGCAGCTGCCATTACACGTAGCTGAACTTCAGGTTGCAAACAGCAACACGTTGTAGCAGGTACGTCGCCTCGCGTACAAAGCAACTCAGCATCGGTTTTTGTAACAGTGGCACTTTAACCTAACAAACTCGACACAAATTTGCTGCCCTAATGTCTAAGCTCGCAAGTAGCAGTCACCGCTACAGCATCGTAACTGAACCTTTGATGCCTCGTGTCTTGTGACCATGAACGCTGGCACGTACGGAAACCCAAGCGTGGCGTACATTTGCGGCGACTGCGGGACTGAAAATACCCTGAAGCAGGGAGACGTGATCCGTTGCCGAGAGTGCGGCTACAGAATACTTTACAAGAAGCGCACGAACAGAATTGTGCAGTTTGAGGCTCGATAGCATATCTTGCTGTTTCACGGCATGCCCGCAGTTCCTGTTTCTATAATCGACCCCTGAAGTGAACAATCTATTTTGAACTGAGTGTATGTTTGTGCAACACTGAGGCAGCAGCTTTATATATAGGCTTCAACTTTCAAGAACTTAATAAGTTTCCTGGTAGCGATATGTGTACTCATATTTTGTAACAAAAGCCACTAGACGACAACTGTCTCGGACTCTGCAAGCAAAGCACCTGAACTTGCTTGGCTATTGACGCACCTTTGCTTCAGCAGCAGCTTAATGACCATGCATCAGTGTGTCTGCGCTGACATTTCCTCGGGATTGCCATACCTCAATATGAGCATGGCAATTCACAAGGTGCCTGCCCTAACTGGAGCGTGCTCATTTACAACCAGTGCATGCAGTTTATACACTGGAGTTTGTACTGGCTACAAACATCAGGCACAGCCAAAGCAAATGTGCAACAATTTTTGGCGCTTGAAATGAGGCCGCAGCTGCCAGTGTTGTAAAGTGAAGCTGCCAGTCCATTTGGTTTCCATGGCTTGTGATTGCGATCAACAGGTGTCTCATCCCTGAAAGAGCCCTTCCAGACATTCACTGGGTTGTTGATCTTGACCGCTTTGCCTCTTTGCAAAACATCATTCACCACCGACTGTCTATATCTGCACTGCGCGAGCAACGCACTGGTCAGCACTGTGTTGTATCTGGCAAGTAGGGCATTTCAGGGCAAGATCCCCTAAGGCACATGTAATATTATTGATGCGCATTAGATGCGCCTTGGCTTCAGTGAGCCCACCTGCATCACCATTGGCAGACACCTCACCCATATGGTCACCATACCAGTGATGTGACACACAAGCACTAAGTACAAGCTGGCATCACAACCTGGTCACCTGTTCAGCTGGCATGGAGTGCGACACAATCTGCGTAGTTGCAGCCAACCACAGAAGCGTAATGCGAATACATGTCACTTCAAACAGGCAAGTCAGATCACACACATATGTGTGACGTTGACAAATGTGTTTACAACATCACACACTTTTTTTGAAAGGAAACCTGCATGCAACGGTGCAGCTGGCAAGTTGCAGACCAAGCATCAATGGCAGCAATACCTTCGAATGTGCTCTGGCACCTGGCCAGTTCAGCTGATGTCCATTACCCCAGAAATACTCCAGCGACAACTGAATGCACTGCCAGCTCAGGCTGATCAACGCCATCTCACAATCAACTTCAGCAAAACAAAGGTCGGGGTCTCTAAAGCCCTTAAGTCTGACTGCAAGATACATGCAAGATCAATATATATATGTTATGCAAATATAAATAGTTGTCTTCAGTGGCACAACTGTGGAGCGTCATGATGAGTGCAGATACCAGTCGTTGTCTGTTGACTCCCCCTGAAGACAGGAAATGTAAATTGGATTATGGATTCGTGCTCCTGCTGGTGTCTTGGATGGAGATGACTACAAATGACTCTACTGCAGCTACTTGCCGAGGTTCCGCTTTCGGGAACCAAAAAGACTTGAAGGCATAGCAAGCACAGAAACAGCTAGCTTTGGTGCGCCGATGCAAGCCTTGTCGGATAGTAAGCTCCGGCGACAAGCACGGCTGTACAGCGACTCACACTCATAGGCAACAAACGTTGGTCGAGTCCGGAGCCGTAGTCGCGTCATTCGGAACCATCACTGCCAAAGTGCCCATGCCCATTGCATCTGATCGGATGGCTTGAGCACTTGCATAAACGTCCAGCCGCAGTCCTCGACGCCCTACCCCATGCAACGGCGAACCTTAGGCTTTGATGTCCTTCACGAGGACGGCACATCAGGAGAAGAGCTGCTATTTGCTGCTCGCGTCAAGGTACATAGCAGCTCGAGAATTCAACTCTTCGTCCAGTTGCATGGAAGTCAACAAAGAAGTCGTTGGCTGAGGGCAGCAACAACTTGCAATTGCTCCCGTCTTTGTAGGGGACAGAGGCGGAGCAGATCTCACCTTTGAACGGCAATAAGCTCTTATGTGCAGGTGTGCGCAGATCAACGCTGTCTGTTTCTTGTATTCATGCTGGCAGGCAGCATGACTGAGAGCACTGGTGCTTGGCTGCAGGTGGTGGGAAACTGACCAGTTTGCAAGCTCGGTTCGCCTTAAACGCCAGGGGGCACGCTCAGCGCCCAAAAGCTGCAAAATTGCTCAGCCATTTGATTGCTCTGAGGTAGGACAAAAGGCATCCTCAAAGTATGCTGTGTCATAGACTGCTGTTGCCTGCAACTCTTATTGCTACCTAGTCATCTTGCAAGTAAGTTCATGGAAATTCTGCTGGAGTGGCTGCTCGCCCTGCTGAGCTGCTTGCGAGGGAGACCTTTTGTGTAATGTGCAGGCAATTGCAAGCCGAAGCCTCCTTTGAGTCGCAAGAGCCATGGAGCATGGCTTACGAAGAGCTCGTAAAGAATGCAGCTGCAGAGCAGCAACAGATCACAAAGGATATCAACAAGCAGCTTGGGGGCCGCAAAAAGCACCGGAAATGGCTCCCAGAGCTGTCAGACCTGAAATTGGATGACTTGGCAGAAGCACATCAGCTGGTAGTTCTGCAAGCTGAGTCTGATGAGCCTGATAATGTCATTTCAGAAAGTTCTTTGCGGTTAACAGAGGAGGCATTGCAGAGCTTTCATGCCATGTGGCGTAGCCCAGCCAGCTCTTCTTCTGCAATCTTTGTAATAGTAGAGGGACACGCTATCGCAAACAGCTTATACCAGAACTTAGAGGTGTTGGACAAGTCAGCTGTACACGCCGTGCTAGAAGACCAGGAGCAAGAGGGAAAGCCTGAAGTATGGCCAAGCGGCCATATTGCCTACAATGGCATGATCTTACAGACGGATCACCAGATCCAAGCAGTCAAAAAGCTGCTGGAGCCTGTCATAGAGCCAGTCTTATCATTGATGCTATCAGTGGAGTGGGGTGGTACACCGCTAGAGATGGCTGTACAGATGTTCATGTGCCACAAGGCAGATCCTGAGGTAATAGCGCTCAATTTGTTAATTTTGGTGTGAAACTTTCACATTTGGCTTTTAATGCTCCGTCTGCAGTTGAAAGTGTGCAAGCAATGTACGTTGCATAAGACAGCAGATGTGCAAGTAAGCTGCAGGGCGTGCACATGTGTGCCATTGTCACTTTGTCAACAGATTTGTCACTGCTGCAGATCAGGCTGACTAGCAGCAACAGTGAGCGCACAGCAGTGAGGGATCTTAGATGACATTGCAGCAGAGCTCACGGCCAGGTTCAGTGTTGGCATGGATACAGCTCACTGTCCAAAGCTGCTTCAGATCTGTTTGCAAAGAGATGAGGGCATTGACTCAGCTCAAGATCCACAGGTAACTTCAACAGCACAAGCTTTATGTCGTTTGCGTCAAGGAGATCAGCATATTGCTTGCTCTGTTTGCCTCGCCCTGACCGTGTGGAGTACTTTGCTCAGCAATGATGCAACTGATAGACGTCTATGACTGCATGCAGTTCAGGGTCAGTCTGCATGTGCATTGTTCAAAGCATGCATGAAGGGTCCTGGTGCCGACAAAATGCATGCTGTTCAGGAGCTTGACATAGATTTCTCCTTGGCATCGCTATTCTGCAGCAAGCACGCAGATGATGTCACAGAGGCCTTTGGGGAGAACAACACAGAGGCAAGGCTTTGGGTGGCAACCATGTCAGTCTTTGTGGAAGAGTCTCAGCTGCAGCTGCAACTTGCAGCAGCAGCCCAAGAGCCTTTGGAAGATGCAGCTGCCTTGCTGACTACACCAGAAGCTCCAGAGTATCACCTTCCAGCTGTCAACGGCAATCAGAATGCTGTCCCTAATGAGATCATTCAACGTATATTACTTGCAAAAGGTGATGTTCACAGAGTTTCTTTGCTATCCCTCGTGAACATATGTTAACGTTGGGCACTGCAGGTTCAGTTGCCAAACGTGATATGAAGATACTTTCATTTCTGTGCATCATGCATACATGTTGGGCATATTGGACATGTTGGGCGTATTGGACATGTTGGGCAATGCATTGCCTCAAAGGCTTGTTCCAGAAGTTTTCTGAGTGTCTTTGAGTGCAGGCTATCTGCAGAATGAGCCAGACAGCTACAAGAGAGGACTAGAGCGTCTGAGGGCCACATACACAGGGGGCTTGGATTTCATTGTCTTGACCCCTGTCTTTTTGACATTGCGCCAGCAGACTTTGCAGCGGTTGCAAGACGCGGGTCTCAAGAACAGCGATGGGTCAGATCCTGAAGTTTTGCCCTATGCTTTCTCTGCTCAGACAGCGGTAATGCACCAACTCAGCTGCAACCTAGTTGTTCATGCTCTGCCTATGCGGAGAGACTGTACCCGGATGCTGGCTGTGCTCATTGCCACCAACTATGACTTCTGTTCAGCACACCAAAGTTCCTATCATGACCTCTCATTGTGTTATGGTCAACAGAGTGTGCACTCAGTAGTGTTTGCTCAGTGCTTACTCAAGAGCATGCTGTTTGCTACATGTACATTGTACATGTAGCATGAGTGTCTGCCTGCTAAGGCAGTTGAAATGCTTGTCTGTGTTGCAGAGGCTGTTTGGCGACTTTAGAGCCAAGGTGACCTCTCCAAACAATGCAAGCAAGCTGTTTGTTATGGTGGTTGATGAGGCCCATCATGCAGCAACCCGCCGTGGTGCCCATGATGCATTTGCAAACGATTTCAGATGTCAGACTGCTGATGGTGAGGTGAAACATGGAGCTTGGAGAACAGGCTACACAGATGTCTCAGGACAGTGGTCCTCTTACGACAACCTCGTAATTGTTTTGGTCAGTGCCACTCCTGCTTGTGTGTTGACAGCTGACTCTAGGCTGCCCAGACAGTACTATGTGCCACACGATCTGACAGACGAGCAAAGAGAGCATGCTGGGACTACGCATCTGCAGAGGTTCAGTATCATCAAGTCGGATGGGGCTCTTCCACATGGCACTAAGCTGGAAGCGACAACATGGATGTGCGGGGAGCATCAGATTGGAGCTGCTCACTTGAAGAAGTTGATCACAAACAAAGTGACAAATGCTGCTGTCAAATGAAAGCAATGCACTAGTGCACAGCAACTTTATTTGTAAATGGATCAGTTCTTGATCTTTTACTGTTTTACGTTTTCTTTGAAAGTGTTTTGATCCCAATGTACAAGCTCCCACACCTGCACCAGTGTTTATTGATCACTCCATACAAGAAACATCACATCAGTATGACTGGCTTGGCTGGTAGTGTAATCTGACTGGCGTGTGTGAATCTGCTCCAAGTTTGTCCTTGCTGATAAGCCTTTGTGACTGTTACCGACTTCTCAAGCCAAGCAGAATCAACAAGTGCAGCAGCAGAGTGATGTTGTCTTTGCTTGCAGTTCGCTTGTCTGCAGATGCTGTTGTGTCTCCCATGCGGTCATCAGATGATTCCTGCTGAATACTAAGCTGGGCTTTCGGTGGTGCAGGTGGTCAGGGAGTTGCACGTGGTCAATTGGTCTGATGCAGAGGTGGAGCGTGTTCCTTATCGGAGCATTAATGACTACGTTGTCTCATCAACAAAGCCTAGATCTGTTCATCGTGGCATTGTTGGTGACGATGTCTTCCACTCCAAGATGGTGGCAGCCAGGTGTGCGACCAGTGGCTTTGCTAAACAAAGTGCATGGACCAGACAAATGTCACTGTCTCTCTCTTTGCAAATGCACTAGGAACTCACAGTGTGGGACTCCAAAGTTTGTGCAAACACTTTGATGCTCATGCTCATGCAGCATATTGTTTTGTTTGACGCATTGCAAAACAGGACGCCATGATATCTTCACTGACCACGCTGCTTGCCATTGACTATGCTCACTCCTGCGCAAGACATGTCCAGCATCACAATACTGCATGGGCATTGTTGATTGTGAGACAAAGAATGGCATGAGATTGCATTCAATATTTGTATGGTCCATCATCGCAAGTCCTTTTTAGAATAATTTTGCAAGAAGTTCAAACATTTTTCAGCTGGAGTAATTGAACATGCTGTACTACAGGAATCTGGTGAAGGGTGTGGATATTGATGTGCTGTTGGCGTTGGACTATATCACATCCATGCAGTATTTCCGTTTGTTTCGCTGGAATTCTGATGACTCTGCAAATGGCATAATGCAGCTGAAAGATATTGCTGACAGCCAGCAGCTACTGTGGACAAACCCAGAAGCAGCCAAGGAGTATTTGAGGGGTCTCACAGTAGCTGCTGAACATGTGCAGCCTGGACTGTACAGAGCCGTGTGCGCAATGCTCAAGAGTCCCATCAGAACTGCTGTTGAGCAGAAAGTAAGAGCTCAGACCAGTAGGGATGATTCAGCAACGGAGCACTGGTTAGATGAAGCATATCAAGAGCTATGTCATGCTCATGAACTGCCTGATTGGCCTCAGACCTACAACAAGCAAGAAGATGGTAATTGGGATGATTTCAGCATAAGTGCTTTGAGGGTCTGGCTGCACTGCAAAATGGATGCAGAAGCAGACAACCACTTGGTAGGTCTTCACAGTGCTGAGCGTATGAAGCAGTTTACACAGACTGACAGAATTGTGAAGAGCCTCCTGAAGCTGGAGACTGAAGCTGATGACGAGATGAACAGTGAAGATTGGGAGGGTAAGCCTGATGGCATTTCCAGAAAGCTCATGGTGTGTATTGTTGAGTAGCATATGTACTTGTCCAAGCAACTCATGCAACCAGCCATTGTCAGTCTGTCCTATGCTCTTTGAAGAGATTACCTTCTTGTTTGGAGGACTGACCAACTTTCAAAATTTTGAATTCAGACGCGTCTAAGCCAGCTGCCAACCTGTCTCCACAAAGTGCTTTCCCCTGACTGCACGGTTCTGCAGAGAGTGGCTTGCTATTGACGTAACGTGCTTGTGTTGCAGATACAGTCCCGGCACGTCACTCACCTTTTGCCACCATAAGGCATCCCGTCAAAGGGCCAATGATTGTCATTCGGGCAAGGCCTGATGGCATGGGAGAGAAGATTGTC
>JAABUK010011605.1_pt1 | contig 11422 bp, 8 predicted proteins | sample 5559141 | NCBI WGS metagenome assembly JAABUK01 (sample SAMN10711869, study PRJNA513367) | rock metagenome | isolation source: Antarctica rocks | place: Antarctica: Victoria Land, Pudding Butte nord | collected 2016-01-03 | reverse complement strand
TGAAAAATATAGGTGAAGAAAAAGAAAAATGGCTCTCGGAATGTGTGGGATTTTCTGAATCGATCATTTTCAGAACATGCCTGGAGCCAAGTAGTGATCAATCTCCTTTAACCGTGCGGTCGCAAAATTACTTTGAGCTTCCCTGCGATGGTGATGCGATAAAAGAACCGCTCCATGTGTACGGATTAAAACCATTAAAGAACTTCAGCAATCAATTGAGAAGAAAAATATATACCTATAATTGTATCAACGCGGTAATTACTTACCTCGGAGCTGTTAAAGGCTATGCTCAATTGTATGAAGCAGGAAATGATGCTGAAATTCTTGAAACAGCCAGGAAAGCAGCTCATGAAACTTCTCTCGCCCAGGTAGCTGAATTTGGTTTTGACAGCAAGGAACAACAAGAATGGATAGAGGCCGCATTTGTAAAATTTGCAGATAAAAACATTCCTGATCCTATAGAAAGAAACGGAGCTGACCCGGCGAGGAAACTGGCAAGGGACGACAGGTTAATAGGACCTGCCTTGCTTGCATTAAAACATAATATTTATCCTGAAGGTTTGCTGGCAGGTATAAAAGCATGCTTTAAATATTGCGATCCAAATAATAATTTCAAAATTGCTGACATGATCCGCGAAAAAGGAATTGATAGTATCCTGGAGGAAATTTGTGGATTATCAAAAAAAGAAAAACTTTTTGAACTTATCAAAGAACAATTCAAAGGCAATAATGTGAATGGGAAAAACTGACAGGAATATTGCTTACGCTTCCCTTGACATTGGTACTTCACAAGTGAAGCTGGGAGTATATTGCCCATTTTTATCAAACAAGATCATCCTCATTAATAACCTTCAAAATGAATTAATTTATGGACTTTCAGGTGAAGTAAGGGCTGAATACAAGGTTATACGTGAAAAGTGTTTTATCCTGTTTACCGAATTAGGCCGATTCTTAAAAAGCAATAATATAAATGTACTCTACCTGGGCATTTGTGGCCATGTTTCAAGCTTGGTAGAATGGAATAGAATAAAGGGAACTCCAACCGAAAAACCATTCCCGATATGGTTAGACACTACCTGTTACAACAGTCTGGATGAATATAATGCTGTTATGGGTAATGGGAAAAGCAAAGAAATAATCGGTACGTTTTTGCCTGCAGGTACAAACTGGCTGTTCACCAAATTGTTACATAGAAGAGAATCCGGATTTTCAAATGACTCAATATTTCTCCAGGTTGGTGATAGTGTCTTCTTTGAACTATGCGGTAATTACAGCACTCATTTCAGTTCGCAAATCAGCATGGTAGATCTGGAAAAAAGAGTATACGCATCAGCATTATTAGATCACTTAAACCTGGAGACATCGTCTTTACCATCCATTGATTATGCTCCCTGTCGTGTCCGGGAAACTCAAAAAAGATTGTTTGATTTACCAGTAGAAAGTTTTGTCTTTCCTGCTATGGCGGATCTGTATACTTCTCTATACGGATTAAGGCTGCAGGATAAAGAAGGTTTTATGTTAGCGAATACTTCCGAACAGGCAGGTGCTTTTTATGTCAGTCCGCCTATAGCCCTGAACAATTTTTTAAGTATTTCATTTGACCAGGGTTTTATAAACTATGGAAGCACTAACACGGGTGGAAATATTGTTAACTGGTTTTTAACCAACATCCTGAAAAAAAAGGCTAGTCCTGAATTGCTGCAAGAACTAACCGTTCAGGCAACTGTTATTAATCCTGAAAATACTCCTATCATCCTACCGTACCTGCAGGGAGAAAGGGCGCCATTATGGAACAGCCAATTAACGGCTTCTATTCATGAATTGAACCCGTCTCATACAGACGTTCACCTGTTCAGGGCCATTCTTGAATCCATCTCATTTGCAAGAAAACATTGTTTTGAAGAGCTTGGGATCAACGGGCTGAATTTAATTAAATTAGGAGGTGGTTCTTCAAAAAACAGCCTTTGGAATGCTATCAGGGCAACTGTATTAAACAAAACTATCGCGGTTGCAGACGAATCAGAATTAGCCGTGGCAGGCATAATACACTATATTATGGAGGCTTCGGTTAGCTCATTTTCAAAACCCGCCATTAACTTTTCTATGATAAAGCCTGTTGCAGATATGGTAGGTATTTATGAGGAGAAATACAGAAAGTTTAATAAATACCAGAAAATGTTAAGTTGAGAAATGAAAAAAGAAGTCTTAATTATTGGGGCAGGTAAAATAGGAAGAGGATTTATTGCTCACCTGTTTTATTTAAGCGGCTACAAAATTTGGTTTCTGGATACATCAAAAGAGATAGTGGCTCTTTTAAACAGGGACAAGAAGTACCGGGTGGATATCGCTAAAGAGAATAAGGATGTAACAGAATATATAAAAATCGAAGGGGCCTTTACTTTAGACGATAAGGAAAAGGTTGCAGCCGTTATTGGTAATATAGATGTGATGGCAAGCAGTGTCGGTGCAGGCAATATTGAAAAGCTTGCAACCTATATGAAGGATGTATTAATTGCTGCCGGCAGAAAAGAACCACTAAACTGGATTATATGTGAAAATGCTAACAATCCTGCCAAATTAATCAAAGACACACTTTTTCAAAATGCCGATCCGGTATTTGAAGCGTTTGTAAAAACTACACTCGGACTTATAGAAACGCAGGTTTTAAGAACAGGCATGCCAGCTAATGAAGCAATAATTGTTAAAGAACCTTTGGCGTTGCGTATGCAGGATTGGTGGACTTTGCCCCTGGATAAAGATGCATTTATTGGTCCGATACCGGAAGTAAAAGGTTTTATTCCCAGGGCTAATTTTTCAAATGAATTAATCAGGAAATTGTACACAAACAATGGCACTAACGGGGCGATTGCCTATATCGGTTGGGCTAACGGGTACAAAATACTGCATGAGTCGGCCCTGGCATACCAGGATTTTTTTAAAGAAATCCAGGAAGAAGCTGCATTCGGGTTGATCAATGAGTTTGGTTTTGATTAAAAAGAGCATAGAGAATTCATGGCACTGGCTATGAAGAAATACACTGACCCCACGCTTAATGACCAGATTGAAAGAAATGCCAATGATTCTAAAAGAAAGTTGGGTAAAGAAGAGCGGCTTACGGGTCCTGCAATATTGTGTCTCAGGCATGGACGAAAACCAACTGCTTATGCAAAGGCTATCGCGGCAGCTTATTACTATAATGGATCCAATGATCAAGGCACCGGGGAGGTTCAGGAAACAATCAATCATTTTGGAATTGAAAAGGCTATCATAAAATTCTCCTCCATTGATGAATCATCAGAGCTTTACCATCTTGTTCTAACATCTTATAAGTTGAAGAGTTTCATTTTTTAAATGTTGAATTAGAATTTATTTATAAATAACTATCAGTGTCGTTGAATTAAGGATTATGCGTCATGCCTTCTTTCCGGTCAGGAACGAAATGCCGGTAGAAAATAATAAAAGTATGGGCTGTTCCGGTTAGGAATAGCATGTGTTGATAGATGAATAATTATATTTGAGTGTACTCTTTGAATGTTATTTTACCTGTTGCAATTTACAGGTTGTTCCTAACCGGAACAACCTGTAATTAATTTTTTTCTACCGGCATTCCGTTCCTGACCGGAACGAAGAAAATAAATCATGAACTCTCTTAATTAAACGACATTGAATAAACTATTATGAAAAGAAACCGGAGAGTGGTTGGATACTCGATAATCGTTGCCCTGGGTGGACTACTCTTCGGTTTAGATACCGCCGTTATTTCAGGAGCCGAACAATCTATTCAACATCTATATAAATTAACTAATTTCTGGCATGGCTTTACGGTTGCCATAGCCATTATAGGAGCAGTTGCAGGAGCTTTTTCTGCCGGGGTCCCTTCTGAACGTTTCGGAAGAAAAAAAGTAATCATAGTGATTTCTCTTGTCTTTACCATAACCTCGCTACTTAGCGCCCTGGCACCAAATTGGGTTACCTTGGTAATTTTCCGGTTTATCGGTGGCCTTGCAATTGGCGCTTCATCAGTGGTGGGACCTATGTATATCGCTGAAATAGCACCTGCCGCCATCAGGGGAAGGCTTGTTGGCTTTTTTCAGTTTAATGTTACAATGGGGCTCCTGGTTGCTTACATTTCTAATTATTTGTTTTCAAATACAGGTGAAAACGCATGGCGCTGGATGTTTGGAATTGTGGCTGTTCCATCTTTTATATTCTTCTTATTAACCCTGATTATTCCTGAGAGCCCCCGCTGGCTGGTCAAACATAATTTTATTAAGGAGGCCCGGAATGTTCTGGCCCTTTGCGGTAGAATCAACATTGAAAATGAGATCAATGATATTCTTGATTCACTCACTATAGGTTCAACCTCTTCAGTTGATAACTTATTTAGCAGGAAGTATTCCAGGCCCATTTTATATGCTGTTCTGATGGGTGCTTTCAACCAACTATCAGGTACCAATGCTATCAATTATTATGCTACCAGAATTTTTGAGATGACAGGTTTAAGCACTAATATTTCCTATCTGCTTCCGATACTGATTGGTTTAACTAAGGTTATTGTTTTAACGATTGCCATGTATTTTATTGATAAGTTTGGACGGCGTTCATTAATGATCCTGGGTTCAGTGGGCCTGATATTATTTATGTCACTGATCGCCTGGTCGTTTTATGGAAATCACTTTGAGGGGCCGGGGATAGTGTTTTTCCTTCTTGGCTACATGTTCTGTTTTGGACTTTCTGATGGTATCGTCATCTGGGTATTTATTTCTGAAATTTTTCCAAACGCCGTCCGGTCAAAAGGACAGTCTTTGGGAAGTTTCACACATTGGTTTTTTGCCGTCATCATTTCCTGGTCATTCCCGGTGGCTATCAATAGCCCTGTTATAGGTCCGGGAAACGCATTTATGTTTTTTGCCGTCATGATGTTCCTTCAATTATTATTTGCCTGGAAACTTATGCCTGAAACAAAAGGGAAATCATTGGAGCAGATACAGAAAGATTTAAAAATCAAATATTGACAAGGCTTTAAATAAAGTGTGTGTTAATTTTTAACCACGGAGTTAATACAGAAGGAAAAGAAGAGGTAACACAGAGGTGACATAAACAATTAGAATCCTCCTATATAACTAGATCGGGAAAATCAGTTAGCCACCTAGGCAAAGAGTTTTGAACCACGGACACCAAGGCACGAAGAGGCACAAAGATCTTGTTCATTTGTTTTACTTTTCAAAAAACTCTTTGTGCTTCTTTGTGCCTTGGTGTCCGTGGTTCAAAAACAACCAATGATCAATGCAACTTATCGAGTTATCTTACCATGATGTTTGAATTTGAATTCATGAAGGACTCTGTGTAACCTCTTCTTTTGTTCTCCAGCTGCTAGCAACAATTGAAAAAGGTGGCGTATATTAAATATAAATATTAAAATCTTACATTATGTGGTGGCTTTATGCTTTACTCTCCGCCTTGTTTGCTTCACTTACGGCTATATTTGCAAAAATCGGGATCACCAATGTTAACGCTAACCTGGCCACTGCTATCAGAACCATTATTATCCTGATAGTAGCATGGGGTATAGTGATAGCAAAAGGCGAAACAAAACAATTAACTTCCTTGTCCAAACACAATGTATTATTTCTTGTCATTTCAGGTATCGCAACGGGGTTGTCATGGATATTTTATTTTAAAGCTTTGCAAATAGGTAAAGTATCCCAGGTTGCTCCTGTTGATAAACTAAGTATAGCATTAACCATTGTTTTATCAGTTATATTTTTAGGAGAGGCTTTAACGCTAAAAATGGCTATTGGTGCAGTATTAATTATTGCGGGAACAGTTGTTTTGATAGTCTAATCTTATATTCTATCCGGATTAGCGCAATGTATAAGGCAGCAATCTATAGTTACATCAGAGGTGCCATTATTAGTATAAGATACGCGTGTAGGGTTACCATGCAATTTGTATTATTAACCATTAGCAGTCGGAAGAGAATGCCAGGAACAGTTTTGCCGAAAGCTGATTATTATATAATGACTTGTTAGCTGCCAATGAAGAGAGCGTATAACTGTCATTTTATCATTATTAAAGTTATCTTTTAAATACTGCTTCTATAAGTGTTATTACTTAGTTAAGTGTTATTACCGGGAAACGGAAATGCATGAGAATTGCGTTCATGATGGTATAAATGTAAAGATTATGAAAAAGCTAGTTTTAATGTTGATTACTGTAGGATTAGTCTTTAGCGCATCAGCTCAAATTCACGCAGGTGCAAGAAGACCAGTTATAGTTCCCCGTGTTGCTATCATAGGAGGTTATTCTCCTTATTCTTTTTATTCTCCTTATTCTCCTTACCTTGGTTATGGATATGGTTTTGGATATAACCCGTTTTACGGAAATCCCGGAATGTATCATTCAACCAGGCCTACTAAATTAGACTTACAGATAGAGGATATCAATAACGATTACAAGGATAGGATTTGGTCTGTAAAACACGATAAAAGTTTATCACGCAGTGAAAGAAAGGCAAAAGTTCATGAATTAAAACACGAAAGAGATAGTGCGGTAATTGATGCTAAACGGAATTATTATAAAACAGATTATAAATCATAATTCCTGGAAAATAAATTTAGTAAAAGGCTCTGCGATCGCAGGGCCTTTTTTGTTACTAGTGTAATGACCATTTAATTAAGAAACATTTATTAACGCCCATTAAGGCTATGTCATTTATTTAATGACCAGCCCTGAAAGGGCTCAATATATTATCACAGGGTGAAGCCCTGTGATAAGGAAGACGATGCAACAAAGCCCTGTAAGGGTGTAATATTGGTATTGATGGCATGAACTTGATCTTCATATTTCGCCCTTACAGGGCTTGGATAATGGAAATGTTGTTTACAGGGCTTCACCCTGTGCTAATATATTATGCCCTTACAGGGCTGGTAACTTTCAAACGCTGAAATGAAATCATACGCTAGTGTCATGTCAACCATAAATTGTCGCTTTTGCTATCAGCCGTCTGCTATCAGCTATCAGGAGGAAACTTATCAGGTAATAATACCCTTATAGCTAACCGACATTTTATGCTTGACTTTACACTAGTGTCATATCAAACATAAAATTTCATGTTAATTGCAATCAACCGTAAGTTATCAGCAGATTAGAGCTTAACAGGTTTCCTCCTGATAGCTGATAGCTGACGACTGATAGCAATTAACACGAAATCTTATGCTTTACAAGACACTAGTAATAACAATCGGCAGTCAGTTATCAGGAAATGAATATCAATAGAATTTCTCCTGAAAGCTGATAGCTAATCATAAAGAATTCCTATTAAAAATATTTATGGATGAGTAAACGTTTATAGCAAAGAAGCTTTATCGGTATAGCTGTATCCTTAAACCCACTTGCTTCGCTACATTTGTATTATAAATATTAATATGAAATTGAACATAAAATACTTAAGAATATTTTTAATACTACTTGTTCTCATAAATATAATCTTAGGTTATAAGGTTATAAAGGCAAAGTATTTCAGGTATGATCCGGATTACACATACAACAGGAAAGATTTATTTGGGAAGTTAAAAGTAAATATAGACAGTAGCTCCATTGTATTTATTGGTAATAGTTTAACCCAGCAATTTGAACTGGCAGAGTTATTTAAAAACATACATGTCAGGAACAGGGGAATAAACGGAGATAATTCTTCTGGTATATTAAACAGGCTTACTGATATAATAGAATCCCACCCTAAAAAAATATTTATTGAAAGCGGTGTAAATGATATCAAGGATGGAACAGGAAAAGAAAAACTGCTTGATAACTATAGGAAAATTCTTACAAGGCTTCAACAAGAAAGTAACACATCAAAACTATATGTTCAAAGTATTTTGCCAGTCAATAAAAAAGGTGCGGCAATAGTGGCTTCCGGAATTCAAAATGAAACAATCAGGGAAGTTAATAAGAACCTTGAGGAATATTGTAAGATCCATGGCATCACATTCATAGACCTATACAGTTATTTTGAATTAAACGGTGAAATGAATCCAAAATATTGTATTGCAGATGGGCTGCACATCTCAGGTGATGGCTATTTTTTATGGACAAAGATCCTTGATAAGTATATAAATAAATAAGTTACCCGGTAAATAAGTTACAGTGGTTGAATACGATTTTTATTTGATTTGAAAGTGAATATGGCTGCGATAATACCTTATTTATGAAATATCAGACTGCATAATAAAAATTTAAAGCCACTATACGCTATAGCGGCTTTAAATTTTTTGAATTTTCAAATATTAATCATGCCCTTGCTGTTTTACCAGCTTGTTATATACGCCAAGAAGTAAAATAGGAGCTGCCCACTGTCCTACAAATAAACTTTTGCTTTTAACACCTGCAATTTGAAGTCCTGCCGATATAGCCATAGAGCCTAAAGCAGCCCATAAAAAAATATCAGATGGAAGCTTTGCAGTCTTTTCTTCGATAGCGCTGGCTACTTTTCCTTCCTTATGTTCCGGATTTTCATTGTTTGTCATGTGTAAGTTTTTAGGTTATTAATAATGAAAGCGGTTACAATTCTTCTGCCATGATTTTTCAATGGCATTAAAAATAGTAATAAGACTATTTTGAAAGCCTTAATATTAGAAGAATTGAAATAATGACAAGTTTACTTTGGCTTTTTGGCTTTTTTGTTTAATAGTTGATAGAATTCCCATGCATTTGTTTTACAGTAGTATATAATAGTAAAGAAATTTATTCAGGCAGTTTGTAAAAGCTTAGTACCGGTTGTAAGCATTCTATTATGCCTGCATTCACTTTAGGTATTAAATTCTACACATGAGAAATTTTGTGCAACTAAAAATACGGGGATTAATAAACGGGATTATTGTAAACTAACGATTTTATGGTAATGTCGTGTCATGTCAATAGAAACTGACTTTATAATTTGCTGTCAGCCTCAGCTATCAGGAGAGAACACCAGGATGAATTTGGCTGATACCTGACTGCTGATTGGTGATAGCAATATGTATAACTTTTAAGTTCTATAACAGTAGGTTAACTTCGGCTTTAAGCTTTAGGCAGGCTATAGCCATTATGGTATTCCTTCATTAAATATTTTTTATTAATTTCATCATCTGTAAAGCAATGCGTCGCGTCATTCCATTCCAGTTTTTTACCACTCCGAAAGGCAATATTACCCATTTGCGCCACTGTTGCCACATGGGCGCCTGCCTGAATGGAACAGTGCAGATCTTCCATCTTGCGCGATTTGATAACGCTAACGAAATTTTCCATGTGTTTATTAACACCAATATCCGACGGCTTCACCAATGGTTTGCTGACTTTATTTTTACTTTGTTTTTCTTCAATAACTTCCCAGCCACCACGGTTTAGTATTAGGGTGCCGTTATTGCCAATATAGGCAATACCATGATCCCGGTCATAGGAGCCGTTATCAATTCCCATAGCGGAATCCCATACCATATTAAAGCCGTCAAACTCGTATAGGGTAGTAAGTGTATCGGGTGTTTCTTCATACAGATCAGGATAAGCAAACCTTCCACCTAATGCTGATATGGATTTTGGTATCGGAGATTTCATTCCCAATAAACCATAGTCGAGAAGGTGTACTCCCCAGTCGGTCATTAAACCGCCTGCATAATCCCAAAACCATCGAAAATTAAAATGAAACCTGCTTGAGTTGAAGGATCTTTTGGGAGCCGGTCCAAGCCATTGTGCAAAATCAACACCTGCGGGTGGTGCTGAATCGGCAACCACCGGACCGGGTTTCATCCAGCCCTGGTAGCACCATACTTTAACTGTTCTGATATTACCCAATTGTCCGCTCTGCACAAAATCAACTGCATCTTTAAAATGTTGCTGGCTGCGTTGCCATTGTCCGGCCTGCACCACTCTTTTATAATGCTGCTGAGCGTTAACCATGCTTCGACATTCTCCGATTGAATTACCAACAGGTTTTTCAACATAAACATCTTTGCCTGCGGCACATGCATTCATCATGATCAGGGCATGCCAGTGATCGGGTGTGCCGATAATAACAGCATCGATATCTTTGCGATCTAAGAGCTGGCGATAATCGCCGTAAGTTTTCACTTTGGCAGTGTCAACATTCATTTTAGTCAGGTCATTCATGCGCTTATCTAAAACGTTTTTATCCACATCGCAAAGTGCGACCAGATTAACGCCCGGCACTTTCAATGCGGCGGTAACATCGGTCCAGCCCATACCATTGATACCTATTGCGCCAATATTCAGTTGATCACTGGGGGCAATGCGATTTTTAAAAACAGCAAATGCCTTGTTGTTAATTGAAGAAGCAAGGATTCCACCACCTAGTACGGTAGTAGTATTTTGAAGAAATTTTCTGCGGGATGTCATTTTATAATTTTTAGCATGGCAAAAGTTAGCATTATAATACGGTTATGAAGGTAGTAACTTGTGGGGATTTTTAACTGGTAAAATTCTGTTGTCTGAATTGGGATTTGTGGATTATGGGATGGATGCTGTAATTATAGTTTCCTGCACCTATCAACAATATCTCTGACAGATAATGAATTGAATAAGTAATAATGTTATTAATAATTCATCACATCCCGTAATCCATTAATCCCACGAATCCCAATTCAGACATATTTCCGTAATCATTTAGTCAACAACTCCTCACTCACTTCTCACTCAACAACCCCTTAATAGTTTCATCAAACTCTTTCCTGAAAGCATCATAATATAGCCCGGTACCAGGACCGGTAAAGCCGGTATAAATCTTTCTTACCACTCCTTTTTTGTCTATAAATATTGAAGTGGGAAATGATTTTATTTTATTAAGCTGTGGTAAGGTTTTTTCTGTGAGCAGTGAATCTGTAGCAGTCACCCCGGTTATAAGTATAGGATAACTTACATTAAACCTGTTTTGAAAGGATGTTATTGATTTCTTTGACCTTTCAAGATCCGTAGTACGCTCATAAGCAAGCCCGATAACTTCTACACCTTTCTGACTATTGGCTTTATAATATTCACTCAGAAATTTGGTTTCATCCATACAATTAGGACACCATGATCCCATTATCTGTACAACTACAACTTTCCCCATATAAGCAGTATCAGTGATTGAAATAGTTTTATCATCCGTACTCCTGAACCTGAAATTTAATTTGTTTTCTCCCGGCCTGAGAGTAGTCGCTTCATATCCATCAGGAAGGGCAGCATTAGGATTGCGCTTTGCAGTCCATTTATCCACTCTTGCAGCTCCTGAATAAAAATTACCTCCGGATATGCTGTTGTCATCATCAACCCTGGCAGTGAATAAATACGCATGACCGCCATCAAACCCTGAAAGCTTTAAGCTATCGCCTGTTACCACACCTTCGAGGAAACGGTAATCCCCTGATGCTGTAAGAAATGTACCGGT
>JAABUK010011604.1_pt1 | contig 11422 bp, 11 predicted proteins | sample 5559141 | NCBI WGS metagenome assembly JAABUK01 (sample SAMN10711869, study PRJNA513367) | rock metagenome | isolation source: Antarctica rocks | place: Antarctica: Victoria Land, Pudding Butte nord | collected 2016-01-03 | reverse complement strand
CGTAAATCGTCCATAGCAGACCATATAGCAGATCATATAGCAGATCTAGAAAATAGCCTCACAAGAGATTCGCAGGCAACCAAGCAGCTTGTCCAGGTATTCTTCTCAGCTATTCATCCACACTGGCCTATCCTACATGCGCCAACGTTCATGATAGAAGATGCGTCACACCATCTGTTGGGCTCCATGCTCATGCTTGCCAGCTGGCTGCAAGATCGGTCAGATCACGTAAAGCTCGCTCCTCTCGTATTTGATACGGTGACCGCGACCCTGTTGGTACAGTTGGACCTGTTTTCGTCACTTATGGGCTTTGATTAACCATGGTATGTAGGGATCGAGCCCTTCTGTGGGCAGTAATATCCAACCAGCACCGTTGCATACTTTGCAAGCCTTATTGCTATGTATTGTGTACACAATCGGATGCCGCGTAAGTGTACACGAGGCTACAAAGGCGCCAGGGCCGAGGAATGTCCTTTGACTAACGTCGATTCAGACCACAGAGGGAATGCTGGCAAGAGCAGTCCATCTTAATGGCATTCTCATCTCGCACTGCCGTCATCAAGGAGTTTTTAACGGTCAGTACACTGACTACGAAACCGAAGAATCTTCTGCCTCTTGGCTGGCCCAAGAACAGCTGCATAGGTACCTCACCCACTCATCCGCCTTGAATTCGAGCCACTTGATATGATCAAAGTTTTTTATGCTGATCCTTTCAGGCTTGCGTTCTCTGTTCTGCGCATTGATGCGTACCTCTGTCTGCTCGTTGATTACCCGCCTTCGGTCCGCTATCAGGAAATCTCCATTCCTCTTCCCAAGTCGACTCATCTATGGACTGCTGCTAGTAAGGATGAGCGACGGACACTTCAATGGAATGAGCCGGCAGGACGTGAGAAGGCACGATTCTGCTTTCTTGTGCGTGATGCCCTTGAACATGAATATCGCCACCAAACTCCCTATCACCTCACAGAGATAGACTACCACCTCGGCCTCTGCTCGTTCCAAGCTGGTATATGGGAAACGGCACACGAAGCCCACAGTTGCGATTCCAACGAGGTCATCGCCAATTCACGGCCGAGAGATCACGTCGTAAAATGGCGCGCTCATCTTGACCTCTGGCGAGCTAACGTGGAGAATAGCTGCCAGCTTTGGCAAAACTACTTCTCCGCCTCCACAAAGAGAGCTGATCACAATTGTGGCCCTCTCAGCATCATATTGTGGCACTATTCTGCCCTCATACTCCATGCTCCGCTCAAGCTACTTCAAGGCTGGGGCTGCTGCTTCCAGTGTCGCTCTGGTACACCCGGAGCCACGAGAAAAAACAAAGCACGACATCGAGGCTGGATCGAGTCCTCGTACGCGCGCATTGCTGTGTGGAATGCCGCTCAAATAGTCAAGGTGGTGGCATTAGAGTCTGCCAACGCGACGTCTGCAACACGCCTCCGTCTCAACCCGCTGGCTATCGCCAGCCTGCTCAAGAGCGCTATAGTTGTTTGCTCATATGCTTTTTATACACGTGCATGTCCTGTATGTACCGGTGGACCGCCGATGGATCTGGTGCATTTGTTCGATGCCGCAGATGACAATGAGAGATTGGTGAAATGGAAAGAGCACGGCGAGGGGCTGGCGGATTGGAGACCTTTGTCTGCACCTGTGTGCAGATGCAAAAACTCTCTTTTGGCGGATTGGTTCCTTCAAACACTCGCGAGAGAAAAGAACGCGGAGGCAGAGTTTAGAGCCTTTCTCGAGGGACTTGGTAAACCGTGGGATTCTTTGAGATGAGGACTGTCGATAGACCATCGACCGTTGAGGCTCGGCAGAAGATTGCAAGTTGTCTGTGGAACGAAAGAGTGTCAACTATTTTATATATAGGATGATAATAGAACGACATCTTCTAAGGAGTTGCAAAAGATAACGAATGACCATTCCAGAAGTTCCAGAGTCGTAAAGCCACTTTATCCGCATGGAGGCTTCTTGATGACATCGTCCTCAAAGCGATAGCACCTCCAATCACAATGGGGCCCACGTAACCTAGTAACCCTGAACACCACATGTAGGGACAAAACCTCGACCACCACATAACTGCAGCTGCAATTGTTCATCTCCCAGGTACATACCCAATGGAAAGCGGTACAGTCCAGGGGCCATACGAGCGGTCGCCTTGTTGATCTTATATATCCTGGGTGTGTATAGATGTCATGACGACTGTCCCAATTATCAAAAACCACTTGTTGGGTGGCCGTGATAGCCAAGATTGCAAATCTGTTGATGCAGCAACTTCTGCTACCCCTGAAGCGAAACAGACAAAGCCGCATGCGTTGATGAACTTGCAAAGAATACAGTTCCTATCTCCACCACCGAGGTCGTTATAACAGTATCCCAGCACGGTGAGGCATCGGCACTGCTTCAGTCCCCCGAGGTAAGGGTTCGCTACAAATGCAATAGCGTAAAGGGCTCGCATGAGGCTTGTGGCTTGCTCCTGTGAGAGTCTTTTCGAGGGTAGGGGCCGCCATGGTTTGTTGGTGGCATCTTCACGGATGGCATATGCCAAGTGTTGATGGCCGATCGTAAAGGGAAGAAGGTTGATTCATACCCACAAGGCAATGGACGAGCTTTTGCCGAGGTAGATGGCTGTCAGAGGGAGTTCGAAGCTGCTTGTGGATGATGGGTTGGAAAGGACGCTGAGAATACCAAAGACTCTTTGAGGAAAGACAATGGGCTTCAAATTGCTGCGGGTGAAGAGTCAGATGATATTGATATGATAAAAGAAGGGATTCAACAACCGGTGGACGGATATGTTCTAGGGAGCGGTCAGGATCAAGCTTCTACTATGCTTTGGGCTATTTGTCTGAACAAAATATCTCCACAGTTGCATCCCAACCTATACTTCTGATGACGGACGTGGCACCTAGATCTGAATTCCATCCTGCTTCTACACATTTAACGGATTCGCATTTATTGTTTCTAGATAGAAACTTGGCGATGATATTACATTTTATATCAATTACATTTAACGAGACTCGGGGAAAAGGATTGAGTTTACAATCCTCGCCCGAATATAACCCAACGCTTACACGAAGTAGACAAAACTAAAATCGCGATGCTCGAGCACTATACTGACCAAGTCGTCTAGCTACAAAAGCGCGGGAGACTAAGGGCCAGCTTGACTGAAGGCTATCGGCAAGCGGAGGTGGTTGCTACTCGGCTTGACTCGACCAATGTCGACCGCTAGAGAACAAGGAGATTAAGCGGGGAAAAGGGGAATAAATAGGCCGTTCCCCCTTCTGTTTTCCCCTTCATCTCTTCCTGTTTCTTCATCCCTTAGGATTCAGCCAGAAACGCGCTTTTGCCCCACCCACCCACTTCATAGACTCAGTCGCTTAGATAGAGGGAGTGCTTGACACCTCAGGGCGGCTTCCAGGGCAAAATTTAGCCCTGGAGACCGCCAGGGGCCGTCGGGTTTGCCCAAACACATATAATATATATTCGTCCAAACGGAGGCGATGCCCGATAGTCCCAAAATTCTATCATTTCTTCACCCGTGGAGGGCTCAGGCGTCGTCCTCATGAAATCTTCAAAATTGCCTCTATCAGCGAATTCGAGAATGATGTTGTATGTGTCGTTATCAATGAAACTTCCGTAGTAGGCGATGACAAATGGAGACGGTTTGCTATCGTATCTGAGATTCATGAATGCATTGCGCTCGGCTGTATGCTGTTCTTTGGCATCGGTGCCTCGGTATGTTTTGAGGACAAAAGTATTTCGGAGATGAGGAGGACGCTCCTAGTTTAGTATTAGTAATTTGAGAATCAAGCGTGGAGCAATCATGACCGTACAGGCATCTTCCAGCGCTGTGGGACTAGCTTGTTGTATTCTCCATCAACATTAATCTTGTAAATGATAGCATTTCCACCATGTCCAATTTCTTCCTTGCGTGTTATTGGAAGTATCTCCTCCTTGTGCAGATGAAGATTCATGTTGTACTCGAGATCTGCGGCACAAAATTGCCATTGATGGTCGTGGAAACGTTTGAAGAAGTTTGGGTCGGAAGAGAAGGGGAAGTCTTCTGGGCGACTGCGATAGGGCAGTCGGTGATCCTGTAGACTTCGATACTGAACAAAGTGCTTGATCATGGGACCTTCCCCAATCAATAAGAGAATCACCAGCGGTCGAACATAATGCTCTCGAACGACGTCTGCATCTATGGTCCTGGGCGCTTCCTTGCCAAATAGCGATGTTAGGAGACACTCCACTCGCCGATCAGCTCCGAGATACGCTTTGACAGCAGAGGGAGGTATAAAATCACAATGAGTGACATGACTCGAGCCTCCAATGCCCGGTCGCCGCGTCGTCGAGGATGCGATCCACCTGTGAAAGGCCTGAATTTCGTCATCTTGGTCAGGCTGGGTCTCGCGCATGGTCAGGCGCGATGTACGTGGCTATGAGCATAGCGTTAAGAAGGCAAAATGGAGGGAAGGGACAGAATACAAATCCAATAACAGTGTCTCATCAACGACGAAGTCCACGGACGGACCTCTTGGGTTTGGTGGCTATACCTCAGGCTTTCAGCTCCTCAGCCACTTTAGCTCCAGATCATATTATTAATCAGAGCTGAACATGAATTGATTGGATGGGTTAACAGCGCACTCATCATGGTGATTCTGCCGATCTGGTAAAGTTTTGATCAGGCTGCCACGGCCTTGCCTGAGCCATTGAGGGGATCTTGCAACCGAACCAGCATCTTTCCGGGGAACGAGGACCGAACAGAGGAAAGATAAACGGCTAACTTTTTGAGACATGACACCACTATAAATCCAGAGAGAAGAAAGACTGCTGACTTCTTCTGCTGAGGAAATAGGATACACTGCTGTGGAAGTTGCGACTGTCACTACTCGTACGTACCCGTCAAAGCACAGGGGGTATCAGAAGTCATTGCACCACTTGAGCAAGATATTTCCAGCAAATGGTGCAACGACTTTTTACACCTCCTTGTGACAGGGCAAACCCCTCAACGACAGCTAACCCTGAAAGCTCTAGTCAAACCTAGCCCTAGCCCTAGGCGGACTGTTCCGCTGAGGGCTAAATACGAGTATAGCCCTCCCACCAGTCAAGGCTGTAAAGCCTGCGCCCGACCTACTGATCATTTGAACGATTAATGACCGGATATATATAACGATCATACTTTGAATTTTTTTCTTTATCAATCAGCGACTCGTAGGATATAATCGTTACTGCATTGTTCGTTAACATGCAAGAAGAAGTAATAGCCTTGTGCGAAAATGCCAAGGCTTTCCCTTGGAATTTCAATCAGCAGAATGCATTCTCAGACCATCTGAGCCTATACGAACAGCTAGATATCAATGCTACGAGACTTTTCTCGGATGAAGATGAGTCCGCCTTGAATTTTCTGGAACTCAGCAGTAGAGGAAAAGGTATGGAACCTCCTTGCACTCCAACAGTCTAGAAAGGAATTCCTAACCTTCGATTTCAGATTTCTGGCCAACCTGCATTAGGACCGAAACCCGACTAAAAGCACACCTAGGTCTGACCCCTACCTCGAGACGCCCTGACCCGCGATGTAGATTTCTGTAAGTCCCACAATGTTTGATCATATGGCGGAATGCTAATAGTCTTCTAGATTCGTACGCGCCATCCGTGGCAGCTCCCGCGAAAAGCTAAAAACAAGTCGGGAGATGCTAATGCTGTGCTTTACCTATTTCCGAGTCATGCCAGAATTCGTTGACTTTTTGTTCTCGTTTGGATATCAGTCTCATGCTCAAGATCCTTATTTTAGTAGCTTCCGCCAGCGCACCTGCATATCCAATTCGAGTCAAACCTACAACATCCCTGGGCTCGCTTGGTCAGGCAGTGAGATACAGATGTGCTACAATCTGAGATCAGCAGAGCGATCCGGGTCAGATCCGAACGACCGGTCGATCCGGCACTGCGCTGTACATCATACTTTCGACGTGAAAAATGTACGAGCAAATTGGATTATTGTCAAAGGCAACGACGTCATGAAAGATCGTATTGAACGAGCAACAGCCGGTCGCGTTCGTGGTGACCTGTCGTCATTTGAGACACTCGATAGAGCTTTTGCAGCATCCCTCGCTGCGCATCTAGTCTTTTGCGACTGGGGAGCTGAACAATGGCGTTGGTACATCAACAACCTCGAGGACCAGTTTCAGAACACATCACGAAGAACGCTTACAGCATCTGTGACCCTTCCATCGAGTCCAGTAACAGCCAAAGATAAATTTCAAATGCACCCCCGCACAGACACCCAGAAAACCAATGGATCAATCGTCGCTCGAATAACTCGAACACAAACGGCATTAACAAAGACATTCTCGATCTCGAATCCAAAGCCAAAATCCCCGGTCCAGCGCACATACACCGATCCTGAAAGTGGACTCAGCCAGCCGCTGCCTCCACACATCACGGTGAATAATGGTCCTGGTCCTGGCCCGCAACCACCAGAACCAACTTTTGAGAACTCAGATAAGCAAGACTTCTCTTTTGCCAAATTACAGAAAATCCAACACATCGGAGAGAAGGCTCACGAAGCGTTATTGATACTGAAATTCAACGTCAGCATCATGCGCCAACTAAAGCAGTACTATAATACCACCTTTAAGTCAAAACATTTTCCCCAGGAGGTCGTCCAACTCTGTCAAGACGATATTGAGCAGTTCGTGCTTCGAGTCACTGGGGTACTCAACGATCTAGAGATACAAATATTGAGATTGGAAACCCTACTACGTCTGCTTGGAGATCGCAAAACCCTGGTATCTTAAATCATTTCTTCGGTCTAAAACGTCAGGCTAAAGCATGACTAGCTCCATAGTATCCTCGAATATCACAACACCGAGATCAACAAAATTTCGACGAAGAATATGATTTCAATGACCACAGATATGAACGATAATGCACGGAAAACAAAGATTGAGACCGTCTCGATGAAGGTCATCACGGTCGTAACCCTGTTCTTCTTGCCAGGAACATTCATCTCCGTATGTGGACTTTTCCTTTATGTAAATTTTTCCCGTCCAGATAACATAACAACGGCCAGACGGGTCCGCATATAGGATTAAAGTGCTCGTGGTAGTAAACACCACCATAAGGCTCGACGTTGATGGCTAACGATCGTCCAACGCGAAATAGACACTCATGAGTACCGACATCTTTCATTCAGCCAGCATCAAACACCCAGGGCCAGATCCCTTTGCTTACCTCTCCCCACTCCAGCTATACTTGGCTGCAAGCCTCCCGCTTACCTTGGTGACAATACTGATCTGGGCCGCCCTCCATTGGCTGGAGAAGCACAAAGAAACGGTCAAGGCACAAGCTCAGCGGCTCGAGTCATTAATCATGGTCTGAAAACACAGGGGCAGAAAGCCTTAGGAGATGTAGGTCATGTTGGAATACGATGTTAGATGGGGCACATTGGTAGATATGTTGATGTTGTTGTTAGAGGTAGGTGTTATCTTGGGGGACAGAAAGTGAAAATTCTGCTGGCGTCCCGAGCTCTATGGCGGTAAACCCCTGATTTTAACAGGTTATACACTTGAAGTAACGAGAAGTGAGATCTCTTGATACTGCATGACGCAAGAGATTTTGGATTCGCATTTGCCGCCTCATCATATATAAAGAACATGGCTTCGTCCAGTAGAAATTTACACTACATATATTATATATGGATTTCCCCCGACTGAAGGCAGCAATACGGACCCCTGCTGGCACATGTCGGCTTGGCTCACCCCACTGTGTATTGAGAAATTCAATGGGAGATTCAGTGAGGGATAGTGACGGGGGAAGGGAATTCAACAGGGGAAAGCAATTCAATGAGGGAGGGCGATTCAATGAGGGAAGGGGGTTCAATAAAAGATTCAATAGAGGATTCAATGAGGAAATCAATGGCGGAAGAGGACTCGATAAAAGAAGACAACTCGATAAGAAAAGACAATTCTGTGAGAAAGAGTAATGAGGAAGAAGAATTCAATGATGAAAGGTAACTCTATGAGAAAAGGAGATTCAATGAGAGAAGACACTTCAAAGGGAAGACAATTCAATAAGGGAAGAAAATTTGATGACAACAGGGGAGGGGAGCGACGACGAGAGCAGGCAGCGAGATGAGATCTTCGATTTGAAGGCAAATGATGCGTATAGCATCAAATTACGATATCGGGCATTTTACAACTAATTAAACAAGCAGATGGTGGCTGCAGTATCATGAGCAGTGTTTTTGATCTTTTTGGTCTTTTGGGGCTTCTCCCCGATTTCTTTTTTAGATTTTTTTTGTCAAAATCTGATCAACCAATTTGCACACGGCGATAAATGGTTTTGCATGCAAAACCACCGCGGACTATGCTTGAAAATTTTCCTGTTAAGGTTAACAGATCTCTCATCCTTCGACGCCGGAGACTATGGTAGGAAGTCGACGGTCAGTAGCTGCTGACATCTTATTGACTTTACTTACAAAAACATGACTCTCACATGTAAAGCAGGCAACTATGCCGCCGGGAAGGAAGCCGAAGCGTGGTGCTGTCAGCTGAAACCTCTTGGAGGGAAAGCTGGTCGTACACATCCCCCCTCAGCATCTGTGGATCAAGTCGGAGTAAAGTAAGGCGGTTTGTGTTCCTGTGACACTTACTCGCTCTCAGTCCTTCACAGGCCATCCTGATCAAGAAGGTTGAGAATTAGGAATGAGTATCCATGAGTATTATACCGCTCAAGCCCCACCCATAAGTATCATCCCGCTCGCATCTCATAAGTGAATAGCCTACCATTTACATCCAATCATCTTAAGACGAAAACACAACGCCAACACCACGGGGTATATCGGCCTATGCCAGCTTCGCCTCTGCAATCTTCTCATCAATTTTCTTAGCGTTATTCACGCTGGCTTGAATGATTTCCGTCTCTTCTCGAGAAACAGTCTGCGCTTTCCCGTCTCTCATACAACTCATGTCGGGCTTCGTGGCACCTTTCTCCCAAGTGGCATCGATCATGAAGTGGGTCGGGACGTCAAACAGGGTAACGTTTACAGCTTTGTTCTTTAGTAGGCTGCCGTTGTACCAGAGTAGATTGTCTTTGTCGTCCGTGTGGGCGATTGTGAAACCGCAGACTTTGGTTTTCTTCCCTTCGCCTCGGATTTCTCCAAGGACTGCCCCGTAGTGCTCCTCGAAGGTGTAATTAGCACCACTGAGCTCGAGACCAAACCACCAGCTCTCTTTGTCTCCGTAACCCATCGTATAGGTAAAGGCTTTACGGACACTGAGTGTGTTCTGCCAGCAGACATGGAGAAGACCAAGGAAAGTTTGTAACCGGCTTTTGTCCATCACAACCATACCCGAGTCGCATTCTTCTGCATAGCCCTCGTTGTAGACAAGGGACTTCGCTAGCGCTGGAGAAGGTGTGTGATGCTCGAGCTCTTTTTCCCACCATTGGTGGCGTTCTTTGAAAGCGCCCTGCCATAGGAGTCGGTCATGGAATAGTAACGTGCCGGTCTCTAGATACCCAGAGTGATTGTTGAAGATTACTTCGGGTGCTTGTAGGAGGACCGCATCAGCGTCGAGAAGCATGCTTTGCTCGAACGTTGAGGTTAGCAGGACAAAAGGCTTGATCGCCCACCCGTCGGTGGCCAGCTCGAGGGAATCATCGTTCACAGTCTTTAGCACGTCCAAGGTTTCTACATCTGCTGCCAATTTGGTGATGAACTCCCGAAATTCAATGGGTAGGTCTCCATCACCAGCATATGCAATTTGGATAGGCAACTTCGAGCGCAAGACATCTCGTAAATTACTAATAAGATGACAAGCAAACCTGAAAGAGCCTTTCCCCGTGGGAATGACCACCCCCTTCGACCCATGTTCGTAGCTTTTTCGCAAATTTGTGAAGACGTGTGTGTTCTCAGGCTCTAATGGGTTCTTCAGGAAAGGAAACAGTGAAAGCGCCGTCTTCTCGATGTCTGCCAAGAGCTCTATCGACTGTTTACTTCTTGAGTTGTTGGATAATGCCTCGATGCTTTCTATCCATCTACCGAGTATTTGGAGCCTTTTGCCCAATTCTCCGAACTGGGACGATTTTAAAGGATAGTCGATGAAGTATTGGGAAGCCTGAGAGATGGATTCGAGCAGCTGGGACGGCACTTCTAGTGTACTATGGGGTTGTATTGACGTCTCTTCTGCAAAGCTAGATGATGCTGAGGCTATTGAAAGTATCGAGGGTATCGAGGGTATCGAGGGTATCGAGGGTGTCGAGGGTGTCGCAGAAACGGAGGGTATGGCGGGGATCGACGGGGTGGCAGGTATAGAGGGTATGGGTGGGACTTGAATTATTGAGGGTTTCGAGCCTTCTCCAGATTTGGGTATGTCGTGGGGCGCGTTGTGCTTCCATGGTAATGCTTCAGAACGCGTATACTGCTGCCAGAACAGTAGCACAAGCGATAGGAGAACCAATGCACCGAGGAAGAGGCGAAACCTGAGCTGCGACAGCAGTGGTATATTCATCCCAGCAATCATCGCCTAGATGTTGGTGGGTGTGAACGAGGATACGGCACAGACAGCAGCCTTTCCGTCCCTCGAGATTTTCTTCAAGAGTCCTAGCAGTAATACTGCTTCAGAGCATCACAGACTGATGAACGATGATGGGGCCGGTGGGGGTGATTGAAAGGCTTCATTTTGAAGAGATTCTGGATGTGAGAGTAATAGGAGAATGACCATCATACCCCTGCTTAGCTACTAGACAGACTACTGTAACTTGCCGCCGTGTGGGCGGTACTTGCTTAGCTACTAGACAGACTACTGTAAATTGCCGCCGTGTGGGCGGTAAACCGCCCTGTTGAAACGCGCCGATCTTTTCCTGAAACTCTCACGATCAGTATGCTGCCACAAATTTGATCCAACAGCCAGTCACCATCTTGTTGTAACCCAAAATCATTGGCTCACGTATAAACACGCATGAGAGTTTCGTTCAGCCCGATGGCCGTGGCAGCACAATGCTACCGTATTTGGATAGTATCTTGGCGCTAATTGATGGAGGCGTGGAACTGTCAAGGCTATCTGTGTTCGAGACTCTCTGATGCAATCTCTCAGCGGCGTTCTTTTACCCTGTTGGTCAAGCTCATAAGATCTCTCAAAACTGCCTTCTCAGCCATAGGCAAGCGTGTCCTACGAAGCACTGTAATCTGATCTTTTCCGTTGTTTATTCAAGCTACAAATGATGGCCACCTTCAAGACGTTCTACTGGCCTTGTTGTATGTTTTTCTCATCCGAACTGTACGTTGCATTGTCTGTTATGATTACGATGGTTCTCCCTTTACTACCAATGTGCCATGCGATGGCTCGAACGTCTGCTGCGGAGATGCAAAACAATGCACAGCAAACCGGCTCTGCGCGAAAAACAACACTCTGGTCCGGGCTCC
>JAABUK010011603.1_pt1 | contig 11422 bp, 8 predicted proteins | sample 5559141 | NCBI WGS metagenome assembly JAABUK01 (sample SAMN10711869, study PRJNA513367) | rock metagenome | isolation source: Antarctica rocks | place: Antarctica: Victoria Land, Pudding Butte nord | collected 2016-01-03 | reverse complement strand
CGGATTGCACGAACTTGTCGCCGACCGCGGGCGGCTGGCCGCCGGGCAGGAAGATCGCGGCGTTCTGCGGCCAGCTTCGATAGGCCGCGGCGCTGCTGCCGATCGAGTAGGCCAGCAGATCGTTTACCGCGAAGCCGTCCCGCGCGAAGCGGATCGCGGGCGCGGCGATGTCGGCGAAGCGCATGGTCCCGTGCCGCTCCAGCGCGGTGATCCAGGCGTCGGGCGCCGCAGGCACCACGGTCCGCAGCACGCCCACCGGGATGCGGCCGCCATGCTCGCGCATGAACAGGTCCGCCGGCAGCGAGGCCGGCCAGTGGCCCAACCCGGCGATGGTCTCCACCGTGCCATCGGCCATGCGGATCAGGATCGGCGCCACGCCGGCCACGTTCACCAGGTCCGGCTGCAGCACGCCCAGCGCCATGCCGGCGGCGCACCCGGCGTCCACGGCGTTGCCGCCCGCCTCCAGCACCGAGAACCCGGCCATCGCCGCCAGGTAATGCCCGGCCGAGACCGCGTGCCGCGTGCCGTAGAGCGTCGGACGATATGCGTGCATGATGGGTCCTCCTGCCGAGGCGAGCATGCCGCAGATGATCCGGACTGGACACCTCAAATCCCCCGCGCTGGCGTTGGCGCTCCTGCTCGTGCTGTGGGCCGCGCCGGCCAAGGCGCAGGACCTGCGCATGGCGGTGCAGGCCCCCTTCGTCGTGGACCCGCACTGGCTGTTCCTCGGCCCCAACATGGCCGCCTCGCGCCACATTTTCGACAGCCTGGTCGGCCGCGACGCCGATGCGCGCTGGGTGCCGTCGCTCGCCGAGAGTTGGCGGGCGATCGACGAGCGCACCTGGGAGCTGTCCCTGCGCCGGGGCGTCACCTTCCACAACGGCACCCCGTTCACCGCGGCGGACGTGGTTGCCACCTTCGAACGCGTGCCCACCATCGCCGGCAACCCCGGCCCCTTCACGCCCAACCTCCGCACCATCGCGCGCACCGAGATCGTCGACCCCTTCACCATCCGCCTGCATACGGACCGGCCGAACCCCACGCTGCCCGGCCAGCTCACCAACATCTTCATCATCCCCGCGCGCCTGGCCCACGAGCCCGGCGAGGGCGCCTCCGCCCGCGTCGCCATCGGCACCGGGCCCTACCGGCTGACCGGCTTCCGCTACGGCGAGGGCATGACGCTCGAACGCAACGAGGCGTATTGGGGCGAGAAGCCCGGCTTCGCCCGCGTGCAGGTCCGGGTCATCTCCAACGACGCCGCGCGGGAGGCGGCGCTGCTGGCGGGCGACATCGACCTGATGGAGAACGTGCCGCCCGACGATGTCGCGCGCCTGCGGGCCAGTCCCGCCATCCAGGTGTTCGCGCGCCCGGCGGACCGGGTGGTGTTCCTGCTGCCCAACACCGGCGCCGACACGCTCAAGCTGCTGACCGACAAGATGGGCAAGCCGCTCGAGGTCAATCCGCTCCGCGACCTGCGGGTCCGCCAGGCGATCAGCCTCGCGCTCGACCGCACGGCGCTGGTGGAGCGCGTGCTGTCCGGCCAGGGCGTGCCCAGCATGCAGATCGTGCCGGAGGGTTTCCTAGGCTGGACCGCCCTGCCCGTCCCCCGCGCCGACCCCGCCGCGGCGCGCCGGCTGCTGGCCGAGGCGGGCTATCCCGAGGGATTCCGGCTGACCCTCGCCTGCACCAACGACCGCTACATCTATGACGGGCGCATCTGCCAGACGCTGGCGCAGATGCTGGCGCGCGCCGGGCTCACGGCGGCGGTGGACGCCATGCCCGGCAGCCTGTTCATGCCGCGCACCCGCGCCGGGCGGAACGAGATGCCCTTGCTGCTCTACGCCATCTCGCTCTCCTCCTTGCGGGACATCGCCTACATTTTGGGGCTGGTCGCGCACACGGCCGACGACGCGGCCGGGTTCGGCGACGGCAACCGCGGCGGCTTCTCCGACCCCGGGCTCGACCGGATGATCGAGGCCGCGATCGTCCGCGCCGATCCCGGGCGCGAGGCAGCCCTGCAAGCGGCGGGGTTGGAGACGATCCGGCGGCTGGGCATGATCCCGCTGCACCACGAGATGACCATTGCGGCCGCCCGCGCCGGCATCACGTACCAGCCGCGGATGGATCAGCAGATGGTCGCGACCGGCGCCCGGCCGCAGTAGGAGAACGCATGTCGAGCACGACCGCCGGCGCCGCACGGTCCGCCGCCACCTTTCCGGTGCTGATCGCCATCAGTTTCTCGCATTTGCTGAACGACCTGATCCAGTCTCTGCTGCCGGCGATCTACCCGATCCTGAAAAGCAACTACGCGCTCGATTTCGGCCAGATCGGCCTGCTGACCCTAGCGTTCCAGATCACCGCCTCGATGCTGCAGCCCTTGGTGGGGCTTTATACCGACCGGCGCGCCCTGCCCTTCTCACTGCCTATCGGCATGGGGGCGACCCTGCTCGGGCTGCTGCTGATGGCCGGGGCCGCGCATTTCTGGTCGCTGCTGGTCGCGGCCGGCTTAATCGGGCTGGGCAGCAGCGTGTTCCATCCAGAGGCGTCGCGCGTGGCCCGGCTCGCCTCGGGCGGGCGCTTCGGCATGGCGCAGAGCGTGTTCCAGGTGGGCGGCAACCTGGGCTCGGCGGCGGGGCCGCTGCTGGCCGCATTCATCGTCATCCCCTATGGGCAGGGCAGCGTGGCCTGGTTCTCGGCGGCGGCCCTGTTGGCCATCCTGGTGCTGGCGGGGGTCGGGCGCTGGTACCAGGGCCGCATCCCGGCGCAGCGGGTCCGGGCGGCGGTGCCCGCGCCGCTGCTGCCGGGGCGCGAAGTGCTGTTCACGCTGGCGATCCTGGTGGTGCTGCTGGCGTCCAAGTTCTTCTACGTGGCCAGCCTGAACACCTTCTACACCTTCTACGTCATCGAGACGTTCGGCGTGTCGGTGCAGGCCTCCCAGTTGCTGCTGTTCCTGTTCCTGGGCGCGTTTGCGGTCGGCGTGGTCGTGGGTGGCCCGATCGGCGACCGGGTCGGGCGCAAGCGGGTGATCTGGTTCTCGATCCTGGGCGTGCTGCCGTTCACGCTGGCGCTGCCTTACGCCAACCTGCCGGTCACCGCGGTGCTGACCGTCATCATCGGGCTGATCCTGGCGTCGGCCTCGTCGTCGATCCTGGTCTATGCGCAGGAGTTATTGCCGGGCCGGGTGGGGCTGGTCGCAGGGATTTTCTTCGGCCTGGCATTCGGCCTCGGCGGGCTTGGAGCCGCGGTGCTGGGGGAGGTGGTGGACCATACCAGCCTCGGCTTCGTCTATCGCCTGTGCTCGGTCCTGCCGGCCTTCGGCCTGTTCGCGGCCCTGCTGCCAGACCTCAGGCGGCCAGACCTTAGGCGGCGCGCCTAGAGCGCACCGCCGAGGTGGTCGCTTAGCGCAGGCCGAAGAACGACAGAATTGCCACGACCACGACCACGAGCCCGACGATGTAGATGATGTTGTTCACTTGCAGTCCCCTATGCAGGGCGGGCAAGGCGCCCGCACGCTCGGATATCGCAACGCTAAGCATGCGGATTGGTTCTCTGGACAACAAACGAGAGGCAGACTTAGTTTATCTTACTTTCAAGAACAGGGCGTTAAGGTCCGGAGCTGCGGTCCTGCCGTTTATGTCATCGCCTCTATCTTGACGGCCGCTGGGCAACAGAACAAAGTGGGAACAGACCCATGCACCAGGCCCGCGACCCCGAGACGCTGACACAGCTTCGCGCCGCCATCGCGCGGATCGAGCGCGGCTGCCCCGGACACGCTCCCGCCCCCTTGCCTTTCGGCCTGCCCGCGCTCGATGCCACCTTGCCCGGCGGCGGCCTGCCGCTCGGCGCCTTGCACGAGGTGGCGGGACACGGGGCCGATGGCGAGCACGCCGCCGCCGCCGCCCTGTTCGCTGCCGGCATCTTCGCCCGCATCCCCGGCCCCGTGCTGTGGGTGCTGGAGCGGCGGGATCTGTTCGCCCCGGGCCTCGCGAGCGCCGGGCTGCATCCGGACCGAGTGGTCTATGCCGAAGCCGGGCGCGGCGACCCGCTGCTGCTGGTGATGGAGGAAGGGTTGCGCCACCGCGGCCTCGCGGGCGTGGCGGCCGAGGTCTCGGGCCGTCTGTCGCTCAGCGCCTCCCGCCGGCTGCAACTGGCGGCGGAGGCCACCGGCGTCACCGCGCTGCTGCTGCGGCGGCAGCGGAGCGGCGAGGCCGAGCTGTCAGGCGCCCTTGCAGCCGTGACCCGGTGGCGCATCGGCGCCCTGCCCTCGGCGCCCCCCGTGCCGCATGCGCCCGAGGTCCCGGGCCTGGGCCGGGTGCGGTGGCGATTGGACCTGCTGCGGTGCCGCGGCGGGCGGACGGGCTCGTGGATTACGGAGGCATGCGATGCGTCGGGTCATCTCGGTATGGTTGCCCCATTGGCCGACCGACCGGCTGCGGCGGCTGGCCGCGGCCGCAGCGCCGCCTAAGCCGCCCGATTCACCTGGGCCGCCCGATTCACCTGGGCCGCCTGGGCCGCCTGGGCCGCTGGTGACGGCGCTGCATGACGGCCGCCGCCGGGTGATCGCGGCGACCGACCGCGCGGCGGCGGCCTCAGGACTGCGGCCCGGCATGGCGGTGGCGCAGGCCATGGCGGTGGTGCCCGGCCTTGCGGTGATGGAGGCGGATCCAAACGCGGACGCGGCCTCGCTCGAGCGTCTGGCCCGTTGGTGCCACCGTACCACGCCGCTGGCCGCGGCCGATGGCGCGGACGGGCTGTGGCTGGATGTCGGCGGCTGCACGCATCTCTGGGGCGGCGAGACCGCGCTGCTGGCGCATCTCGTCCTCCGCCTGGCCCAGGACGGGTTCGAAGCCCGCGCCGCCATCGCCGACACGGCGGGCGCCGCGCATGCCGTCGCGCGGTTCGGGGACAATCCCGTGGTCCCGCCCGGAGCCCAGGCCGACGCCCTTGCGCCGCTTCCCATGCAAGCCCTGCGCCTGCCGGCCGAGACCGTCGCCACGCTGCGCCGCCTGGGATTCGAGCAGGTCGGCCACCTGGCCCGCATTCCCCGCGCCCTGCTGGCCCGGCGTTTCGGCACTCAGCCCGGCCTGCGGCTGGACCAGGCGCATGGCCGGGTGCAGGAACCCCTGCAGCCGCTGCCGCCCGAAGCCCCCCTGCAGCACCGGCTGGTGTTCCTCGAACCGCTGCTGACGGCCGACGCCCTGTCGCATGCCACCCTGCGCCTGCTGGAGCCGCCCTGCACCCAGATGGAGCGCACGGGTCTTGGCGCCCGCCGGGTCGACCTGCTGTTCGAGCGCCTGGACGGCACCGTCCAGGCCGTGCGGATCGGTACCGCCCGCCCGAACCGGGATGCGCGGCACCTGGCCCGGCTGCTCGACGAGCACCTGGACACCGTCGATCCCGGCCTGGGCATCGAGGCCATGCGCCTGGTGGTGGCGCTCGCCGAACCATTGCGCTGGCGGCAGGAAGACTCGGCGGGCGGCGCCGACGTTTCCGCCCTGGTGGACCGGCTGGCCAACCGGCTCGGGGCGGGGCGGGTGTACCGCGCGGCGCCGGTGGAGAGCGACGTGCCCGAGCGCGCCGTGCGCCGGGTGCCCGCCTTGGCCAAGCACGGCGGCGGCACCTGGCCCGGCCTGCAGCCCGCCCCCACCCGCCTGCTAGACCCGCCCCGCCCGGTGGACGCCATCGCCGGCCTGCCGGACCACGCCCCGGCCGCCTTCATCTGGCGCCGCCACCGGCACCGCATCCGCCGGGCCGACGGGCCCGAGCGGATCTACGGCGAATGGTGGCGGCGCGACGCCGAGACCCAGGCGGTGCGCGACTATTTCCGCGTGGAGGACGAGGACGGCCGCCGCTTCTGGCTGTTCCGCCAAGGCGATGGCATGGACCCGGCGACCGGCGGCCTTGGCTGGTTCCTGCACGGCATGTTCTAACATGGTATAAGCCCCATGTTCGTGATTTGTTCTGGTGGGACCCACGCGCTAGCTTGCCGGCATGCCCGCCTACGCCGAGCTTCAGGTCACCACCAACTACAGCTTCCTCCGCGGCTCGAGCCACCCGGAGGAGCTGTTCGCGCAGGCGGCCGCCTATGGCATCGCCGCCCTCGGGATCGTCGACCGCAACTCCGTCGCCGGCATCGTCCGCGCCTGGGAGGCGGCCAAGGCCACCCAAATGCGGCTGGTGGCCGGCTGCCGGCTCGGGCTGGACGATGGCGCGGCGCTGCTTGCCTACCCCACGGACCGCCCGGCCTGGTCGCGCCTGTGCCGGCTGCTCACGCTCGGCAAGTCGCGCACCGGCAAGGGCGGCTGCGACCTGTCCTGGGACGACCTGGCGGCGGGCGGCGACGGCCTGCTCTATATCCTGTTGCCGGACCAGCCGGATGCGCGGCTGGCCGCCCAGCTCGCGCGGCTGCGGGCGAATGCGCCGGGCCGGGCGTACCTGGCCGGCACCATCCGCCGCCGGCCAGACGAGGCGGTGCGCCTGCACCGGCTGGCCGAGATGGGCCGGGCCGCCCAGACGCCGCTGATCGCCACCGGGGACGTGCTGTTCCACCTGCCGGAGCGGCGCATCCTGCAGGACGTGGTCACCTGCATCCGCGAGGGCTGCACCATCGACGCGGCCGGGTTCCGGCGCGAGCGCCATGCCGACCGGCACCTCAAGCCGCCCGTGGAGATGGCCCGGCTGTTCGCCCGCCATCCCGGCGCCATCGAACGCACCACCGAACTCGCGAGCCGCTGCAGTTTCGACCTCGGCGACCTGCGCTACCAATATCCGGACGAGGTGGAGCAGCCCGGCCTCTCGCCGCAGGAGACCTTGGAGCGGCTGACCTGGGCAGGGGCGGAGATCCGCTACCCCGAAGGCATCCCGGAGAAGGTGAGCTGGCAGCTGCACCACGAGCTGACGCTCATCAAGCAACTGGAGTACGCACCCTACTTCCTGACCGTGAACAGCATCGTCCGCTATGCCCGTAGCCAGGATATCCTCTGCCAAGGCCGCGGATCGGCCGCCAACTCCGCCGTCTGCTACGTGCTCGGCATCACCAGCATCGACCCGACCAGCAGCGGCCTGCTGTTCGAGCGCTTCGTCTCCGCCGAGCGGCACGAGCCGCCCGATATCGACGTGGATTTCGAGCACGAGCAGCGCGAGCGGGTGATCCAGTGGGTGTACGAGCATTACGGCCGCAGCCGCGCCGCGCTCTGCGCCACCGTGATCCGCTACCGCGCCCGCGGCGCCGTGCGCGAGGTGGGCAAGGTGCTCGGCCTGACCGAGGACGTAACGGGGGCGCTCGCCACCCAGGTCTGGGGCTGGTCGGAGGAGGGCGTCGAGGAGCGCCATGCGGAGGCGCTGAACCTGAACCTGGCCGACCGCCGCCTGCGGCTCACGCTCGACCTGGCCCGGCAGCTGATCGGCTTTCCCCGCCACCTCGGCCAGCACCCCGGCGGCTTCGTGCTGACCCGCGACGCGCTCGCCGACCTGGTGCCGATCGAGCCGGCCTCGATGAAGGACCGCCAGGTGATCGAGTGGGACAAGGACGACATCGATGCGCTGAAGTTCATGAAGGTGGATGTGCTGGGCCTGGGCATGCTGGGCTGCATGCGCCGCGCCTTCGACCTGCTGGCCGAGCACCGGGGCCAGCGCCTGGACCTGGCCGGCATTCCGCAGGAGGACCCGGCGACGTACCGGATGATCCAGCGGGCGGACACGCTGGGCACGTTCCAGATCGAGAGCCGGGCGCAGATGTCCATGCTGCCGCGGATGAAGCCCAAGACGCTGTATGACCTGACCATCCAGGTAGCGATCGTCCGCCCCGGCCCCATCCAGGGCGACATGGTCCATCCCTACCTGCGGCGGCGGGAAGGGCTGGAGCCCGTGGATTACCCGCAGCCCGAGCTGCGCCGCGTGCTGGAGAAGACGCTGGGCGTGCCCTTGTTCCAGGAGCAGGCGATGCAGGTGGCGATCCAGTGCGCGGGGTTCACGCCGGGCGAGGCGGACCAGCTGCGCCGGGCCATGGCGACGTTCAAGATCACCGGCGGCGTCTCGCACTTCAAGGACAAGCTGATCCAGGGCATGGTGGACCGCGGCTATGAGCAGGCGTTCGCCGAAAAGACGTTCAGCCAGATCGAGGGGTTCGGCAGCTACGGCTTTCCCGAGAGCCACGCGGCCAGCTTCGCGCTGATTGCCTATGCGTCGTCATGGATGAAGTGCCACCACCCCGACGTGTTCTGCGCCGCGCTGCTCAACGCGCAGCCGATGGGGTTCTATGCTCCGGCGCAGGTGGTGCGGGATGCGCGGGAGCATGGGGTCGAGGTGCGGCCGGTGGATGTGAACCGTTCGCGGTGGGACTCGACCCTGGAGCCAGCCCGCGGCCCTTATATGGCGGTGCGGCTGGGCCTGCGGATGGCCAAGGGCCTGGCGGAGGCGCATGGCGTGCAGGTGGTGGTCCGGCGTGGCGAGCACGATTACGCGGGGATCGAGGAGCTGTGGCGCCGGGCGCGCGTGCCGGTGGCCGCACTGGAACGGCTGGCGGAAGCGGACGCCTTTGGCTCCATGGAGGTGGACCGCCGCGGCGCGATCTGGGCCATCCGCGCCCTGGCGGACGCGGCGCTGCCCCTGTTCGCCGCCGCCGACCGCGGCCTGCCGGCGCCCGAGGTGGTGGAGCCGCCGGTGGCGCTCGCGCCCATGCGGCCGGGGCGGACGGTGGTGGAGGATTACGGCAGCGTCGGCCTCAGCCTGCGTCAGCACCCGGTGGCTTTCGTGCGCGCGGACCTGGCGCGCCAGGGCATGGTCGCCTGCGCCGAGCTGGACCGGATCAAGGACGGGCGAAGGGTGGTGTTGCCCGGCCTGGTGCTGGTGCGGCAGAAGCCCGGCTCGGCCAAGGGCGTCATGTTCATCACCATCGAGGACGAGACGGGCATCGCCAACCTGATCCTGTGGCCCAGCATCTTCGAGCGCCAGCGCCGCCTGGTGCTGACCGCCAGCATGATCGCTTGCCATGGGCGGGTGCAGAAGGAGAGCGGGGTGACGCACGTGATCACCGAGCGGCTGACGGACCTCTCGGCGCTGCTGCGCGAGGTGGGGGAGCGGGACGCGCCCTTTCCGTTGCGGCACGGGCGCGGCGATGGGGCCAGCCATCCCGGCAGTCCGGACCGGGGTGACAAAGCCGGGGCGACAAGGACCGGGGGGGACAGGGCCCGGGGAGAGGCCTGGACGAAGCCGCGGGACATTTATTGCCCGGAGAAGCTGTCCACCGGGATCAGGGTGGTAACGCGAGATTTCCGCTGAGCAGCATGGGCCGGGCATCGGTCGCCTGCTCGCGCCAGGACGCGGATCGCGCACGCTTGCGCCCCTATCCAAGCGCAAGCGCCTTCTTTTTGATTGTAATCTCAGCCCTTTCGCGTTACAGTAACGTTAATCAAAGCGCTCGTGCGGGACGCCAGGTAGAAAAGAGCTGCCTAGGGCTTCCAGCGACAAAATGCTTCAGCGATTGATTGTAGTCTTTTTCCAACAATGCCGACGAACCCCGCGCGAATTCGGTGCGTTTGCTCGGCATTCCAAGTCGACAGCCCGTGTGCGACGACTTCAATGGTTAGATTTACAAGCAGGAGGCTGCGTGACCCAATCGGCGCAATTGTCAACTCTGAGCAAAAGCCAGTCCTACCCGGCCGCCCAAAGGCCGGCGCCGAGTTGGCCCGACCCCAGGCTGTGGATCGCCCCGAGCCTGTGGCCCGCCTTGTGGAACGAAGCGGGCAACGACGGGTACGAGGCTGGCGGCCTCAAGCCGGGGCTTGGCCGAGTGGCGGGGCTCGCGGCCTTTATCCTCTGCGCCCTGGTCATCATCACGGCAGCCGTGTGGCTGACCAAGCGGGCTGGCTGATACCGGGCAAGGCCCGCTCATCGTCACAAGGCGCCATCCTGGCGGGCCGCAGCCCGCGCCACCATGGCCCCCAATGCGGCTGCATCGAACGGCTTGCGCAGGATGTCCTGCGCCGCACCAGCGGGGAAGAGGGCTTCGTCGGCGTATCCGGTCATGTAGATCGCCGGCAGCCGAGGCCAGGTTTGCCGCACGGCCATGACCAGTTCGACGCCGGTCATGCCCGGCATGGCGACATCGACGACCAGCAGTTCCGTCCTGTCGCCGGGATCATGCAGGAGCTTCAGCGCGGCCAGGCCCGATTCCGCCTCGACCACCTCATGCCCGGCTTCGCGCAGCATCTCGGCCGCGATCGTGCGCACGCCGCCATCGTCATCCACCAGCATGACGCGGAGCCGTCTTCCGGTGGCCACGGGGGCGGCGCCCGGGCGAGCCTGGTGCGGAACCAGGGCCGTTGCCGCCCGCGGCAGGAACAGCGAAGCGCGGGTGCCTCCGCCGGGCACGGAGCGCACCTCAACGCCCCCGCCCAGTTGTTTGACCACGCCCAGGATCTGCGGCAGGCCGAGGCCGGACCCCTTCCCCACGTCCTTGGTGGTGAAGAACGGCTCGAAGATCCGCTCGCGCACCGCCTCCGGAATGCCGGGACCGGTGTCCGACACCGCCACGGACACGTAATCGCCGGGCTCCGGCTGCTCAGGCTGGGTCGGCGCCTCGCGAACGGCGTTGGCGGTGGTGATGGTCAGGGTACCCCCGTGCGGCATGGCGTCCCGCGCATTGATGGCGAGATTGAGGATGCCTAGCTCGAACTGGGTGCGGTCGGCGGTCGCGGCCCATAAATCCGGCGCGGGCATGACCCGGATGTCGACCGCGGCCCCGATCGTGCTTTGCAGCAAGGGCCGCATTCCCTCGATCACCTTGTTGAGGTCGAGGGACTCGGCCGCGATCCGCTGCTGGCGGGAGAAGGCGAGCAGCTGACCGGTGAGCCGCGCCCCGCGTTCGGCCGCCATCCGGGCGCCGTCCACCAGCCGCACGGCGCGTGGCTCGGCTGCAACGCGCTTGGCCAGCAGTTCGAGATTGCCGAGGATGGCCGTCAGCAGGTTGTTGAAGTCGTGGGAGACGCCGTCAACTGGCCCACCGCCTCCATCCGCTGCACCTGCCGCAATTCCCGCTCGGCGCGCTTCTCGGCGGGGATGTCGGCGATCGCCGCCCAGGTCCGCACGAACGCGCCGTCCCGGCCGAACTCGCTACGTGAGGCCAGCCGCCCGTCGAAGACCCGGCCGACGCGGGTTACGAATTGATACTCGCTCGCCCGGGCCTTCTCGCTTTCCAGCATTTCTGACCCCGCGAGCTGACGGTAGGCCGCGGCCGAATCGCTTGTCATGAAATCGGCCGGCGAGCGCCCGAGCACCTCCTCCCGCGACCAGCCGAACAACTCGACCCAGGTATCGTTCACGTCCAGCAGCCTCGCCGCGGCGTCGACCGAATGCAGCGCCATCGGCGTCCGGTTGTACAGCATGCGATACCGCGCCTCGCTCTCGCGCAGCGCGGACGTTC
>JAABUK010011600.1_pt1 | contig 11424 bp, 15 predicted proteins | sample 5559141 | NCBI WGS metagenome assembly JAABUK01 (sample SAMN10711869, study PRJNA513367) | rock metagenome | isolation source: Antarctica rocks | place: Antarctica: Victoria Land, Pudding Butte nord | collected 2016-01-03 | reverse complement strand
GCTTCCAGTCATCACTGCAGCACAGCTTGCTGAAGAGGTCCACAAAGGCAGTGTCGCTGAAGATGGACTTGACCAGCAGTGCTGTCGCTGACTTGGCTAGCTCCAGGAAGCCTCGGCACTGCTCCTCAATGTCAAGAAGGCCCTGGAAGCAGCATGAGGGTCAATGTAAAAACACAACAGGATTCCATTATATGCTACAGCGTTTTATGTATATACATCAATGATCTGTACAATATGATAATCACTACTGTGAATTAGTCAGCAGTTTCAGTTACATAGTGGCCCTGAGAGCAGAAGCAAGGTGAGAAGCAGATTGCAGGCGCAGCTGTGGTTTAGGCAAAGGGTCTAAATGTAACTCCAGGCCTCCAGCTTTGGGGTTCAACAAGCACCAGATCTTCTGCTTATCAAGCGGGAACAAGCATGTGTTGCACATACACTGCTCTCAAACAGGACTTCATACAGGCAGCCACTCAGGGCTGTATCTCCCTAACCCTAGAAGAAGATGCATGAACATGGCACAATGAAGAAATGAATGAAGACCACTGTCAGGCAGGTCATGGTGCAAGTCTTGCATATGCTGCCTAAGCACAGAGGAAAGGACTGCGGCAGCAAAAATGGGGAGGATGGTAGGTTGGGCAGCAGTGAGGCTGTGCTTACCTTGTGGTCATCATCAAGGCTATCCTCCACCCTCTCTGCAAACTCCATGGACTCATTGTAGCAGCGCACATTGTTGTTCACCATGGCACACACCATCTCTACACCTAACTCACCCTCCAAGTACCTCCTCTCTGCATCCTGCATGCCATGCCAGAGCTAGGTAGATGAGCACCTGCAAACAGCTGTTCCCAGACTCAGGGGGTCCAAAAGCACAGACCTGCCCTTTGCACCTCACTGCATACAACGAGGCTACTGATGCTCTTTGCTCAACGTGTACATATTTGTATTGACCAGCAGGTATGTACTGGGTATGTATCAGGTGTGCCTGAGTTCTGGTTCATTTGTTTTACTGAAAGCTTTGCATTCCTGAAGGAGCTGGCAGGCAGCTTATAGTGTGCTTTGCCAGACGTGAGTGTGCATGAGACACGCCTGTTGAGCATACAGCATTGAGCTGGTGCACCTGTACAACAAATGAGTGAGTGAGTGAGTGAGTGAGTGAGTGAGTGAGTGAGTGAGTGAGCGAGTGAGTGAGCGAGCGAGTGAGTGAGTGAGTGAATGGGTGAGCGAGTGGGTGAGTCAGAGAACAAATGGGTGAAAGACAAACGAAGAGGCAAACCACATTCACCAAGTCACATTGTGAGTGAAGCATGAGTGGATGGATGAGTGAAGATGTGGCAGCCAACGCCAGCGCACGGCTGCCAGCAGGTTGGACATTGCGCTGTGTTGCCTCAGCTGAAGTTATCACAAAAAATTGTTGTAGCACCAGTTGTACATGAGACTTGGTAACGTGCTTGACACCATATAGCTACACAGTGGGCGCATGCAGCCAGAGGCAAGCATGCACTGCAGAGTGGTTATTCACTACTTTCTGTGTCGACAGCTCTCTGGTTGGGCCACAAGGCCTGCCCAAATATAATCCAAGACAACTTGATTATTCCCAGGGAGGTGTAGGTGCTGCAGAAGGGTACCTGGAAGTCGCGCATGACACGCACAGCCATTTGACCAGTCTTCAGTAGCATGTCACCTTTTGAGATGTCCTCCACTACATTCACCTGCAAGGTTTAGTGCAGATGTGCAAAGTGCCTTCCACTTCCAGGAAATGAGGTAGAAATCACCAGCAAGTCAAGGCAGTACCTGCACATGCATTCCGGTGCACATGGTCTGCTGACTAATCCATGCAGCTGCCACAAGTTCTTTCTGTCAGCTTTGCCGTACGCAGCTGCCTTGCTAATGCAGCATATGCTTGTCAGGCTTTGCTTTGCAGGCATATAGTGAACCACTGTGCAAGAGCAACAGGCAGGCATCAGAGGCTTAACAGCATGACAACTTGTATGAACTAGTATTGCACGACAACTTTTGCGGTAGCAGCTGCATTTGGCAAGCTGGCAATGCCGCAGATGACCTGGCACTTTAGATTGTATTTTGATTGCTGGAGCGAGTCACACATGCAGCAGTCTGCCCAGCATGGTTGAGGTGACATTGCTGCCACAGACGCATCAAGCCAGGTAGCGAATGCGGCTAGATGTGGTACAGCCTTGCTGCAAGCGTAGCAGGGAAGCAGGTGCTGAAGGTGAGCGAGTGCGCAGTGTCTGACCTGGGCATTGACAACACGGAAGAAGTCAACAGCGCCAGGGGTCGAGATGGTCCCATCATCACCAACCTTGGGCTCAGCGCTCATGTCAGCCTGCACTACATCAACAAGCTCTGCACTCGAAGGATCTAAATGCTCTGCCTGTCAGGGATGCCTGAGCAATAGCTAGTGATAGCAGCAAAGTTGTTCTCTGGCATGCATGTTGGGCTCAACCAAAGCTTGCCACATGGAGCGCACAATTCGCAGGTATCTAAGCAGTACCCATCAGCTTTCACAATCTGAACCGTCTTTGACAACAATGTGACGTAGTCATGCATTGTTCTTGAGACCAAGTTGAACTGCAAGCAATGCATTCTGACTGTGCGTGCCATTCGCAGCATGCCGGATGGTACACGCCAGCTCGCAGCAAACATCATGATTGCTATGTTGTGTGTAGAAACCTGCTTAGCCATGAGCCAGGGCCACAGAGTGGAATGCCTGGACATTAGCAATGCATGCTTGCCTGGAGGATATTTGTGAACCAGGTGTTGAGCTGCTGGCGCATGCGTTCAATGTACTTGTCTGTCAGCGTGCCAACACCTCGGTCTGAGCCTGTAGGGAAGCCCAGCTCATCTTCTTCAATACCCAAGTCACGTAGAGTGTCACTGTATTGGTTGACCCAACCCATGACCTGCACCGCACCAGCCTTGTGTCATGAACAACATATCCACATCCACTTTGTGCCGGCACGCACCGCCTATTGGGTCACAACTTGTTTGCTTGTGACATGAGTGATACTATAAATGTGCAAGGTACAGGCTGGGAGAGTGTAACAGCAGCAGGCATGCTGCAAGCATACCTTGGCCACAGCACAGCAGAATCTATGAACGCGTGATGTGTTTCAACCCCATAATACACACAGGCAATTTTGGAAACAAATGAGCTTAAACGGCAGTAATGGAGTGCTTGACAGCTGCAGCTGTCAGCATACAAGGACAGTATATGCACATGCACTCTTACGCAGATAAAACAGGAGTCATGGTATAGCAAAATACAGGTATGTGCAAGTACGTAAGATGGTACCTTGAGGATATCAGCATTGGCTAGTTGCTCTGCACAGGCTCCCACACAGTCCAGCATGAAAGCCAAGTGTTCATGGTACTGCTTCCAGATTACATGGAAGATGCCGTACTTTTCAGGGAAGCAAGGCGAGACATAGTCATAAATGTCTGCCAGCTGTGATACAAAGTTGTGGGCATCATCCAGGATGTCATTGGTGCGCTTATCGGTGTCCTCACCTGCCGCTGCTAGCTGGGAGCAGCGCTGCAGCAGCGGTGCTGTCATGTCTTGGATGCACATGCCAATCTGCTGCTGCATGCGTTTCCTGTATCTCTTCATGGGAACAGCAGCTGCATGTGCATAACAAGCTGGTGACAGCATGGCTTTGAATTTATCATGACGGGTCCAGCTTTTGGGACTGTTGTACAAGCAGAAGCCACAGCCAAAAGTTGTATTACAATATGCATATATCTTGTAAGGGACAGGACTGCACACAGGCACAAACACACAGGCCAAAGTTGCGTGATATGACATCACAGGCATGCCCATTGCATGGGCCCCTTCAAATCAGTCTCTAGCTTGAGAGACAAAAGTTGCTGTGCAAAAGTTCAGTGCAAATAGTCAATGCAGACTGCGGTTGCTGCGTACAGAAACAGCAGTTGACAGTACCTCTGCCAGACGATTCCAGTTGCTTATCTACCATCTCCTGAATCTCCACAATGCGCACAGCAGCAACTAGCATGGCAGGATTGTTATGCCCAAGCTCCACAAAGTTTCTGATCAGGCTCCACAGCCGCTCCTCAAACCTGGTCATGGTGTCCTTCACCTACATCATGGACAACCTGTCTTGCATGCACTACCTGACAGCTCACGAATTGAACAGACTCTGAACTAATTCTGCTGTTCTGCATTGCAAAGACAACATTAGCAGCAACAGGTGCCACATACTGTATGTCTGCGGTATGTGAGTGCTACACCCATGAGTGGCAGTATGGCATAGTGTCTGCCCAATTCACCTTGTTGAAGTATGCATTCAAATTGTGCGTGTCTTCCAGCTTGAGTTTTGCCCCACTCTGTAGGGCTTGCTGAGCCAAGCTGCTGGTGCCCTCAAGAATTGCAAGAGACTCATACGCCTGCACAACACCTGTGGAAGCTGTAAATTTTGCTGCGGTCTGCAGTGTCATACTGGCTATGTCTGTACCCACGTGCACTGATCTCACTCCATATGATGGCAATTAGATGATGGAAACGACATTTTGCTTGTGTGCAATTGCTACTGACTAGGCAGATAGCATGTACAGACAACACATCCAAATAGACCAGTGACAGTGAGGACACAAAGCTGTCCTGGTCCCCACATGGTGTTGGTGATATTCTCTTCACTACAGATGACATGCCACAACAGCTGATATTTGCATGAGCAGCAGCAAGTGTTGAGCGTTGCAGCAGCTGCTGTGCAGTATGCATGTATGGGACAAAGTGAAAGGCAGGTGGTAGTAGTACCTGAAGAAGCTGGGAGTCATCCTTCAGCATCTCCTCTGCTTCAGCAGCCTCATTTGGTAGAGCTACTATGTTCTCTACATCCTGCAGCAAGCTTATGTCAGCTGATGCATGTGATATATACTATGCCTTTGCCCCATGTGCCAGAGTGATTGCATATGGTAGTTCAGAATGCTGTCTGACCTGTAGTGTCTTGCCTAGATTGTAATGCACGGCGCTGAGTATTTGGATCTTCTCATGGTTCTCAATCAGAGCTGAGCACTCTGTGCAAAGCTTGTCAATCATCTGCAGCATGGAGCTTTGCAGACAGGCTGTTGCAGACAATAGTATTTGGTGATGGTCAAAAGTTGTGTGTCACTTGAAAAGCTGCGCTTGCAAGGAAGCAAGCTGACCTTATACGAATTTTGCATGTTTGCCAGAGTTCTATGAGCTTTGTCAAGAAGCGCCATGCCAGCGCGAGCGGCTTCAACTTGTGTTGCTACCGTGGCGCTGAGTTGAGCCTTGTTGGCCTGCAGCGACACTGAGTACACACCGTGCTTGCAAAGGTTGGCAAGGTGTGGTGACAAGATGATGCCACGTAATCTTGCCTGATGCTTTTGGGTGTACTCTTCCAGCATAGTGTCAAGTCTTTCAAGGTCCTCTGGACGTTGCAGCAACTTTTCGACCTCTTCCACTGCGAGCTTTCGAGACTCGATGGCCTACACTACAGAAGCGTCAGTACTGTTCCCTGCACAGGTTATGGCAAGAAGATTCCACGGCTCACTAGCTCTGGTATACTGTGCGACAGCGGTACTCCTCTGGAGGACCCCATTTTGAGATGATCAAAATGGGGATATCTTGATCGAGAGCAGATCAACAGCTGCGTCAAGCGATGTGGATGCAGGTGATCACACAGGCCGAATATCTGCAGGTGCCCGTGTACACGGGTCAGCTTGTGTCTGCTCGTGATACAAGAGCATAGGCACGACAAAGTCAGTGTGAACACAAGCACTCAACAAAAGCCCCGTGACGCTCCGAAACCATCGAGAGCAACATGCACTCAACGAAGAAAGCGATCATACGAACTCGAGTGCAAGAGTGTTCCGGGCCTTTGTGAAGCAGTGCTGAATGCTTACTGACAAGCCTGGGTCTCGAAAGTGGGATCTGTTGGCCAAGTCGAAACGACACGAGAGAACATAACGCGGCGGCACTAGCCTTTCCAGCGGGGTTCACTGGTATGCTCTTCAGGCAAGATTGATGTGTCAGAAAGGTAGAACAAGACACGTGTGCTTTTTGCGCAAAGGTAGCTTGACTCGGCCAGGTCTACTTGCAGGTCTCAATGTCAGTACAAGCAGCGGCACAGAAGACAGGTATGAGCTTATACAGACAGAATGTCAGGCATTTCGGGTCTTCTTTCTACATAGCCAATGCGCTCATGATTCTTGCTTATGCACCACTACGTCTACACTGGTATCAGCATGGCCTCAGCAGATATACTCGCCTGGATGACCCAGCTCAAGTGTATGAGTGGGAGAGCCAGTGCGCCCAGATGATCACATTTGTCCTGGCCATCAAATCCATGCGAGACCGTTTCACTTTGGATGTGCTGCTGGGAGATGTCTTTCTGTACTGCAAAGCTGCTATCCTGACTATCACCTTCATGGTTGATCCCAGGGTTTGCGCCTATTTTGGGATTGTCTTCGTGCTTTTACATTTGATGGCTCCACAGCCTTACAGAGACTACACTGGAGCACATAACACGAAATTACTGACAAGCTCTACATTTACAGAACTGGTCATAGAGGGAGCAGCAAACAAAAGGTGGCTTGTCTTGTATTTCAAACCGGGAAAAGTTGGAAGGCAGGTCAATGCTGTGGCTGCTTCCTTGTCTTTGACATATGCTGATGACAATCTACATTTTGGGCGAGTAAACACACAAGCCAATCCAGACGCTACACAATATATTGGTGTCAGTGCAAAGGCTTCTTTTCATGGTGCAACCTTTGTGTTGTTTCAAAATGGCCAGGAGTTGCAGCGTCTACCCACACAAGCTACAAGTGACCCAACAATTGTGAGTGCAGACAATGTTGCTAAGGTCTTTCAGCTTGATGCAGCTTCAGATCTGTCTAAAACTGCAAAAAGCGGCCATACAATACAGTGAGAAGGTGTTGACATGTAACTCCAATGATGTGTCTGCTGTTTATGGCTTCCTCAGGTGCTGACTTTTGCAATGCTGATTTGTTTCATCTTGCACATGAGTTCACCTCTGAATGTTACGAAACGTCGACTGAGCCAACGCTACTACCTATAGTGCGGCAAATGTAGTAATGATCTGCAGGCATAGCCATTTTGGGACTCACAGGCCACACAAGCCACACGCATAACAGCTGACGCCCCAGGAGTGTCCGCAGAGTTGCCTGTGACTCAGCACCTTTTTATAAACCATACGCATGCCACCTTACGCATAAATGTACTGCAAGGGCACCTACAAATGCCAGGACTTCACTTTAATAAGATGCATGCAAATACCCAGCAGCGAACTGGTGCTGGTCTGTTCATTAACACATCACAACACAATGATGTGTCTTACTATGCTAGAGAAAGCCTAGCAATATGGGAATATGCAATCAAGCATGAAACTGCTTAGCATGCACGAGTCTCAGGCACCTTTGAATCTATGACAGCATAGCTACACTAGCAAGCAAAGCTGGATGCGCACGCATGAGAATAATTTACAGGGTGGGGGTAAGAAAAGCCACAGGCATTTAGGATACAGGCATACTAGCAGGTGTATCCTCCATGTACGGCTGGTACCCCTCCTTTTCCTTCTCCTTGCCTATCTGAGGCTTGTCGCTCATGATCTCGTCCTCCTTGGGCGTGTGAACAGTGACCACATCAGGCAGGGGAATCTTTGGTCCCTGTTTGCCGCTTGGATCCCAGTCCTTCATGATACGCACCTGCACAGCCAAAGACAAGATTACAAGTTTGCCTGCAAACTGACATGACGTGGCACAACAATGGCAACCGCAAGACAATCTGACCCAATAGGACATGTGCAATAGCAGCTGCTACTACGGCATTCACGACCAGCTGCATGCATTTCCAGCAAAGAAAGCAATGTGACACTGATCAGATGCAGTTTGCAGCCATGCTGCACAGACTGTCAGAACACAACTGTTAGAATGGCGAAAAGGCTGCATTTGGGAGTGCCTTCAGACGAAGCAAGACAGAACTTGCCTTGATACCCAAGACTCCTTGCCGCAACATCACGTGTCGCACACATCCATCAATGTACTCGACAGCAGGGTGTCCTGATGCAATCATGTATCCATCCTTGAACTTCATTGCCTTTGCACGCTGGGCACGCAGCTTGCCAGAAACAATGACCTCGCATCCCTTGGCTCCGCTTTCCATGATGAATCTCAGCACACCATAGCACGCTCTGCAGCAAATCGTCCCGATTTCTCGTGCAGCTCAAAACTGCATCCCTTTTTGAAGGCAAACTCGGTAGAGCATCCATCTTGCAGGAACACTCTGCTTCAAGGCAAAGGAGATGAGACAAGCAGCTGCTGCTGAAATACACCAACGTTCAGCCAAATACTGAGAAGACAAGAACGCGCCAGTGAAACTCTACCTGCGCACAGCCAATCCACCCAGCAACTTGTATCGCAGAGACTCTGCCTGTGCAATGGCAGACAAACCACGGTTCGCCACCTTCTCTGCGTACAGCTCGACTGAGCCCTCTGGGAACTTGAATCGCTTTTGTACAACTGAAGTCAGCTCCCTAATCCTGCGGCCCTTGGTACCTGTACAGACCAATGGGCTGAATAGCAGAGCTGGCCTACAACGAGCTTAACAAGACACATCTTTAAGACCCTTCTGCGCGTGATTTCGCCCCTTACCTAGGACATTTTGTGTTCGAGTAGCACGGATGATAATCTCTGTGCGGATAGGAGTAACTCTGACCTCTACACCAGAGTATCCATGCTCTGCAAGCTCTCTGGTCAAAAGCTCATTGAGCTCAGCATAGAAGACGCCATCAGCAACGAACTGCAATGAGCCAACGAACTGTCAGCAAAGTAGACGAGCAACTACTGATGAGCATACATAGCTTTTACAAAGACATGACAGCTCGACAAAACTCGTGTAACACCTTTCTCTTCTTGCTGATTTGAGTAGCCATTTTGGGGCCCACACAACAGACCAGGTACAGGTATGCTGCACCCGCTCAGACGCATACGACAAGGCTGAAGCCGCCTCTTACAGCTAATACAAGATTTAGAATCCAGCCATTGAGGTGATTGTGATCGGAACTCGGCAAGAATGCAATACATATTTAGCGCAGTGTGTGGGATTCTCGTTCGAATGAAACTTTCGTCAGCATCCGGCCGAAGACATCCTGTACTACTCGCAGCTGGTGTGTGCTCATAGCAGCTTGGAAGTAACTTGTTAGACTTAGCCACACCAACTGTCGAGGGCTGTCTGCAATTTCTCGATTTTTGTACTGGCCTCGTGACTGCCGGCAATCAATAACAGTAGTTGCCATACAAAGGCGCAACTTTTGCCGTCTTCAACGAACTTGCAGCTCTCCTGTGATAGCAAGAATGTACTGTTGACCTGCTCTGCTGGTATCTGCTCACTCTGTCAAAGTAGCCGTCTTCTTCATGCAGTATGCGTACTACTTGCTGCGCCAATCTGGCAATGTTGACCTTAGTTTGCAAATGCTTTGTGCGGAATACTTGCTGATCCCTGCAAGTCAGCAAGGTATGTATGCTCCAAACAGATTAGGTAAACATTTTCAGAATGGCGTTGTCTGTAGTTGTGCATGCTCATGTAACCTGTGCAATCAATGTTCACCTTGCATGACACTGAAGTCATCTGGCGTCACTTGGAGCAGATACGAGCCCAGATTTGAGCCCGTCATGCCAAGTTGGTAGGCTAAAGTTGCATGACTGATTACGGTTGTGGTGGCCACACCTTGTTCAACAGTGTGCAGTGTGTTGTGAGCATCACCTGCAATCTATACGCCTGATTGTACTTGAACTGAAGAGAGGGCATCAGCAATGTGACATTGTAAAAGTGGCATGATTGTCCAGCAGGCTGAGATCAGGAAGGATAGTGCCTAATTGTGCCAGCTTAGGAGCCTGGTGTTGCATGCTTGCTATGTGTGTGCCTATCTCTTGAGCACCAGTCTAGTGGCAGGGCTCAGCCCTTGCATTGCTGAAGACCTGGTTGATCTGGTGTTCACCATGTCTGCAGTTTTGCGCTTCACCTCCCTCTGCATGTTTGTCTGTAACAGACATTGAGCAGGGAAGGTTGTAGACACAAGGCTCTGAAACCGTGGCTGCTGGGTCGAAATGGCACCTTTCTTGACAGAAACTTCATGACGCCCTGAGCTAAAGTCGTCTTGCATTTGTGACCAATGCTCCCACGCTGCCAGTGGCTTCTTGGGCCTAGGCTTGCTTCCTGCATCAGGCAATGTCACACCATAAGTGCTACATATGAGAGTTATTAAGAAAGCTTTGTTAGTGCCAATCAGTCGTATGTTTCCATGATGAACACACAGGACAGCAGCCATGAACTATGGCTGTGAGGGCAGTCTGGCCCACAGCTGGGAGCAGCTGACCTGAGCTCAATACACCTGTCGTTTGCCGTCCAGAATGAATATGCAAGTTGGGGGCCAGGACTGCAATCCCGCTCTGATTGAACTTGGTGGCTCTTTGGGCACTGTGCTCATCTTCTGCTTTCACAGATGGATACGCATCCAGCTGGGTTGATTCTGCAAAGGCAGTACGCATAATAGGCTGGCATGCTTTTGTACTCAGTTTGGCTGTGGTATTTTGGCAGTCTAGCTGCCAGATCAATGTCACTGCTCCAGCGTAAGCTGCAAGTGCATTAATGAGCACATTCAAAAGGGTCACTCTGCAAAATCTCTCAAGTATGGCTGGATGACTGATGATCGCACCATGGTCCCCTGCAGCGCCACTGACGTCCTCATGCACTACTTGTTCAGTCTCACAGCTGCCAGCATCTGACAGATCCAATGCGTTGTAGGGCGCACAAATGAAGAGGTAATCTATTGATTGAGCGGTCCAGCTTGAGCAACATGGAGAAGCCTCATGAAACCAGCCATGGCTGGCCAGCACCTGCAAGAATTGTGTTGCATTGCTGTGGAAGACTGCCAGTCATATACACAGCAGTCCCATTGCCATAAGCGACTGCCTGTCGTGCAAACAAAAGGCAGCTGTTCACCTCCTCACTGGGCACTGTGGTTTCATCTGATGTGCTTGCTCCTGACTGTTGAGAGCCTGAAGACACCGGTGGCATTGTATTTTCAACTGCTCAAACAGCACAATGACAATGGTCAGCACACAAGTTTCACATCCAAATGTGCATGACTGATTGCACCTGATTCCTTTGTCAGATTGCATTGCTGGCCTCTAACTCTGAGACAAGGAGCCAGCTGACGCCACTCTGCTGCCTATGAAGATAGCCGCTCATTTATGATGCAGATGTTAACAAACCATTCTTGCAGCATTGACCACAAACCACTTGTGTAGTGTATCTGCAGCAGATATTGTGTGGCCTGGCTTACCTTGCGGTGTTGTATGTCACATTCAAGCTCTGCTACAGAACAATGCTCACCACATGCGCTGCAG
>JAABUK010011599.1_pt1 | contig 11424 bp, 13 predicted proteins | sample 5559141 | NCBI WGS metagenome assembly JAABUK01 (sample SAMN10711869, study PRJNA513367) | rock metagenome | isolation source: Antarctica rocks | place: Antarctica: Victoria Land, Pudding Butte nord | collected 2016-01-03 | reverse complement strand
GCCTTGCAAAGTACATCCCAGCCCTGAAACTACTGGCCCTGAACAACAGCGACTCAACAAGTCCCCTAGCAGGCTACTGCAAAGCCTGGATGAATGAAGCCAAGCAACCAGCCTTTCAGGACGTCCAGATGGCTGAAGTCACCACCACATATTACCAGCCATCACAGCAGATGGCAGATGCGCTGGGCCTCCAGTATGCCCTGTCAAGGGCATTTCTTTACGACACCATCATTCAACATGGCGGTGGTAACGATGGTGACAGCCTTGCAGCCATTGTGAACAGAACCAACACAGTGCTAGGTGGCTGTCCAACAGAGGGGGTGGATGAAAATATATGGCTGCCAGCCATGATCAGTGAGAGGAGGGAAGATTTGCTACATCCAGACAATGCAGCAACAGCTGATCAGTGGGCACAGTCTACAGACCGAACTGACGTGTATGCTCAGCTTGTTGCTACCAGCCAATGGGCTCTGGCCGGAACAGTTCATTTCAACACTACAGACTACCCAGACGAGAGCTTAGTTACAAACAACACTATGGCCACAAATAGTGCAAATTGCGGGGTCCATGCAGAAGTAAATGCGACTACTGAAAGCTTTCTGGACCTTGCTTCACCCATCTCTGGGGGCAGCAGCTTGTTTCTGGCAAGCAGCACCGTCCTGGGGGCTCTCACTTTGGCTGGCTTGCTCTTAATCTAGAGACAGGTCTGTTTGCAAGTTGATTGAGTCGGTGCATACAGACTGTTATTAGTTGCTTGAAGTTGCCCAGCCAACGATTCATTGCAATTGTGCTATTTGATGAGGTGCCTTCATGTCTGTATATCATCCATTGTGTATGTTTACTTAGGACCAGAGTTAGAGTGTAAGGGTTGTCATCATGACAATGTCATGTGCACATTCAATGTCCAATATGTGTGTAAAGATTATGCATCCCATCCTTTGCGCTGTGCTATGGTTGTGTGACGTAGCAACAGTATGTGTAGCCCATACTGCCATAAGGTACCATGACAAAAGCAAAAGCATATGGCATGCACACAAATGTACCAAATCGTTGCTGTCTGGAATTCTATCGTGTCTGTGAATGGTTTGTTGCATGACCTAGTTCCGGTCCAACATGTCTGATGGACTCACCGCTGCATGCAATGGTGACTAACTCAGACTTCTTGTGTGTAGAAAACGCATCCTGTCCTCAAAGCACTGGTGATGCTGCATATTAAGTTTAAGATCACGCTTGCCAATGGGAACTCATCACAGCCTGTGATTCACAGAGTACAGTATGTCCTTATTTACATCATTGGGCCCATCAAAGGCCTGATAAAGAGTCACCTTATGAGTCACCATCCTGCTCTGCTGGCATAATTACCAAGAGGGTATTTGAAGATGGATTTATGACGCCTGAAACAAGTATGGCACGCTGCGTCAGTGCACACCTATAGGTAGCTACCAGGGAGGGCGCAAAAGGTCAAGGTAAGGGCACTTTTGGTGTGTGTTAGCCACTGCAACTATTACAATGACAACAAAGGTTTGCTGACAGCACATGTGACAACACGTGTCAATGATGACCTTTTGCAAGGTCCTCCCCAGTGCATACTGTCAAAGCATATGCCTGCAGCAATGGCATTTGCCGTCTGCTGTACGCCCACCAGTCAAGCCTGTCTTTGTGTCTCGCTTTTGCTGACGTGAAGTAAGCACTCACTCAGACGCCCAAGGCAGTAGCTTGGTGATGAAGCCTGCAAAAGGACAAGCAGCAAAGTGTTGGTGGTGTGTGTCCTGCCATTGTGTCCTGCGTATGGCATAATGACTAAGATGAATCAATCAAGCCATTCAAGGCAAGAAGACGCCAGTAGCATGGTATCAACATACTGAAATGTTCTCTTGTCATCTTACCTGCGGCAAGCTCAAGCCTATCAGTGCGCTCCTTTCATTGACCTTCTTGTCAGCCAGCGTGCCCACTTTATTGAGACGCTTGTCACCGTCAAAGTGCCAGGAGTCATTGACGTTGGGAACACTTTGCAGCTTCTGCGGGAATTGAGGCTTTCTGTGGGAAAGCCTGGCTGAGAAGCTGCAGATTGCATTCTTCGTGATGCATGCACTGATGCCTCTAATGCAGCAGCGTTGTATAGCTACTGACTCTGCAGTAGCCTTATGTCCAATGCTTGAGTTCAGCTCTGCAAAGGCTAGCTCAACTGCATCTGTACAGGAGGGTTGTGGGCAGGAGGTACTGAGCTGCTTGTCTGAGCTGCTGCTGAGACACTGCTGGAATGAATGGGGTGTCAAAGCCTTTTGCACAAGCACTATAGCAGCAGTCTTTGCTGCCTTGATCCAAAGCCATGTATTACTAAAACATCTGGTGCATGTATGACCTGGCCTGCAGCTGTCTCCTGATGAGCCCTGATCTGGTGCCGCATGCATTGCCAGCAACTTCTGCAGCAGAAACAGACTGTATTCAGATATCTGCACATCTCACCAGCATATGAACGAGCTTATCTAATCGCAAATTGCATTTGCTCTCGACTTTGCAGAAAGAGAATTATAGCCCAGCAGCTTAGCTCATGAAATTGACGCGTGCATGATCCAAACGGCCCTGTAGGTCCAGCTACCATGAAGCTGCGAGAGCACACATGCTTGAAGGGATAGCACAGGCTCAGGCGAGGTGGATGTGCACGGTCGAGGTATCGACCATGAGCAGAATCGCAGTGTGCGCTGCGCACGCACCCATTGACTTGAGCACAAAAGAAGTCTACAGGGGCTCCGAGACCATTCAGAAACTGATTTGGATTCCTTCACGTCAGGGTATGTTCAAAGCCAGAAGCCAGGGTCAAAGCATTGACAGACCTGTGTGTGGTGAGAGCTTCTGTCAAAAGCAGTCCAATACTGCTGGATCTCCATCCAATGTACAGATTTCCCTTTGCGAGCCACCTGCATTGCCATATCAGCAGTGCACCTGCATCGGTGTGAGCATGAGAGAACGGAAGCACTCCCCTGCTTTACGGTGGACAGAGCTTTTGAGAAGTGTACCCAACATATGCTGCGGTGATCTAGGGAACTTTCGCCCGTACGGCTCCTTTCAGTCATCCTTTGCCGTGTCACCTCTCTTAGAGCTTCAGCAGCAACGAGAGACCGTTAGATTTGTGTTACCCAGTGCTCTCAACAAGGGCACATCAACTACTGACACTGATGGCGATATGCCACCCGGATGGCTCAGATCGCAATCTCTCCACACCCCGCGGAAGCCAAGCAGACCTGTTACTGCAACACGTTTCTATGAGAGGCAGCAAACAGCTGCAGACCCCCTTTTATGGGGGCCTGTGATCCAGCACAGCATGGTCAACAGTGCCACACCTGATGCGCCATGGAAAAGTCCAGCCATGTGTGCCAGGCGCATAATTCAGACTGTCTTCGCCAGAAGCAAGTTCATTGCCAGGTGGACAGTCAACACCTTCATCTGGGGCCCAGTCAGATTTCTAGTGGTCGTGGTCATCAGGAAGACTGACTCGTTCCAGCCCAGTGACAGCAGCAGTAAGGTGAGCAACAGCACTACCAGACCTTCACAAGCTGCCAGCGTATCGCTTAGTCTGATGCATTACTGTCTGCAGGAGGATTTGTTCCCTCTCCTAGGCTTTGACCAGGAACATGACCTGCCAGAGTTTGGCATCTTCTGGGAAGACCCTGCATCTGCGCCTACCAGCTTGGTGACACAGGTCAGCATCTTCTATTCCCTGCGCTGCTCAGCGCCTTTTTTGTCCCCGGCGCTGCATGTTGACCATCGCTGTACCACTGCCCCTGACAGCATCAAAGTCTAGATTGCCATCGATGCTCTGCAGCACAGCATGTAAAGTTGGCATGTTGTCCTGCAGTGCTGCTGAGTTCAGTGACCTGCTGCAGGTGCCCTATGACAAGGAAGCAGTGCCCCTTCAGCTGCTTCCATCTTCACCTGCAGTGCCACTTTTGGGACATGTGTCTGCAATAGACTCACACAAGCAGAATGACTCACCCTCATCCCCCAGGTCCACCCTGAAAGCCGAAACGAGTTCTTTCCCAGAATCATCCCCACACGCAATACCATCCCTACCCATCCAGGTGCGCATCTCACACACTCACAACGCCTTAGTGCACTTTCATGCATAGACTCTATGTCATAAGCATACATGACATGAAAGCATGCACAGCATGAAATCACAAGCACGCAACAGCTCAGCTTCACAGTCCTTCAGCTGGGCTGCGCTGCAACCACTTGCAGCTTGATCAACTGCACCATCACCATGTGCCAGATGCTGAGGCAAGGCCTGTCAATGTTTTAAGAGGATGCTGTCCCTGTGCCTGCTCAGGTTGCAAACCCTGAAATTGCCGCGACGTACTCTGAGATTCTCAGCAGCGCGTGTCAGAAGGTGCCACTCCCAGATGCCCCTTTCCATGGCAGAGTCACCAAGGTATCTGTCACGAGCCATACATCACTTGTCAGCTTTAGCTCAGCAGATACTTTCCCCAGTTTCATGCTCTCAATGCACGATGTGCTGCAAGTTTGCGTCGACATTGCCACAGCTGCATGCTGCTGCACCTGCTCCTTCCTTCAAGGTGCTGATTGGGTATGGGTAACGGTGATTCAATTGTCTGAAGAAAGCGCAGACTTACATTGTTGGGCTTTTGCTTGTATGGATGGGGGTGCTCGGAAACAACATGCAGTATTCAAAATGTTGTTCAACGCGTGTTGTTCAATGAGCTGGTATATTCTTTTCCTGAAAAGCAAATTTGTTCTGTAATGCTGACAAGATCATGAATACCGTGCAGATTGGCAGTTCCTTCAAGGCATCTCCCCAAGACACAGCTGGGACTGATGCATCCTCAAAGATCAGCGTTGTTGCTGCATCTTCAACTGCAGCAACAAGGCTTTCTGCCATCAAGGCTGCAGCTGACAACACAGACAGGGCAGCGGCTGACTCACAGCTCAGCAATGATGAGTCAGCCATCCAGGTGCGCATCCCACACACTCACCATGTCTTACTACACTGTCATCCATGGAGTTCATGCCAAGAAGCCTAAGATGGTGCACTGCTTTCTGTCTTCAGCCAAGTAGACTAGAAACATCATGGAAGTGCAAGCATGCATCAGCGCAGCTAATCCTTGAGCTGGGCTGCGCTTCAATCATTTGCAGCTGCCCAACTGCAGCGCCATCCCCATGTGCCAGATGCTGAGTGAAGGCTTGCCTATAATTCAGGAGGATGCTGTCACTGTGCCTGCCCAAGCTGCACAGCCTGAAGTTCCTGTTATGTCCTCTGAGACTCCAAGCAACAATCGCCAGAAGGTATCACTCCCAGACGACCCCTTCTACGAAAGAGTCACCAAGGTGTTTGCCATTGGCGTCAAATGCGCACTGTTTTGTTTAGCGTGTCAAACTCACACCACGCTGCGTGTCAAAGTCATGGTCAAGGCTGAATTTGCAGCTTCTGTCTCTGGTCAGCTGCTGCCGCCCACATACATTGGCATGAGCTGACAGCTCACGCTGACTAATCTTGCTGATTATTCTGACTAATCATCACATGTGCTGGTTTGCTGTTGCAGCCATTCCCACCCCCAGACACAGGCCGGCAGTCACCCAGCAGGGATGGCATGCCCACCAATTCAGCAGCACATGCAGAAGCAGTTGCTGCAGCCAGCCGGCACCAGCAGGTGCAGACTCAGAAGCTGCGCACAAGAAGGGTCTCAAGGGTAAGATCTCTCACTACTTTTGGAGGTTGATGCATGCTAATATCGCATGCATAACAACTGCGCTCAATTGCAGTGTCCTTTTGTGTCTTGGCTTCACAATCATGAATCATATCCTGCTGCCAGCCCAACCTGCTTGTGACTGTCACAGACTTTTGTCTGATCATTTCCAAGAACTTCTGGCAATGCCGTCGGTGGAATGTGTGCACCATCTTGCCTTGATGTTGCACACAGACACATGCAGGTGTACATGCTCCCTGATACCAGTTGACACAGCAGAGGCTGTGAGTAATGTCTTGGCGTCACTGACAGCAGCTGTCCTCTGCAGTTGGCTAGTGAGCACATGGACCGCATTGTGCGAGTTCGCATGGAGAAGCATGGCCATGTCTGCTCTGAAGTGGACATGGAAGAGCTGTTCCCAGGGTGCTGGATCCTGGTGGACAAGGAGCTGGGCAAGCTTGGCGAGGGCTCCTATGCCAATGTAGTCTAGTGAGTGCCCTTGCTTGTCATGTCTGCAGCCAATGTTTGTGCCGCAGCTAGTCATGTCTGCAGCCAATGTTTGTGCGCATCACAAGGCATGCACCACAGTCATGCTGTGGCAAGCGCATGCTTGCAAGTGCTTGACATGTGTGCCACCAGTGGCCAGTTGATGAGAGCAAGGCAATGATCAGTGTATGACAACACAAGCAATTACACACGAAACTGCACTTGCATGCATGCATTCTGTTTGTATGTATCTGACCCTCAGCCAAGGCACGTCTACAAGGAACAAATGGCTGGACGCACAACTGAGTGAACAGATGACTGAATGGGTGCATGAGTAACATGATGCATCCAGTGGGGTCAAGTAGCTGACATGAGGGTCTGGCATGTCTGCAGTGCTGAGCTGGAGATGAATGGGGAGATCAGCGTGCTGGCTGTTAAGGTGATTAAGGATGTGGCTGAGGCAGAGATGGTGGACAGGGAGATGGAGGCTCTGGCTGCTGTGCAGGGCATGCCACACTTCATCCAGCAGGTTGACTCCAAGTACCACCGCCACGCTGATGACTCAGGCCCTGCTCTCATCGTCACCAGGTATGCACATCACCTCATCTGCCCAAGCACTGCTGCTTCCAGCATTTGTAGCAGGGTCTGCAGTTTCAGTGTGTACATAGGTTGCACAACTGGCTGCATGCATGAGAAGCGTGTTGGCGAACGAGTGTTCACCACCCACAAGCTGTGCCAGTCTGCATGCACCTGTGATATCTTGACAAGTCAAGGTCCACCTCCCACAAGCTGTCCCAGTCTGCATGCATCTGTGGTATCTTGACAAGTCAAGGTCCACCATCAACAAGCTCATCTGGTGTCTACTACGATGCTGGCTGCTGTGCAGTGCAATCTCAAGCTAGACCAGCTTACCACATGCTTGACATGCCTGTGCCGCAATACTTCAAGCCTACTCAAGCACATTGTATGCACCACACCTTGAACGCTGTCGTCACTGGGTTGCCAATGGCAGGTTGGTAGAAGGCATTCCATTTGCAAGAATGATGCATCTCTTGTGGCGCATCCGGACGGAGCCAGGGGGTGAGGCCAAATTCTTGTGGGCTGTCGTGCGCCTCTTCAGCCAGTTTGTGGAGGTGGGTAAAGCACAACTCAAGATGATGTTACTTGACACATGGATGCTTTTTGTAGAAGACTTCACTGCAGCAGAAGCATGCTGAAACCAGGTTTACAAAAACCCTCAAATGCCTGCATGCATGCCAGTCCTGAATTGCCTCTGCAACAAGCGGTCCCATGAACTGGTTTCAGCCTTCTGCCCTAAAGACTGACTACAATGCAGTCATCACCTTGTGGCATGTAGTTGAGTGACAGCAAGCATTTTGCTGCACAGACAAGGCATAGTGGTCTCCAATCTGATGCACATGCAGCTTGAATTTGCTGTGTACACAGCCCTTGTCAGCATGTCATCAGGCATGGATGTTGTGAGTGCAGGGAATGCAGCAGCTGCACAGACTGGGACGGGCGCACAATGACCTGAAGCCTGACAACCTCATGGTGTGCAACTGGCAGGAGCTGGAGAAGGTGCAACTGGTGATTGTGGATATTGCAGGCAGCATAGTGCAAGGCACATGTGAGTCTTCACAGCTTCCCTGCATAACCTGAGCACATGTCAGGCTGCTGCTGCTGTGTGTCTGTCTGTCTGTCTGTCTGTCAGTGTCAGGCTTCAAGGTCAATGCCATCTTTTGTGTCAGTGCAAGACTTTGATGATGCGGGATCCAGATGATGATGATAATGATGATCAGATTCCAGTTGTTCCACAAAGCCCTGCCTGGCCGTCCCTGAACCCCACCCTGCTAACCTTTCCTTAGCTTTTTGGGTTGTACACAGGGCCTGACAGGGGTCATATGTGCAGGGGATGGGATTGAGTATCCTCAGATCACTGCTGCTTTTAGTGCTCCTGATGCGCTAGCAGCGCTGGCTCATCTGATCAACAACAGTGAAAGGCGGACCAAGCCTGTGGACTTCCTGGCTCATGACAGATGGAGCTTGGGATGCATCCTCTCCTTCATGTTGTCTGAAAGCCTCGTCTTCAACTGCCCTGCCCACGTTCCAGGCGTAAGCACAGAGGACCCCATTGCCTATGTCCAGCAGAGACACAAGGAGTGGGTAAGCACCCATTTCCTCTCCTGCTCTGGCAGTCACAGGCAGTCTGCTGTGACTGGTCATGGTGCCTTGTGCATGTGACAAACCTTGCACTGCTGACGGGATGATTACATTCTGTTTTTCAAGTGTTCCTGGTTGACTGATGACCAGGACTGTATGTCATGTTTGTTGTATGTGTGCTGCAGAGGGGGTATCTCAAAGGGAAGCCAGTAGCAGGCGCACCTGCCAATGCTTTGGACGTGCTGTGCAAGGGGCTGAGTGGTAATAAACTGAACAAGGCAAGGCAGGTGGTGGGCCATCTGCTGCACCCAAATGCTAAGGCACGTACTGCCCTGGCAGATATTGACGTTACCTTCCTGTTGGAATGATGATTCACAAGGCAGAGAGATGACTTGGTTGCAAATTTGAAGTTGTAGAGAGCCTGCTCTGGTGAAGCTGCCACTGGTAGTGACACTGGTATGGTCAGTTGTGGCAGTGACAGTCCATATGTGATACAATACATATTATATAAGACCAAGTTGCAGAATGCCTGATGGAGCTCAAGGCTGTGCTTGGCTTTTGTTAAAATTGCCCCCTGAGTGCAGCTTTGATAGTGCAGCTTCACTTTTGGATGTGAATAATGAAACATGACAAAGCACATGAGGTGTCAGCATCATTTCGCTCGTTTGGATAGACTTGGCTGTGCCACACAAATTGCTGAACTGGTACCAAATTTAGTTGCAGGATACAAGAGCTAGCTAGATTACCTTTGGTACCAATACTGTGCAAATTGCATTGCACTAGCGGGTGCACTAGGGTATTGCACATCCTATTGCTGGCTGCAGCCCGTCTTATTTCCTTCTGTGTTGACCTGTTGAAGCATACTGAGGCATAAAAGAGGCGAGATCTACTGTAGATGTAACATCTGCATTGCCACCATGCAGAGGCGCTTCGGCTTATTATAACAGCTAAAGAGGCAAGCTATTAGTAAGCAAGCGATAGGCGTCCCTGAGCGAGCACGGCAATGCCGTCGCCGTTGGGGCCGTCGCTGTTCGGGCTGCGTGTGATACATGCAAGCGGCTGTGGCGCACAGCTCGCAGGACGCGCGGACTGGCTCACTGGCTGCAGTAAGCCAGCCTGAGGCGCAGCGGCGGGCTGCCCTGTCGCGCTGTTGATCAGGTCATGACCGGTCCGCTCAGTGGCTGCCTGGTCGTCGCAGCATCGCTGCGGCTGCTGTACAGCGTCCGTCGTTGAATGAAAGGCTAGACTACAAGTCCAAACAGCAATGCTCATGAGCGTTGACCCGTCTTCAGATTCTGAAGTGAAGCATAAATTTGGTGGCTGCGTTGCTTGCTTGCACAGCTTGCTTTGGCGCCTGGCTTTGCTGTCTGGTTTGTGCTGCCTTCTTGTCGCGCTCGGCACTCTCACCTGTTACCGCACAGCACTTGCGAGATTCCCTGGTTGTATCATGAATAAGCAATCCGGCGAGTTGGTACCAAAGGTGGCGTCCTCAGAAGGCGCAAGCCATGAGGTAACCGTCCTGACCTTTGCTTTCATGCTGGCCGAAAGGGTGGCTTATGACCTGAGAACCTGTCCTGCACAAGTCCTGCATCCCTTGAAGGTCGACGCGTAGCAGTAGGTGCCGTGCCTACTGTTTTGAAACAGGCTTTCGTGCTTCGCCAAGCCTTGCAACACCATCTGATTTGTAGCAAAGCTTCTGTCATTGCTGCAGTGTTCGAAGATGATTGCAATCGTCAGCTGAAGACTTCTTTGTGCTGCTCAGGAGGATCCGGACGCTGCAGGACCAAGGTCAACCAATGACCCTGGGCATCTTAATGTTTCACCATCATCTGAGATCCAGGTACAGTCACTGCAATCATCGAAGGCCATTTCAGTTTGCGAAAGAGGTGTGCAGCTGCCAGTAATAGCATGACGCTTGATGGTGCAGGGTGTTGTAGCACACAGTCTTCATGAAGGGCATGCAAACTTGCCTGATGAACATCCACCTGAGAGTGTCTTGGCACCAGAATCAGAGGTACAATTTGAGGGTCGTGTATCGTTTTTGTGCCCGTTGTATGGTGATGTGAGCATGGACATCTCTGACGTCTGTCTTGGTAGCTCTGCAGTTGTATCTTGCCACATGCTTTTTAAGAGATGCCAATAGTTGCCACAATTGCCCAAGCTCATCTCTCTTGACAGGCGGGAGGTGGGGAGTTTGATGATGATGATGATTTTGAAGCTGTGTCATTGAGCATCACAGACTACGCCACATTGGTAAATATCTTGAATCCTGAAGCTGTGCGCACATGGCCACACAGCTTGCCTGACAGTGCAATGTATGCAGTGCAATCTTGCAATGATCTGCATCCAGATCTGCTACCACAGCATCATGCAACGTCCCTGAACGTCCACAGTGAGAAAGCCCATGTCAGCAATCTTTGGGTTCAGTCATTTTGAGATCCAGCGAGTCTAAGGCTGATGGTTGTGGCAGCTGCTTCAACCTGATCATGTCAACAGTCCTGGTTCATCAAACTCTGCTGATGCCTATGCGGCAAAACTCCATATTGCGGCAGCACAGAGCAGCACATAGACTCTAAAGTTGCGTCTTGCATACCCTTGGCAGGCCTTGCTGCACAACTGTGCAAAGTGCTTTAAAACACTTGAGTGAACACTGCCAGTCACTGTCACGCCAGGTTTGTCATTGATCAGCCTTGACACTGAGTTCTATTGTATGTTGTGCAATTGCAGACCACTGGAGAGCAGTCTGTTGGCTTGGGCTGTGCATACGCTTCTGGGTTGCTGGCAACCCATGGTCCAGCAGCAGCCGCTACTGCAGGTGCAGGTGGTGGAAGCGCTGCACCTGGACCTCCTGCAGTGGGGGTGGACCCCAACACAGGCGAGCTCATGGTAAGCTTGCAGCTTTCAGCAAGCAAGTGCACAGCTGCATTGATGCATAGTGCATGCAGTTGATTCTGTACAAGAAGTTGCTCATGCACACCGTAAGAAGCAATATACTCACTGTACTCACATCAATACTGAGCAGGCTGGTGCACTTGTAATCTAAGCATCTTCATCATCATCCAACATTTGGCAGTTG
>JAABUK010011598.1_pt1 | contig 11426 bp, 7 predicted proteins | sample 5559141 | NCBI WGS metagenome assembly JAABUK01 (sample SAMN10711869, study PRJNA513367) | rock metagenome | isolation source: Antarctica rocks | place: Antarctica: Victoria Land, Pudding Butte nord | collected 2016-01-03 | reverse complement strand
TTCAGGCCGTCCGCGCAATCTGGGCGGAAGGCGTGGACAACTCACCTTGGGGGTGGGAGCCTGAGGGGGCGTATTCAGCGAAGGGCCCCGACTCGCCGAGCTGGCGGGTCGGGGCCCTTTCCATTTCCTGGGCGTCTCGCCGAAGTCGACGATACGCACCGAACTTCGGGCTTCGGCCACGAAGTTGCAACTCGTGGTCACCAATCCCCGGGCCCGGAACCGTGGAAGATGATTTCGGAATTGCTTACACTGGGACCCGACGAAATCGCGGGCCTGGCCCCGGCACGGCGATCGACCGACGTCCCGCACGTCGGCTTTGACCGAAGCCCAAGCGTCGGATAATCTTGCAGGGGTAAGCCCGGCCCCATCCTCTCGGGGCCTTCGCGGCCTTCGGCCCACTCCGGTCGCGTCGGGCGGGCCGCTACGGCTCGCGCCTTTCGGAATTGCGTTTGCTCACCTCGTTGGAGCGGAGTCCGCCATGAGCACTGCGTCGGATGATGTCTACCACCCCGGGTTGGAGGGCGTGATCGCCAACGAGACGGCGATCTCCAACGTCGAGGGGAAGCAGGGTGCCGGCGGCCTGGAGTATCGCGGCTACCAAATCGAGGACCTCGCGGCCAACGTCACCTACCTCGAAGCGGCCTCGCTCCTGCTCCACGGCGACCTGCCCAGGGCCGCCGATTTGAAGGCGTTCGAAGGGCGGATCAAGGCCGCCCAAGCTCTGCCCGAGGCCCTCGTCGGCCTCCTCCGGCAGGTTCCGGCGGGCAACCACCCGATGGACGTCCTGCGGACCTCCGTGAGTGTGCTGGCGCACTTCGACCCCGAGGTCAATGCCTCGCCGACCGACCACGCGGCCAACGTCCGCAAGGCCGAGCGGATGCTCGCCCAGATGCCGACGGCCGTCGCCGCCCGCGAGCGGATCGGCAAGGGCCTGGACCCCCTGGCCCCGAGGGACGACCTCGACTTCTCGGCGAACTTCCTCTACATGGTCCACGGCGCGGTGCCGTCCGAGGCGATGCGCAAGGCATTCGACCTCTCGCTGGTCCTCTACGCCGAGCACGAGCTGAACGCCTCGACGTTCTCGGGCCGGGTGACGGTCTCGACGCTTTCGGACATCTACTCGGGGATCGTCGCGGCCATCGGCACGCTGAAAGGTTCGCTCCACGGCGGGGCGAACGAGGAAGCCTGGAAGGTGCTCGAACAGGTCGGCTCGCCCGACCGCGCCGAGTCGTGGATCCAGGAGGCGCTGGCCAAGAAGACGCGGGTGATGGGGTTTGGCCACCGGGTCTACAAGACCGGCGACCCCCGGGCGCGGATCCTCAAGTCGCACTGCATCGCCCTGGCCCGCGAGGTCGGCGACGACCGCTGGGAGCGGATCGCCGAGCCGATCGAGAAGGCCGTCACCGAGCAGAAGCAGCTCCCGCCGAATGTCGACTGGCCGAGCGCCCGGCTCTATCATTACATGGGGCTGGAAATCCACCTCTACACGCCGATCTTCGCGATGGCGCGAGTCTCCGGCTGGGCGGCCCACATCATTGAGCAGCTCGACCACAACCGCTTGATGCGGCCCAGGGCCCGCTACATCGGCCCGCCCAACCGCCAGGTCACGCCGATCGCCGGCCGCTGATCTTTGGGAGAAGATGAGCCACGGAGGGAAGATGGATCGGGAAACACTCACTCCCTGATCCGTGTTCCATCCGTGGCTCACCTTGCTCTTCCTATTCGCGCAAGCCGACGCCCTCGCCGCGATCCTGCGATCGCGGCGAGGGCGTCTTTGCGTAACCCTCTCGGCCCCGTCAGTTATTTGGGGGCATCGGTGCTATTACTGTTGCGGGCGGGCGGCGGGGAGGCGTCCTTGGGGCGGGGCTTGAGGAGTTGCTGGACACCGCTACGGTTGAAGGCCTCACGTCGCCCTTCGACCGGGGCGGCGTAGTCATAGCCGAGCATGTTGAGCAGCTTCTCAAGCGGAAGCGGGCGGACGCTGTTGTCGCGGGCTTCCTTGGTCGCCTGCGACTCCTCCTCATGGAAGGCGGCATCGTCCTTGGTGGAGTCGGAGCCCGGCTTGACGTTCTGGGTCAGTGGGGTTCGGTCGTCCACGACGTAGGCATAGGCCAGGCCGGAGATCTTGCCGGCGGAGCGGCCGACGGCGGGGGGCTCGGTCTGGCCGAGCCGGCCGAAGGCCCGGGCGACGGCGGCCTGGCCGGGGGACCGGTTGACACCGGGCGGGGGGAGGTCGTACTCGACCACGCCCCCGGAGGCCTCGATCATCCGAATCACGTCGGCCCGGTCGTCGCGGCCATCGCGATTGATGTCAAGCTTGCCAACCAAGGCGAACCGCTGGGGATGGTCTAAACTCCAGCCAACGGAGTAGATAAAGTCGTTCGTGCGGATCGGGTCGTTCGGGTCGAGCGTCTTGACGATCCGGGCCAGGCTATCTTTCTCGCCCTTCTGCGGGTCGCCGACGCTGACCAGTTCGACGGCGGCCTTGGGCTTGTCGCTGGTGATCCCCGCCGCATTCTTGTCGAAGATGGTGAATCGCATCAGGGGACGTACGCCCTGAGACCGGTTGACATTGACCCGGACCGTGTTCGAGCCGTAGTCGACGAAGGTGACCAGACCGCCCGGCTTGCTCATCACGTCCTCACGGCGACTGGCGCGGTCGCGGAGGTCGCGGATGACCGAATTAACCTGGGCGATCGTCTTGTCCCGCGTCTCGATCTTGCCAGTCAGCTCGTTGCGGATGTTGGTCATGGCGACCTCGGCGCTGGCCAGGGCCTCGGCCTGGTCGCGGGTGGTCTTGACCAGTGTCGAACGCTCGTCCTCGTCCTTCTTCTGGGTGGCGTCGAGGTCGGCCTTGGCGACGGAGAAGGCGTCTTCGACCACCTTCTTCTGGGCGGCGTTGACGGTGTTGGCCAGGTCGAGGTCGCGGCGGAGGTCGATGTAATTCAGGGCCAAGGTCGTCGAGAGCTTCGCCTGGTTGGCCGTCAGGTCTTTCAACCGTTCGAGCGACGCCTTATAGGACTGATCGGGGTTATTGGCGAACGCCTCGACGACCTCGCGGGCCCGCTGCTTGAGCGCCTCGAACTGCGAGGCGTCGGCGCCCTTGGCCTCGATCCGCTTCTTGAACTCGTCGACCGTCGTCGAGATCTCGGACTGGATTTGCTGGACGTCGGCCTTGAGCTTTTCCTGGTCCTTCTTGATGGCGGCCTTGGCGGTCTCGAAGTCCTCTATGTCGCGGTGGCCGATCAGCGTCCGAAATTCAATGGCCTGGGTGGCGAAGGCCTCCCGGTCCCTGGTGACCTCACCGATCTTCTTCTGGGCGGCGGCGTTTTTCTCGAACTCCTGATTGTAGCCGGAGTTGAGGAAGTAGACCGCGACCAGGAGGACCACCGTCAGCGCGATGCTGAACGCCGTGGCGATTTTCAGCCCGAACGAGTCATTCGACGAAGCGGCCATGGGTGTTGGCTCCCGCCGACGGACCGGCTCTCGGACAGAGCGCCACGGTCCGGCGGTTTGCAGAAATATGTCACACGGACGAGGAGATCGGGTCAAATCGCTTGGAGGGCGGCCGCGCCCCGAGGGCGGTCGATGGGGATCGGCCGAGGATCGGGGTCGCGTCGACACCCGTTCGGCCGGGATCGTCGCCCTTCATCGCCCTATCTTGACATGATTTTGACGACCGGGTCGGAGGAAAGTTCCCCGCCCTCGAAGATTCGTACGAAGCCCGGGCGATTTGGATCGGCGGCGAGGGGCCCTTTTTTCGGTCGAGGGCGCGGCCTACGATGGGGAGACGATGCGACCGGCCTGGAGTTCGGTGGGGAGGATCAAGCGATGGACCAGCTCGCCGGAAACGGGACCGAACTCGCCCCTCCCCGCTACTGCCCACGTTGCGGGAAGGACGGTGGGATCGCCGGATTGCTGTGCGACCACTGCGGCGAGGCGCTGCGGGGCCAGGGGTACTGCCCGACCTGCGAGCGGTTCTGGAAGCTCGACCCCGGGGCCGAGTGCCCCAAGCACGAGGTCGAGCTGGAGGAGGAAGGCCCTCCGCCCGAGGTTTTCGCCTCGGCCGAGGAGCGGGCCTCGCTCGTGACCGTGGCGACCTTCGCTCACCCCAACCAGGCCAATGCGCCGAGGATCCGCCTGGAAGCCGAAGGGATCCCGACCTTCCTCGACGGGGAGCGGATCGCGGGCAACACGCTCTATCAGGTCGCCACCGGGGGCGTCCGGCTCCTGGTCCCGGCCTCGCTCGCCTCGGCCGCGAGGATCCTGATCGATCAGTCGTGGGCCGCGCCGAGCGACCCCGACGACGACCTTGACGACGCCTGGGAAGACCTCGCCCCCGAGCCCGGGGCCCGGCGTCGGGCCGTCATGAAGCTGGCGATCTACCTGTTCCTGTTCGGCCCCGGACTGGTGGCGCTGTTCTCCCTGGCCTCTCGATGGTTCGGATTCCGCTGAGCCGCGACCCGGGCATCAGCGACGCCCTCGTGCGGGGGCCTTCCCGGAGAGCGGGGCCTCCTCGACGACCTTGCCGTTGACCACGGCGGCGTGGACCCAGGCGGCCTCGGGCCCGAGCCCTTCGAGCTTCGTCCCCCCCTCGGTGATGACCAGTTCCCTCGGGTCGATGCTCGGCGCGATGCCGACCAGGAACCGAGTGGACTTGCTCGAAGGCGGGCGGGTCGATCGCAGGATGTTGTCCTGGAACGTCAAGGTCATGTAAACCCGCCCCCGGGTCGCCCGGATGATCCCGCCGTGCTCGACTCCGAGTCCCCCGCCGGCGGCGTCCTCGAAGGTGTTCCCCTCGACCAAACCGCCGAGGAACGGGGCGTGCGACCAGCCCCAGTGGACCGGCGACTCGGTGGCCGAGGCGAGCAGGCGGATCGACTCGCCCCCGCCGATCGTGTGATTCCGCAAGACCTTCGGTCCGTAATGGTTGCCCGCCAGGACGAGGTCTGCGGCGATCCCGCTCCCCCGGCAGTCGATCGTGTTCCCCTCGAAGGTCTCGCGGACGAACCCGGTGGCGATCGAGACGGCGTCGGTCGAGCGTTCGATCGGCTCCTCCAGGAGGTACGTCCGGGGGGCGATCCGCTGGGCGATCGTGCGCCACTGGCCCGCCTGGGGGCCGGAGAGGATCGCCAGCGAGTCGCCGGTCCCCGCCTCGCCGCCGGGGGGATGGGGGATCGCGACGACCCGCCCGTCGGCCGAGATCGCGGCGGGCTTCCCCTCGAAGTGGAGCCGGTAGGCCTCGGTGAGCATCACCTCCGGCTCGTTCTCGTGCTGGCGGGGGTCGTCTTCGCGCGGGCCGATCCCGCCGCCGACGACGTTGTCCTTGACGAGGTCATGGGCCCCTCGCTGGGTCAGGACCAGGTATCGCCAGGCCTTGCCCGAGGGGCCGACGTGGCCTGCCTTGTTGCCGACGAGCGCGAGGTCGTGGACGTATCGGGCCGAGAAGACCCCGTGGCAAAAGGTATTCGGGAGCGGGCCGAGGTAGGTGTTGCTCGCGATCGTCCAGGGGCCGCCGACGAAGGCGACTCCGCCCCCTTTCAGCGTGTTCCCCTCGATCCGCCCGGAGGAGCCCGAGACGACGCGGACGAGGTGCGCGGCCTCTTCCCAGGGGGTCGAGGCGGGGTCGCCCTGGAGGTCGAGGTTCCTCAGGTGGATCCGGTGCTTGGGGTCCTTGAAGCTCGGGCCGTCGCGGTCGTCGGTCGTGCCGATGACGGCTGGGCCATGGCTCACCGCCCGGTCCCAGCGGACCGGCCCCTCAAACCGGACGGCGAACCCTTCGAGGGTCGTCCCGCCCGAGTGGATCTTGATGGCGGCGGTCCAGGGTGGCTGGTTGGCGGGCTGGGCGAACCGGAGCGTCGCGCCGGGCTCGCCGATCATTTGGACCGGATGGGCCAGGATCAGGGGCTTCGCCAGGGGATAGACCCCGCTCGCCAGGCGGATCTTGCCGGGACGTGAGGCGAGAACCTGGAGGTCGTCGCCGGGACGGGCCTTCGCCTCGCCGGGTGGGATCTCCGGGGCCCGTCGCTCGGGGTCGCTGGGCCCGCCCGGGAACCGGACGACCTCCTCGCGGCCGTTGGCGTCCATCAAGCGTAGGGTCATCGTCGCGCCGGACTCGTCGCGGATCGGCGCGAACGCCAGGTCGAGCTTCGAGGGGGCCGAACGCTTCACCTGCAAAGGCTCGGTCCAATCGCCGGCCTCGAACTTGACGCGGTCGTTCGCCTTGAGGATCCAGGTCCCGGCGACGCCATCGCCGAGCGCCGCGGCGACAATCTGCCGGTTCGAGGCGAGCCCCTCGACGGCGACGTGGACGTCGCCCCGGGCCGCGCCGAAGCCATCCTGACCGATCCACTTCGCGACGGCCTGGCTGGTCGGCAAGCTCGGGGCCTGGGCCTTCGCCGCCCCCTTGGCCGGGTTGGTCTTGAGGGCGGGGACGGTGGCGACGTCGCCCCGGTCGTCGGCATAGGTGACAACGACCTTGAGGGCCTGGCCGGCGAGGTCGCGGGGCGGACTGAAGAAGAGATCGGCCTTCGATCGGTCCTCATGCCGCTCCAACTCCGCGCCGGGGAGGGCCTTCGGGTTGATCCCGGAGTGCCAGGCGAGCCCGCCGGGTCCGGTCACGTCGACGGACTTGATCTCGGCCTTGGGGGAGAGCCGGGAGAGCGCTAGGTGGACGTCCTCGAAGCCGTCGGGGCCGACGGCGGGCCCCGCTCCTGTCCGGTCGTGGCCGTCCTGGCCGACCCACTTCGCCTCGATCCCCGCGCCGGGGGCCCGGAGGTTGGGGTCGGCCTTGCTCCCCTGGATGAGCAATTGGGCCTGCTGGCCGTTGTCGAGCTTCAGGGTAACCTCGAACTCGCGGCCGGTCTCTCGGATGTAGGGCTCGACATAGAGATCGGCCGCGTTGGTGCGGGCCTTGCGGACGACAAGGACGGTGAATCGATCCTTGTTAAACGTCTTCCACTCGCCCCCGCCATGACCCTTGATGACGACCTCGACGATCTCGCGGGTGGGCGGGATTCCCTTGATGGCGAGGTGGATGTCCTGATAGTCGTTCTTCGCCGGCCCCGGCTCGCCGCCGACGAGGTCGTGCCCATCCTGGCCGAGCCAGCGGCCGACCAGGCCGGCCTGCATGGCGGCTCGGGCGTCGTCGGCCGCGAAGGCCAGGGCGATCAGGGCGACGGCCGCCGAGGCCTTGCGGGTCCCGAGCTTCATCCGAGGGTCCTTTCCGGTCGGGCTGGGCGATTAGCGGGTTCGGCGCGCCGGCTTCCCCCTTCCCCTCTCATCGAGGATCGCGGACCGGGGACGACGAGCTTGCTTTCCGCGGGCCATTGCCGGACGATCGGCCGATCGAATCCGGGGGCCGGTCCCGGGGGCGCCGAACGCCACCGACGGCCCTTCGTCCCTCCACCCGAACCGCCAGGAGCGACCCGCCGTTGGCCGCCACCATCGACCCGCCCCTCGCCCCTACCCGCTATTCCTGGTCGCGCCGGGGGGACGTCAACGCCTTCTTCGGGCTGATGCTCGACAACATCGGCGACATGATCCTGATGGCCGGCTTGCTCGTCGGGTTTGGCTTCCCGAAGGATTTCGTGCTGACCCGGATGATCCCCGGGACGGCCGTCGGGGTGATGGTCGGCGACCTGATCTTCACGCTGATGGCGTTCCGCCTCGCCCGAAGATCCGGCCGGTCCGACGTGACCGCGATGCCCCTCGGCCTGGACACGCCGAGCACCTTCGGCTCGGTCTTCCTGGTCCTCGTCCCCGCCTTCCTCGCCGCCAAGGCGCGGGGGCTGGATGCCGAAGCCGCGGCGCGCGAGGCGTGGTTTGTGGGGATCGCCATGATCCTGGCCTCGGGCGTATTCAAGCTGATCTGTGCCCTGTTTGCCGGGCCGATCCGGCGGATCATCCCCCGGGCCGGGCTGCTCGGCTCGCTGACGGCGATCGCGCTGGTCCTCATCAGCTTCTTGCCGCTGATCGACGTGGCCTCGACGCCGGTCGCCGGGGTGGCGGCCCTGGCGGTAATCCTGGTGACGCTCACCGCCCGATGGAAGCTGCCGGGCCACTTCCCCGGGGCCCTGGCCTCGGTCGTCATTGGCTGCGTGATTTATTACGGGATGAGCCTGGCGGGGCTCGGGCCGGGCCTCGGGGGTGGCGAGATGGCCAGGCCGTCGCTCGCCTTCCGCGCGGTCCTGCCGATGCCGGTCGCCGAATGGTTCGAGTGGTTCCAGGCTTCCTGGCGGGTGAGCCTGGCCTACCTGCCGGTGGCGATCCCGCTGGCCCTGGGGACGGTCGTCGGCGGGATCGACTGCACCGAGAGCGCCGCGGCGGCGGGCGACGACTATTCGACCGGCCAGATCATCGCCGCCGAGGGGTTCGCCACGCTCGTCGGCGGGGTCTTCGGCGGGGTGATCCAGTCGACCCCTTACATCGGCCACCCGGCCTACAAGGCCATGGGCGCGGGCGCGGCTTACACGCTGGCGACGGCCCTGTTCATCGGCGGGGCGGGCGTCTTCGGCTACTTCGACTGGATCTTCTACCTGCTCCCCAAGGCGGTCGTCTTCCCGATCCTGATCTTCGTCGGCCTGGAGATCACCGCCCAGTCGTTCCACGCGACGCCGACCCGGCATTACCCGGCCGTCGCCCTGGCCTGCGTCCCCGCGCTGGCTTACCTCGCCTACCTGGCGGTCGGCCAGGTCCTCCCCTCGGCCGGGCCATTCGCCGACCTCCCCGAGTCGACCCGCCGCTGGGTCCAGACGATCACCGCGCTCTCGGGCGGATTCATCGTCACGAGCCTGCTTTGGGGGTCGATCCTCACCTTCCTGATCGACGGCCGGGGCCGCTCGGCGGCGGCGGCCCTGGCGATGGCCGGGGCGTTCTCGCTCTTTGGCGTTATGCACTCTCCGCTCCCCTCCGGGCCGATCGTCGCGCCGCCCGAGGCGATCCGCCAGTTGAAGGAACAAGGCCGGTACGAGGTCGCGAAATATCAGACCCCCTACCACTGGGCCGCGGCCTACTGGGCCTCGGCCGCCCTGGTCCTGGCGATCGACCGGGGAGGCCGGGGCTTCGGGGGGACCGGGCCGCTCAAGGAATCGCAAGCCTGGCCTGGCGAGTAACCGGAGCCGATCTCGGGACGTCATTGGTGGGGTCGGGATGCCAGGACGAGGGCCGAAGGTCGTCGCTCGGGGCGAATCGTTGGAAACGCGGGAGCTTTCGGCCCGGCCGGGTGTCGGGACTCCGAAACGATTTGTAAAGTCCGGCCCGTTCTTGCTAGACTGTCCGTCCTATGCATAAAGGTGTCGCGGTCAGTCCGGGTGTGGTGGTCGGAGTCGCCTATCGGGTGGACTCGGTCTTTGGCGCGGCCGAACCCCAACTTCTCGAAGACCTTGCGCCGGTCGGGCCGGAAGTCGAGCGGTTCAACCTGGCGGTGGCGACCTCGGCCGTCGAGCTGGAGGCGATCGTCCAGAAAGTCGCCGAGCAGCTCGGCGCGGCCGAGGCCGAGATCTTCAAGTCGCACCTCCAGATCGTCAACGACGAGTCGCTGCTGGCCAAGGTCCGCAACCTGATCGAGTCGAAGCGACTGACGGCCCTCTCGGCGGTCCAGGAAGTCCTCCAGGGTTACGCGGCGAGCTTCGCCCGGATCGAGCAGGACTATTTCCGCGAGCGCGTGGCCGACCTCCGCGACGTGATCTCCCGGATCGGCTCGCACCTGACGGTCCACCCGCCGGAACACGTGCCGCACATCGCCCCGGGCGTCAACGGCGATCAGCCGGTCATCCTCGTGGCCCACGAGATCCTGCCGAGCCAGGCGATGAGCCTCGGGAGCCTGCCGATCGCCGGGATCGTGACCGAGACCGGCGGAGGCACCAGCCACGCGGCGATCCTCGCCAGGAGCCGGGGCATCCCCGCCGTCTCCGGCGTCCTCGGGATCACCGCCGAGGTCCGCTCCGGTGACCCGATTATCGTCGACGGCCGCGACGGCGTGGTCCTGGTCCGGCCCGACGGCGAGACCATCTCGCTCTACCGGAAGATGCAGCGCGACTTCTTCGACCTCAAGGATCGCCTGGTCCTCAACCGCGACGAGCCCGCCCAGAGCGCCGACGGGGCCCGGGTCGAGCTGCTGGCCAATATCAACAACCCGGCCGACGCCCAGGCCGCCCAGAAGGTGGGGGCCTCCGGCGTCGGTCTCTTTCGGACCGAGTATCTCTTCCTCACGCACCAGGATGTGCCCGACGAGGAGGAGCAGTACCAGCATTACCGCCAGATCATCGAGGACTCGCCCGACCGGATCGCGACGATCCGCACCCTCGACCTCGGCGGCGACAAGACGGTCCCCTACCTCGGCCGCCGGAACGAGGCGAACCCGTTCATGGGCTGGCGGTCGATCCGGCTCTCGTTCGAGCACCCAAGGCTGTTCGAGCGCCAGATCCGCGCGATCCTCCGGGCCGGTCGGCACGGCAAGGTCTCGATGCTCTTCCCGATGATCACGACGCTGGAGGAACTCCGCCACGTTAACAAGCTGGTCGAGGAGACCCGGCGGAACCTGAGGCGTGAGGGGGTCCCCTTCGGCGAGGACGTGAAGACCGGCGTGATGATCGAGGTCCCGGCCGCCGCCGTCTGCATCGACGCGATCCTCCGGGAGACCGACTTCATTTCGATCGGCTCGAACGACCTGATTCAGTACCTCGTCGCCGCCGACCGCGACAACGCCAAGGTCGCCCACCTCTGCGAGCCGCTCAGCCCGGCGATCTTCCGGGTCCTCCAGATGGTCCTCGACGCCTGCCAGCGGACCGGGACGCCCGTGACCGTCTGCGGCGAGATGGCCGGCCAGCCCCGGTCGGTCCTCGCCCTCTTCGGGATGGGCCTCCGGCGGTTCAGCATGAGCCCGGCCTTCATCCCGACGATCAAGGCCCTGCTCGCCTCGGTGACCACCACCCAGGCCGAGCGGTTCGCCCACCAGATCCTCCAGTTGAAGACCTCCGAGGAGATCCGCACCTACCTGACGGCCAGGCTCCACGAGGTCTCCAGCGACCTGGAAGTCTTCGACTCGGGATGATCGCGGCCGATCGAGCCGCCACCTCCTCCTAAGGACCCGCCCGATGCCCACGACCCGCACCCAGCGCCTCCTGATCGGCCTTGCCCTGGCCGCCTCGCTGGCCACGGCCCCCGGCTGCGGCAACGAGCCCCCGGTCGTCGACACCGCCGAGACCATCCGCGCCGAACCGCCGGTGGTCCCCGCCCCCGCGACGGCCCCGACGCCCACCCCCACGCCCGACGTCGCCCCGGCCAAGGACGCCCCCAAGGGGTGTAACCAAGTTCTCTGGTGGTGATTGACGCGGCTTGGCAAACTGGGGGGACTTCCAAGTTGATCCCCCTGGAGTTGGCCCATGTCACGGAAGATCTTTACACTGGAGATCGACACCGAGCAC
>JAABUK010011597.1_pt1 | contig 11426 bp, 8 predicted proteins | sample 5559141 | NCBI WGS metagenome assembly JAABUK01 (sample SAMN10711869, study PRJNA513367) | rock metagenome | isolation source: Antarctica rocks | place: Antarctica: Victoria Land, Pudding Butte nord | collected 2016-01-03 | reverse complement strand
ATTCTAACCTTGTTGCCGATTTATGCATTTTCACTCTTTGGGGGGAGGGGGGTTGAACTCAGAGGTCGAGGTTTGTTTTGATGGATACTGATTACGTGATGTAGAGGAGAGCCCTGGATGAAACAAAAGCTATTTTCCCGAGGTTGAGGGAGAGGATCCAGGAGGCTAGGGCGAATTTGGAGGGGTTGCTGGTATGTCTTTCTTTCTTCTTTCTTCCTCGCTTTTTGCTCTGGGAATTTAGGGCAGGTGGAAGGAAGAAGTATGGAGGAGGGTGTATGTGATGCTCTGGCTGACTTGTAGTGTAGGCTTCTGCTGCGGATGGAGACCCTGATGCGGTTAAGGCTAGGGAAGTAATTGAGGATTCGAAGGCGGCTACGCGGGGTGAGACTTGAAAGGTTCGGGGTAGGAGTGCAGGAAGCTAGGAAAGGTTTTAGTTGGGAGTAGATTTATGCGGCACGTAATGGCGTGGGTCGGTTTGTAGAGAACTCCAAGTCTAGGAGTTGAAGGATGGTGGAGAAGAATCGAAAGAAGAGACTACTATTAAAGGCAGGGGACAATCACGGTTATCTGAATCCTGATTCAAACGCATCAAGCACGCTTCGAGCAATGCAAATGCTAACTTATATCCATCTGCTCTGGCTCTTTCTCTGCGTTTAAGATGCCAGGCTGAGCAGAGTGCTGGTCCTCCAGACTTTTCTCTCCCGATTGCTGTGCTGTATCGGCGACTGCACATTCATCTGACATCTCTGCATCGCCTTTCTCCTGCTTTTCTGGGATCGTCTCCATTGGCTCCACCAATGCATCGACACCAGTCTCTTCAGGCTGAGGCGTAACCCTCCTCGACCTTGGTGTCATGGTGCCACTACCGCCTTGAGCATGGTGCATTGGAGACAATCCACCCTCTTCAGGTCTTGGTGTGCCAACATTTGATCGGCCACCCCTTGCATGTTCTACGTCGAGAAGATCCTCCCCTTCGGCCTGGGCAACCTCTTCTTTTTCGTCTCTTACAAGTCGCCTCAATCTTGCGCCTTCATCCGCTACCCTTGAAAACTGATCTCTTCTCTCTCTCCATGCATTATCATGCTCTCGACTCTCCCTCTCCAAATCCTCGATTTCAGCCCTCAGTTTCTCAAGATTGACGTGTTGCTCGTCTCTTGGCTTCAACGCCTTGTTATTTGTTATCTTCTCTGCAAGTTCGTCATATGTCTTCCGGATCGCTAATGTCTTCTGCGCCTCATCTAGTTGAACTCGTAGTCTCGTCGTGCTGTCTCTGACGGTCTCTGCCGTTGCTTCAATCTTGATCTTCTCTGCTGCATACCGATCTCGCTCCTTCGCATTGGATTGCCGTAGAAACTGTATTCGCACAATACTGCTCTCAAAAGCTGCGAAGTCAAGGATCACATCTTCGCGGAATTGGCGTCGTTCGACTGAGGCCTTTTCATCCGCAATTTTGGTGTCAGCCCTCTGGTCTTCCGAGGCTGCATCATCTTCGGTCGGTTCGGTTGGAGGTGTGGGAAGTCGACTGCTCGGAGAGAGTGAATAGAGCGGTGATGGTTCTGTGAGGAGTCGTTTGGTAAGGCGTCTGAAAGGTTTCTCTTCTACATTGAGCAGACGGCTTTTATGAAGCGCCTCTATTCTTGGTTAGCGGAACGCCATACCATCGCATGAATAGAAGTCACCTTCACCGGCTGGGTCAGGGTAGCCCCAAGATGTCATTTTGATCAATAAATGGGTTGGCAAACTTTTTTGCTTGAAGCCGTTCGAAGCTGTGAGCGATCGAAACCCGCGTTTGGACGGAGATGCTAGCTCCGGGAAGTACCCGCCGCTAATGAAGCCTAAACCTAGCCCTCCGGCCCCAAACTGAACGCGATCACAAGTCGATCCAGCCCCCGCAGTCACCTCTTTGTGTCACAATTAATGTGGCCCGTCAAGGACAAAGACCACGACTTCACAGTGCGTTTTTTGACGCGTTATAGGGTTGAGCAAGTCCTCTGGATGACGCTTTGTGCCGCAATACGGAGAGGTGTTGCACTTTTGACAGCTTTGCTTTGAGAACTTCGTATTGTGTTATGGAGACTCGGGGGCCCCGATCCCTTGCATTTCTGGCTCAGAAAGCTTGCATAAAGTACTTGAAGCGTGTGTGTTTTCAGCACTCTGGTATTCTCTTCACTCACTTACCGCAACAGGTATCAACGATATTGGCGACTGTCCTTATGAGCTTGTTCGACCAGTGCTGCTGAAATTAGAGAATCCCGAGCAATTGGTCAGTGTCATGATCACGAATGCATTCATTGACTGACAAGTGTGTCCAGCATCAACTTGAGATCACATCGCCCCAAATTATCGGTCATGACGGCGAAATCTGGCTGCAACTCATCAAGCGTGACATTCCGGACTGGGAGAGCAAGCCACATCAACCGAAAGACCCAAAGAATTGGTGGAAGGTGTACAAGAAGCTGAAAGAACAGACTCAAAAAGATAGAGAACAGGGGGCCGAGAAACTGAAAGCCGCCTTGGACAGTATCAAAGACGAAAGGGAACAAAATCTAGCCAAATTACTCCCTCGCAAAGACCTCCCGAAGGAACCGACGAACCACAAGGCCAAAACTTTATTTAACTATAACAGTGGGAAGACTGGAAGCAAGTCAGGACACAAATTGAGCTTGCTTGAGAGAATCAGGAAGGAGGCTCGGGAGGCACGACTTGCGCGGATACATCAACCACCTGCTCAGTTGGCAAAGAACGCTACCGAAACTAGGAAAGCGCCTCAAGGACTTGTCGAGGACTATAAGCGCTCGGCTCAGCAGAATGCACCTGCATCAGTGGCTTTGAGATCGCCTTCCGCTCCGCGGATACCAAGGCCTCCACTGGCGGTTATGAGGCAGGAGAAGCCAGTTGCTGATAAGTCATCCTTGGAGAGAGAGGAGAGACTGAGGGCTCTGACCGGAGGAAGGCCGAATAAAGCCACTGCCACGTCCGACTCGGATATCACAAGAACAGATCACCCACCAAAGCGATCTATCACCTCGCAACCCGTGTCAAGACCGAAATCGCACAGGTCCCAGAGCGATGGTGCCGAGGATGAAGACGTGGACGACGACACACAACTTTCAGATACACACCGCGGCCCAAAGAGTCAGACCATGAGGACCACCAATAGCCCGCCGAAATATCGCATGGGCACACCACCTCCAACCCGGTTTGGCAGTCCAGGTCCGCCACCTAAGCGGAAAGCAGAGCCTTCAATTTTCATGAGCGCAAAGAAAGCAAAAGTTCCTCGGTAATATTCTTCACCGCCTATCAGATTCGATTTATATATATTCTTCATATTCTCGCCTCGTTCACACCAGCCGACTGACGGTGTCAATCGTTCTCGCATTTAACCCTGGCTTGTATATCATCCATATGAGCTATGATGGCGTTCAGCGTGGATGGATGGAATGGAAATTTGCATAGCGATATGGTTAGGATGGGTATTCTAGGATAACGAACCACCTTTCCCCCATATACAAGCAATAAGAACATCTTGACAACGTGGATCAAGTCCTAATCTTGGAACTGCTGGTTCTTTTCCTTAGTAGTCGCGTATCACACTTCATCCATCATGACTCTCCCATCTTCAAGCATGACTCCGCCATCCAACCACCTAGATCTCCATCTCCCGTAGTCCATTCATCTCCCTCCTCTCAGCGCAAGCACCAAGTGCAATGTATTCCCTCCCTCAAGCCCGTAATCCTCTGCGGTCTTCTGATCGGCCCTACACGATTTCCAGTCAGCCTCGCGCCCCATACTTTCACATGAAGCGAGCGTCGAAGCATACATCTGTTTCCCACCATAGATCAACCGCTGCTGTACTGGCGGAATGCCCTCTTTCTCCTCTACTCGCTCTTTGATTCTCGAGACCTGGGCTCGTATCGTTAGTGGAATGGTCGTCAGGTTTAGCGCGGACCATAGAGGAGGTGGGTTTACTGGGTAGCTCGGTTCGATGTCGAGTTCGATTTCTTTGCCGGTCAATGTGCGGACTCTGGTGCGGGTAAGTAGATGGCTAGGCTTGGGTAGGGCGAAGGGAGAGACGAACTTGATGTTCATGATGTCAGGTGTGGAGCGTGAAGTAGGTACGGGAAAGGGGAAGCTCGAGGTGAAGCTGTGGGAATGCAATTTGTCGCAGTCACGTCTGTTGTTATGAAGATGGGGTGCCGAGAGGATTTGTTCGTAAGTTGTTGTCTTCGATGTGAATTGCTTGTCTGATGCCTAGTTAGTGTCTACGAGCGAAAGAGGCCAAATGAAGTAAGGCTGGGCGACCAGGGACCAGCGTGGCGGCACTATTTCGGGCTGCGCGCCACTATGGAGTGCCACTTATTGGAATCATCTAAGAAAAGACGCCTTCAATACCAGTACTGCCTGCTTTTCTTGATTGTACCTAGCAGATGCAACCTGTGCTGATCCCTGGATAGCATGCCTTGAGATCGAGGGAACATGCGCCGAATGATAAGATCTGATGCTCTTCTTTCTTCACGATGATATCGCAGCGATCCCATATCCTCACTACTTACTATTGACGTCCTCTTGTTGAACTTCTATTGCTCTCATTACCTCTCCTGCTTGAAATGGCAAACGTCGCCATTGAAGATTTGTCGGGACATACAACCCCGGTAACGGGCAATCCCTATGAAGGACTGATCAGCGCTACGAATAACGATGCGGTATGGCTAAAATCTGCGCCCTCTCTGCCGTTCCTAAGATATTTGGCAGAAGCAGCTACAATCACGATATGACCTGCACCGAACAACCCGAAACGAACAGCAAAAGGCCAGAATCTTGGACGAAAGCTTCTCAGGCTGGGTTCTAGATGAACATCTGGTCAAGCTCGACGGTTCCAGACGTGATCTCAGTTTTGTTGACCTGAGAAACTGCCTTGTATTCTGGGCTCGACCACCAAAGAAGGTCCGCAATCTGGTCAACGTGATCCAGCAGAAACTCCAGGACGCCGCACCAGGTAAGGCTGACGGACTTGATCTTAACCCGTGCTGGTCTCATCCGTGATCAGATCTCTGGCTCATGCCACTCGACAATCTTCACATGACTGCCATGGAAGTGGCTCATTCGCTCACCATCGAGGAGATTGATCACTTCGTCAGCATCTTACTGCCCAACGTCGATGCCATAGTAGACCTGCCATACCATCATCGGGCAAGACTGATCAAGCCAATGGTGAGCTACGACTCGGCAGCACTGGCTTTAAGTTTTGTCCCAGCGTCAGGCGAAGCAGTACCAGAGGATCGACGGGCATCAGAAGACGGATATACTTACCACCATCTTCGCAGAGATCTGTACACATCGATCGAAAACGCCGGAGTGAAAATTGCTTCTCGTTATGTTGTGCCCTCGGCACACTTGACCATTGCGAGGTTCAACACGCCCAATGTCTTTGGTGGTGGAGACGGGCCAATGGATAAAGCACCAACCCTAGATCCCAAGAAGCGCAGACGATGGATTAGAGAAATAGAAATGATCAACGATTGGCTAGAAGCGGAGTACTGGCCCCAGAAGGGAAGGGAGCTTATGCCCGGAGCAGAGTGGATTATTGGAGAGGAGAGAGGAATCGATTTCAGAAAAGGCCGGCTTTGGTATGGCGGTGGTGAGACGATCAAATTGGGAACGAGCTTTGCACACAGATGAGAAAGAGCATGTTGCTCGATAGAACCTAGCGATCTTCGGACAAAACCCGAGCCGAATCTACCATAGCGACTGGTGACTTGAACGCTTGTGAACAGGCGAGGTTTGGCATTCGAAGCCCCAGTCAGATAAGAGTGGACCCGTCGGACACGAGAATGAAGACGTTGGGCTGACCGTTCTAAAAACAATGGGATAAGAAGAAGACGAAGGACGCTGCGCCGCTGTTCCAATGCTGTTCGGTTCGGATCTTACCTGCCTACCGTTCTCTCCAGCGAAGCCCCCAAATAGTAGAAACCCGAAGCAACCGCAATGAGCGCCTGGTATTCGACCCGAAACCGCCAAGTCAGTTATCCTTCTCGTTGTCCTGCGTGACGAGCAGCTCCGCCTCTGAGCCACCTGACCAGTTCAGACATCTTATCCGTGCCGATTCACGTCTTGTGGCCCCCCCCCCTAAGGTCTTCTGTATCACTTTCGGCCAACCCGGCTTTCACATCCAATGCTCAGTCTCAGTCGAGATTCTCTCATACGCCGGGAGCGCAGCATCTTCCCCGCCACCTTTCTTTGCTTGACTCGACTCCGTGTTTATAGCCAGTTAGCGGTGCTATATTGCCTGCCGATTTCGAGGTACTTGGGGCGTTTTTTCTTTCTTCCCGATAGGGTCGCTCGGGAGCACGCCGATCAATGTGACACTTGTTGACTTTTGCTCAATTCGTGAATCAAAAGAATTCAAATACCTCTCGTCCCCACCTGTCTCCCGCGTCGGCCGCCGATGCGGTTGCGATTGCGATAGATGCCCTAACTAGATGTTAGATAGGGAGCAGGGCGAATAGGCCAGGCCTGCTCAGGTCATTGGATGACCCTGCGACTGTCCCTGGCTAAGAAGAAGGTGGGACAAACTCTCGATCTGGTGTGATCAAAGAGTGTATTTGTATTTTGGAATATAAGAACATGATCGGCTATAAACTGATGGTGATATCCACTACGTAGGATGAGTGATGATGCTCTTCTCTGTTCTAACGAACAGTTCTTCCGTCTGTGGCACAACACCTTGCATAACTAAAAACGAAGGAAGTAACAACGGTCTCGTTATGAATGGACTATGCTCACGTGGGTATTAGGAGAGGAAACCCATCACAACTTTGATGACTCAGGCGCCAACTCCATTGCCATCTCCCTGACCTCCGCTTCCAAAATCCTCGTCTCGGCATGCGGATCATACATCTTCCCCTTGATCCACTCCTCGAGCTGCTCATCATCCATCTCGCGCAGATGGTGCAGACGATCCACATTATCCTTCTGCGCTGCACGGATGACGAAGCGAGTCACACGCGCGCTGACCTCGCGGATGCGGGTGATTTCTGGGTAGAGACAGCCCATGTTGATCTCTTCAGCGGTGAGGGCGGTGGAAAGCGACTCCCCGGAAGCGTAGATCATGCCGTCTGTGACTTGGATGGCTTTGGAGAGGATGGTGCCGAGCCCGATGCCGGGGAAGACGTACATGTTGTTTCCCTGCCCGGGGTGGAGGGTTTTGGTCTCGCCCGTGCTGGAGGTGAAGGTGTAGGGTTGGAAGGGGGAGCCGGATGCGAATAAGGCGCGGCCGTCGGTGTACTTTACGGCGTCTTCGAATGTGCATTCGGATTTTGAGGAAGGGTTGGAGAGCGGGAAGATGATGGGCCGGTGGTTCCACTGACCCATTTTGGTGAGGAGTTCTGGGGTGAAGGCTCCGCCGATGGTGCTGAGACCCATGAGGATCGTGGGTTTGACGTGTTCCATTACTTTCTCGAGGGATTTGAATTGCTGGCTGTTGTTGTCGTTGCGGGAAAAGTAGATTTTGTGATCCGCGAGCTTGTCGCCGCGGTCGGAGTTGACGAGACCTTTGGAGTCGACCAGGTAGAAGCAGGAACGTGCTTCGTCTTCCGTGAGCCCTTCGTGCATGAAATAGGCGACGATTTGCTTGGCAACTCCAACACCAGCGGAACCAGAGCCTAGGAAGACCGCACAATGGTCGCGGGGAGGAATGCCACTTTCTTTCACAGCCCCGATGACGCCACCCATGATGACAGCACCGGTGCCTTGGATGTCATCGTTGAACATGGCGTAGTCGTCGCGGTAGCGGGCGAGAGAAGGGAACGGGTTCTTCCAGTCTTCGAATTGAATGACAACGTCTGGCCAGCGCTCCTTTAGTGCTGGCATCAGCTCATCCAGGAAGTCTTGCTCTTCTTTAGGGGTGACCTTGTCTCTTCGGCTGCCCATGTACAGGGGATCCTCTCGGAAAGCTTTGTTCCCTGTGCCAAGATCGACAGTCAGGGGCAAGGTGCACTCCGGTCGGATACCAGCGCAAGCGGTGTACAGTGCCAACTTCCCGATGGGAATACCCATGCCGTTCACCCCTAGATCGCCAAGGCCCAGGATTCTTGACCCATCCGTAATGACGGTGATCTCGACGCTGGGCTGTGGCCAGTTCTGGATAATGGATGCCAGGTGTCCACGGTCTTCGAAGCTAAGATACATGCCCTCAGCTTGTTGGTAGATTTCTGACCATCTCTGACACGCCTCGCCGACAACAGGAGTGTAGATCAGTGGTGTCAATTCCTGGAGCAATGTGTTAGCATCATATGTACGGAGCCCGACAGGTTGCGTGAGCCGAGAAGACTCACTCGGAGATGATCAACCATTAGCCTGTAGAACAGGTGAACATTGTTCTTTCGTAAAGCGCTTAAGTAGAGGAATTTGTCGATATCAGCTGTCTTGAGAGCCAATTGTCCCAGACCTGAAGTCCATCAGTGACCATTCAATCTTCCACCTTGTCTTGTACCTCACATCTCGCTTTCTGGGTCTCATAGCTCTCAACTCGAGGTGGTGTTAGGCCATATGTCTGAAGGTACTTGCGAACAGGAGTAGGGAGGGATGAGTCGAAGTGGCCGCTGGCACAAGGTTAGATGAGAGTGACACGGAAGAGGTGGACGTTGTGATGTGACTGACGTAGGACTTGGCATGTGGGCAGCCGCGTGGGTATGAGTAGTTCTTTGGGAGCGGTGAGAAGTGATCTCCCCGTTAAGAGCAGCTTTTACTGAAAAAGGGACAGCTGGAGGACTAGGCGGATCTACCATGAGGGAACCCATATTGGCTGATCTCGTGATAGTACGTGCAGAACGTCGTCCTTTGGGCAGGCCTGCCATTCTGCGAAGCATGGGGCAGCCTTTGTAGGGACATGAATTGGGATGGATGTTCTGGCCGGGCGGAACCGGAGTACCAAGGACTCCTAAAATGCGGAGGTTTGACCAAGTGCGCAATGAGGCTTGCAATCCTGATGTGATCCGGCTCAGGGAAGGATGGAGGTTTGAGCGACAGGTTTCGGACAATGTGGGCACGGTCAATTGAGTTTCCCATCCGGTTGAGAGTACAAAAAGCAGTTGAGGCGGAAAAGCTATCGAAAAGGGAAATCAGCTGGTGACGCCTGCAGGGGGGCACCCGTATGCCGGTCTCCGTAGCCCCCGCCAAAACTCCAGTTGCCACCTTATTTGCCCGGGGAAGCCTCCCGCTAGCACACGCCAGACTCTGCACGTCTTCTACTCCTGTCCGACGATACGCCTCCAGGCCAAAGACTGATGAAATCCACAAGCAATCGGCCCATCGAAGGCCTTCCGGCCAGTCGAAGAAGCCCTGCTTGGTGAAAGCTTTGCTCTCCACGTTGAACCTTGTCCCGTCAATGATCTGTTGGGTCGAGGCGTTGGATTCTCAGTGGCACGTGCCACTTGCTCCCACGCTGACGGCAGATCTTCGGTTCGCAGCTCACGTGCCGCTTGGCAGCTTCAGGCATAGTCTTGGCAAGTCGAGCTTGGCATTTGCTGGCGGAGCCAGCAAATGCTGCTCCCTGCCCTACAGCAGCCTGTAACAAGACCATTGCTCAGATACGAGCTCTTTCAGGCCAACTGTAGTGCAGAACAAACCATTCTGAAGCTCATCCCGTGGTTGGAAACTACCTACGTTGATTCGTCGGCGTTGGAAGTTCCCAGCCAATCGTGCCTTGGTTTGTGATGTCAGACTGGTGACTGACTGACGTCCTGCGGCCTGCGCTCATCATTGTCGCGTCAGACGCAGCTCCTTCGATTGAGCACTGCACCATTACTTGCAATCTCGGACAGGAGAAGCCAACGTCAAATCCATTGTAGTACTCTCTGCAGCTCACCATGTCTTCCTGTTGTGGGTTTGGGAGGAAATCAAAAAGCGCCGACACCCAGCCATTGCTGCCTCGATATGAAGATGATACTGCTCTGCAGCGCAGGCTGCACCAGAAGCTACATACCTATCAGATGCTAAGAGCTCTATCCAAGGGTTATATGCCATCTACTGAACAATTGATCATCAACCTTCGAACCTTGTTGGCGTCCGATGTCCTCAATCCAAGTAACAAAGACCTCAGCCAGTCAGGTCGAAAGTTGGTCCGAAATTGTCGAGAATGGCTGAAGCAATTCATCGAGCTCCTACGACACAAGAATGGTGATGATCAGATACAAGACTTCCTCTGGTACTTAATGAAATCTCGTGTATCCCTGGACCTGGAGGACATCTCGCATCAGGCATCCAAAGCAAAAGCCAAGGCAGATGCTTCTGCTAGTAAGAAGGCTCCAGTCCCAGCTCATGACTCGTCACTGACCAAACTGCAGCATATGAGAGCCTACGCACGGTGGGAAGCTTACTTCTTACCAACAAAGATTTCCGCATCTTCGTCGATGACCTCAGCACTATTGGACGCCAAATTCTTTCTGATACTGCATTCTCACTTTCCGGTGCTGCGAAAGAAGCGGGCACGAAACTTGAGCCATCAGAAGAGGAGACCAAAGCCATCCAGGGTCAGGGTGCCGATGATGGTATTGAGCCGACCAAGGACGATGTCTTCCGCGAAGCTGAAGATGTGTCTAAAGTGCTGGCCAATGGAGCAGGGCATGTGGGCAAGGATGTGGTGACGAGCGCAAAGGAGCATGTTTCGGGTCGACAGAAAGACACATTGATCCACAGGCTGAAGCAAACGGTTATGGGACTACGAAAGCGCACCGACTATTCAGACTCGGTGTCCACAATTTCCAAACTTATTCAACGGTACGCTATGGTCTATTCCAGAGCAGCAGATGCTACTATAGCGACAGCACAGGATGATGTGCATACAAATCCTGAACTCGATCGTGCGATACGGAATTTCTGGACTCTTCTTAGCAATTTCGGCGATCGTGAAGCGTGGCAGAAGCTAGAAGAGGACTTCAGAAAGGTCATGCAGCATGCCCAGAAGGATCCTGTATTCGAACACTTCATGCAGGATGTGGGTAGCTCGGTTCAGAAGATGTTGACAGACCCCGAGTTTTTGGATCACGCTGACGAGAAACTAAATGAGCTTCGAGAGAAGTCGTCTCAGCTTGGCAACGAATCCGACTTCAAGACCGACCTTGACCGATTCTTTCAGCAATTAAGGACCACCGTACGGTCTGTGTTTGAGGATGAGGATGTCTCCAAGATGATTGTAACAACGCGCAACATCTTTGAGATACTGTCTCCTGCGAACAGTGCCACCAATCCTGATCTGATTACCGACAGCCTGAATATCTTCCTACCGCTCCTGATCAGAAGCATACAAAATGTGCCGATTCCGCGGGTGGAAGTATCTGTTCCAGAAATGGATCTTCTGTTGGAGAACTTGATCATTGAACCTGGCCGAACCGTGAACAACACCTCTTTCCTACCATACCGAATGCTCA
>JAABUK010011555.1_pt1 | contig 11427 bp, 10 predicted proteins | sample 5559141 | NCBI WGS metagenome assembly JAABUK01 (sample SAMN10711869, study PRJNA513367) | rock metagenome | isolation source: Antarctica rocks | place: Antarctica: Victoria Land, Pudding Butte nord | collected 2016-01-03 | reverse complement strand
CTCGAAAATATAAGGCGCGAACTCCACGGCCACCCCAGGCCCGCTGTCGCCCACTGACAGGCTCAACTGCGAGCCGTCGCTCTCGATGCTCACCGAAATGCGCCCGCCGCGCGGCGTGAACTTCACCGCGTTCGACAAGATATTCCACACGATTTGCTGCAGCCGCATCGCATCGCCCGCGATGATCGAAGGCGAGGCGGCGCAGCAGCGGAAGTCCAGCACGATGCCGCGGGCGTCGATGGCGGGGCGCACGGACTCGATGGCGGCGGCGACGATGGGAGCCAGTTCGACGGGCCGCGTTTCCAGGCGCAGCTTGCCGGCCACGATGCGCGAGACATCGAGCAGGTCCTCGACGATCTGGGCTTGGGCCTTGACGTTGCGCTCGATGGTTTCCAGGGCGTGGCGGGTCATTTCCGCATCGACGCGCCCGCTCTTGAGCAGGTTAGCCCAGCCCAGGATGGCCGTGAGCGGCGTGCGCAGCTCGTGCGAGACGGTGGCCAGGAAGGAATCCTTGACGCGCGCGGCTTCCTCGGCGGCCTGCAGCGCGCGCTGGGCCTGGCCGTAAAGGGCGGCGTTGTCCAGGCTGGCCGCCGCCCGCCGCGCCACTTCCTGAGCCAGCTCCAGGTCTTCGCGCCCGAAGGCACGCGAGCCGCCGCGCGCCAGGGTCAGCACGCCCAGCACCTCGCCGCGCGCCAGCAGGGGCACTCGAATCAGCGAGGCCAGGCCAACCGCCAGCAAGTACTTGCGCTGCTGCTCGTCGAGCCCCAGCGCATCCAGCACCGCCGCGCCAATCGAAGGCAGCAGCTCGGGCTCGGCGGTGCGCACCACGCTGCCCGTGCCCGTGGCAAGGCGCTGCAGCACAAAGTGGCGGCGCAGCTCGTCCAGGGCGGCGAGGTTGGCGGGGTCGGCGTGCAGCAGGGCGAGGGGTTCGAGCTGGCCGTCTGGCCGCAGGCGCTCGAAGAAGCACCAGTCGGCGAAGCCGGAGACCAGGCGGCGGGCCAGAGCTTGCAGGAGCCGCGACTCGTCGAGCGAGGAGGTGAGGATGGCGCCCGCGTCGGCCAGCAGGCGCAGAGCTTCCTCGGCCCGCTGGGGAGCGTCGATGTCGGTGCAGGTTCCGGCCCACTGCTGCACGCGCCCGTCTCCGTCCAGCAGCGGCAGGCCCAGGCCCAGGAACCAGCGGAAGCTCCCGTCGTGCGAGCGCAGCCTGTAGCGAACCTCGAAGGCGCTGCGGCTCTCCAGAGCCTGCTGCCAGCGTTGCTGAGCCTGCGCCACGTCCTCGGGATGCACGAAGTCCGCCCACACAGCGCCCTGCGAGCTCTCGACATCGGTTCCAAAATAGGCGGCTCCGCGCCCGTTGATGTAGGAAACGGTGCCGTCAGGCTCAGCCACCCACGCGATCTGCGGGATGGACTCGGACAACAGGAGGTGGCGGCGCTCGGCTTCCTGAGCCAGGGCGCGCTCGCTCAGCAGCGCCTCCAGCAGCCGCGCCGTGTCCTGAGCCGCCGGGCCGGGCCCCCGCGCCGGGCCTGGCTCAGCCGCAAGTACTTGCAGCGGCTGACAATCTTGCGCAGGGGGCGATGAGGCTTCAGCTGAGCCATTGGGCTCGCCTGAAACCGGCCCCCGAGCCTCGGGTTGCGGGCGCAGCAGGAGCCAGAACAGGCGGCTGGCTTCGCCGCTGCCGCTTTCGCCGCTGCCGCCTTTGCCGCTTTCGATGGCGCGCAGCGTAGCCTGCCTGCCCTGCGCCGCTTCAGCGGGCAGGCTCAACACGAGCGGCTGCGGGCCTGGCGAGCCGTCCTGATCCTCGCTCAGGGCGTCGAGCTGAGGCGCAAGTACTTGCCACAGGCGCGGCCACGCCTGGCTCAGCGGGCAGCCTTCGATGTCTTGAGCCCGCAGCCCGCAGCAGGCGGCGAAAGAGGCATTGGCGCGCCGGACGCCGCCCCGCGCATCGAGCACCGCCGCAGGATGCGCCACGTCCTCCACGATGCACGCCCAGGCAGGCGCGGCGCTGCCGGGATCAGCTTCGGGCTCAGGCGGCGCCTGCGAGCGGGCGGCGTGCGTTTGCGAATCGTCCATGATGAGGCCGCGATGAGGCCGCGCCCGAAAAGCTCAAGCCAACTGAGGCCAACCGGTTGAATGTTTAACCTTTGCCTCGCCAACTCAACCCGCCGGCTCAACCCTTCAGCTCAACCCTTCGGCTCAGCTCAACGCCGCGCGATCAGCGTTGCAGCAGGGCGTGGCGGGCCTGGAGCACGCGCTCGCCCGCCTCCTGGGGAGTGGGGGCCAGGACGCAGAGGTGGCCCATCTTGCGGCCAGGGCGCGGCTCGCTCTTGCCGTAGAGGTGCAGCTTGACGCCGGGATCGCACAGGGCGTTGGCCCAGGCGGGCTCGCCGCCTTCCCACAGCTCGCCGAGCAGGTTCGCCATCGCGCACGGCGACAGCGCCCGCGCCTCGCCCAGCGGCAGGGCGCACACCGCGCGCAGCTGCAGCTCGAACTGGCTGGTCACGGCGGCATCGAAGCTCCAGTGGCCCGAGTTGTGCGGGCGCGGCGCCAGCTCGTTCACGAGGAGCGAGCCGTCTTCGAGCAGGAAGAACTCGACGCACAAGACGCCCACCACTTCGAGCCCTTCGAGCACGCCACGTGCCACCTCGACCGCAGCCGCAAGTACTTGCGGGCTCACCGAGGCCGGAGCCAGCGTCAGGTCCAAAATGTGGTTGCGGTGCCTGTTCTCGACCACGCCCAGGTGCGCGAACGAGCCGTCCACGCCGCGCGCCGCCACCACCGAAACCTCGCTCGCGAACTCGATCCACTTCTCCAGCACGCCGTCCGCGCCGCCCAGCTCGCGCGCCGCCGCCTCGATGTCTTCAGCCGAATTGATCTTCGCCTGGCCCTTGCCATCGTAGCCGAAGCCAGCCGTCTTGAGCACGCAGGGCAGCCCGATGCGCGCGACCGCCGCCTTCAGCTCGGCCAAGACCAGCTCAGGCGAGCCGCCCGCGATCAGCGCGAAGGGCGCCACAGGAAAGCCGTGCCTGCCGAGCCATTTTTTTTCGCGGGCGCGGTTCTGCGTGGTGTGCAGCACCTCGCCGCGAGGCCGCACCGGAACGCGCGACTCGATGGCCTCGACCGTGGCGAAAGGCACGTTCTCGAACTCGAAAGTCACCACGTCCACGCCGCGCGCGAACTCGGCCACGCGCTCCAAATCCTCGTAGGCGGCCTGGAACTCAACATCGGCGACCTGGCCGGTTGGGGTGTCCTCGTCGGGCGAGAAGGCGTGCACGCGGTAGCCCATGCGCCGCGCGGCGATGGCGAACATCCGCCCCAGCTGCCCCGAGCCCAGCACGCCGATGGTCGAACCAGGAAGAATCGCGTTCATAAAGTTGGTCTGCGCGCCCGCAATTCTACCGAGCCGTGAGGACGCCCGGCGTGGGGTTGGCGGCGACCTTGTCGCTCTGCTGCTGGCGGAAGGCGTCGAGCCTTGACCTCAGCTCGGGCCGCGTGTTGGCCAGGATCGCCACGGCCAGCAGAGCCGCGTTGGTGGCTCCGGCGTTCCCGATGGCCAGCGTCGCGACGGGGATTCCGGCTGGCATCTGCACAATCGACAGCAGCGAGTCCAGGCCCGACAGCGCCTTCGACTGCACAGGCACGCCCAGCACCGGGACGCTGGTGTGAGCCGCGATCATGCCCGGCAGATGCGCCGCGCCCCCGGCTCCGGCGATGATGATTTCGAGGCCCGCCTCGCGAGCGCCCAGCGCGAACTCGCTCATGGCCAGCGGCGTGCGGTGCGCCGACAAGACGCGGCAAAGGTGCGCGACGCCGAACTCCTCAAGTACTTGGGCCGCGTGCCGCATCGTCTCCCAGTCCGACTGCGAGCCCATCACAACCGCCACCAGGGGCTTCCCGGCCAGAGGCTTCTCTTGGTCCATGCCTTCAAGCATACAAAGCCCGCGCCGAGCCGCGAGAAGCCATGGCCAGTCGAACGCCCGGATGCGGTGATTGGGCGAAGGGCTTCAGGCGAGCAGCAGCCGGCCACAGTTTTCGCAGGTCGGCCACTCCTGCGAGCGGGCTTCCTTGAGGTTGAACGGGGTCAGCTCGGTGCCGCACGCCGAGCAGTTGCCGCTCACCGGCCACGCCACGCCGACGCCGCCGTGCTTGCGCGCCGAGGTGTCGTAGCGGGCCAGGGCGGGCGCATCGAGGGCGCCGCGCAGCTCGTCGCGCTTGGCGTGCTGCACCTTGAGCGAGGCCGCGATGCGCGAGCTTTGGTCCGCGAATTCCTCCTCGATCTGGACGGCCACAGCCCGCTGGGCGCCGAACTGCTTCTCCAGTACTTGCACGCGCTTGTCGGCGCTCTCGATGTCGTCCATGAGCATCAGGATGGCCTCGTCGAGCTCGCCTCGCCTGCGCCCGAAGCCTTCGATGTCGCGCTGCAGCGCCTCGACCTGGTGCGCGGACGAGGCGCTCATCAGCCGGCTCTGCTGCTGCTTGATCTTGGCCTCGGCTGTCCTCTGCTCGTCTTCGCGCGCCGCTTTTTGAGCCTCGCGCTCCGCCAGGTGCTTGCGCGCCGCCTCCAGCTCGATAGCCACCGCATCGCGCGCCGCACGCGCCGCCGAGCCGTCGTCCAGCCGCGACTTCTCGCGCTCCAGGGCCGCGATGTGCCCGTCCGCCTGCCCCAAGTCCTTCAACCGAGCATCCATGTCGCTTCCTTTGTGATCGTCGCGCGCCGCCCTGCGCCGCCCTGCGCCGCGGGCGCTCCATTATACCCGCCGCCCACACCCTTTAGCTGAGCGACTCGAAGGGGTTCGACGGCGCGCCGCTCAGCCGCACCTGACAAGTACTTGACAGCGCACGCGCCAGCATCGAGGCCGCCGCCCGCTCCGTCGGCGCGTGCGAGACATCCACCACCGAGACGCCCAGCGCCTGCGCCTTGAGCGCGTCGTGGTGCTTGAAGTCGCCGCTCACCAAGCAATCCACGCCAGCCTCAGCGCAAGCCTCCAGAAAGCTGGCGCCGCTGCCGGGAACGCAGGCCACGCGCCGGATTTCCTCTGTGGCGCGCACCAGCCGAACGTTGGGCGGGCTGAGCGTGTGCTCGACCTGGCGCGCCCAGTCGTCCAGGCTCAGCGGCCCTTGAAGCTGCCCCACGCGGCACGAGCCGAACCCTTCGCCTGGGTTGAGCAGCGGCGTGACGAAGTGCGCCGCCTCCTCGTAAGGATGCGCCTCCCGCATGGCCTGGACAACGGCCCGCTGCCTGGAGGCGGGCACCATCATTTCGAGCCGCGTCTCAGCCGCGAACTCCATGCGCCCGATTTGCCCAACGGTTGGCTGCGCGCCATCGAGCGCACGAAACGAGCTCTGGCCCTGAGATTGAAACCCTGCGCGGTCGTAGTCGCCGATGGCTCCGGCCCCGGCCTGCCACATCGCCTGCGCCACTTCATCGGCGTGGGCGCGCGGCACGAAGACGCACAGCGCGGCCAGCTCCTCGCGGCCCGAGGGCGCAAGTACTTGCACCTCGCGCAGGCCAAGCGCAGCCGCCAGCGCATCGCCCAGAGCGTGCGGAGGAGGCGCGTTGTCCAGAGCCGTGTGCGCGGCCACGACCGCCAGGCCGCGCCGGATGCAGTCGGCTGCCAGGCGCGCGGTGTGGTTCGCGAAGTCGAGCGTTTCGAGCGGGCGAAAGAGCAGCGGGTGGTAGGTCACGATGCAGTCGCAGCCGGTGCTCTCAGCAAGTACTTGCTCGGTGATTTCGTAGGCGGCCAGGACGCTGTGGGCTGGGGCGTCGCGGCTGCCGATGAGCAGGCCGGTGCGATCCCACTTCTCGGCGCGCGAGAAAGGGAAGCGGGCGTCCAGGGCCAGGAGGATGTCGCGGACTTGAGGCATAGCAGTTGGCAGGCAAAGCAAAGCGCGCGGGTTGCTTGGCTCCGGTAGTACTTAACCAAGTTCCCGCTGGCGCCGCGCACTTTGGCTTGCGGGCTTGGCTGAGGCGGCAAGATGCGGGGCTGAGCTGCTCTGAGCTGAGTTCAGGCGGCGGGCAGCAGGTCGCAGTAGGCGAAGCGGTTGTCGCGCAGCACTTTTTCGCCGGTGACGCAGCTGATGGGTTGAGGAAGAACAGGCCCGGCCCAGACGAAGGTGTGGAACTCGCCGTTTTCGCCGCAGGGATCGGCGTGCGGCGGCAGGTCGCGCAGGAGCTGCTCGTCGAAGGCTCGCCCGGCGAAGGCTATGCCGAGCGCGTGGGTGTCCACGCAGGTCAGGATCGCCTGGAAGCCCGCGCCGATGAAGTCGCGGGCGAGCCGCGTGGTGTCGCGGCCCCAGAGCGGGAACAGGGCCTTCATGCCGCAACGCGCGACGAACGCCTCGCGGTAGGCGCGCACGTCTTCGAGGAATAAATCGCCCGCCGCCAGGGTCGTGATGCCCTGGCCCCGGCAGCGTGCAAGTACTTCGCTAAAGCTGCGCTCGTAGTCGTCGTTGCTGCAGGACGGCGGGATGAGCGCGATTTCGAGCGGGATGCCCAGCGCCTCGGCCTGCTGCTCCAGCAAGGCGCGGCGCACGCCGTGCACGCTGATGCGGTCGTAGCCCTGGGTCACGGTCGTCAGCAGCGCGCAGACCTCGAATTCGCCGCCTTGCAGCAGCTCGTCGAGGGCAAGCGCGCTGTCCTTGCCGCCGCTCCACGACAGGGCGATGCGTTCCTTGCTCATCGTGCTTTCAACCTGAGTGCGAGGCCGTCGCCGCTTCGAGGCGCGCGAGCTGGCCGGGCTGCCAGGCTGCGGGCGCGAACTCAGGGAACAAACCGGGGTGCAAAATGCCGGCGAGCAGTTCGAGGCTCTCCACGACGCGCGGGCCGGGGCGACTGAAATAGGCGCTGCCGTCGGTGGCGTAGACTTCGCCGCGCCGCACGGCGGGCAGCTCGTCCCAGCCGGGGCAGCTTTGCAAAGTCGGCAGCTCGCACCGCGCCCGCTCGACGCTCCAGCCGCACAGAGCCAGCACCAGTACTTCGGGGCGCGCTTCAAGTACTTGCCGCCACGCCACGCGCTCCGAGCGTTGGCCGGCGCGCCCGAAGACTTCCACGCCGCCCGCCAGCTCGACCAGCTCGGGGTTCCAGTGCCCGGCGCAGAAGGGCGGGTCAACCCACTCCATCAGGTAGCAGCGCGGACGGTGGCGCACCGTCGCGGCACGCCGGCTCACGGCTTCGACGCGCGCCCGCAAGCCGCGCACCATGGCCTCGCCCCGCTGCGGCACGCCCGCGACCTCGGCCACCAGGCGCACGTTGCCGAGAATATCGTTCAGCGAAACCGGCTCCAGATTGACAAGGCGCGGCGCGCCGGGCAGCCCAGCCGCCAGCTTCGCGACCGAGCCGTAGCCGACGGCGCACACATCGCACAGCTTCTGAGTCAGGATGATGTCGGGGCGCAGCTCGCGCAGCAACGGCTCGTCGAGCGTGTACAGCGTGCCTGTTGAAGCCAGAGCCTCGCGCACCCAGCGGTCAACTTCCTCGCCTGGAACCACGCGGCGCTGCTGCTCTTCGTGCAGCGGGCAGTGGGTCACGCGCGGCTTGCGGTTGGCCTCGGGCGGGAAGTCGCACTCGTGCGAGACGCCAACCAGCGAGCCCATCAAGCCCAACGCGCCCACGATTTCCGTGGCGGCGGGCAAAAGCGAAACGATGCGCATGATGGAACTTTACAACGCCTTTGCGCCGGAGGCTTGCGCCTCAGTGGTTCGCGTACACCTGAGCCGGGTCGAAGAGGGGCTCGCCTTCGGTTTTGACGGAGCCGTCGTCCTGGACGCGCTCGAAGAAGCAGGAGCGGAAACCTTTGTGGCAGGCCGCGCTGCCGACCTGCTCGATCTTGACGACCAGAGCGTCGCGGTCGCAGTCGAGGCGCATCTCGTGCACGATCTGCACGTTGCCGCTCTGCTCGCCCTTCATCATCACGCGCCCCTTCGAGCGCCGGAAGAGCCACACCTTCTTCGACTGCCACGTCTTCTCGATGGACTCGCGGTTCATCCAGCCCAGCGTCAGCACCTCGCCGCTGCGCCAATCCTGGAAGACCGCGCACACCAGGCCCTTGTCGTCGTATTTCAGCTCGTCCCAGAACATAATCGCTTCCCTTGCCCTCAGCTCACTCAAAGCACTTCAATTTTGCTCGCCGCGCGCCGGGCCCTGGCGCGCAGCGCGTCCATGTCGCAGCTCAGCTCATCGTAGGCCAGCGCGACTCCCATGCGCCGGTGCGGGCGCGTGCTCGGCTTGCCGAAGATGCGCACGTCCACGCGCTCCTCGCTCAGCGCCGCCTCAAGCCCGCCGTAGCCTGGCGGCTCGTCCGATTCGTGCCCGGCCAGCACCACCGCCGAAGCGCCCGAGCGCAGCAGCTCGACGCTTGGAATCGGCAGGCCCAAGACGGCGCGGGCGTGCAGCTCGAACTCGTTCAGGTTCTGCGTCTGCGCCAGCGTCACCATGCCCGTGTCGTGCGGGCGTGGCGACAGCTCCGAAAAATATACGCCCTCGCGTGCCAGAAAAAACTCGACGCCCCACAGCCCGGCGCCGCCCAGCGAGCGCGTCACCGCCTCGGCCATGCGCTGCGCCTCGTGCAAGTACTTGGGCGAAATCTCGCACGGCTGCCACGATTCCATGTAGTCGCCGCGCTGCTGAAGGTGGCCAATCGGCGCGCAGAACAAGGTAGGCCCGCTCGCCTGCGTCACCGTGAGCAGCGTGATCTCGCTCTCGAACTCAACCAGGCCCTCCACGATCAGCACGCTCCCGTCGCCGCGCCCGCCGCTGATTCCATAGCGCCACGCCTGCTCGACCTGAGCCTCTTCCCTGACAGTGGACTGCCCCTTGCCAGACGACGACATCAGCGGCTTGACCACGCAAGGCAGCCCGATGCGCCCGATGGCGGCCCGCAATTCTTCAATGGTCGAGGCGTATTCGTAGGGCGCGGTCTTGAGGCCAAGCTCGCGCGCGGCCAGGTCGCGGATGGCGCGGCGGTTCATCGTGAAGTGAGCCGCCCGAGCCGAAGGCACCACCTGGACGCCGCTCGCCTGGTAGCCGAGCAGCCGCTCGGTGCGGATGGCCTCGACCTCGGGCACGATGATGTCGGGCCGGTGCTTCGCCACCGCCGCGTCCAGAGCCGCGCCGTCCAGCATATCGAACACTTCGCAGCCGTGCGCGACCTGCATGGCCGGGGCACCCGCGTAGCGGTCGCACGCGATCACGCGCTGCCCCAGGCGCTGCAGCGCGATCGTGAGCTCCTTGCCCAGCTCGCCCGAGCCCAGCAGCAGAATCGTCTTCATCGTCTTTATTCACCACAAATGGCCACGGAAAAGCACCGAGAAGCACAGAATTTTCAACGGCACAAGTACTTGAGAGCATCTCTGCCTCCTCGGTGCTTCTCCGGGTCTACTGTGCTGCTCGGTGGCTAAATCCTGACTTCGATGCCTTGAGCAGCCAGCTCGCGCTTGATCTGGCCGATCGAGATGTGGCCATAATGCACAATCGAGGCGACCAGAGCGGCTTCGGCCTGCCCCTCGGTCAGGGCGCGCGCGATGTGCTCGACGCTGCCCGCCCCACCGCTCGCGATGACGGGAACATCCACCGCCCCAGCCACGGCCTTTGTCAAAGCGATGTCGTAGCCGGCCTGCGTGCCGTCGCCGTCCATCGAGGTGAGCAGAATCTCGCCCGCGCCTCGCTTCTGCGCTTCAACAGCCCAAGCCACGGCGTCGCGGCCCGTGGGCGTGCGGCCTCCGTGCACGAAGACCTCCCACTGGCCTTCGCCGCGCTGCTTGGCATCGATTGCCACAACAATACACTGCACTCCGAAGTTGCGCGCGCCGTCTTCGATGAGCTGAGGATTGGTGAAGGCGGCGGTGTTGATGAAGATTTTGTCGGCGCCCGAGGCGAGCACGGCTTGCATATCTTCGATTGACTTGAGGCCGCCTCCGACGGTGAAGGGGATGAAGGCTTCTTCGGAGACGCGCGCGGCCAGTTCGGCCACGATGTCGCGCTGCTGGTGCGAGGCCGTGATGTCGAGGAAGACCAGCTCATCGGCGCCCTCGCGGTCGTAGAATGCGGCGCGCTCGACGGGGTCGCCGGCGTCGCGCATATTCTCGAACTGGACGCACTTGACCACGCGGCCTTGCTGGATGTCGAGCGCGGGAATGATTCTCTTGGCTGGCATAAGAAGCAGTTAACCATTCACTTCGACTGAGCCGACTGAGGCTGAGGCGCGCCGCCGAGCCATGAACACGTAATAAGCGAGCGGCAGCTTCGCGACACGGCGCGCCCTCAGCTTGTTCCGCTGGCCTGGCCTTGAGCGGCGTTCAACGCGGCTAACCTTCCCCGGCCATCTGCAGCAGGTCGGGCAGCGTGGCGGTGTTCGCGTACAGCGCCTTGCCCACGATGACGCCCTCCACGTTTGCGACCTGCCGCAGCGCGCGCACATCCTGCGCCACGTGCACGCCGCCGCTCGCCACAACTGGAATCGAAACGGCGGCGGCGACTTTTTGCAGCGCCGGAATGTTGGGGCCTTCAAGCGTGCCGTCGCGCGCGATGTCGGTGAAGATGATGCGCCTGCAGCCCCACGCTTCGGCTTGCTTGGCGAACTCAACCGCTTCGACTGCGCTGGTCTCCATCCAGCCGGCGGTGGCAATTTTCCCTTCGCGCGCGTCCAGGCCCAGGATCAGGCGCGGGCCGAACTCGCGGAACATCTCGCGCGCCCACTCGGGATTTTGAATCGCTCTGGTGCCGATGATCGCCCGCTCGACGCCCGACTCAAGTACTTGAGCGATGCTTTCGCGCGTGCGCAGGCCGCCGCCCAGCTGAACCGGAATCGACAGCGCGCGCGCGATTTGCGCCACAACTTCGTGGTTCTCGGGCGCGCCGGCTTTGGCTCCGTCCAGGTCAACCACGTGCAGGCGGCGCGCGCCCAGAGCTTCCCACTTGCGCGCCATGACGACGGGGTCGTCGCCGTAGATGGTCTCCTGAGCGTAATCGCCGCGCAGCAGGCGCACGCACTTGCCGTCGCGCAGGTCAATGGCGGGCAGAATCTCGAACATGATGAAGGTCGAATTATTTCAGTGGCCGCCTGGGGAGACAGCGGCGAAGTTGTCCAGTATTTTGAGGCCCGCCGCGCTGCTTTTTTCGGGGTGGAACTGGCAGGCGAAAAGGTTGCCCGCTTCGATGGCGGCGGGGAACTCGGCTCCGTGCCGCGCGGTGGCGGCCACGCAGCCGGGCTCGTCGGGCCTCACGCGATACGAGTGGACGAAGTACACCATCTCGCCCGAGCTGAGCCCCTCGAAGAGGCGCGAAGGACGCGGCAACGACAGCGCGCTCCAGCCCATGTGCGGGATTTTCAGGCCGGGCGCCGGGGCCAGCGCCTCGACCTTGCCGGGCAAGAGCCCCAGCCCCGAGTGCAGCCCCAGCTCCTCGCTCCAGTCGAAGAAAAGCTGCATCGC
>JAABUK010011595.1_pt1 | contig 11428 bp, 10 predicted proteins | sample 5559141 | NCBI WGS metagenome assembly JAABUK01 (sample SAMN10711869, study PRJNA513367) | rock metagenome | isolation source: Antarctica rocks | place: Antarctica: Victoria Land, Pudding Butte nord | collected 2016-01-03 | reverse complement strand
CTTCCATGATTCCGCAGGAGGTGGGTCCGATTTACATCGGCTCGTTTGCCATGCTCAATTGCCACAACGTGGGCATCCTGGATATTCGCACGCCCGAAGATGCCCGAAAGCCCGAGTACGTCGAGCGCCTGCTGGCCGCCGACGTGGTGATGTTTTCGGGCGGCAACCAGTCGCGCCTGCGCGAGATGTTCGGCGAAACCGATTTTCTTGACACTCTCACCCGCCGCTACTACGCCGAGGAGCACTTCGTGATTGCCGGCACCAGCGCCGGCGCGATGGCCATGTCGCAGCACATGATTCGGGGCGGCTCGGTGCCCGACGCCTTATTGAAGGGCGCCGTGAAGATGGGCACCGGCCTCAGCCTGTTGCCACCGGCCATTATCGACTCGCACTTCGTGAAGCGCGGGCGCTTTGGCCGGCTCATCGAGGCGGTGGCGCTCCACCCCAAGCTCATCGGCATCGGCCTGGGCGAGGATACCGGCGTGCTCATCACCGATGGCCACCTGGTCGAAACCATCGGCTCGAACCTGGTTATTATCCTCGATGGCTTCGACATCGTGCACAACAACGCCGCCACCGTCAAAAAAGGCACTACCCTGTCCGTCGAAAATATCAAGATGCACGTGCTGGCCAAGGGCAACGTCTACTGCATGACCGAGCGCAAGTTCTACGTCAGCAAAGAAGCCGTGGCCCCGGCAGTGCGGGAGTAGGCATAAGAAACGTCCTTAGAGCGATTTTCAGGTCAGTGTATCCGAAGCATATGGGGCGGGCTGCCGGCTTTTCGCCGGCTGTCCGCTCGCCGCTAGAACAAGCGGCACCATCGACGAGCGGACAGCCGGCGAAAAGCCGGCAGCCCGCCGTGTACACCGACCTGGGAATCGCTTTAATAAATAGCCACCAGTTCCTCCCCGGCCGCGTTGCGGCTGGCCCGGTACATGCCCTCCGAATTGAAGGGTAGGGCCAGGTTGCCGGCCGCGTCTACCGCGATGAGGCCGCCCTCGCCGCCCACCGGGGCCAGCTTATCGTGCACCACCACGCGGCAAGCCTCGGCCAGGCTCAGGCCCTTGTATTCCATCAGGCAGGCCACGTCGTAGCCCACCACGGCCCGGATAAAATACTCGCCGTGCCCGGTGCAGCTAATGGCGCAGTGGTCATCGGCCCAGGTGCCCGCCCCGATAAGCGGCGTATCGCCGATGCGCGCGTAGCGCTTGTTGGTCATGCCGCCGGTGCTGGTGGCGGCGGCCAGGTGGCCACGCTGGTCGCGGGCCACGGCGCCCACGGTGCCTTTTTTCCAGTTGGGGTCGGCGGGGGGGGTAGGGCGGGCGGCGTGGTCGAGCTGCATCCGGCCGGCCGCGATGGCCTCCTGGAGCTGGTCGTAGCGCTGCTGGGTGAAGAAATACGCGGGCGGCCGCATCGGCAGGCCGTGTTCGCGGGCCAGCTCGTCGGCGCCGGGGTAGGCCAGTAGCACGTGCTCGGTCTGCTCCATCACGAGGCGGGCGGCGCGGATGGGATTTTGCACGGCTCGCACGCCGGCCACGGCCCCGGCCCGGCGGGTAGCGCCATCCATCAGGGCAGCATCCATCTCGTGGTGGCCTTCGTGGGTGAACACGGCCCCGCGCCCGGCATTGAAGAGCGGGCAGTCTTCGAGGCTGCGCACGGCGGCTTCTACCGCGTCGAGGGCCGGCGCGCCCTGGGCCAGCAGGGCCGTGCCCGTGGCCAAGGCGGCGTGCAGCGCGGCCCGATATTCGGCTTCTAGGGCGGGGGTAAGGGTAGCGCGGGCGATGGTGCCGGCACCGCCGTGCAGGGCAAGAGCAAACATATTGTAATTAGCTAATCAATCAAGTTTCTGCCGCAAGAACGGCACTTTCTACCCTTGGCAGTGGTTTAAAAAACGGGGGTGCCGGTCAATTTATTCAGGCTCAAAAACTTGCCGCGTGGCCACTGGCTACTTTTTTTAGCTTGCCAGCCGAGTAACTTGCTGTAAATGTTGCCTCCCTACCACCATACGCCGTGCTCAAATTCGGCTTTCTTCAGTTTTTTTTCGTAGGTTTGGCCTCTAGTTTTCTTCATTTCAAATTTTCCCTTTCCGATGGCATACGACGTAACCGGCCGCCTGCACGAAATCTTTGACGAACAGCAGGTAAGCGAAAAATTCCGCAAGCGCGAGTTCGTCCTCGAAGTGCAGGATGGCCAATATCCCGAGCAAATCAAGTTTCAGCTGGTGCAGGACAAAACCGCGCTCATCGACCCCTACAAAATGGGCGACGAGGTGAAAGTGACCTTTAACCTGCGGGGCCGCGGCTTCAATAAGAATGGCCAGATGCTGTACTTCACCAACCTCGAAGCCTGGCGCATTGAGCCGGCCACGGGTGGCGCACCCGCTGGCGGCGGCGGTTCATCTTACAGCCAGCAGCCGCCCGCCGCCCGCCCGGCGGCCCAAAACCAGAACCCTACCCTGCGCGCGCAGCCCACGGCCCAGCCCATCGCGGGCGACGACGACAACGACCTGCCTTTCTAATTTTAGCTGTTAGCTCATAGCTAGTAGCTGATAGCTTTTTGATGTGCCGCTTTCCTTTAGGGAGGCGGCACATTTGTATTTCGGGCGGCGTTGCCTGGTAAGCAGAAAGCAGTTGGTTTTCCTTGAAAAAAAGCTAACGGCCAGCAGCTATTAGCTAACAGCTTAACGACAATGAACTTACGCGCACTTATCAGCCAGGGCGAGGGCGAACGGCTCGAATTCAAAAAGAAGACTACCCACCCTACCCGTATTGCGCGCACGTTGTCGTCGCTGGCCAACACCCACGGCGGCCAGGTGCTGGTGGGCGTCGACGACGATGGCCGCGTGGTGGGCGTGCGCGATGCGGAGGAAGAAATGTTTGTGCTGCGCGAGGCCGCCGCGCACTACATCGACCCACCCCTCACCCTGCACTTTCGCGAAGTAGAAACGAAAGATGAGCATATCGTACTGGTTGTCAGCGTGCCCGAGAGCCAGAACAAGCCGCACCGGGCCCAGATAGCCCCTGGCGAGTGGCGCGGCTACGTGCGCGTGCGCGACGAAAGCGTGCAAGCCAGCAGCCTCACCGAAAAAATCCTGGCGCGCCAGCAGCCCGAAGCCCGCCTCGAAAAACTTCCCCTTAACAAAGACGAGCTGCGCGTGCTCGACTACCTCAAAACCAGGCAGCCGCGCATCACGGTGGCGCAGTATACCAAGCTCCTCAACGTGAGCCGCCGCCGCGCCTACCGCACCCTCATTAAGCTGGTGCTGCACGGCTACCTCCGCTACCACGACCAGGAAAAGGAGCCCTTTTATACCTTGTAGCTGTGGCTACTTAGGGTGCTCAAAAGCTTGCAGAACTCGGGCACGCAGCATTTCATACAAATTACTTCGTAAGTCAGGGTTCAATCCTTCTGCTCGATAAACTACCCCGGTAAATCTATCAACATTCATCGGCGGACTATTTCTCAGCCTTTTTGAAAGGCCGGTGCTAAGCAAAATCCATACTGAACGCACAAGTCATCCAGCAAGATTTGAACTTCTCCCTCTGTCAACTTCCTATTCATTGCCAGCCATTTTTGTGTGTAGTTAGTCGCCGTCTTAAAAAACGAGAAGCCGCTCAACAAAGCGGCTTCTCGTTTTTTAAGACTCAAAAGCCAGCACAGCCAGCCGCTTTAGCGGCGTATCCGTTCAATCCGCTAAATCCGTTTGAATCTGCGGTCTAGTCTTGTTTGCGGGCGCGGGCGGCTTTTTTCTCGTCTTTCTCAGCCTTTTTTTCTTTTATTGATTTAACAGGCTCTTTTTTCTTCTCTTTGCGGGAATCTTGGGCTTTGGCCATGAGTGAAAATGGTTAGGAATGGAGGGAATAAAAAGAGGATGGTGCGTCGAACTAACGCGGTTTCCTGAGCTGATGTTGTGCAATTTTCAGGCCTGTGCGGGGGGTAGGGCCGGCCAGTAGCGCTCGCGCAAAATGCGTAAGTGGTGCTGCTCGTGGCCAGCCACGAGGTAGAGCAGCGACCGCACCGCCACGGGGCCGCCGTTGGCGCGCCCGGCCCGGTCGAGCTGCCCGCCATTGAGGCCCCCAAAAAACGCCAGGGTAGCCGCCCGCACGGCGTGATACTCGGTTAGTAAGTCGCTCAACGGACGGTCGTTGGCCTCACTATTGGCCGCAAATCCGTTCTCATCGAAGCCAAGTAGCTCCTGGGCATCGGCGCGGGCAAAGCGCAGGGCGCGGTACGTAAAAATGCGCTCGGCATCGGTGAGATGCACCAGCACTTCCTTGGGCGTCCACTTGCCGGGGGCGTAGCGCATCAGCGCCTGAGCTTCGGTGAGGCCGGCCAGCTCGCGGTGCAGCTCGGCGGCCTGCTGGCGCAGCTGCGCCAGCGGCTCAGCATCGGCCGGCACCAGGTCAATATACGCCTGGGTGTAAGGCAAATAGGTGCCGGGGCCGGGGCGGGCTAAGGTAATAGGAGGAGTAGCGGACATAGCGGCAAAGGTAGCCGCCCGCCGCAGATACTTAAACTTGAATCTGGCGGCTCCGTGGGGGCGGCGCAGCAGCGAGCGGCTGCCCGTGCGCCAGCGTAAGGGCAGCTTTTCGGTGGCCGCCACGGCGGGCGCGGCCAGTTCGCGGGTGCCGAAGGCCCAACGCAAAAAATCAGGAAAAATGGCTGCCCAGGTATCGGGGTGGTGGTGACCGCCGGGCACTTCCACGTAGCGCGCGGCGGCGGGGAGTAGGCCCTGCGCGGCGAGGGCAGTTAGCAGGTCGAGGGTATCGTCGATGGCGTCGATAATCCCATTCTGGTTGCGGTCGGTGGTTTCGTCGTCGGTACCGGCTTGCAGCCAGAATTGCTGCCCCGACCGGGCCGGGCGAGCCAGTACCAGGCTGTGCATCAGACGGTCGGCGTCGGTGTAGCCGTCGTGCAGCCCCCTACCCCGCCACCAAAACGAGCCGCTAAATGCGCCAGCCCGCAAAAAAGCCTCGGGGTGGTGCCAGGCCAGGTCAAATGCCATGAGGCCGCCCAGCGACATGCCGGCCACGGCCACCTCGTCGGGCTCGGCGCTGGCGTGGTAGTGGGCCTGCACGTAGGGTAGCAACTCCCTGAGCATGAAGTCGGTGTAGCGCCCGGCGCGGCTGCCCCGGCCCAGGTAGTCGGGGCGGGCGGCCACGCCGTACTCCTGCAAGCGGTCGGCGGCATGAATGGCCACCAGCACGAACGGCCGCACCTCGCCCCGCCGGTACAGCCGGTTGAGGATAGCCGGCAGGCGCAGGCGCGCCAGGTCCTGGCCGTCATTCAGATACAACACGGGGTAGGGCTCGGCCGCGCGGGCCGAAAAGCCCGGTGGCAACACCACGTCGAGGCGCACTACCCGGCCAAGCGCCACTGAAAACAAATACTCATCGCGCCGCACTACCACGGTGGCCCCGCGCGGCGACTGAAACCGGAAAACTGCCATTTCCTCGCAAATAAACACGCGCCGCTTCATTTTAGAGACATTAGGCCGTTCGGATTTCTTGCTTAGTTTGCGGCCGGTTCCGGCGCGCGCGCCTCCCCCGCCGGGCCCTGTCTTTTGCACGAAGAATACCGCCGCTTCTACTCCCATAACCTGGGCACCGACCTCGAAATGCTGGTGCTCGGCGATTACGGCTACCCCGTCATTGTTTTCCCAACCTCCAACGGCCGCTACTACGAGGCCAAGGACTTTCACCTGGTAGACTCGGTGCGCTGGTTTATCGAAAACCGCCTCCTCAAGCTCATCTGCATCGATAGCGGCGATAAGTGGAGCTGGTATGCCAAGCACCTGCACCCCGGCACCCGCGTGCACAACCACAACCTCTACGACCGTATGGTGAGTGAGGAGCTGGTGCCGCGCTTGCAGCAAGAGTGCCAGGTCGATAAGGTGGGGGTAGCGGGCTGCTCGCTCGGTGGCTACCAAGCGCTTAACTTCGCCTTTCGGCATCCCGACCAAGTGGCGCATCTATTTTCGATGGGCGCGGCCTTCGATATTCGGATGTTTCTGGATGGGCACTACGACGAGCAGGCGTACTACCAGAACCCGCCCGACTATATGCCTAATGCCCAGAATGATAACTTCTACCAGATGAATATTATCCTGGGCACGGCCGAGCACGACTTCTGCAAAGACGCCAACTACCGCATGTCCGATATTCTGGCGCGCAAGGGCATTGCGCACCGGCTCGACGTGCGGCCCAACGGCACCCACGACTGGCCCGTGTGGCGCGAGATGTTTCCCGAATACGTCTCGACCATCTTTTAGGCGGCCGTTCCCGTAAAAGCTTCAGTGCTTGCGCGCAGCCTACCCTCCTCAAATCCTTAGAACACACATTCTTCTACCACCATGAAAAAAATCGGCATCTTGTTCGGCCAGGAAAATTCTTTCCCCCAGGCCTTTGTGGACCGCGTCAACCAAAAAGCCGTAGATGGTATTACGGCCGAGTTTGTTACTATTCAAGAAGTTGAGCAGGCCGTAGCTACCGACTACGCCGTCATCATCGACCGTATCTCGCAGGATGTGCCCTTTTACCGCGCCTACCTCAAGAACGCCGCCCTCACGGGTACGGCCGTGATTAACAACCCATTCTGGTGGAGTGCCGACGAGAAATTCTTTAACAATGCCCTGGCCGTGCAGCTGGGGGTGCCAGTGCCCAAAACGCTGCTGCTGCCCAGCAAAGCCCGCCCTGACGACACCAGCGAAAACTCGTTCCGCAACCTGTCGATGTTCAATTGGCACCAGGCGTTCGAAAAAATCGGCTTCCCGGCTTTTATGAAACCGCATTCGGGCGGCGGCTGGAAAAGCGTGTATAAGGTTGATAATCCGGAAGAAGCCTGGCGCGCCTACGACGAAACCGGCCAGTTGGTAATGCTATACCAAGAGGCCATCGACTTTGACGACTACTTCCGCTGCTATTGCCTGGGCGGCAAAGACGTGCTCATTATGCCCTACGAGCCGCGCAACGCCTTTCACCAGCGCTACCAAACGGAGATGAAAACGCAGGGCGAGGCCGGCCAGAAGCTGCTCGCCACGATTAAGGACTACGTGCTGCGCCTGTGCCAGGGCCTGGGCTACGATTTTAACACGGTAGAATTCGCGGTGCGCGACGGCATTCCAATTGCTATCGATTTCGGCAACCCCGCGCCCGATGCGGATATTAATTCGGTAGGCCCCGAGAATTTTGAGTGGGTAGTGGAGCACGCCGCCAACCTGGCCATTGCCCGCGCCCAGGCCCAAAAGCCCGGCCACGACAACCTGACCTGGGGCACGTTCGTGCAGAAGTCGGCCCGCCATTCGGCCCTTACGCCCAATGTGCGCGGCTCCGTCACGGTTGGCGACGCGGTGCACGACACGCACGCCACCGACGCCTCGCATCCCAGGCCCGCCGCCAAAAAAGCAGCCGCGCCTAAAAAGCCTGCGCCTGCCAAAGAAAAGCCTACCCCCCCCAAAGCCGCTGCTCCCAAGGCAGAAGCCGCGCCCGCACCAAAAGTCCCCGCTAAACCTAAAAAGCCCGCTACCAAACCCACAGAATAACCTTGCGCTGCCCGTACCAGGTCAGCACCGCTCGGGCTGGCTTGGTGCCGCTGGCATTCTGGCTCGCTGGTTGGGAGCTTAGCTTTTCTTCGAATATTACGCGTCTTATCCGCCCCATGTCCCAGCCAGTTTTTACCCTCGGCATCGAGGAAGAATTTCAAACCATCGACCCCGTCACGCGTGAGCTACGCTCGCACATGTCGAAAATAGTGGAGGACGGCAAAATAACCCTGCATGAGCAGGTGAAGGCCGAAATGCACGAAGCGGTAGTGGAGGTAGGCACTATCATCTGCAAGAATATCCAGGAGGCCCGCCAAGAAGTCGTGCACCTGCGCCGCCAGGTTATCGAGCTGGCCGACCGGGTAGGGCTGAAAATAGCCGCCGCGGGCACGCACCCGTTTTCACGTTGGCAAGACCAGCCTATCACGCCCGACGCCCGCTACGATAAAATTGTGGAGGAGTTGCAGGAAGCCGCGCGCTCGAATCTGGTTTTTGGGATGCACGTGCATGTCGGCATCGAAAATCGCGATTTGGGCGTGTACATGATGAATGCGCTCCGGTATTTCCTACCCCACCTTTTTGCGCTGAGCACCAATTCCCCTTTCTGGGAAGGCCGCGAAACTGGTTACAAGTCATTCAGAACCAAGGTGTTTGAACGGTTCCCCCGTACGGGTATTCCCGATTATTTCACCAGTGCTTCGGAATACGATGAGTTTATCGCGCTATTAATTAAAACCGGCTGCATCGATAACGGCAAAAAAATATGGTGGGACCTGCGTTTGCACCCGTTTTTTGACACTATCGAATACCGTATCTGCGACATGATGATGCGCTCTGACGAAACCATCGCCGTGGCAGCTATTATGCAAGCCTTAGTTGCCAAAATATATAAGCTGAAGTGTCAGAACCTGAATTTCCGGCTCTATCGCAGCTCGCTTATTAAAGAAAACAAGTGGCGCGCTGCTCGTTATGGAATTAATGGCCAACTAATTGACTTTGGCACCGAAGAGGAAAAGCCCACTCGCCAGCTTATCCTAGAGCTCCTGGACTTTGTCGACGATGTACTCGACGAGCTGGGCAGCCGCCACGAAGCCGAATACATACTGAAAATGCTGGAGATGGGTACCGGCGCCGACCGCCAACTGGCTGTATTTCACCAAACCGGCGATTTAACTAAAGTAGTTGATTATATCCTCAGCGAAACCACCCAAGGGCTATAAAATTTGGCCTGAAATATTATTCGTATTTTTGCGAACAATTTCGAAAGTAATAATTAATTCAGCAGTGTTTTCTATGAGTAAGTTAAAAATTGCTATTCTGGATATGTATAATAATTTCCCAAACGAGGGAATGCGTTGTATCCGGCAGCTGCTACGCCGTGCCAGCCAGGAAAACCAGGTAGAATTCCTGATTGATACCTTCAAGGTGCGCGACCAAAACGAGGCGCCGGACCTGACGTATGATGTTTATATTTCCAGTGGTGGGCCGGGTAGCCCCTTACCCTCCGCTGAGCCTTGGGAGCCAGTGTATTTCAGCTTTATTGACGCGCTTTTTAATTTTAATGCGCAAAATAAGCGCAAAAAGTACCTGCTATTAATTTGCCACTCGTTTCAATTAGTTAGCCGCCACCTCGGCTTGGGCGAAGTCAGCAAGCGCAAGTCCACCTCTTTCGGGGTTTTGCCCGTTCATCTCACCGAAGCAGGCCATGCTGACCCGGTTTTTTCGCAATTACCCGAGCCTTTTTTCGCCGTTGATTCGCGTGATTACCAGCTCATTGACCTGCACCCCGAGCGACTACGTGAGCTTGGAATAGTCGTTTTAGGAATGGAGAAAGAACGGCCCCACGTGCCGTTAGCCCGCGCGGTTATGGCTCTGCGATTTTCAAATGAGATATTGGGTACGCAGTTTCATCCCGAGGCCGATGGCGAAGGTATGTTGCGCTATATGCTTACCGACGAGCGTAAGCAGCAGGTAATCACCGCCTACGGTGAGGAAAAATACCACGAAATGGTACGTCTCCTTGCCGACCCCGACACGATAGAATTTACCGAATCAGTTATTGTTCCTGCTTTTCTGCGCCGGGCAGTAGCCGCGCTCCGCGAGCCAGCGTTCGTTTAGCAATAGACAGCCAAGTTTTCAACTTACCAGACTGGCGCGAATCCCTGAGATTCGCGCCATTTCTTTACTAATTCCGCTCATGATTTCCGCGCCTCGCCAGTTATTTAATAGCGCCTTTACCCCAGCGCGCTACCAGGAAATGCTGGCCGATATTAGCCGGCAGTTGCCTGAGCAGCTAGATTTTAGAGTGGCTGAAACCCCGGTTTTTGTGCCGACCGGACTGCGTGACAAATTAATTAAAGCAGGCCAGGATATTATTGACGTACTGCAAAAACCTGATTTTAAGACATTAACTGACGGAGCTATTCCCGACGGCCAACGCGTACCCAATGAGGATGCTCACGCCGAATTCCTAACGTTTGATTTTGCCATCTGCCGCGATGAGGCCGGTGAATTAGAGCCGCAGCTTATTGAAATGCAAGGCTTTCCGTCACTGTATGCTTTCCAGGCATATCTGCCGGGTATTTTCAGTCAGCATTTCCCAATCGACGAATCATTTTCGCCCTTTTTGGGCGTTGCCGACGCAGCTACTTATCTGGCTGAAGTCGGGAAATTGCTCCTGGGCGACGAAGCCCCGGAAAATGTTATTCTTCTGGAATTATTCCCTAAGCAGCAGAAAACCCGAATTGATTTTGCCTTAACTAAAATGTTCTGGGGTATTGAGGCTGTTTCTTTACCAGATATCCTGAAAAAAGGACGAGAATTATTTTATGTAAAAGATGGCCGGGAGATTCAGATAAAACGGATTTATAACCGCATTATTTTTGATGAATTAGCTCGCTACCCTGACCTGCATCCCGCGTTCAGCTTAACTGCTGACGTGGATGTAACCTGGGTTGGTCATCCCAACTGGTTTTTTAGAATCAGCAAGTACACTTTGCCTTTAATAAAGAGCAAATTCGCACCGGCTAGCTATTATTTACCGGACTTGCAGGAATATCCAAAAGACTTAGAGAATTACGTATTGAAGCCCCTATTCTCTTTTGCCGGGGCGGGCGTTCGTCTGCACGTTACGCAGCAGGATTTAGAAGCAATTTCTGACAAGGAGAATTATTTACTGCAGCGCAAAGTTGCGTATGAGCCTGTCGTTCAAGCGCCGGATGGCCTTGTTAAGTGCGAAATTAGACTTCTCTACATCTGGCCTCATTCGGCACCGCAACCCACGCTGCTAGCGGGCCTGGCCCGGCTGAGCCGGGGCGAAATGATTGGTGTCGATTTCAATAAAAACAAAGACTGGGTGGGGGGCACTACCCCGCTGTTCGAGCGGTAAGTATTTCGGCTTCTGAGTTTGCGAAGGGGGTAGGGAACAAAGTCCTCAGCGTATTCGTAACAGGATACTTACTGCTTTTCCTACCTTATATGACAAATCTTACCCAACGCGGCCTTAAAATTTCTAATAACCCTATTTTCAATTTATTTATTGACCGTGCCATTAAATTATTAGGCAGTCCATTTAGGGTTATAACCATTTTGAATGAAACGGCCACTAAGCTGGCGGATGAAGAAAGCAAAGACAATAAATTCAAACAGCTTTTTGAAGTTGCGCTTACGCTGGTACGATTGGTGCGCAGCTATGCCAGCGGCGAGTACCGTGACATAAAAAATAGCACTATTATTTCGGGCCTTGCCGTCTTACTCTACATTCTTTGAGGTGGTCGGGTGCCAGTGGACACGAAGCTAAGGTAGGTTAAAGAGGTAGTGCAATTCGATTTCGAGCGGGGTGCAGTACCCCAGGGCAGAGTGAAGGCGTTGCGTATTGTAGTAGTGGTC
>JAABUK010011594.1_pt1 | contig 11429 bp, 14 predicted proteins | sample 5559141 | NCBI WGS metagenome assembly JAABUK01 (sample SAMN10711869, study PRJNA513367) | rock metagenome | isolation source: Antarctica rocks | place: Antarctica: Victoria Land, Pudding Butte nord | collected 2016-01-03 | reverse complement strand
GCGATGACAGAACATATCATTAGACTTCATTATCGATCTATCAGAAAGTGATGAAAACAACGCAATTCTGACAGTCATAGATCGATTGTCTAAGAAACGACATTATATATCGTGTTGATCAGATGACGAAGAAACCTTTGCAGAACAAACAGTCAAGCTACTGTTGACATGAGTCTTCAGAACTCATGAACTATCAAGATCAATAGTGTTTGATCGTGATTCACAATTCATATCGATTGTCTGAAAGTCTCTATGCCTGAGACTCGACATCAAGGTGAAACTATTCACAGACTATTATTTGCAGACAGATGATCAAACAGAAAGAACGAATCAGAATGTGAAACGATATCTACGAAGCTATTGCTCATATATGCAAGATGATTGATTCGTCTGATTATCTATGACTGAATTCGTCGATAACAATGCTATTTCATCGTCAATTGAACAGTCAACGTTCTTTCTGAATAAGAGCTTTCATTCTCATATGAGCTTCAATTCAAACTCAATTGAATATGAGATCATTCAAGCTAGAATCGAAGCAGACAAAGCAAAGAATATATTCAAACACATGAAGTGATCACTAGCATTGATCAAGCAAGTCTTGACAAGAGTCAGAGTCACAATAAAGAAACAGACTGACAAGCATTGAAAGAAAATGATTTACAAGATAGATGACATGATGTTTCTGAATTCTAGAAACATAATGATCTCACGATCATCAAAGAAGCTAAACGATAAAATGCTAGAACTCTTCAAGATTCTGATTGAGGTCGAACATGCTTATTGACTGAAACTATCATCAACTATGAAGATACATTCGAAGTTCGCCTCAAATCTGCTGCAACTAGATTCAAAAAACTCTTTGAATGAACAACGAAATGAATCGTTTGACTCTATAGTGATCGATGATGAAGATGAATGAAAGATGAAGAACATACTGAACTTCAGACACTACGAACGAGGTAAACGACTACAATATCGTGTCAATTGAAAAGAATACGACGTCGATCTACATTGATACAACGTCAATGAAAGTGAATTCGAAGAATGCTTGAAGATTATAAATGACTTTCATGAATGATATTTGAACAAGCCAAGATAGAAATTGACTTAAGAAAGATCGATCGAACTGCAGCAATGAGAACATTGCTAAATGAAGAAGAGAAGTAATGTTGCGATCATGCACTTTGAGTTAGTCTAACATAAATCATGTTAGACTATCATAGACTAGTATAGAGCTGATGTTGACACGCTAGCGGCCTAGCGTGCCTTCGTGAGTAAAACTCACGACGTGTTGCATCTTCTTTCTTCTTCAGCTTTGAACTTCTAGTTAGAATACACTCATATGATTCGCTCTATGCAGACTCATAACAAGTATCTTTATTTTTCTTGAACATCGCTATGAGTGTTTAATATCTTGAACTCTGTCATCAGCAGAAAAACAGCAATATATCAAACAGTATATATACGCGAGCGTCTATTGATTTGAGAGTACAAAGATGTTTTTGCTATTTCATATCTTGAAGCATCTTGCTGAACACATCAGTCTTGTGAGCAGTGTGTGTTCACAATTTCTCTTTGAAAAATAAATTAGCAATTAACTCAAAACTCAGACGTCAAAGCAGCTTATCATCATCGATTTTCTTCAACGTAATACTCGATTCATCAGTGTCATCGCAAAAGAAAAGCGCTGCCTGTATATTCTTATCATCAAAGTGATCAATTAGAATTGTCATCTTCTGAGTCAATGTTAAACGTGGAAATTGTGAACATTTGTCTGACGAAGAATTAGCAATCTGTAAGATACACAGTATAAATGATGTATTACGAGCAAAATAACAGTCATCAGAAAAAATGAGATTCACTTTAGCAATTTTTGAGCCTAGATTTCGACCTACGAGAACGCAGTCAATACTTTTAGAAATCACAACTGAATAGTATGATGCTTCTTCTATTGTGCATCGCATCTGCTGCATTAAGTGTGAAGAGATTCTTAGAGTAACTGTCGCTTGAGTGAGATTTCTAGATCTAGCAATCGTCTTCGAAATTTTAGATCATGAACGAGTAAACATAATTGAATGATTGATAGAAAGAGATCAGCACGATTACTTTCAAATAGAGAGTGAGTCTGTAAAGTTTGAACAAACTTGTTTGTTATGTAAACGATGAGACTGTCTCAAAAGCTCAGCTGCGAGCTTGATAGGCAGAGAACATCAAATTCACTTTTGAATTAATGTTTAAAAGCTTAATAAGCGCTTATCTTCACTCATCTTCTTTCGGCAATAGCATGTACATAAGCAACGCATCATTTCAGCTTCATTGAAAGCTATCTCGAAAATTGAAGACTGCGAAGAATGTCACTCAGCCAGCTTTTTATTGAGACACACTTCGAGATATGAGACATGTTAATAAGCTTTCAATGATTAGATGTGATGAGAATTTCATGCCATGTTTAATCAGCTAGTTATATACACAGCGAAAACAAAGTCTCATCGTCTTCGTTTTCAAGTCAGCTACTGTCGAGCAATCATTCACACAAAGTTTTCATTCTTCTCGATTTCTCAACCTCATCTGCATCTCGATTTGACTCTTTCAACCACTTGTGAATTATGTCGCTCTCTTTGATCAATCACGTTTCTTGATGTTCAGAAAGTTGAAGATTGTCTGCATCTGAAGACTTTAAGATCATTGATTCTCTTGTTGATTCACTTTTGAATGACACTCAGAACTCATTGATCATCAGCCGAAACTTTGAATTGATCAGAAGAAAAGCATCTTGTAATTTCAACATGATTTGACTTACGTGATGATGAAATGAACGTGAGACTAGACGTCTTGAAATCGCGAGAAGTAGATTTCAAGATGACTGAGACTTTACAACTTATTAGACGAAAATCAGAAGACAATTCATTGAGAATTCTCACATGAAAAGATCTCATTCTCGAACTGTAATCGCTTGAGCATCTTTCACTCTTCTTCTGAGCTTCTGACCAAAGAATTGATGACTGTAATGTACAGTTCTTCATCATGTGTTATCAAACAGTCTTCATTACTGTTCGTATCGCTGTTCTTAATGTCAACGTTGACTTTTGTATCTATGTACTCTGAAGATGAGTTGCAACGCTCGACAGAATGTGACTTGACATCTGCAGCATGTTGCTCTCTGTCAAAAGTTTTTCAGCACTCTGAATATTTGATGACATGATAGTTCTTCTTGTCAAGATGAGTATCTGTATCTGAGTATGTTTGAAGCGAAGTGCGACTAGAACATTGACTATTGACATCATGATGATAGTCAAACGAATTCGGGTCGACGTTTTCTTTGTTCTCGATGAGGAAAATTTGATCGAACACAGACGATAAAGCATTCACAAGACTCTCGTTGATTGAGCTCGCTTCGTGAATAAAGAATGAAAGGCGATGAAATTTGCAGAGACGAAACTTGCGTCAAGAACTAGTCAGATCGTCTTATGTGCATCTCTTCAAGAACGACTTCATTTTTGTGAATATGTCTTATTGATGATGTGAGATATCAACAATTCTTCTACAGAGTACTCAGAACTCACTTTATATTTCTTGAGAGTGAGTGATATTAAAATAGGCAGCATACTTAAAACGTCAAGAAGAATTTGCAAGATGTCATTAAGTTGCTCAAACTCAATTTCTAAAAATAGTATACTTACTCATATGCACAGAATTTTCATGCAAACTGAATTCAAATTCAATTTCTAAAAATAGAATAATTACTTGTATGCATGAGATTTTCGCGCAAACTGAGTTTTCACGCACTCTAATCTAGAAAAATTAGCAACAAATAGTTAGAATTTGACGTGCTAAAATGACATCAATATAAATAGTTTTAGTTAGCGTGCGCGAAAATCCCGTTTGCGCTGAAATCTCATGCATACAAGTAATTAATCAATTGACTTTACATTCAAGAAAAAAAAAACTAAAGTTATTAACAAAAGCGATAAGAATTAACTTGAATTATGCGCGAAAGCAATAGTATCACTAACAGTGTGACAGTGCAAAAATTGTATTTACTATCTATTTGTCTTGCGACAGCGTTGCATTCTGATTGCATAGTAACATGATTATTTACTTCGTCATGTAATTTGAACAGACTTCAAATGTAAACTTTTCGCTCGTGAGACGAAAAATCAATCTCATATTCTTCGCTTGAATGATTACACACTTTGCATGAATTGCACAAAGATTAATGTCTGTTAAGTAATCAGTATTTGAATTGCAAAATCAATTGCAAAATTGATCATGAAACTAATCTTCATACATTGCAATCAGTCACGCTTTCGTCATTTTCTGCAATGTTTCTATAGCTTTTGATTGAAAGTGAAGATTGACTTCAATCAATTCATGATACACTTCGTGAATCACATGCTGAAACAACAGCTTTGAAATAAGTAAGTCGATTGTTCTTTGATATCGACAAATTTCACGAAGTATCACAGTTTCTCTGCAATATTTTCGCATTTTCTTGAGCTTGATAAGATCACTTTTTATGATGACATTGATAACACAAGCTGACTCAATGAATTGAACATTCTAACATATGATCAACGTCTTTGAAATTACTTTTGCAATTCTTTTTGCAATCTAGTAAGTCTCAAACTTACTTTGATAAGCTTCATCTTTCTGTCATCAGTTCTCGACTTCATTATTGATTGTTTTCAAGACATCTTTTCGGCAAATTGCTTGTTATGAGGTTTTTTACTGAATGATGATGAAAATAATGATGATGAGAATGATGACGATGCAAATAATGACGATGCGCTTGACAATGATGATTCTAAGCTGCTTGATAATCGCGATTTATTGTTTAACTCGTGATTGAAATTTAATCTTGTAAGCTTGAATTTAGAATTAGCTGCGATATTATTTCTACTTTGCAATCAGTTTTGCAATCAATTCAAGAGTAATAAGAAACGAAACATGTACATAAATTCATGCAAGTTGAAGAGTTCATTTGAATTCAAAATCGAGTTTAAAATCTCGTCAGTTGCAGAATCAAAAATGCTGAGTAACGTTTTGTTATTGATGTTAAACTCATTGTTTCTGTATTGCAATCAGTTTTGCGATTTTCTATAAACTCATGAAGCTGATACATAACTTACTGAGCTGTTGCAATCATGATTGCAGTATGTTGTTGTTTGAAGATGATTGTTACAAAGAAGAAAAAAAGTTGATGATTACATGACTGAATTAATGTTAATGATCTAAATCTTAAAATCTTAAATCAAGATATTGAAGTTTAAAGTTCATATCTCATTATTGCAATTGAACTTCACTATTTTAACTTACAATCGTCATTTAGATTACTAAAATATTACGTCTACACTTTCACTACTACTTTATATCATCATCGCAATGATGTCAATTAACAAGCATAAGATAAATGATAATTATTTCAATAATTCTTATTCAAAAAAAACTAGAAGTTGAGTTGAAAGAATGATGAATGATGAAAAAGAAATAGAAGATGTCAAGAACAAAGATAGAAACATTCATTTCTACTGAATCAAGCAATTCAAAAAATTAAATGTCTATCTACAAGCATCAAATGATGATCATGAGTTCTTGTTGACTGCGTATGTAAATAGCAAATGAAATCAACGATATTTTTTGCAATTCTTTTTGCAATCAAATATTAATAAATTCATAGAATTGCGAAAGAAAATACGATGAATCATGTAAGAGCGCGTCTCGATGTCGCAAGTCTCAATCAAGATTCTTCAGTACTAAGCACTCATTTCAATATGAATGTGAAGAATTCTCAATAAGAGAAGCTCTCTGACATCAATGATCTTCAGACGAAAGAACAATATCAGGTGAATGACTTGCTTCTTAAAGAAAAGCTCAAGACGATGATGAATGAAGAGATGATGAATGACTTGAATGTCATCAAAGAAGCATTGACAATGAAGATTCTTCGACAGTTTCAGAATTTCTGAAAAGACGTAGCGTGTCATCTTATTGTGTAAGTTTTTGACAGTTCTTTTTGTAATCTTGTTTACAATATGATTATTATTTCTTTTACTATTTGAATTTTATTCTTGATTTTGCTCTTGATGTTGCAATTAATTTTGCAATTAATTTTGCAATTAATTTTGCAATTAATTTTGCAATTAATTTTGCAATTAATTTTGCAATCAATTTCGCGACTTGTATTTCAATATTTATACTAACATTGTGACATATAGAAAAGCAGAGAGTGATCAATATCGTTGAGTCTTCTTCAGAAATTATCATATCTCTCAAGATTGCAAATTGACATCAAAGCACTTTCAAGAATCATTCATCACGTCTGAGAAAACTCTATGACGTGTAGTATGATCGAGAAGAAAGATGATTAAGAACAAGTCATGCAAGTGAATTGTGCTATCAGATCAAACTGAGAATTGGTCGACAAATTTTGACTATGACAAGTATGAATGAACATCAAATATTTCACACAAATTGACACGTGAAATCTGAAAAGTAATATTCAAAATTAAGAAGTCAAGTAATTTTTTTGATTTTCTTAATGCTCATATCTTAGAAATCAAGCGTTTTTAAATCAACGATCTAGCTAGTTTTGCAGTCACAAGCTGATAAATAGAATCATTTATTGCATGCAGCATCACATCATACTTTCATGTAATAATTAAATAACAGAAGTGAACAGAAGAATTAAACATTCTTTTTGCATAATTTTGTGCAACGATTATTTTGTACTTCAGTTCATCTCTGTATAATTATTTTCTTGTATTTGTAATAAGCTTCTTAGTCAATCATGACGTTTAAAATCTATTAAAATGTGCTAGTTTTTAGAATAATTAACAGTTAATTTAAAAGATAAGAATCAATCAGTCACAAGTCAACAGTGACGTACAATTTGCATTGATTTTCAAACTCTAAGCTTAATGATGCTTGAAAGATCAAACTTGTTTTTGATTCTTTTTGCAACTTTTTTAACAATTCTTTTTGCAACTCTTTTTGCAGTCTCTTTTTTGTTTAACTTACTTATCATGTCATCTTCTTGAAACAGAACATCGAGATTGCAAGCAAGTATAAACAGTTTATTCAATTCTATAAATATATCTTCAGAGAATCTTGACAACAGCGAGCATAATAGTGCTCAATCTTCTTCTTCTAATGCTTCTTCTGTCGTGTTCATTGAACTGCAGTCGTTACATGATGAATGATATGTGCTATATGATTATGAGCAAGAATATCAACATATATTTCTGAATTGATGAAAGCAAACTCAATATGCGATGCAAGTAGAATGAAAAGTATCAGACTATCATCATTCAAAGTGAATTTCACAGACATGAACAGATGAGATATGAAATAACTTCTATCAGACAGCTTTAGTTGAAAGCGAAAGATTCAAACTCATTTGTCGTTTGTGTTTGCATGTTTACAAGCATTTTAACAATAGAAGCATTGATAACAGCATCATGAAACATCATCTGAATAGCAAAGATGATGATAAATGCACAAACTTAGCAACTAAGATCATGAAAGTTCAAGATATTTGTAACTTTGTTAAAGTTAAAGCTTTGATAAGTTACTTCTTAGCTGCAGATTGCAAAATAGATTGCAAAACAGATTGCAAAAGAGATTGCAAAAGATTAACAAATCACAGCATCATGTTTTTCATCAAGAATATACTTCAGAAGTCTTTGCATTACAACTTCAAAAGACTTTTGTTGCTTTGAATATTTCTCATGTCGCTATTGACAATGTTCAATTTCAACGAGCATTTGAAATGACATGATCAAGCATTACTTTGTTGCACAGATTCAAACTTACGATCTCTCTCAAGAATTGAGCGACTGTTGTTCAAGTCAACATACTCAAGAATTTATCAACAAATTCTAAAATCTTTATTAATCTAGATGAATGAAGTAGTTCTAATAAATTATCTTTTCTAGTCATCATGAGATTTTACTACATTGAGTTCTGAGAGTATCAAAAAGTCTTGTTGAACTTTGAACAAATTGAAGACAAGCATATTGAAAGCAATCTAAGCAGTATTACTGAATGAATATTGCAAGAACTTGATATTCAAGATCGAGTTATGACTGTAATCACAGACAACGTCAGCAATAATGACATCATGATGACTGCATTAAATGAGACTTTGCAAACGTTCTCAACTACTTCACATTTATCATGTTTAGCACATGTAATTCAGTTAGCTGTTAAACAGTTATTCAAATCGCTGACGTTAAGTCTCAAGAATGAGAATGAGAAAGAGTATTGAATACTCAAGATTGTTACAAACATGCCTGAATCAATCAGAGTTCAGATCTAACTCTAATCAATTTGATTAAAGCAAGTCATGACGTTATGCCTAGTTTGAACCTAGCGCATTCCTGTTGAACTCTTTGAGTCATTCTCAGCACTTCTTCTCATTGTTCAGCACTTTCTTCATTCATCTCTTTCATCATTCTTTTAGACAAACACATCTGACATATTACATCACATCTGTATCGAGTCTAGCGCAGCCTCAAGCCATTATTTATAAAAGAGCTTGCACTCTTTCTCTTCTGTATTCTTAATGTCTTGTTATAGCTATCTCTAAAGAGTAATACATACATATCAGCTTCGAGCCTCTTTGATTGAATGATCTAGGCATGATCTCAACATTACATTAAGAATCCCGTTTATCATACGATACAGATACTCATTACTCGTTCAATATACTCGTTCAGGCAGATCGAGTTTAAAGAAATTCGTTTACCTGATGATTGATGCAATCGAAAGACAGAACAACACTAGAGAGTCTATAGAATCAACAGCGAGACTGATTGAATTGCTAGACAACTTACAGCTCATTAAGTACGCATCGTTCATCTCGATTAATAGAATCAGCGATAAAGAATCTTCGTTGATTGCTAGAGAATCAAATCGATCAAGAGAATCAATCAACTCTCAAACCAAACAACAAAAACAACTTTACCTTCTATTGTTGAGCATCATTCTTCGCTCAATTTCTTTCTTTTAAAACACTCATTCAATTCAACCTCTTCTTTCTCTCTCATCATGCCTCACTTCTTCAAAGAGTGTTTCGAAGCTTCATTCTTCATTGTTGAAGATAACGACTCATTCGCTGAAATCATAACACCTTCTATGACTATGAAAGCTTTGAAGAAACGATGCGAAGAGCTGAAAGCTAGACTACAAGCTAGAGAGATTACCTCGTCATCATCAATCTACTCTGAGCGTTCTAGGTTTCAGAAAATACTCGATTCTTCGTTGTTCACTGATGAAAAGAACTCTATCTAAAAGAACTGGTATGAAAAAGTTCAGAACAAACTGAAAATCAACGTTGATCTCTTTTCAAGTGAACGAGTCAAGCTGAGCTACGTACATTTCAGATTATTCAATGATGCAGCTGAGATCACTCAGTCAAGACGTGAACGTGACTGTTTCAACTCATATAAGATCATCGATGAGCTTTTGAAAAAGCTATCTCAGTTGTTCAATGACTCAGATAAAGAAGTCAACTTTCGTAAAGACTACTACAACTTGGTTCAAGAACAGAAGAAATTCAGCGAGTTTTATACTCAATTTCAACGACTATTCTTTTATCTAGACTATCAAGAAAAACAGCTGATCGTTGATTTAAAGAATAAAATAAATTCTTGACTTTGATTCGCTTGAGTAACTCAATTGATTCAACTCAGTACTTTGAAAGAAATTCATTTCTATCTCATTCGATTGAATAATGATCAACGAGCTATTCAAGAGATCAAGAATAGAGAAGCAATGATCAAAGCTAAAACAACTAAACAGATCATCTTCGTTGAAGAATCAGTCAAAGCTACTCGTAGAATCATAGAAACGAAGATGACTGATCAGTCAAAATCACGCGACACTGTTTTAACTAGCGTTAAAGAAAATGACTTACTAATCGAAAACTGCTTTCTATGTCATAAGTCTAATCATACTTCTAAAGAGTGCTTGAATAAATCTTTCAGAATTAACGCATTAGATGACGAGTTTGATCATTCTTCGAACTTTGATTCAGAGTCTGATTCAAAAAAACTAGTCATCTCTTTCAAAGTCATCAAAGAGGTAGAAATCATTTCTTTGTGCAATTTAATCGACGAAATTTCATCTATCAAAGAGAACTACTTCGAAAAGTCATTTCTAGTCGATGTCACTCTATTCTCGCAAGACGAATTCTTCAAGCTACGATCTCTGATAGATAGTGACTTGATGATCTACATCTTGATTTATACAAAGCTAGTCAATCAAATATGTCAGAAGCTCGAAATTCAACTCATACAACTAGCTAAATAGAAGTTAATAAGAGAATATGACGAAAAGCTGGCAAAGAGAGTCATTACTCATAAAATTCTACTCAATCTCACAGTCGAAGATCATAAGAAATTGACTGTTTCAATGTTAATAGCTGATATAAATCATCATGACGTCATATTAGAAAAGCTCTGAATGAACAAAAATGAAATACTACTAAATATGCAAAATGATGTCATCGTTTTTTCGAATTAATTAGAAGCTCTCATTTCTGTTTTTTCAATGTCAGTCAGAGCTTCACACTCAAAATGATCATGATCATCAAATTCTTCTATCAGTTCAGTTCTCAAAGTGCTTCAACGACTTGCTTCTACTGCTTTGAAAAAGAACTTTTCTATGTTCAGTGTGAAGACTGCATCTTTTCATGCACTGGTTAAATGATCAAAGAAGAATTGCATCGAGATTTTCGCTATGTCGATCGAAGATATTGATAGGAAAATAGTCTACAACACTCAATGCGAACTGAATGTTCTAGACGTCGCTTTCATTGATGCATCAGCTCAAAATCTAGAAGACATCAAAGTCAAGCTACCTTCGAAATATTAGAATTTTCTCGACGTGTTTGATTGAGCTCAAGTCAATAAGCTATCATCTCATCGTTCATATGATCATAAGATAGAGCTCACTAACGATGTCACTTCTTCTAAATGTCGAGCTTATTGAATGTCATTTTACAAGCTTCAGAAGATCAAAGAATATCTGAACGAAAATCTGTCAAAGAATTTTATTACTTCTAGCAAGATCTCATATTTCTCACTCGTTCTATTCGCTCTGAAGATCAATGATGATCTTCGCTTCTGCGTCGACTATTGAAAGCTCAATGTCATTATCAAAAGAAATCACTACTCTCTATTGCTCATAGATGAGGTGATTGGCAAAATCATTGACTGCAAGCATCTGACTCAACTGAATATAATTTTCGCTTTCAACAAACTTCGTATGCATCTCGATAGTGAGAATTATACAACCTTCATTATTGCTCTAGAAGCGTACAAATCAAAGATTCTATCATTCGAATTAACAAACGATTCGACCTCGTTTCAGCAATATATGAACGATGTTCTATGAGACTTTCTAAATGACTTCTGCCAAGCTTA
>JAABUK010011593.1_pt1 | contig 11432 bp, 15 predicted proteins | sample 5559141 | NCBI WGS metagenome assembly JAABUK01 (sample SAMN10711869, study PRJNA513367) | rock metagenome | isolation source: Antarctica rocks | place: Antarctica: Victoria Land, Pudding Butte nord | collected 2016-01-03 | reverse complement strand
TGTGATGGAACTGGGATGGAACTGTGCTGAGTTTTAGGGTTCTGAAACTGATGCAACTCTACTCAAGCTGCCTGAGTTTCAGAGCTAATTGAGTAATTCGCACTATCGCCATGTATGAGTAACTATACAAGGCCATGCTGCACAGGGCCATACTGCAGGAGGGGACTGACTGCATTGAATTTCTGTGAGCCGATGACAGCATTTGCAGCAGCTATGTTACCTCTGACAGATCACGACGCTGCAGCAATGTTTCTCAAGCTTATGCCCTAGCTTTCTCTGCAATGATCACCAGTACCGCTGCTCAGGAGAAATCACAACACCCCACGGCCTGTAACCAGTCTCCACAACACAACACAATCTATTTCAGGCTTGCTACTTCCTTCGTCCTCAGAATGGATGCTTGATGATTTGATAACAAAGTCAGATGACGGTGTTCAGACCTCATAACACTTTTGGTGTTCGGCAACTCCAAGCAGGGCCTTCAGAAATATATGCACCTACTTACATCTCAGGCAACACATTACACAACAGCCACCGCCCTACCGTGTTTACGTGCCACTGAGTTTGAAGGCAAACTTACATAACGCTGGCAGCTCCCAAGGAGCAATATGATATACATGAGCACAACCTTTTTCCATACTGGCATCTCGCATGTCTGCAGATGAGAACGACTTCACTGAAGACAATGTTTGACAAAATAGACAGCCAAACCACGCAAGTAGCACGATGCACAGCAAACCCTGGTATAAGTGTACATGCTTGTACAGTGGAGTCACAGACCGGAGAAGGACAACTGGCGCAACAAATACACGGTGACAACAAGGCATGAAATACTCTTATTGAATGTTCAGGTGGCACATGACATGACTGCCACCACCATGTTGTCTGCTGCAGTTGGGAGTAAGTCATGCTACAAGCTTCATGCTGCGCACTCTGTCTGATGCATACAAGTCCTTATGTTGCTCATATAGTTCTTTCAGGGCAATGACATACTGCGCATGGTACTTGTCTGCCAGCTGCTTCCCTTCCAAGCTATGCAAGTCACCTGAAGCACATGCCATGCAGATCAACTTGGCAGTCGCTCATGCTATATACTTTGCATTGATAAAAATTGTGCACTTGACAGGGTGTTTAGAGCGTCACTGTGAAGCAGATGTAGCACAGGCACAAAAGCAGATGTGTTTACCATCAGCGACCCAGTAGTACATGTGACAAGAGCAGGGCGTATTGTAGTACAAAGCATAAAGGCAAGCCAGTGGGCTGTTGGTTCCACCACCAATCACCACACTATGGCTTGTATCATTTGGCATGAATTGCAGTTGTTGACTGACTTGGGTTGAGTTGCACCAGGCATGCCATCCCAAATCCTCTACACTGATATGTGTGTGCCATATTGAAAGTATGCGATAACACTGACCACATGCGAACACTGGCAGCAGCAATACCTTGCCATTGTGCAACCGGAAGGGGCTTGCCGACAACAGTCACAATGGGGCGTGGTTTTGGCAGCAACCCATAGGGGTATCCCAGAATCCCCCGTCCCACAAAGGGGGGTACACAGAACCCCAGCATGCTCTTTGTCAGCTGCTGTGTGTACCATGTGAAGCTGTGCTTCTCTACTGCAATGGGGTCAAACAGGTCGTTCTCTCCAAAGCTGATGACTGGCACCAGATGAGCGCCTGTTGTCAGAGCCACTCTAATGAACCCCTTCCTGCAGGGTAACAACTTTTACAGGGTAACAACTTTTAGAGTTGCTCACACAGCACTGCATTGTCGCACAGCAGCTTTGCTGCGACATTGCCTGATTGCTTGACGCATGTATGTGCAGTGAGGGAGAAGAGCACAATCGGTCATCACGACAGAAGCATATCTCAGCACCACACAAGCAAAGTTTGGAGAGGGCCGCGCAGAGTTGACTTGGTGTTGCACGTGCCGCTAGCACACACTGTTTTCCAACGCTTCAAAGTCTTTTCGACACCTTCCTGCCAGATCTTGCAAGCAGCGTGGTGTACCATACACCACTAGTTTGGCTTGTTACACCAGGGGCATTCAGTGACAGCATTAGGTGTACACTGCAACCACCAATAGGACAGTAGTACTGGCAAGGCAGGGCAGAAGCCAAAAAAGGGCAGAACAGGCCAGGGGCATTGCCTTTTGTTGAGTATAAGGTCCATGGTACCAGGGGCAGCTAGCAAAGCCTCAGATGCCCCTCCTATTGCAACCATGAGAGCTCTTCCAGGAGTTGACAGAAGCTCAACCATTGTCTTCCTGCTGACATCACACATGCCGTGCATGAGGCAGAACTCCCGGACCACCGGAGTAATGAAGTTCCAGGAGATTGTTCCTGCAGTAAAGTGCACAATGCAAGTTTCAGCTGCACGTGTTCTGTTTGTCCCAAAAGTAAATGGCAATGTGTGCTTGCTGCCACTGTACCGAACATGCGGTTGATGAAGGTCTTGACCTGTTTTTGTGAACTTGTTTCTCATGTTTGATCTGCATAGGAATGCATGGAAAAGACACACTGTATGTTCCTTTCCATTTGTGTCTAGAAGAAATTGGGGGCATATGCTGATGAGGAAGTCTCTTGCTAAAGTTGTTTCTCATGACAACAAGCATTTTGTCTGGGCAGTACCTGTGTGCATTTCGATGCCAGGAAAAAGCTTGGAGAAGCCTGTAGCTTCGCTCGAAAAGTTCATCCAGCTGTTGCAGGTCAAAATCCCATGAGGATGCAGGGCAAAGATGTATGAGTGCTGGGGATCAAGCTCTGCAGTCTTGACTAGCTCAGCTGGGAAGTATCGTGCCAAAGCTCTCCACACCCCCCAGCCTCGCATGCGAGGTTTCCATGTTGCTTTGGCACATGCTGAGCGACCTGGACCGAAGATGATCCAGTACAAGTATCTGCAAGGACAAAGTGAACGCCTATGTACTGCCTGGTACAGCCAGTACACCATCAACAGCAGCAGTGCCAAGCGTGCAACCCGACAACAGGCTGGGCAACAAGTAGTCGCTTACATCAATCCTGGCACAAACAGTACCGGGTCCGCCAGGAGCAAGATCGTCACGAACCACACCAGGATGGTTGAGCCATATATCGCCACAAGCCAAGCTGCCGCAATAACAGGCAGCATGGGCCTGTCACCTGCGCGTAAGTTCATCAGGACAAAGTGGTGCGTGTGGGGCCCCGAGCGATGAGCACCTGGTGAGACACTTCGGCAGATCACTTTACGGGATATGCGACAGTATGCGTGCAAGTCTAATTGATGAGTTGTAAGCAAACTCGCAATGTATCGCAAATAGCTTGTTTGCCAAATGAGCTGTATAACAGCCGGTTCAGACAGTAGCAGCGCAAGCTCCAGCCATAGAGTTGACCAGTCAACTTGTGAGTTACGACGCAATTTACGGTTGTTTGTGTACAGCTTCAAATCAGGGCGGAACGCAGCAGCCCTACTGTTGCTGCGAATCCTGCGGCATCCTGCTTCATCGCGTACGTCTGCGCGCGCACTGTAATTTTTTGGCCAACCACATTGCTCAGATCATCATCCTTCTTCCGGTCAACGCCTGTGGTCGACAAGCAACCTGAACACAAGTTGAAGCAAGATCGCTTTGCTCGACGCCGCTAGCGCGCATTGTACACTGAAAGCAGAGCCCGTACTCTCTTGACCATGCAGCAGACACAGCTCGCTTCGGCCAACACTGCATGTCTTCCTCCTGTGATCGCGAAGCAGTCAAGATCGGTAGCGACATGCCATCAAAAACTCAGGCGGGCCGGCTTACCTCGAGCCTCAGCGCTACTAGAGCATTCCAGGGCCGTGCTGACACAAAAAACATCGTCTTCAAGACCACTGAGACAACAGTTCGACCCCGTCGAGCTCCTTGTGCCTGATGGACACCAGCTCAGCACCAGCTCCAATCTGCTATGGGGCTTACACAACGAGCAGCGACAGGCCTTGCTGTTCCTGGCCATGTCATCTGGCTTGCTGGCAACCACAGACGTCACACAAGCTGCAGATCTCCAGTTCCTGGCTGACCTGTCCATCGATAAAGGTCAAGCAATCACCTTTCTGGTCAACAACCCATTCGTCACCTTGGGTGTAGCAATAGCACTCTACCTGATCGTGCCTAGAGTTCTGCGGCTGGCAACCAGATACATCTTGCTCCCAGCAGCAGTTGCTGGAGGCGTATATCTGGTCATCACAAACCCAAGCACTTCCTGGAACGTGGTCACCTCAGCCTTTGGGTGTGAGTTGCCAACCTATCCCTAGATCGTACTTTCATGCAATGATGCGACCACACAGCAACGATTTGCCTGAAATGTTTGCAAGCCTACAAGCATTTTGTGCATGGCAGTGCACAAGCCTGGTCTCAGCCTGGTCTTCACAGTGCATGCATTTAGTCAAGCCTAATGCAGGCATTGCTGTCAATCTGTGCAGCACAAGTTGCGTCCACCTCAACAAACGCTTCCGTTATGATGTAAACCAAGTCATTGAAGTGCATGCAACAACGGCAGAGAGCTGCTGAGTAGACAGTCTATCAAGCAACTATCACCACCACCACTTGTTGCTGCTGCAGACATCACAGCCAACCCAGCAGTCACCAGCATTGCTATACTGGGTGCCCTAGCCCTGGCTTTGAGCCCGTACGTCCTGATCATCGGAGGCATCGTGCTGGTCTTCAGCGCAACTAGCCTTCCTGGACCCCTCAAGAGGCTTCTGCCAGCCCCTGTTGTTGAGGTGATTGCCCTCTTGACTGATTTTCGTCCATTGCCACTGCCAGGATCATATGTTGAGAGGTCCTGCCAACTTCTTCATGGGCATTGCTGGGGACTGGCTTGTGGCCCAACTGGCTTGTGGCCCAATCTATGCTGCTGCTGCTGCTGCTGCTGCAACTTTGACATGCTTCGTTCATGTTTCATCCCCTCCTGGTTGCCATTCGCATCATTGTGTCATGGCAACTTCCTGCAGGTGCGGTGCTTGACGTGCCACCATAATGCAACTGGTCCACACTAGTTGATCACACTTGCCACAAGTCCTCTGGCTCGAGCAACAGTTACAATATGGACAACATGATGTCTGCTGCGTCAGCTGAGAACACTCAGTGCATGCAAGGCTTGAATGCAAACGACACCTGCCTGTGTTCACACTGGCTGACAGATAAACACTGCATAGCATTTGATCCAATCTGAGCCTCTTTTGACAGTGTTGATGCTGTCTTGCAGGCTGATCGTCAGCTGGATTTCGTCAGGGAGCAAGTCAAGGGCCCCACTTCACAGGTAGCAGCAAAGCTCAGAAGCCTTTTTTCAGGCAACACAAAGGCAAGTTGCAAGTGTACTCTACTTGCATGGCAATTGTGCTTTACTTTCCTGCCAGGTGTACATGTGTAAGTCAAATGGCCTATCTGCAGCTAAAACATGGCCTTTGAATGGTGGCAGGAAAGTGCGCTGCAATGCATCTGCACCAGGCTGCTTCCATACTGTGCTTGTTGTGAGTGTATGGACGGGCATCTTCATGTATCTACAGCTCATTACTGGTGGCTGCTCCGAAGGGGCACTGAGATGTTTTCGTTTTGCTGTAGGCTCTGTCACCAGCTCACCTTGACTCATCCAGGCTTCTATCAGCACCACGACTTACTGAAACCATCATAGACGATGAGCAGTAGGGACAGTAGAGTTGTACAAATGTAGGGTTGATGGTTTCGGCTACAGCCTTTCAACAGCGAAGTTGGCAGTGCACTGCTTGAGTGCAAAGTTGTTGGATGTTGCCTGTCAGTGGCTTGGCAAGTGCCTTTGCGGCTACCATTCCGGTAGACAGCGGTTTGGTCAGAGATAAGACAGTTAGTAAAAGGATAGCTTGGCATGCTGGATTGTCAAGCAGACTTGATCACATATGTGAACTGTGAATTTGTTTATCGTAGTTGACACTGATAAGGTAATAGGCCATACATACACATGACGTTCATGACAGGTACAGGGAGCTGATCCATGGTCGACTTGGAAGAAATCACTGAAAGTATCGATATGAAACAATGAGTGCAGTGCTCGTTGAGTTTCAGGTTCATGCATTTGACTGCTTGGGCTCGTGACCAGCAGCGCGTCCACGTCCTGACTTGGACTCAGCTTTCAGCACTGAGCAAATCAGCACTGAGCAAATCAGCTAGGAGTGACTTGCAATTGCAAGATGCATGACAATACATTTCATCATGCCCACAAGCTGAGACCCATATTCTATCACTTCATGTCCACATACGCATACTCTGATGCCTTCACTTCATCAAGTTTGCTCGCTAGTGCAAGTTTGGGAAGCTTTTATCGACTTCATCATCACTTCTGAGAAAAAGATTGAAGGACGAGGACGACTATCACGCATGTACAGCATGTGGCAGTGGTTTACTGGGTTTATTATGTGACTTTTTCCTTCAAACACATCTTGTACATGCACGCTGAGTAGGGGAAAAAGTCACGTGCCTCAAAGTACATTGGAAACAACACAACAAGCCTTAAGGAGCTCATAGGATGACGGCAACGCTCTGCACAGCACAGGCTGCAAAAGGGAAAGGCAGCACAGAAATCAACTGAACTGAACTCTTTTTAGCCTGATAATTCCACAGCCATCAGCAGCAAATGGACATTGCAACACCTACAGCGCTGCATACGGGTGCACAACTTCGTCAACAACTACAATCAGCTGCTGCTGATGAGACCATCCAGAGTTTTTATTGGCGCTTGAAAGGTGCCTTGTATGACCCAAACAAGCTCACACCAGCCCCAGAGCTACCCTGGGACTTTCCACTGTTGAGTCCCTTGCTACTGCTTGCATCCCCAGAGACCCTGCCACTCCTGTTGAGTCCTGACTGTCGTTCTTCATCTACAGACAGCACCTGTGCCACCCCGCTACCATTGCTTCCTGCATTACAACAACATCATGAGCCCTTTGCCTCATGCAGGTAGGAAAGCTGACAGGTGTAGTGAACCCACTTCAAAATCAGTGCGTCTGTGCACAGGCAACTGCTCACTAGCACTGGCATACAGCGTTTAGCTCGCAGCAGCTGTGTTCAGTGTCTTAGATGCAAGTACAATGATGAATGGCTATCAGGTCTAGAGAGCAGACAAAGCAAGCAACTGCTACAACAGATAAACAATTGTACAACAGCCCATCTGAAGCAGCACCTGGTGCTGCTGGCTGCTTCTGCTGGGAGCCATTCCTGGCAATGCCCTCAGCCCTCTGCCCTGACCTAGGGCTTCCACCAGAGCCCCTCTGGCTGACAGCAATCTCAACCCAGGACTTGGCACTGGGGTCCAGGCTTGGCTTCAGGGGGGGTGTGGTGGTCAGGGATTTTGGCATGGCATTGGGATTGGGAGAACGCGGCCTCTTGTCATGATGTGGCCCTGCTTGCTTGCCCACTTGTGCATTGTCCCGGCAGGCATGAACTGTACAGCAAGAAGCCTAATCGTGATGATGAAAGTCACGAAAATCATTATATGGACTTCAGCAGTGACTATGATGGAACCCCCGCATTCCAAGCTGCCTGCTTGGTGTCTGACAAGTTGTCTGCATGAAGAGCTTTTGTGAGAACAGTTTCACTGTTTGCTCAGAGATATGAATCCAATGAACAACTCCCAGAAATTATCAGCGTTGCTCAGTAGACCCTTAAAAAATCGATGTTTGTGTACGTTGTAGATTTTCTGTATAATGATTTTGCAGCTGCGACATTGGCAGATGTGCTGATAACAGCAAGGCTTGGGTAACTGAAACTGAGCGCTGGGGTATAACGGCTTCAGTGTGCACAGCATATGCAACTGCTGAGCTTGCAGGCGCAGGCAGTAATTGATGCATGTGACGATGGTGAGGCAGCCAAACAAGGCTTAGAAAGTGACATGGGCTGTTTGCATGATTCATGTCTGTCCTTGCCAGGCCAATTGTGGTCAGAGCAAACACTGGTGCCAAGCCAGTAACCTATCACATGCACCTTGCCATGAAATAAGCACAATTTCAGTCAGCATCAATACAAATGTGTTGGAAGTCAGATAGCTGCTGTCTGTTGAAACCATGTATGAACTGTTGGCGTGCAACGCTGGGGTTCAGGCACATTTGTTTTATTTTATATTGTGAAGCATCTCAGGATGAGCATTGAGTATCCGCCTCTACTTTCATGCATGTCAGAAGACACAACTAGAGAATAGACAAAAGCACCTGAGGGCTCAACGCTAGGGCCTCCAGAAACAGCCCTAGAGCTGCCTGCTGCACTTTTGGGGTATGGTGGGGTTCCTGGGCGGGTCATGACTTGCCTAGCCCGTTCTGAAGGCTCCCTGCGTACTGGCGTGGGGGGTGCTACCTTCTTCTGCTCAGGCAGGCCCACACCCCACTGGGGGCTGTAGCGGGGGTACCCTTCCAATGACACAGCTGGCCCAATAGCATCTGCATGGCCAAACACCTCAATTTAGTATTTAGTTTTTAGTTTTTGATTGCATGCAAGTAGTCAACATCCCATGAGGCTTGTGTGTGAAATGAAGCTGTGCAGTAGGTGGGTGAACCCCATACATACGTTGTGAAGAATACAGTGGGCTTTTCACCAACTGGCAGCTGGTACTAAGGCCAGGATATGTAGCAGGTACATAGCAGCACAAAGTGTGTTCTCATGTGTGTTTGACAATGAGTTCGTTCTATGTCATGACATTCACAAACCAGTTCAATAGATGAGATGCTCAGACAATAGACAGGCAGCGTAATGCTGTAGGTGATCATTTCGTGACAAATCACCTGGATCGGGACAGGAAGAGGATGGCGGGCTTGAGCCCCTGCTGAGAGGGCGGGTCAGTGGTGGGGGCGCAGGAGCCTGTGTGTAACCATTTGACGCTGCAGCGTAACTGCTTGTTACCCGGCCGCCTCTGGTAGCAGCATATGAAGCGTAGCTGGGTGAAGGCGAAGAGGGTCGGGAGCGGTCTTCAGAGATGGTGCCTCTCCACTTGCCCAGTTGCTGTTGTCGATCATCTTGCAGATCATGACTCACATGCCCCTGGGCATCTGCCTGAAAATCAAGCATTATGCTGCGATACAACAAGGTTAAGAAGCAAGGCTTACAAACATGATGCATATGCTGTTGAGCTGGCACTTGCAAGCCAACGCACTTCATGAATGGCTCACAAAGGTGACCAATTTGCGCGTGTACATAGTAGAGCACACACCCAACAGGCATGGCAGGAAGAATCGTGCCTGGAGTACCTGAAACCAACCATTTGGCAGATCAGCCGACTGGTCAAGTTATTGCCCTCATCCATTCGAGCGGGAACATCATCAGCAGAATAAAGACAAAAAGCACAAACCTGCTCAAAAAAGCAAAACGCAACCGGCAAGATTTGAACTTGCGCGCGTCTCCGCAATAGATTTCTAGTCTATCCCCTTAACCGCTCGGGCACGGTTGCTGAGCAGATGGCAAATATGCCAAATCAAGTATATATAGACAAGCCCACAGCCGCGTTTCTTGTGTCCTGTATCAGAATTGGCAATCACAGTGGCAATGCAAGTCTCTCGGTGGTCCCTTACCTGCTGAGTATGCCTCCACCATGCCCATATTTGATAGGCGAACATGGCAACTCCTCCAAGTAAGAAAGCAAAACCGGCAACCTGTAGTTCCACAAATTTGTCTCAAAAGTGCAGACCTGAAAAGACACAGCTGCGCAACCAAGCATGGCAGGGGCAGTAATGTACGGCAAAATCTGGCAGAAATGCAACCTCTGCCCGGATAGCTCAGTTGGTAGAGCGCTAGGCTTTTAACCTAGTGGCCGTGGGTTCGAGCCCCACTTCGGGCACTAGCATGGAAATCTTCCATGATGGCAGAGGCTCGCTTTTGCTCAAAATGAGGGTGACGGGATTGAGAGTTGCACAGGGGTCTAATCGAAGCCCGGTTTTAGCTTTTTGCAAGCTCACCTGGACAGGAGAAAAACGCCTCTCTGGAACAGAAGTCTCGTGCCGTACCACATGCTGCTTGCGTGTGTGCTCCAGCTGAACCTCTTGCTGCAACAATGTCAAGCACAAGCTGTAAAGCGTGGCTGATTGTGATATGCATAGGCTAGCATTTGCAACTCTGCCTGCTATGCCAACCACCCTGTTGATAAGGGGAGTTGCCTGGCTTCCAAGAGACAAAGCATAGTTGCATGTGTCAGGGAGCTACAGTTACACATGTGTGTGAGTGAATGATGCATGGCACCTCGATGATGCCAGTGAGCTACGCCAGTGCCATGTTGCACATCATAGGGAACACTTGCTATGTAGCCATATACGGCTGGGGCATGTGTGCCCTTGAGCATCAATATTGACCAATGTGTATTGATGTGTCTGCTGGAGATGGACTTGATGTGAGTGTGCACGGATGTTCAAGATACATGAGCGCATATGCACAGATGCTGCCAAAACCGTTGCAGCTTGGTTTCTGTTGACAAAGGCAGGTCCTCTGCAGGGACATGGAGCAATACTTTAATATCTGCTCAAAATCTCTCTGGTCAACAGGAACAAGAGGATTCAACATTCGCTTGCGCAATGTACATGCACCCCATGCAGTATGTCAGGCGCACACCTGCTGCCTTGCAAAAGCTTGTCTGCACGCTTGCCCAAATTGGCCATCAGCAGCCAAGTGGTAATCCTCCTGCCAGGCTTGCAGTGCTTCCTTGGTCAGGTCCCCAAAGTAGCCAGTGTACCCATCTGGGGTCTCACGCAACCTGGGAAAGTAGCCCTGGTCATTCAAGAAACGCTGCAGCTCTAGGACATCCCCTCCTGCATCACAGAAGCTGTGTGCTTATGCAAGATGCTGCCACATTGATGCAGTAGTCTAGCAATAACAGTACGCTTTCCAGCACAGGATGAGCTAGGTAGGTGCAGGACAAGTCTTGCCTCCCTGGAGCAGCCTGTCTGGTGCATCCATGTAAGGCTTACTAAGTTGACAGTTTTGACAATCACGTAATGCAACATCATCAAACTTAGACCTAGGGCGGCCAGGTTGGGGAAGCCACTGAACTTCACAAAACAAAATCCAATCTGTTGTTGAGCATCCAGGAAAAATGACCGAGCCACCTGAATCTTTTGCCTTGCAGCTGAGACTTCACAGATAGGGTAATGCACCTAGTTAGTATGACAACATTTGGCACATGATTGTGCAAGGATATGCCACAGATGCGTGGCAAGCAGTTCATCCAGTTCATCCAAAAAATCAGGCAAAGGGCACTGACGCAATTGTGCAGCCACAGATGCCGCGCAGTAAGGTAAGATGCTGGTTGTCTTGCTAGATGTATGCAGCTTTGTTGCATTGCTCTGCAAACAACAAGACTGAAGGCATGATACAGGGAACTTTGATTGATCATCAAGATGTTTTCTTTGTGGTGTTTCTGTCTTTGCCCTGTGCTGTGCAGCACATGTCAGTATATGCCACTGCACAGCGCAAAGCAG